>ERZ1740070.1956-NODE-1956-length-12272-cov-10.095768_pt1 | contig 12272 bp, 11 predicted proteins | sample MGYA00581734_ERZ1740070 | MGnify/ENA primary metagenome ERZ1740070 (study PRJEB43018, sample SAMN04849744) | marine metagenome | isolation source: floating plastic debris | place: Pacific Ocean | collected 2008-09-01 | study: EMG produced TPA metagenomics... | reverse complement strand
CTAGAATACTCGCCTCAAGCATTGTGCGACGCGGTTCATCCTGAAAAAACTGTCGCCGCAGGAATAACGTATCCGGTAGATCCAAATCAAACCACTGAGCCCGATTATTATCTAACCGTTCAAATCGTGTGTTAAGGCCACAGCCAATTTCAACAATAGTACCTGTCGGGTGCCTATCTAAAAATCTCTGTACATCCTCATCGAACATACGCGTCCGTAACGTGGCTCCCTTCAAGGATTTAGACTTTTTCCACTTCGAGAAATCATAGTCTAACGATTCAACAATATCAACGGCCTTCTCATCATGGATCAGCCCCGTTTCTTTTTGGGTTTCAACGGCCCGTCCCAAAAGTGGAATCAATAGCGTCTCTTGCACAGGGCCAAGATCAACAGATATTTTTGTCATTTCAATTACACTCCATCAAAAATTAGTAACAATCAGCAACAATGTGGGGATATCCTCTTAACTCATATCTTGCACTAAGGACGGTTGTGAGGCACCCACCCACGCCGGGCTGAAAACCCGCCGCTGACTGAGGCCTGTCCACTAAAGGGACAACGCTAGCTGTGAGACTCTGCATCCAGAGCTTTCAGCGATCCCCTAACCCCTACCCTGCGGGAACGCTGGCGCGTATAGCGGGTTTTGACTCAATTAGCCCTGACACTTTCAGTGCAGGGTGGGCTAATGCGATCGCACCAGGTGCAAGATATCTTCCTAATTGCCATTTTAGCTTATTGACAATTTTTCTTATTTAAGTCAAGCTACTAGTACCTGCTAAACATAGCGTGCAAAGCTAGGAGGCTTTTAAGATGAGCCGATGGGTCAATTCGCTTAATGTGACAGCCACTGCTCTTTTTCTCAGTCTGGTAATAGGCATACTTCCTGCCTATGCCACATCTCTAGATGCGACATTATGGAACAATTTAGGACAACAGCTTTTTAGTCAAAAGCGTTATCCCGAAGCCCTGTTAGCCTATAATCATGCGCTCATCATCAAACCGGAATATTCTCTAGTATTAGCCAATCGCTGTGGCGTACTCAGCCAATTAGGAGAATATTCCCAGGCCCTAAAATCCTGTGACCTAGCGCTTGAGATCAATAGCCAATGGGGCGCTCAAGGGTCCGCCCTGGGCTGGGATAATCGGGGTGACGCGCTGTTCAACTTAGAACGATACCATGAGGCATTACACTCATTTGATCGTGCGTTGCTCCTCAATCCTAGCTATCAGAATGCATCACGGAATCGAGAGATTGTACTATTTCAGCTAGAACAACTGCAGACGCACTAGAGAACGATCATGATAAATGTTCTTAGTTCAATTGATCTAGACCTGTTGTTGGTTCTATCACCCATTACAGCAGCGATTGCTTGGAGCATGCTAATTTCTGAGACACTCCACTAGTAGCTGCTTACACTTAAAGCTGCTGGCCACCCTTTAATCTTCTTTATTCTATAGAATTACTGTTATGGGGATGATCAAATGAGCCAATCTATTAATGTAGCCTGCGCCTTTTTAGAAGGCACTATTATTTCTGTTGACGGTGGATATCGCGTACTGCAGCATCCAAAAGCCGATCGAGTTTTTAACCGCCTGGCGGATGCCCGCTGGTTTCTTGCCGTTTGCTGGTGCGATCAGTATCCGACACCGGCTGGTATTTTGACCCACGATGGGCAGGTAACGTTTCAAAATCACGCCTCTTTGGCCATGGGAGAGACATTGTTTTTACCTTTACAATGCAGAAAGGCCGTTTTTAATACCTGTCTTACCCTGGAGCCTGGTGAATTTGCCACATACACCGTCGGTGACCCATCCCAGATAGATAGACATAATATAGAGATTATGGGGCTAGACATCGATCCCCGGTATGGCAGAGTGGCGCTGATTAGAACACAACAGTCAGAATCCTTAGCACCGTTTTAGCCGGTTCAAGCATCCAAAACGATATGAATACTGCTGACATCACCGCAGGCAAATCCCAGCTATTGCACGAAATAATGCAGCAAATTCCCAGCTTAATAAGGACATGCAACCATGAGCCTTGCCCCTCGTATCGCTGATAACGCCTATGAAAATTTATACAGTTACTCTCATCAATGAGAAGTATGGCATCGATGCAACCGTTGAAGTCCCAGAAGATCAGTATATTTTAGATATTGCTGAAGAAGAAGGCATTGATCTTCCTTTTTCATGCCGCGCTGGGGCCTGTTCGTCCTGTGCTGGTAAAGTCCTAGAAGGAGACGTTGATCAATCCGATCAGTCATTTTTAGATGATGGTCAGATCAAGTCTGGCTATGCGCTACTGTGTGTGGCTTACCCACTGTCTGACTGTAAAATTGAGACTAACGCTGAAGATGACCTGTACTAAGCAAAAAAGGTACAGATACAATCGCACATCAGACGTAGCCAAATTCTCCCTTATGGGGCGAAAAAACCTAAAGCCCTGGATTTGTGCAGAAAAGACCAATGGCTGACTAGTGCAAGCTGTAACCAAAGCGAGCTGCTGCCCGGTCAGAGCTACCGTACACACATCTCGGACTGGGCATAATCCTGCCTTACCCCCCTCAATCCCCCCTTGGCAAGGGGGGAAGTTCGAGTTCTCCCCCTTGCCAAGGGGGAGTTAGAGGGGGTAAGGCAGCCGCAAACGCTAGTTTCCAAGACTTATGTATACATCGTAGCCTGCGAGAGAGCGCCGTTCTAAGCCCGGTCGAATACAGGTCAACAGGTTGATTGCCCGTCAGCATAAAGCCAACAAATGCTAGTGCCAGATGGCTATAAAGAACTCTCCTCGGGCTCTGAAGAACTCTCCTCGGGCTCTGAAGAACTTTCCTCGGGCTCTGAAGAACTTTCCTCGGGCTCTGAAGAACTCTCCTCGGGCTCTGTACCAGCAGCATCCTCATTGAGGGCAGCCTCTATCAACGCTAAATTATCCTGAGCCGCTTGAAAGTTAGGGTCAATTTCTAAGGCTCGCTCATAGGCTGCGATCGCATCCTCAAACTGTTCTAAATCCGCAAAAACCGTACCCAGGTTGTTGTAGGCTTGAGCATAGTCAGGATTTAGCTCTATGGCTTTCTGATAGGCCTCCACCGCCTGGTCTGGGGGGAGCAGATTGCCCAAGTTAACATAGGCTTCAGGCAGCTCAGGATCTAGCTCAATTGCCTGGCTGTAGGCGGCAGCAGCCTCATCATATTTCTCCTGCAGGGCCAGGACAGTACCTAGATTATTGTAGGTGTCTGCACTAGTCCCATCGATTTCCAAAGCTTGGCGGTACGCATCTGCAGCGGCGTCCAACTCCCCCAGCTGATAGAGGGTAGCCCCTAAATTATTATAGGCGTCCGTATTCTCTGGCTCCAGCTCAATCATTTGCTGCCAGGCCACCACAGCCGCGTCATATTCCCCAGCCCGGTAAGCATCTATACCCTGCTGTGCCAGCTCTTCAAGCGATTGGGCAAGGGCTGATAGCGGACTCAGCAATAAAGATATCAATAGGAGTGGGATCGATTTCCGTAGGAGCATATCTGATTACCCTGCTTACGACGCTACTCAGCATAGCGTTTAATGATATTTATTCTCAATATAAATGGCTGGGGTTAAAATTACAATCCGGACTAACGGTCACTGGCTCCGTGGATTATGTTAGGCCACTCTCGATATAACAAGCGCCGCCGCAGGCTGATGAGATTTCAGTCTGCTCACGGAGCGGCGGGTTTAACGCGATATATTCGTAAAACTCTAAGGATTCCTGGGAACAGACATCACAGCCATGACAGCGTTGGGGCGAAGGTAGTTTTTGAACCCGCCTTTTACGGATCAGCTGGCTCAACATCCCCCGCAGAGCGGCTGCTTCAATCCCAAACTTGACTTCTATCTGGGCTAGGGAGACTTTATGCTGCTCAGCGATATAGTCTTGCAGTTGGCTTAAAATCATAAAGCGAAATTTGAAAAACAGCTGTTTGCAGCCTCCTGCAAAAACAAGAGACTACAAACAGTTAGCATTAGTTATTGGGCCTCATGGGCCACCTGCTGCTGGCGCAACCGACCTGGGCTGGCTAGTTTCATGCCAAGATAGGTGAGACCGAGTGCGATCGCAACCACCGCAGTCCATACCACCGACTGTACCGGGTGCTGGGCAAACGTGCCCAGCTGGTAAAACAAGGTGGCCATGGCATAGGCCAATCCGGTGGTCCAACAGCCAATAAAAGTGGTCCAACCCCAGTTGGTCTCGCGGTAAACAGCGCCCATGGCCGCCGCACAGGGGAAGTACAGCAACACAAATAGCAGATAGGCAAAGGCACCAACTTTACCGTTAAAGCGGGCAACCATGGCCCCAAAGGTGCCGACACCCACTTCCTGTTCGGCGGCGGCGGCTTCCACTTCACTGACATCGCCCACACTCAGCCCCAACGGATCCAGGAGCATGCCAGGGACTTCGGCTAAGTTGGCCGGAATCGAGGCAAAGGCTTCGCCAATATTGCCCCAAAAACTAAAGGGCTCATCCGCTGCACCAGCGGCTTCTTCTCCTAGGGCTCCATAGATAGAGTCCAGGGTGCCAACAACCGCCTCTTTGGCAAATACCCCCGTAAAGATGCCCACCGTGGCTGGCCAATTGTCTTGTTGTAGACCCAGGGGAGAAAATACCGGTGTGACCGTGCGACTGACGCTGCTCAGCACGGAGCGATCGGTATCCTCATTGCCAAACGAACCGTCAATACCGATGGAGTTTAACAGGCTCAACACCATCACCATCAGGACAATCACTTTACCCGCCCGGAACATAAAGCTCTTGAGTCGTTCCCAGGCCCGCAGAAACACCCCCTTGAGGGTGGGTAAATGGTAGGGGGGCAGCTCCATAATAAAGTGGGAGACTTCGCCCTTTAGGAGGGTACTTTTGAGCATTAGCCCGGTAAAAATGGCCATGGCAATCCCAATGAGATACAGGCCAAAAACAACATTTTGACCCGCCGCCGGGAAAAATGCCGCTGCAAACAGGGCATAGACCGGCAGCCGAGCCCCGCAGGACATAAACGGATTCATCATAATCGTCAGCAGACGATCCCGTTTATTCTCCAGGGTGCGGGTGGCCATAATCGCAGGCACATTACAGCCAAAGCCAATTAACATCGGTACAAATGATTTGCCGGGTAGGCCAATAAACCGCATAAAGCGATCCATGACAAAGGCAGCTCGGGCCATGTATCCAGAGTCTTCTAACAGGGCTAAAAACAAAAAGAGAATACCAACAATGGGAATAAAAGTAGCCACGGTTTGAATACCACCCCCCGTGCCGTTAGCCAGGAGCACAATCAGCCACTCTGGCAGACCAATCTGACCCAGCAGCTGGCCAAACCCATCGACAAAAATGGTGCCTGCGGCAATGTCAAAGAAGTCAATAAAGGCACCGCCCACATTGATGGTAAGCAGAAATAGCATGTACATCATTCCCAAGAAAATGGGAACCCCCAGCCAGCGATTGAGGACAATGCGATCCAGTTTGTCGGAGGTGGTACTGTTGACCTCGTGGGTGCGTTCTGCCGCCCCCAGCACCAGCTGGCGAATCCAACCGTAGCGGCTGTCGGCCAGGATAATATCAATGTCTTCTTTTTGTACCTGGTGAATAAGACGGCGGTTTTCTGTTGCTAGTTTAACCAGGGCCGGATCGCCTAGGCTAGGGGCCACCTGGTTGTTTTGTTCCAATAGCTTTAGGGCCAGCCAGCGGGCATCGGCGGGGGACTGGGTCTCACGCTCTAAAATCGGCGGCATCAGCGCTGCGATCGCATCTTCCACCACCGGCGGATAGGCCACATAGGGCCGAGGCTTAGTCGGATTTTGTAGGGCTCGATCGAGGACCTGCTTTAGGTCAGCTATCCCTTGAGAGCGCGAAGCCACCACCGGTATCACCGGACAGCCTAGCCGCTGCGATACCATGACCGGATTGATTTTTAGGCCGCGATCGCGAGCCACATCGGTCATATTTAGCACCACCACCATCGGCAGGCGCATCTCCATAATCTGGGTTGTCAAATAAAGATTACGCTCTAAATTAGACGCATCAACGATATTGACAACCAGATCCGCCTCATTTGAAAGCAAATAGTCTCGCGCTACCGTCTCATCTAAACCTGTTTGCCCATCCAGCGCATCCAAAGAATAGATACCCGGCAAATCCACCAGGGTAATCTGCCAATCTTCAACCTGAAACGCACCTTCCTTACGTTCGACCGTCACACCGGGCCAGTTGCCCACCCGCTGATTGGCCCCCGTTAGGTCATTAAAAAGCGTTGTTTTCCCACAGTTAGGATTGCCCGTCAGGCAAAGCGTTCGTTTAAGCATGATCGTTAGACTCCACTAGCTCCACAATCAGGGCATCGGCTTCGGCCTTCCGCAGGCTGAGTTGAAACCCTCGCACCAGCAGCTCCACCGGGTCACCCAGGGGAGCTTGGCGGGTAATCGTAAATTCAGTACCGGTCGTTAAGCCCATGGCCAGCAGCTTCTGGCGATAGCTCGCTGACCCTTGCTCATAACCAGTGACACGCCCCTGACTACCCACAGTCAGATCGCGAAGACGGGTTTGCATTGATTCCTCCTGGGTAAGGTATTGACTAGATGAGACTTTTAGAGCTGTTTGATCGGGTGCGACATCAGTGCTACGCATCGCCGAACTCCGAACATAAACCTGGTCAGCGACACCGGTCCCTAATCCCAACCGGGTGTTGTCTATGGCCACCATAAGTGCCCCCCCTGCCGTCCGATTAATAATCTCCACTTCGGTGCCACGGGTCAGTCCCATGCTGACTAAACGCTCCAAACCTTCTACTCCGGCGGCAAAGCCCACTATCCAAACAAGATCGCCCGCGCGTGCCTGGGATAACAGAAACGAGTTGGGGCTAGACGGTGGCTGACTGACAACCGCCTTTGAGCGTTCCAAATCCCCTCCTAAAAAAGTAAATTTTCGCCAACCACGACGCCATTGCCTGGGCCAATCATCCATAACGTTGCTCCGACTTTTTAATGAGAACCCAAGCCAAATAACCAGGGTATCCAATCGTTACTATTCGTATTTTTTATTTTGTTGCCACCAGCCAAGGATCGACAGTTACCAAGGGTACCAAGCGGCCAGAAACCCAGGAGAACAAACAAATCACCCAAAGCCAATGAAACAGACTCAGCAGACAAGTACCGCAGGTGTCTTTAACAGCCAGCTTTTATTATTGACATTAGTTCTTATCTTTAAAAAGACATTAGTAGAAACACTGGGGTAAATCGCGGTGCTTAAGTTTCTTTTAATAAAGAAGATATGCCCTATTAAGATTTTTTTATGGTGTCCATATCTAACTTCAAGCCTGTTGGCATTAGAGTCTCCATAGCGCTAGCTGACTAAAGTCATTGAGCTAAATCTATTAGCTGGAGAAACGTTCCATGGAACGTCTGTACATCCAGTAGTGGAGCCTAACGAATTTTGTTTCCTAAGTTCATAAAATTTTATATATCCCCAAGCAAGATTCCTGTGGTGGCGTAACGATAAACCGAAGCGAAACTTTTTCTCAAAAAGCTTTGAAGCTAGCCTAAAAGACTCTTCTCGAATTAACCGCTAGCAGCTAAGGTCTTCCCAAAAAATTGCCGTGGGTTATTGATTTTTTCTTTCAATAGAAACAGACCAATTGCTTAATTAAACAGGTTGACTATTGCCTAATAGCATCAATTAACTGGCTAGAAAGGCAAGCAATATGGTCGTTTTCAGAGAGATTATTGATACAATAGATATATAAAAATTAAATCCGCGATATTCATAAATCCGTGATATTCAAAGAGCTTTTGCTAAATGCTCACATAGCCATGTGCAAATCAAAGCCTTTGGAATTGTTAGATTAATCAAGGGAGCAAGTTATGACAAACCCTCTGCCTCAAAATGTTGGTTTAAGGACAAGAGTGACAGAACTTACGGGTCTGCGTACGGGCCATGTCGTTGCCATTGGCGTTGCCACAGTCGCCCTTACCCCGGTGATTTTACCAATGCTGCGTCCCGTACTAAAGGCCACGATTAAAACCGGTGTGACCGCCTTTGAAAAAACAAAACAGGCGATCGCTGAAACCGGTGAGATTTTGGCCGATATTGCAGCCGAAGCCAAAGCCGAAGCTAGGACAGAACCATTGGGAGCCGCTACCCTAACACCATCTGCTCCGGGGACGTCTCAATCATCCTCCATACAGAATTAATGGCCTGGGGATAAGGATTAAGCTCCAAGAATTAATGCCGGAGAGACATTGCATGTGGAGACGTTCCATGGAACGTCTCCACATGCAAAAATGATGTGATCCAAAATGTCTAGAGAGAGTTTTAATTATGGTTGCCATCAGTGAATCGCCGACCGTACCCACATCAACCACGACAGTCCAATTAGGAAAGCTCTTGGACGAATATAGTGAGGTGGCGGTAATCTTACCAGTTTTAGCCGGTTTGTTAGTGACCAGCCGGTTGCAGTTGCGCGGTGCCAATGCCCTGATTGTCAATCTCACCATTGCGGCCATCTCTCGGCAGATCATGCATCAGCTCAAACATGAAGCGGCTAGCCCCTCAGAAACTAACGGAGCTGGCGCTCCATCCGTGGACGCAAACAGTGCTGAAGACGACTATAAAGTTCTCCACTCTGTACCGGGACGTCTGCGGTTACAGGTTGCTCAGCTACGAGAGGATCAGAGCTTTGCCAAACGGTTGGAAACCTTGCTTTTAAGCGACTCGATCGTTTCAAAGGTGCGGATAAATCGAGCGGCGGCTTCAGTGGTCGTCCACTATGGCGACAGTGGGCTATCGGAGCTAGATCTAGGGTTACGTCTATTAAAAGTACTAGATCAGGCCAAGCACACTGAGACAGTTGCCGTCTAAAAGGCCATGACTGAACAGCGCTCACCCGTATCCCTCGTCCAAAACAATGCCCAGGCCACCACCCGGACCGCGCTGGCCTGGCAGGTGGTGCATCATCTCCCGGGGCGGCTGCGGTTGCGGATCCCGGCCCTGGGTGCGGGAGAATGGGATTTACACAGTCCCCTAGAACAAACCGTGGGTGTCCGTTCCGTGCGGATAAATCGAGCCGCATGCTCCCTGACTATTTGCTACTGCCCAGAGATTGAGCCCACCCTACAGGAGCTGTTGGTAAACCTTGAGGCCCACTGTCAGCGGCCTCTCCAATCCCTACCCTTGGAGATGCCGTTGGAGGGGCCAGCCGGTCAGATATCGCAACAGCCATCTCCAAAAGAAAAAGAAGCGGGGCAATGGTCGGGGTTAAAACTACCGGTGCTGGCGGCTGGTTTTGCCTTAGCCAGTCGGCTGTCGTGGCTACCCGGTATGCGAACAGCCACTATCTTGACCCTTTTGGCGGCTACATTTCCCGTGGGCAAACGGGCTATCAACAGTTTAGCTATCCACCATAAATTTAATATTGACTGTTTAGATCTGCTGGCCCTGGGGCTGGGGGCCTGTCAGGGCAAACTGCTCACCCCGGCCCTGGTGCTGACCCTGCATGAATTGGGGGATGCCATTCGAGAACAGACAGCCCGTACAACAGCGGTGCAGGCGACCAATCTAGAGGATGCCATTGGTCACTTTGCCTGGGTAAAAGACACCGCCGACTCAGCGCCGCATCAGGTTGCTAGCGATCGCATAGGGGTGGGTCAAACGGTGGTGGTCTATCCCGGTGAACAAATTCCGGTGGATGGCGTTGTGCTCAAGGGGGATGCCATCATCGACCAGCAAAGCCTGACGGGTGAGGCAATGCCAGCGGTAGGCCAAATCGGTACGCAGGTGTATGCCTCAACCCTGCTCCGGTCGGGGCAGCTATTTATTCGAGCCGAGCGGGTGGGGCGCAACACGCGAGCGGCGGCGGGGTTAGAGCTGCTGCGGCAGGCCCCCGTCTATGACACGCGGATGGCCAACTACGCCCAGCAGGTGGCCGAGCGTTTGATTCTGCCGTCATTGTTGTTGGCGGGGGTTGTTCTACTGACCACCCACGATACGGCTCGGACCGCTTCGATTTTGACCCTGGATTTTGTCACGGGTATTCGCGTTTCCATTCCCATGGCTTTTTTAAGTGCCCTCAACCACACCACTCGACACGGTGTTTTAATTCGCAGTGGGCGCACCCTGGAGCAGCTGGCCAATGTCGATACGATTGTTTTTGATAAGACGGGTACATTGACCCAGGGACAAATTACCGTTGTAGAGATTCAACCGGTGGTCGAAAATTTAACTCAGTCTGATATTTTGCAGCTGGCCGCTTCTGCGGAACAACGGCTCAATCATCCGGTGGCAGAGGCCATTACCCGGTACGCCAGCACTCAAAATGTTCCGTTGTTAACAAGAGAGCATTGGACCTATGAGGTGGGTCTGGGGGTTAGGGCCTATATTGCAGGTCGCGAAGTGCTCGTCGGTAGCGAACGCTTTTTGCGAGAGTCTCACGTTCAGTGGGCCGCTTGTTCCGCCTCCCCAGGGACAGCAGCCGCCCCGCTAGTGTATGTCGCCTGCGACGGTCAGTTTCAGGGCACCATTCGCTATAGCGATCCGCTGCGCTCAGAAAGTGCCGATTTGGTGCAACGACTGCAAAAAGAGTATGGGATCGACCTTTATTTACTGACGGGAGACAATCCGCAGCGGGCATCTCAAGTGGCCGGGGAACTAGGGCTTTCCAGCCAGCACGTGTATGCCGAGGCGTTTCCTGAGCAAAAGGCACAGATTGTCCGAGACCTGCATAAATCCGGTCATACGGTGGCATTTGTGGGCGATGGTCTAAATGATTCTATTGCTTTGGCCTACGCGGATGTTTCCGTTTCGTTTGCCAGGGGGGCCGAGGTGGCACGGGAAACGGCGGACGTGGTGCTGATGGATAATAACCTGCTCGATTTTTTGGAGGTCATTGCGATCGCACGCCAAACCCGCGCCCTAATCGAGCAAAATATTGGTCTGGTGGTGCTCCCCAATCTAGCAGCCCTAGGCGTTGCCACCACCCGTGGCCTCAATCCCCTCATGGCCACCAGCATTCACAACGGATCCGCCATCATCGCCGGGTTAAATAGCCTTAGACCCCTCTTGCAGCACCAGCTCAATCCGCAACGAATGGCAAGCTAAAAAAATGGCCGTTGCGGATTTAAAAGATAAACAAATCCGTGAAATGTAGCGTTAGCCAGGAGTTTGTAAATAAGCTCTAACCGGGGATCGGCGGGATCGACAAATTTACCCCAGTTTTGAACTAAATCAAATAAAACTAGATAGAATTAGTTGGGAATAGCGGTCATTAACCAATTGGGTGTGACCGTTCGCCGCTAGTCGGCAACGATAGTTATCTTTAGATCTGCCCAGCGATCAAGGTTGGTTTTATGTCCCTGATTCATCTAGAAAGATCAGTCCTCAACTTTCACTTTCGAGAGCTCTTAGAAGACGGCCACGGAGGTAACCATCTGGCACTAGTGGGTCTAGGTGCCGTCTTACTAGGCCCAAAGCTACTGCCAACCATTGCAAAGGTATCAAAACCAGTGGCCAAAAAGCTGCTCAAAAGCAGCTACTCTTACCGTCCCCAGATGACCCTCAGTGAGTGGGTGACACAGTCTAAACAACGCTCGGAGCAGTCCTTTGCCATAGATGAGCAACCTCAAAATGTGACTGAACAGCGATAGATAGTGAAACAGAAAGAGCGTAATAAGGATTTTATAAGATCCAGAAATTAATGCTGGAGAGACGTTCCATGGAACGTCTGTACGTCAAATAATGGAACGTCTGTACATCCAATAGTGGAGCCTCATTAATTTTATTTCCTGAGTTAATACGGTTTATATAATATCCAACAAACAACGTAGCCTGTACCGTAGCATCCATTAATTAGGAATTATTCTTATTTGGCTTTGTACAATCAGTTTCTCCTTTTGGTTGTAAACATCCTCGATAAAAATAAATCATGACTTACGCATTAGCCCCCCTACCCCAATTCTAGGGGCAGGGGGGCTAATGCTGGGTTAAGGCGTAAAGCCTATTAGTACAACCTACTAGAAAGTAAAGTTGTTATTGTCAAGGGTGTTGGCATTAACATTCATTAGGATGGCTACCTGCTCCATGCCTGAGCCGGTATCGGCCAGAATGGCCGTATGACTGCCCACCTGTTGAGCCAGGACATTGCTGCCGAGGGAGGCATTGCCGTTGAAGATAGTACTCAAGTCGATGCGATCGCGATCGATCTCAAAGTCGAATATGGTGTCTCCAAACTCATTGACCTGATTGTAAGTGAAGGTAT
>ERZ1740070.1955-NODE-1955-length-12286-cov-3.633472_pt1 | contig 12286 bp, 18 predicted proteins | sample MGYA00581734_ERZ1740070 | MGnify/ENA primary metagenome ERZ1740070 (study PRJEB43018, sample SAMN04849744) | marine metagenome | isolation source: floating plastic debris | place: Pacific Ocean | collected 2008-09-01 | study: EMG produced TPA metagenomics... | reverse complement strand
GTTCATGCCCAAACCGGTCGAGGGGCTGACCGGCAATGGCTGCCACGCGCATGTGTCGGTCTGGGATGCGGCGGGCGCAGCGGCGAAGAAGAACGTGTTTGCCGCTGCCCCGAATGACAGCTCGCAAACGGCGGAATTGGGCCTGTCCGAACAGGGCCGCCACTTCCTCGGCGGGATCATGAAGCACGCCAGCGCGCTGGCCGCGATCACCAACCCGACGGTGAACAGCTACAAGCGGATCAACGCGCCGCGCACGATGTCGGGGGCCACGTGGGCGCCCAATACCGTCACCTGGACCGGCAACAACCGCACTCACATGGTGCGCGTGCCCGGGCCCGGCCGGTTTGAGCTGCGCCTGCCCGACGGGGCGGCGAACCCTTACCTCTTGCAGGCGGTAATCATTGCCGCAGGCCTCGACGGTCTGCGCATGCAGGCGGACCCGGGCAAACGCTACGACATCGACATGTATGCGGACGGCCACAAGGTGCGCGGCGCGCCCAAGCTGCCGTTGAACCTGCTGGATGCGCTGCGTGAATATGACAAGGACAAGCGCCTGAAGGCGGCGATGGGCGATGCTTTCTCGACCTCTTATGTCAAGATGAAGACGCAGGAATGGAATGACTTTACCGCCCATTTCTCGCAGTGGGAAAAGGACAATACGCTCGATATCTGAGGGGGTTGGCAGTGTTTACAGGTTGACCGGCGGCGTGGTCACCGTCGTGAGCGTCGCCGTTGCCAGCAGGATCAGCGCGACCGCCACCCCTTCGAGCCGGATCGCGCGGTGCAGGCGGTCAGCGGCGGCGGCGTCACCCGCGGCCAGCGCCGGGACAAGCCGCAGCTTGTTGCCTGCCGCCAGCCCCAGCAGGAGGGCGACGCCGCCGAGTTTCGCCAGCAGCGTCAGCCCATAGGCGGTGCCAAAGAGATCAGCCACCGACCCGATCATCAGCCATGCAAAGACCAGCCCGACCAGCACCAGCGCCGCGACCGTGCCGCTGGCGATGACGCCGAACCGGTGCAACAGGGCGGCACCCCCGGGCTGCGCGGTGGCTGCATATAGCGGGGCGAGCGCGCCGACCCAGAACGCCACAGCCAGCAGGTGCACCGCCAACAGGCCCGCCAGCACCCAGCGGGGATCACCGAGCGCATGGCCGACAAGGGTATAGGACAGCGCCAGCATCACCGCGCCCAGTAGGCTGGCGGACCGGCCCAACGCGCCCTTGACCAGCAGCCCGAGGATCAGCACGGCCCCCGCGATCCGCCACATCGCCGCGTTGCCCAGCGGGCTGTCCCAGATCAGGCCCAGCATCACCGGATCACCCGCGCCCGCCAGCCCCATCCCGGAAATCCGCCCGGCCCGGAGGCCGAACCGCAGCGCCAGCAGCGCCAGCGCCACCAGTGCCGCGAGCACCGCCAGCCTGCGCGCCAGTGCGATGGCCTGACCCGGTGCCGCAGGAAACGTGGCGACAAAAAGCGCACCGCCAATGGCGAGCAAGACGGCTGCATACTCGGCTGCCTTGGCCACAATCGCGGCCAGGGCCCAGATGTCCAACGGTGCCAACCCCTCCATCCGCGTCAGTCGGCGACGGTAAAGCCGAAGGTGCCGTTCATCGGATGCCCGTCCGACGCCAGTCCCCGCCAGTCGACGATATAGGCCCCGGCGGGCAAGGCCCCCTGCGGCACCGCACGGAACGCGGTAACGGGGTCGAGCCCGGTCTGGCGGGTGATGCTCACCTCACCGTCCGGGCCGCTTAGCCAGATGGCGGTGACGCGCATCGGTGCGTCAAAGCGCAGCTCGATCACCTCGACGGCCTCGACGGTGGCGCCATTGCCGGGGGTTGTCTGCTCGGCTTTGGAATGGGCCAGCAGCGCGGTTGCGGTCAGGATCAGAGCCGCAGTGATCAGGCCAGGTTTCATCATCTGTTCTCCAACGCGTCATGGCGCGCGCGGATCTCGCCGGGCCATGTGGATTTGATATAGCTCAGCACGGCGATGATCTCATCATCGCTCAGCACGCCCTCGTAGACCGGCATGTTGGACACGTAATCGGGGTCATTGATCAGCCGGGCCACGCCATATTTGGTCAACCGAAACAGGGTCTCGCCGTCATGATGCCACGTATGGCCCGTCGCGTCATGGGGTGGCGCGGGCAGCAGGCCGTCGGGCCCCGGCACCCGCCAGTTGGGCGCGCCTTGCAACTGTGCGCCGTGGCAGGCCGCACATTCCGCGGCATAGACCTGCTGGCCAAGGGCCACGACGGACGGATCGTCGGGTTTGAGGAGGCTCGCGGCCGGTGCGGCGGCCAAGGCAAGGAACGCGGCCCCGGCAAGGGCGAGGCCACCGGCGGCGCTGACAAGAACCCGGTTCATTGTGGTGCCTCCTGCGGTATGGGCGCGTTGGAGCGGGGGTGTGAAATGGTGGGAAATGTCATGAGAAATCCTCTCGAAAAGCGTGCGCGGGGGGACCCCCGGCTGGTGTGAGCGACAAGGGACACTGCGCCGGAACAGGCGCAGAGCGGCTCACCCGCGCGGCGGGTCGAGAGGGGCGGCGGGGTCGATCCCCGTCAGTGTCAGGGTGGTGTCAAAGCCGGGATGTCCGGAGGTGGCCCCGTCCAGTACCGCCGCACCCGGCAACGGCACCAGCGCCAGACAGGCGTGGCAATGCGGCACGCGTTCGCCGTGCGCCTCGCAACACTCCGCGTCGGCGTGCTCCATCTGGTTTGCCACCGCGTGATCCACGTGACCCGCCTCCACCGCACCGGACACCGGTGCTGTGAGGACGATCAGCGCGACCATGAGAAGGCGGAGCAAGGACATGGGTCTGATGTAGCGACGAGACGCAGCGTGATGCAAGCGAAATGGGCTTGCGGTGGGTCAATGCGCGTGGACGCTTTGGCCGCGGGCCATCGCGAGGTGATGCGCCCGGTGGTGGTCCTGACTGGCCATCAGGCCAAAGAACCCAAGGCCCCTGATGCGGGTGATCACAGCCGGGTCATCACTTGTGACCCGCAGCGCAACCCCTGCCCCGGTTTCGACCGCCGCAACGGTCCAGCGGTCGTCCCTTGCCAGCTGTGCTGCATGCGCCGGGACCATGCGGCGCAGGGCGGCCACGGCCTGCGGGTTGCCTGTCGCCTCTGCCAAGAGGCCGCCGGGCACTTGGGTCTCGGTGACGACGGCGTCTGTGACGAGCCGGTCCATATCGACCAGATGCGCCCGCAGGCCGGTCAGATCAACGCGCGTCCAATCGGTGGCGTGATCAGCCTCCAACACGCGGACAATTTCGGACAGGGCGGCAAATGCGCCCTGGCCGGGTTCGGTCAGAACGTCCTGCGCCGCGTGGTCGTTATGGTCATGCCCGGTATGGGAGGTCTGCGCGACCGCAAGGGCCGCGACCGCGATCAGGGTTGTGGCGATGAAAAGGGTCGTCCGGTTCATGGAATGGCTCCGCTGTGGGTGTCGGCCCGACCCTATCGCAGGCACGCAAACCCCCGTATGATCACTATCATGTTTGACTGGCACCACCTCTTTGACCAAGCGCCGCGCCGGACGGTGCGGATGGGCGAGACGTTGTTCCGGCAGGGCGACCCGGTGCGCTACATGTATCTGGTGCGCTCCGGCGAGGTCGTCTTGGAGCGGCCACTGGCCGAAGGCAGTACGCTGACCCTGCATGTGGCGGGTGCGGAGATGCCGGTGGCCGAGGCGTCCCTGTTTGCCGACACATACCATTGCGACGCGGTGGCGCGCACGGTTTCGGTTGTTTCCGCAACCCCGAGGACCGCGTTTGTCGCAGCGGTGCGGCAGGACCCGGATGCGGCGTTGGGGCTGATCCAGACCCACGCGATGGAGGTGCAGGCCCAGCGGACACGGATCGAGATCCTGCGCCTGCGCCGCGTGGCGGACCGGCTGGACGCGTGGCTGGCCCTGAATGGTGCGCCGGCGCATCGCGAATGGATCAGGGTCGCCGACCAGATCGGTGTGTCACCCGCCGCACTCTATCGGGAATTGGCACGGCGGCGAATGACGGGTCAGGTTTGAGCAGCACGCTAAGCTGCGGAGGTCGGTCCAAGCCTGCGCCGCAAATCAAGGCGGACAACACCAGTGTGACGGTTACGACTACACCCTGCGCCGCAAACCCAAAGGCGAGGCCGCGTGACCCGTCAGTCCACGAACGCGCAGCGCCCGGCGGTACACACAACGGCGGGCGGCGCTTCGCAGTCCTGGGCGCATTGGCCCTGACGTGCAACCGACTGACGCACATGGTCCGCCGCGAGCGCTGCCAGTGCGTCATAGGCCGACCGGGGCACCGCGTGCGCGCAGCCCAGCGGGCAGGACGTCTGCAGCACCGCGCAATCGGTGGCCACCGCGCAACCGGGTGCGGCGGCCACTGCCGCACGAAAGGCGTCGTGCGGGTCGGGGCGGGCGAGGTAGACCCAGGTCGGACCGGCCAGTGCCAGCGCTGCCACAAGGATCACCGCCGCCCGCCCCCTGCTCATTGATCGGACCGGGGCTCCGCTGCGTCCGACACGTCCGGCGCGCCCGACGGGCGGGGCTTGAGCCGCCGCTTGGCCACAGCGGCAAAGTCGGTCGAAACGCGCGCTGTCTCCAGCTTGACCGTGCCGTCGCGGGTGAGTTGCCCGGCAATCTCGGCTGGCGGGTCGAACCGGGTCGCCAAAGCGCCGATCTCGAAGCTGAGCCCGGAGCGCGACACCTTGGCCTTGCCCACATGGGTGGGCTGCCCGCGCAGGCGGGTGACAAAGATATCGACACCGCCGCGCCCCGGCTCTGTCAGCACATAGGATTTGAGGAACGGCACACCGGTACAGCCATTATGGGCAAAGATCGCCATTGCGACGCCGGGGCGCTGCATCAGCGCCTCGGGCTCTGTCGCGGCCATCTTGCCCGGCAGGAACCACAGCGGCTGCTTGAGGCAGATGACCTGCGTGGCGCGGTCGTCGATCAGGTCCCGCCCTGCCGCCTCGAGCGCGATGGCCTTGCGCCCCTTGTCCAGCAGTTCGGGGTCCACCGTCGACACTTTCATCTTCTTGATCGTGTCGGCGGGCATCGCGGCCCTGCGCGGCAGGCGCCGCTTGTCGAAACCAAAGCCCGGCGCGCCCAGCCGGAAGGCCAGCAGCCGCTGCGCGGCCTCGACATCGGCCTTGAGCGTTTCGCTGCCGCGCGGATCGACCTGTTGCAGCCGCCGCATCGTGTCGCGGGTCCCGATACGGGCCAGCGACCATGCCGCATCCCGCACCACAAACGGGTCGGGGTCCGACAGGCTTTCGATCACCAGCGCTTCGGTGCCGCGGTCGGTGCTGCGCCCCAGCGCCTTGAGGGCCGCGCGCTTTTCATCCGTGGTCACTTCGTTCGACTTCAGGATCACACGCGCGCTTTCGACCGGGTGCAACTGGTTGCGCCCCAGCAGGGCGGTGGCGGCCAGCCGCCGGTCCACCGGCCCACGGTTGAGGCGGACGATATTGGCCAGCGCGTTCGAGGTCAGCGACCGTGTGGCGTCTTCGACATCATGCATGCTCATGTCATGTCCTCCTTAACATCCGGACTGGGTGGTGCAATGCCCACGCATGTCCGAACCCTGGCCGGATGTCAGCGTCACCGCATCCCGGGCCGAGATTGAAATACAGCGCGTCTGCGCCATCAGGTTGTTGCGCGCATTGCCGGAGGGGCAACTGGACCCGTGATTCAGCGGCAGGGTCATGTAATGCCCGATCTCGTGCGCGAAGGTGCGCGCAAACCGGTCGAACCCGCCCGAGACCGAGCCCCCCCGGTCGATGGCCCCGGCGATCAGGCCGTCACGCTTGCCCCCCTTGGAGCAATCGCCATCGACCGGCGAGATGCCGACAAACCCGTCATCGCCGCTGGCCGAGATCGTGCGCGGCACGAAGCAGTCGATGCCGTCATTGTCCACGCTCCAGTCATCCGACAGGTCGTCCGCCTCGCCCGAGGAGCCGATATTGTCGTAGCCATCCGCATCCGACTGATCGATGTGGTAATGGCCCACGCGGCCCACGCCCACATTGGCCTGTTCAAAGATCTGCCGCGTGCGCATGGTCGCAAAGTCGATCTTGCGCATGGCGTCGTCGCGGTCGGTCGCGTTGAACTCGTTGTGGAAGCCCACCTTGATGATGTTCAGGTGCACGTGGCGGCCTTGCAGCCCGTCCATCGTGTCCTTGAGCGACACCGAAAAGGTGGTGCTGCCGGTGAACGGCACCCGCCTGCGCCAGAACCCCATGAGGTCACCCAGAACCGAGTTGCTGCCAGCCGTGTTGCGCCCGATGCAGTTCAGGCTGTCTCTTACACTCAACATGTCAGGCCCCCTTACTGCAATGCGATGACGATGGGGATCATGCCGGTCCCTGCGTCATGGCTGGCAAAGGCCTTGCCGATCACGGCGCCAAAGGCGCGGGCGTCCTTGCTGGCGCGCATGGCGTGCCCGGGCGTCGGCGATGTGGTCAGCAGATCACCCACGCGGATCGGACCGTTCTCATCCGTTACGCGGACGCAGACCTTGCCCACCAGCGCGATGGGGTGGCGGTCCGGCACGTCCGGCTGGCGGTCCAGCACGATCCCCGGCTTGTAGAGGTCAGCGCCCGAAATCACGCCCACCACGCGGCTGTCATGCGCCTGCGTGCAGGGATGCAAAAGGCCGTCATCGCCCAGCACCATCACATCGCCCGGGCGGCTGTCCTGAGCGGTGGCCACCGTGAATTCCTCGGCGCAATCGGCATTGCGCAGGATGATGTCGCCCCTGTCGCCGTTCAGGTGGATGGTGGATTTTGCGGCATCCTCGGCCGGGTTGTTTTCGGAGGCGGCAAAGAGGACGATATCGCCGTCGCGGCCATTGCCGCCCATGAACAGGTTGGCCTGGTTCCCATCGAGGTGGATCGCGTTGTTGCCATCCCCATCCTTGAGCCAGATGTCACCGTCCTTGCCATTGCCACCCAGGGTCACGTTGCCCTCCTGGCCGTTCATGGTGATGGTGTCCTTGTTGGTGTCGTCGCGCAGGATCAGATCGCCGTCCTGACCGGTGCCGCCCAGCACCAGATTGCCGTTGGGCCCAAGCTCCACCACGCGGTTGTTGGACGTGCTGCGCACCTCGAAGCGCTGGTTGTCGGCGTCCATGTTGATCCGCGTCCGCTCGGATGCGTCACGAATGGCCATGTCGCCGTCCGACCCGGTGCCGCCCAGCACCATGTTCCCGTTCACGCCAAGGCTGACCAGCAATTCGCCCGCCGCATTGTAGAGCTTGAGACTGCCGCCCTGCCCGTCCATCACGATGCGGTTGTTGCCGCTGGTATCGCGCAGGGTCATGTCACCATCCGCGCCGTTTCCGCCGAGGGTCACGTTGCCGTTTTGTCCGTCCAGCGTGATGGTAATATCATCATCTGACTGGGCAACGGTCACAGTGCCTTTGAATGCTTCGGCCATAATAAATCTCCTAAAATACTTGCAATAAAGTGTGGTGATCATACCCGTAAAACGCGCATTTTGCTACTGATGGAAATCCTGACCCTCTGTTTCAGCCAATACGGAGGGGCACGGGCGCATGCGTTTTCAGGGACATTTTCAGCGCTCCAACAAACGCGCGTCAGATCATTCACCTTCGAAAAATTTCCGTTCTCCAATGTGTTGGCTTGCCCATACGACATACAGGGCTGACCCTCAGGTCGCAGGGTTACAGGTGCGCAGTCAAGCCGCCGAACCAAAAGCCGGGCGGCCCGTCAGGCGCACAACCCTTGGTGTGACACGTGCTGCCCGGCCTCGTGCAAAAGTGTAGCAAGGGGCGCCGGGATGCGCGCAATGTCCGGCCCCAGAATCAGGTCTGTTGTGGGTGGGGTGCCTGCCCCACATGGAACCGTCTGCGGTAGTTGCCCGGGGTCAGGCCCGTGGTGGCGCGGAACATGCGGCTAAAGGCCGATACGTCCTGATAGCCGGTGCGCCACGCGACCTCGCCCACGGGCAGGCGCGTGCGTTCCAGAAGCCCGCGCGCCTTTTCGATGCGCACATGTTGCAGGTAATCGCTGGGGGCGAGCCCGGTTGCCGCCCTGAACCGGCGCAGGAATGTGCGCCCCGACAGGCCCGCCGCGTCCGCCATGTCGGTCACGCTGAGCGCGTCATGCGCCTGTTGTTCCAGCCAGTGCTGCACCCGCAGGATCGGCGCATCGCCATGGGTCAGCACCGGGCGGAAGGTGCGGTAATTGCGCTGCTCGCGCCCCGCCGGGTCGACCAGCAATTGGCGCGCGGTGTCCGACATGATCTGCGGCCCCAGCCAACGGTTCACGACGTAAAGGCCCAGATCGATCCACGCCATCAGGCCACCAGCGGTGACGATATCGTTTTCATCGACCAGCAGGTGTTCGGGGTGCAGCGTCGTCTGCGGAAAGGCCGCGCGAAATTCATCCTCCAGCGCCCAATGCGTGGTCGCCGCGCGCCCGGTGAGCAACCCGCTGTGCCCCAGCCAGAACGCCCCGGCACAGGCCGACGCGATGACCGTGCCCGCGCTGTGCTGATCGCGCAGCCAGCCGTGGACCCGCGTGGCGTCCTGCCCGCGCGCGTCCGTCAGGTTGGGCGGCCCGATGCCAATGACGACCGGGTCGCGCGGCAGGTCGGTTGCGGCCACGGCCCGCACCGCGAGCCTGTTGCTGTCGTGGCGCGCGCAGGCCCGGTTGGCCACCAAAAACACATCGGCCAGCCCCGCCACAGCGGCGGCCTGAACGCCCGGATAATCGAGGATGGCGATGCGGGCGGCGATGTCGGATATGCTCATTTGGCGGATATAGCATAAATATTGTCGGATGCGCCAATTCCTTTGTGCAGCGGCGGGCGCCACCTTGGGGACATCAGCACACACAGGAGCTTCCCATGACCAAAACTGCCCTCATCCTCGTCGATATCCAGAACGATTATTTCACCGGTGGCCGCTGGCCCGTGGCCCTGATGGACAGCGTTGCGGCCAACGCCGCCCGCCTGCTCGAGAACGCGCGCAGCAACGGGCACCGCGTGATCCACATCCGCCACGAAGCACGGTCGGACACAGCGCCGTTTTTCCGCAAGGGAACGGTGGGCGCGGAAACCCACGCCTCCGTCGCGCCGATCGGCGACGAGCCCGTGGTGATCAAGCACAATGCCAGCAGCTTTCGCGACACCGACCTGCAGGACCGGCTCGACGGGATCACCGATCTGGTGATCTGCGGCGCGATGAGCCAGATGTGCATCGATGCCCACGCCCGCGCCGGTGCCGACCTGGGCTATGGCGTGACGGTGATTTCGGATGCGTCCGGCGCCAAGGAGCAGGACTTTGACGGCCAGCACGTCACCGCCGCACAGGAGCAGGCCGCGATCATGGCACCGCTCGCCATGTCCTACGGCCGGGTGCTCACCACCGACGCCTACGTGAGCGAGGACGCCGCCGCGTGACAGGGACGGAGCGCTCTGCCCCGGCAGGGCGCTCCCTCCACTAATCCGACTAATTTAGTCAGAAAGACTTGCAATACCCCGTGGATCGTGTAGTTGACGAAAACAGTAAGTTAATTGCTGAGCCCGGAGACACACCAATGACACCCAACACATCCATCCTTGCGTTGACCGTGGCCGCCATCGCGACCACCGCCGCCGCCGAAGGTGAGCTGAACCTTTATTCGTCGCGCCACTACGACACGGACGAGCGGCTCTATTCCGACTTTACCGAAGCGACCGGCATCACCATCAACCGCATCGAAGGCAAGGCCGACGAGTTGATCGAACGGATGAAGGCCGAGGGCGCGAATTCGCCTGCCGACATCCTGCTGACCGTCGACACCTCGCGGCTGGAACGCGCCAAGGATGCGGGCGTGCTGCAATCTGTCGACAGTGCCGCGCTCGAGGCGCGCATTCCCGCCTACCTGCAGGACGAGGACAATCAGTGGTTCGGCTTCAGCCAGCGCGCGCGGATCATCTTTTACGACAAGGCCGACGTGAGCGATCCGCCGAAATCCTATGTCGATCTGGCCGACCCGGCCTACGAAGGGCTGGTGTGCCACCGGTCCTCCACCAACGTCTATTCCCAGACGCTGCTGGCGTCCGTTATCGCCAACCATGGCGAGGAAGCCGCGCGAGACTGGGCCGCTGGGGTCGTGAACAACTTTGCCCGCGACCCGCAGGGCGGCGACACGGACCAGCTGCGCGGCCTTGTGTCGGGGGAATGCGATATCTCGATCTCGAACACCTATTACTTTGCCCGCGCCGTGCGCCGCGATGTGGACGGTCTGCCCGCCGACGCGCGCGCCAATATCGGCTGGGTGTTCCCGGCGCAGGACGCCGAAGGCGCGCATATGAACCTGTCGGGCGGCGGCGTTGCGGCCAGCGCGCCGAACCGCGAGAACGCGATCATGTTCCTCGAATACCTGGCCAGCGATCAGGCGCAGCAGTATTTCTCGGCCGGGAATGACGAATACCCCGCCGTGCCGGGTGTGGGCATCAGCGCGTCGGTGGCGAGCCTGGGCCTGTTCAAACCCGACGATCTGGACGCCTCGCGTAGCGCCGACAACGTGCCGGTGGCGCAAAAGATCTTTAACGAGGTCGGCTGGAAGTAATCGCTGCATTTTTTGCGGCCGAGGGCGCGGCGCTTGCCGCGCCTTTTTCTTTTCTGACGGGAACTGTCAGGATTGACGTATCCGACTAAAACAGTCAACATATCCAGGCGAGTCTCAGCCACCCCTGATGCGGGCAGCCCGGACACCCCGACCCCACAGGAGGTGACACATGACCGGAGAACAGCCGCAACCAAACCACTTACAAATCAGTGAGCCGCCCCGGGCGCGCCATGACGATCCGTGCCGCCGGGAATTGCTGATATCCGCCGCCGACGGCGTTCTACCCGACGACCTCAGTCTTGAGCGCAGGCTTGACCATCTGGAGCGGGCGCGATGACCGTCATGGCGCAGGTTCCGCAGTCCAAGCCTGCCCCGGAGGCCCCGCAGATCGACACCTACGATGCGCGTGAGCTGATCAGGGACGGGGCGCAGGCGGCGATCATGCTGGACGGTCAGACCTACTATCTGCGCATCACCCGCGCCGGCAAACTGATCCTGACCAAATGAGTTATGCAAGACACACGCGCGGTGGTGCTGCGGTCGCCGCCCTTGGACACCTCGCGCCATGGGAGGCGGCGCTGATCGTCAACCTGCGGCTCTGGGGCGAAGGGCCGTCCGGGCAGGCGCAAATTCGCAGGGAGTTCGCTGCCGCCCTGAGGGACACTGAGGCCGAGCGCGCCTGGCATGACTTTGACGACCTGATGCGGCGGATCGCGGCGACGGCGCCGCGCCCGATGGTATGGCATCCGGTCGGGTGCAGCAGCGTGGGCGCGGACGAGTGCGTGTTTGCGCATCTGGTCGGCACCGCCTCTGCCGGTCATCTGGGCGATGCGGCACTGATCGCCACGCTGCTCGTTGGCGCGGCACATGCCGAACATGTGGCGCTATTGGCGGGCGAAGTCGGCACCTGCGCCCGCCGCCTGCACCAGTCGCCGCCGGACCTGCCCAAACGACCGGGCGCGCGTCTGCATTGACCGCGTCACATCCGTCAGCCGCGAGGACCCCATGGCCAAAGCCAAGACCCCAAGCCCCTGCATCGACGTCTGCAAGTTCAAGCGTGACGGTCATTGTATCGGCTGTTCGATGACCAAGGCGCAGAAGTCGCTGTTCAAGACGTTGCGCAAGGACAAGCACCGCGCGGGTTTTGTGGAGATGCTGGTGGGTCAGCAGTCGCGCATGGGCAAGTACGGCCATTGGGCGGCACAATACATGCGCAAGTGCCTCAAGAAAAAGGTCAAGCCGGTGCGCGCGGTGCGGGACGTGGCCTGATACCCTCGGCGATCCGCGACACCAGATAGCGCACCAGACGGCGGTGCGCGGCACCCACCCGGCGGCCCAGCAGAAACGCGGTGCTTGCCGTGTCGCCAGCGGTGGCTGCGCGGAGCAGTTCCAGCAACCACCGCTCATCGAATGTCAGCTCGTCCGCGCCGGGCGCATGCAGGCGCGCAGGCTGGCCCAACGCCTCAGGCAGGCAGCGCATCAACGCCTCCGCATGGGCCTCGCGGCTCGCGGCGGGGGTGATTTGCAACAGGGCGCAGGCGTGGAACAGGTCCGCGCGCGGCTTGGCCCGGCAGGTCATCGCCACGTGGCGCAGGTGGTTCAGGCGCGCGGCATCCGTGTCCGACAGCGGGTGGCCGGGCCGTGGCGCAGCAGATTGGTCAAGGGTCAGAGGCAGCATATCGATCATCGCCTATGTCGGTTCGG
>ERZ1740070.1954-NODE-1954-length-12294-cov-43.518670_pt1 | contig 12294 bp, 6 predicted proteins | sample MGYA00581734_ERZ1740070 | MGnify/ENA primary metagenome ERZ1740070 (study PRJEB43018, sample SAMN04849744) | marine metagenome | isolation source: floating plastic debris | place: Pacific Ocean | collected 2008-09-01 | study: EMG produced TPA metagenomics... | reverse complement strand
TCTCAAACATTTACCTCTCAACAGTAGAGATAGACGCAGCAGTAGAAGTGTACCCACCTGTAGAAGTGGAGGCAGCAGTAGGATCAGAGACAAGAGTAGCTGGGGTGGCATTTTATGAGGAATCAAATGACAGGAAGATCAATATACTCATTTAATTTCTTAGCTCACTATCAGCTTCAATTGAACCATCCCTCATAACAAAGCTTATAAAAAACACTAAAATTTGGCGCTAATTTGTTTTTAAATGCAATAAGTGCTTAAAAACACCGGATGGTTTGAAAAGGCCCATTGTTTGGTTGTGGTGGTCTAGTACTTGATAGGCCATCTCTTGTTGTTGATCACCAGATTTATTGATCTAGCATGGTGTTCACCAGTTTCAAGCTCTGCTCCTTCGATATCGTGGCCCAAGTTTGCCTGATCTTTGCAGTCAGCTCAGCTTTTATCTTCGGTTTCATTGCAGAGACTTTTTGACCAATTATTTGCCAAAAATTATCCATTGTGTTCAGATCTGGGCTTTGTACTGGCCACTCTATGATGTTGACGTTCCTTTCCTGTATCCAAACTTTGACTTCTTTAGCTGGCCATCACCACAGACGATTCTCCGGAAACAACACGAGTGCACTTGGTAGCATTTTCCTGTTGAGAGTAGAGATCCATTTCTCGCCGTTCATGATTTCCTGACATTCCTCGAGAAATCCTACACCAGAGCCTGCCATGTACCCCCATACGATGACAGAGACCCGTTGTTTCAGTGTGGGTCGATGCATTCTGGTTACCACTCCTCACCACGCCGTCTTCTCACAAATGAATTCCCAGTATGAATGCCTACATCAAACTTTGACTTAACATCAAACTTAACAATACTCTTTGCCTCTCTACCTCTGAACACTGGCACCCCACAGGGGAGATGGAGAGAGAGAAATAACTTTTTATGATAAAGGTAGGCGACTAACCATTGCATTTCAGCTGATTTGTCTGTGTAGTATCAGGAATATGAATGGAGTGAGTATGGGAAGCAGCGTCCTCGTCTGACTGTGTCAGCGGTAACGGCACAGATTGTGCAGCTCCTAAACTACTGATTGAATTCCGAGCTCCATCTTTATCTGTGATACAACACGTTGATAACAATCCAGCAGTGTTTGTGCATATAAAACATGGTCATTCTATTATGTATGAGAGCCGTTTACGATTTAAATATTCCCATGTAATTGTATGGCCAATATCAGAGTGCTCTGGTTAAAACGGATATGCGCAGTAACAGTTGTACATCATCCTTTGTGGTGCAGGTAGCATAAGCTGGTGTACATATTCACATCTCGTTATGCAATCAAGGCCCACCTTGCACTTTGTATTCCATATAGTGTGATGTTTACAGCAAACATTCATTTCAGTGCATGGTCAGCCATGACATATTTCAAACTGGGCACAGCAGGTTCATGACAGGACCAATATAAAAATATTCTGCAGGCAACTGCATGAAAATTTGATTGTTCCTGCCATAGCACTTTTCCGGCATAGTTACAGTCTCCCTTGGTCTTTGTTTTTCGTCGTGGCCTCTTGTGAAGCTGTACGCTTTCTATTTTGTATGTCAATAGTTGCTCTATAAAATAATTAATAAATAATAAAATGTAACAATGAAATCCGTTTTAGATCAAATATACATGTTTCAGCAACACGAAATAAATTTTATGTCATGTATATCTTGATAATGTATTAATAAAGACTATTCAACAAAGACCCAGGAAATCCTGATAATTCAAATACACTCAAACTTTTTCCTAACGAGGTGTGTGAAGATAAATTGCTGCAGAAAAATAATTTTTTACTATCTGATACCAATATACCTTGGACCTATGAAATTTCTTTCGCCGGAAGTGGTCCCAACTGGGACATATAATTAGACACGAGGAAATGACGCTCCTGTAAAACCGTTGGTCTGTAGTTTTTAATTTGGTACAGTCATGTACAATGTCCTGTCTAACATGTTTGGACTCAGATCTTGGTGAGGGTCCAATAGACCTAACCACCTGTCAACCAACAGAGCTGCTAAAGTCCTCCCGAGTGCAGTCGGAATTTTCTCTTTCGTCGTCAAAGCAGTGAACAGACTTTTTGGCTACTTTTCCTGCCTTGACTACGGCTTTCAAAGCCGAAAGGTACACTTTTACAGGATCATGATTTGCTACATCGGAGTGCTTTTGGTTTTTGTTAGCTTTGCTAGAGGTGACTACTTTGGCAATACAGTCTGTGTACCTTTTCCCATGTATTATTCTTTACATGCAGGTGGTCAATATTAGCTTTGTCTACTGCTTTGCCTATTGGAGGCAAAAACTCCTGGCGATCAACCTAAGTCCTAACTAAATTTCTTGATCGTTGAGAAGAATATATCAAATGCTCATCGCAATTTGATGCTTGACATTGTGTCAACGCAATAATGGAATTCCCTCAAAAAACGTTTACTGTCCAGAGGTGACATGCTAAGTTTTTGCCAGACAACCCTAATACTTGGCATACGTTGGCCTATGGTTCTACGCCTCAGGATTGGGCTGCCAGAATTCATCAAAAATGACCAACTTTAGTCCAAAAATCAGAATTCTACGACAAAACGCTTATCCGCTGGAGCTATTGAACTGATAATGGTTGCCCCTGACACTGTCCTACAACATGACTAAAATAAAAAAAATGTGATAAATGATGTATGATAAAATGACAAGCGCTTGTCGATAAATGCCATGCTGATTGTGATAAAATTGTGGTTTCTGTTTTCAAGCAGAATTTGACTGATTGAGTGAAGCTATGGAATTAATGTATCTTGGTAAGGGTCAGGTCATACACACCCATGAACCTCACAACATAATTAAGTTGTCATAGGAAATAGTTGGCGACAAGTTTAATTTAGGAACCGTAATACCATGGGTACCGTATACATTTTTACGTTGAAATTGCAGCCCAAATACCCAAAGAGGGTGATAGAAATTGGATTTGATTCACACTTATCTTGTCATTAGCACATTATAGTACCGAGTGTTGTTTTAAATCAATATACTATTTTAGGAGTCTTCCCTCGCCTTTAGGGAGAGGGTAACTCTAAAGATTTCACTAACATTTTTATCAATTGAAATAACCATAAAATATTTTCTGTTTATGCTGTTTCCTATGGTAACAGTTCTGTCGTAATTAGAAGTGAGAATATACTGCTTAGTGTGGTGATATCTTCTTATTGCTCGTATGTAGACTTAGTCGGCTTCTAAAGGCGATAGTTATGAAGCATAACGCTATGTCATTATGATCTGCACATGACCCATTCAAGTTGTATTATGCCTATTAAGTCATTAATAATGCTTACCAATTCAAGGCAAGGCAGCTTTGCATAATCAAGAATGTCGATAAAACCATCTTATGGTTGAATGAGAAGCTGATGCAGCACAAAGAGTGCTACACAGAAAGATGTAGACAAGGAGGTCAGACTAGTAACCTTCCGTCTTTTACATTCTTGTTCATCCTCCTGCTCTAACCATTTTTTCCCAGGGTTATTCTTTTTAGTTTATAAAGAGAGCCCCAACTTAAAAAACCCAGAAGGCCCCACACCACAGGCTTCAAACCCCATCAACTGAAAACCCCAATCCCAAAAACCCAATATATGACCCCAACCCCAAAACCACCATAAATGAGCCAGAATAAGAAAAAAAATATGAAGAATAACCCTGGGAAAAAATATTGCATCCTGCTCTCAAATGGTATGTCAAGGACAGTAGGCAGGCCAACTAAAATTTATTGGTGCCCAGCGGGCAAAATCTCGTGGATTCTGTGGGGAATCCCTGGGGATTGTGATTTTTGGTGGAGGGAATCCACACGAAAATTTTTAAATCGCGGTTGAAATGAGTGGGAAGTTTCCCCAAACCTGTAAAAATTTTAATTCACCAAAGAATGACATCAAATTATCACTAGGATATTTTGACATAACTTGGACCCTCCTATGTCATTAAATTTCTTTTTGAAATATTTGAGGGAAGCACAAGGGAAATTTCCACGCAGAAATATCCCCAGGGATTCTACTGTGAAAGGAGACGGAAATATCCACATAGAAAATTCCTATTCATTTCCTTTGAATTTCTGCAGGGAAATCATGAGGAAATTTCCACGGGGATGATCTTCTGGGAATTCCCCCATAAATCCGCATGGAAATCTGGGGGACGTGGATGCCCGCTGGGTCGGATTTATCATTACTTCATTAATGGAGGGACAACTTTTTACAAAAATTGCTCTGAAAAATTAAACAGATCTTTACCAAAGTGTATGACAGCCTGTATTGAATCATGTGGGTCTGGCGATATGAGTTCCAGTATAGCTAAGCTGCACAACAACATCGGAATATCCACACACATCTCGGGTACGCAGCCCTACATTCAATGTGGACATTTATTAAAAAATGATAGAATACTTGGAAAAGCTTAAAACCATTTATGATGGTGGATAAATGATAATTTTAACTAACATATGAAATATTGATGGTAATAATGGCATCACGTGCTTAAAATGCACCAAACATACCAAAATAGATTACTGGGAAGTGATCATATTTCGGCTGATGTCAAAAAAATTTGACGAGTGAGATTATGGCATGATATTCCAGTTAATTTATTTTCATCCGCACCAATTGTGACTCCACTAGGGGTGATAGCTGCAGAAATCTGAATCAGGCAATTTAGGTCCTAGCTTTGAGGCGGGTTCTAATGAGTAGCCCTGAATTGGATCAAGGGAAACATGGATTTTTCGTCCAAATTGATTCAATGAGACTTTTTAGATGAAAGTATAAAAATTCCTAATTCGCATCATTTGAAATATGTTTTTTTGGCATTAAATTCCTATGAGTGTACCTATAGAGGCAGATAACTGCCACCTGCAGTTTGCGAAAATGGCTTGGACTTAAGTACACAAATCAGTTTTTGTTCTCATAAATTTGCAATGTGGAGATATACATATATTTCTTCAAATTCGAACTTTGTAGTCACTTTTGACTAGATATGCCCTTGATGGATGATGTTCAAAACTCTGCTGTTCATAGAAATATTTATTTGAAACTGCCATTGCCAAGAGTGATTTTACCCGCCTATGCAAGTCACAGAAGCTCAGAGATGTCAGAACAGTATTTTGCAGTGATGGTCAAAAACTTTTTTTCCAATTGTGCATGGACAAACATACTAATTTTTTGGTACAGAGCATTGTAACTTTTAGCCAACTTCACAACTTAATAAATAAAATATTTCTACGACTTGCATATATCTCCACACTGCTGGGGTCACACAGACTTTATCTGTAGTTGATGACTTCAAACAGTTTAACATTGAAAATAGAACACTTGGAAAAGCTGCAAGGCAGATAATGGGGGAAAACAAGTGATGGAGTGATGGAAAATACTGGCGTAACACTTTACATGCACCCAGCATTTTCTGAAATAGATTTATCGGTAGAGTTGTTCATCACACTGCTGCAGACAAAATCGATATAGTGAGACCTTGGCCTAGGCTACATCTGGGTTGTTATTGTTTTGGCATTGACATTCAATATCTTCAACTGACCGATGTTTGAAGAGAGTCCTCAATGTGTTGAGATCTTGCAGTTAGGCCCGCCTAGGATGTTACATCATGGTTGTAATCGTGGTGCATTGAAATGTAAGTGAGTATCATCAAAGCGGAAGAAATTTATAAGTTGATATGTGTAACTTAACACAGCAGGCAAAAACCTCTGGATTCCGTAACGGAACCCCCGGGGATTATGGTTGTTGGTGGAGGGAATCCACGGGGAAATTTGGGTTGTAAATGGAACGAGAATCCACATGGAAATTCAGGAGAAAACTTTTAAACCCGGGTTGAAATGAGAGGGAGGTTTCCCCAAACCTGTAAACATTTTATTTCACCAAAGAATGACATCAAATCATCACTGGAATGTTTTCACATAACTGGGACCCTTCCTATGTCATTAAATTGTATTTTTCTGGGGAAGCACGAGGGAAATTTCCACACAGATATATCTCCAGGGATTCCACAGGGACAGGAGGCAGAAATATTCACATAGAAAATTCCCTTCATTTCCCCTTAACTTCCGCAGGGAAATCATGAGGATGATCCCATGGAATTCCCCCCTAAATATGCGTGGAACGCGGGGGACGTGGATGGCTCGCCCGTTAAAAACACTCATTGATTGGTCTATAACTCTTTGTCATTAAAGGGTTTAAAAGTTAAAAACTTGAAATCAAAGTGCAAGTATCTAACAGATTTTTCGGGTCATATTTTACATTGCCTGGGTAAAATGGTTAAAGAATCTTTGATGTACATGTACAAGCGTATGAACCATGATGCAGCCTTCTATACCAGCCTAACTGCACGACCTCACCACATGATTTTGTCTGCAGCAGTGTAATGAAAAACACTACCAAGTAATCTATTTCAGAAAATGCTGGGTGCTTGTCAAGCAATTGCCAGTATTTTCCATCACGCGATCAGTTGTTTTCCCCCATAATTTTCTTGACAGCTTTTCCAAGTATTGTTTTTCGATTTAGACTTGTCTGAAGTCAGTTGCTTCAAGATGGAGTCCATTTTTCTCCAGCATTGTGAAAAAATCAATGCATATATATGATATTGCACTGCAACAGACACTACAAATAAAGTAGTTTTCTTCTATTCTCACTACAACTCTTTTTTATATGGACAGCGATTCTCGCAACAATTGTTTTAGAAAAATTGATGTCAAAATCTTTGTTGTGCACAAGGCCCTTTATAGTAATTACTGCCCATAATCGAACATAATGTCATATACTATCAATGGCTGTGTTAGTGATAAAGTCCAGATCTGGCCCAAGTTATTGTCTGGCGACTAACATTTACCTTTTTATTTGTTGGTTACGCGGTATCATAACACGTTACATAAAACCCTCGGCATAGATGTTTTTCCATCATTTGTAATTATTGAAAGCGTCCCACGATATTGGTTTAGGCTGTGTAACAGTAACGAAAAACACTTCCAAGTGTTCTATACTATATTGTGCTGGGTGCTGGTAATATATTCTACCAGTGTTTCCAGTAAAATTAAACAGTATCCAGAAAAGACAATATGCTAGACAGCTTTTCAAAGTACTCTAGTTTCAATTTCTAACAGGCAGTCTTTGTTCCGTTGCTTGAAATAGCAGCTTTAATCCAAAGCATTGAATATGGCATGGCATTTAAAAATAATTTGAATGTGCTTTTCAATTTTCACATGGCTCTAGACAAAAAAACAATGGGATGAGATATTTTAGTTACATCACAGTTTTTTTGTGATGCATTAAATACCATATTTAACAATATTGACAATGATTAGTCTATAGAAAAGTTTTTTAACCATGTTTGTGGACAACATTGAAAATTGTAGTGGGAATCTTGAATCCTCTTCAATGCCAGCACAGGTTGGAGATACCTTTTGCAACCTTTGAAGCCGAGGCGTTTTACATCATAAGTTCAATAGGCTTAACATGTCCCAAAGCAAAATGGTAATCCAAAAAGAGGTTCATACTCAGTACTCATTATGTCTTGAAATCAGGGCTGCATTCAATGCGACTGCTGCTAGGCCTAAGCCCAGCAGAGCTACAAAACTTTGCAATCTAAGAGCAAATGGATTCGAAACTCAGTGGGACTCGATAAAGTTTCTCATAATCTGGTCAGAATGTTGTCAATTTTGCTCAGAATCTGGTATTACATGACGAGATTCCTCCAAGGAAACCTCATTGCTCTATCAGCGAGGAAGCTGAGATATATATATAGAATTTAGTATTTTAGGAAAATTTAAACCTGTAACTTACATGAAGTGTTAATTCGTTCTTTATTTTGTGCATTACATGTTTATTTATTTCGCATGCAACCCCATCTGAAAATTGGTAACCAAATGGCAAACCTGGGTAAAATGGTTAAAGAATCTTTGATGTACATGTACAAGCATATGAACCATGATGTAGCCTTCTATACCAGCCTAACTGCACGACCTCACCACATGATTTTGTCTGCAGCAGTGTAATGAAAAACACTACCAAGTAATCTATTTCAGAAAATGCTGGGTGCTTGTCAAGCAATTGCCAGTATTTTCCATCACGCGATCAGTTGTTTTCCCCCATAATTTTCTTGACAGCTTTTCCAAGTATTGTTTTTCGATTTAGACTTGTCTGAAGTCAGTTGCTTCAAGATGGAGTCCATTTTTCTCCAGCATTGTGAAAAATCAATGCATATATATGATATCGCAACTTTAAACTTTGGGTTTGACTTGTTGAGGACATATGTGAATGGTAGGGAGCTTTGCTATGAGCACAGTAAAGAAAACATCTTTGTGTTTTTGGCCAAAGCTTTGTCATTATCTTGTCAACGAAAAGAGAACCAAAGGGCGTTTCCAGTATGATTTGTTAAGGTTCTTTCAATAATACTGCATTAATTTGCATCAAAACCTGCCTATACCTTACCAGATACCAACCTGATTTTTTTCATGGGATCTTGAACCCAAAGTAAACCTGAATTTGCTGTCCCGTTTCATCCCATACATACACTTTGGTAGCAACCCTTTTAAATATTCCAAATGTACATGTATTTAAATACTTGTATCTGTGTCATATCAGGCGCTAGGATACAGATAAAGTGACAAGGAGCAAGATGACGCAAGAGCTGGCTATAAAATGCGGTGGCCTGTTAGAGCCACACAATGATTTTCAGGAGAAAAGTAAATTTCACTTTGGCAAACTATAATTTTGACAAAAAGTGCTGTTTTTACTACTTATTCACTTAAAAGGCTATTTTTAATTTATAATAATATAAATATAATTTTGTTATCAAACTAGAAGGCAAGTTGCAAGTTGTTGCACAACAGAAATATGTCTTTTGTTGTGATACTAGTGTCTGCATTCCAGCAAATGCAAGTTTTCATGCCAGCGAAACATAATTTTCAGATTGCCAAAGACATAATCCAAACGCTGTTGGCCGAGCAATACATAGACTCGACACATTTACAGTGTTGTTATAAAGTATAGTTTGTAGCCCAAGATTTTTTTTTAAATGTTTTGTAGGTCTTGATTGATTTGCAGAACTCGAGTTTGATTTTGACATTGGTATATATCATAGTGGGTGTAATTTTCTTGGTGCAAGGCTCACTGTTTCCATGCATGTAGACCCGAGTTCAATCCCTCAGTCTTTTTAGCACTCATTCAAATGCCACTCTCTACATTATTTTGCAAATGTACATAGTATATGTAAAAAGTCTAAGAATTTCAATATTGGCAATCAGAGAAAACATTAACTCAATTGAATGGAGATTAATTTTCATGATTCTCATGTGGTATTAAACTATTTAACAGTATATTTACTTTAATTTATATCTCACTGATTGATGTGCGTTTGTCCTTTTAGGTAGGCAACAATATGCAGCAACACTGGTGTATTAATGACAATCGCACAGTTTTCTCAACACATCAGGTTTCAATGCTAGAATAGTAGAGATAGATTTTCTGATGGCTTTCATTTCTCATTGTGCATTGTTTTTGACTTTACCATAGGCCTATTCCTACTGGAAAGAAAATGATGAACGTTTATGCTATAAGTTGAAAAGAAGCATAAACCAACCCAAGGCAAACATATCTATAACTTGGAATAATCGGGGAATAACCTCTCCTGAAATCCTGCTCTGCTGGGTGGCAATTTATGTGTAATTGGTATCAACTGTTTCACAAGTGATTTCATAAGAATTTTTTTGATAGTCGTAATTTGCGACTATATAAAGGTATTATAAAAATGGAGCTTTAGTGTTATTTTGTGGAGAGTCATACTGACTGACTTACTGCCAACAAATCTGGATTCTGCATTAACTTGAACTATCTCTTAGTAGCAAAACCAAAACCTTTTACTGATGTCAGCTCAGATACCTTATGTACCTTTCCAATATCTAAAATACCCCAAAACTTGTAGGTTCATTAGACCCAAACCCAAAAGCTTTCATTCCAATGAATCCCTCGTGTCAGGGTTAGTTTTGTGCAATAAATATATTATGTGTGCTTCAGAACACAACCCCCAAGCTCAGTAGAAATACGGACTGATTCCGTCCCATCACAACCTGGTGCTCTATTATGGCAGATTTCACAAGAGAGATTGTGGTAACGATTTAATTTCAATTTATATAAATATGCTTGCTTTGAGTGCAGAGTCATGAAATTCTTCGACTTTTTTAAATATAGCCCTATAAAAAATGTGATATTTGAATAAGGGTTAGGAAGATTTGGGGGTAGAATGAAAGGAAACAGTTGGCCATGCACCAACAAAATGTCATCAACCCAGATCCACTTTGTTATATATCAAAACCAATATGAACTTTGGAGTTAACCATGACCTATAAAATAATGTAACTTGAAAGAATTTGGATTTGTGCACACAATCTTGACCCAGCTATGTTCTTGTGGAATGTAAATTGCTGTGTGTCCCTAACAGGCAATTGTAATAACAACAGTCAAACACTTGTTAGCAATCATTAGGGGGAGATAGTAGATGATATAATTATCAATGACATGCTCACACGTAACCATGTTGATCGGTAACAACAAATGATCTATACAATATCTTTACTCTCCTCGATTCGAGTTTGTGAGATACTAAGACAATCCTCCGAGTAGAGTCTTAGTATTAAACTCCTGCCCTCAACGGCTGCTTAGATAAAACAATTGTCATGGAGTTAGTTAGGCCACGCCTATAGTGATTGCTAACCAATCACCATTTACTTAATGCTTTATGGGCGGCACTTGACTGATTCGTAAATGTATAAATTGAGCAATCACACCATAAAATAGGTACATCTACACATACAAAGCAGTCATGTATTTTAGACAACTCTTTGTGATCACAGTTATTGCTCTTGCATTTCTCAACAGAGCTGCTGGGAGTGCTGGCAAGTACTTTGCTCTACTTCACAAAGTTTTTGTGATCTTTGTAAATTTCTCTTTGTTCATTTTTTGTTGACGTGGTATTGCGGATAACTAAATATTGAGCAAAGCTTTTTACTACAAACTCTGTTCCGTTCAGTCAACTTGTCCTTAATCTCCCCTCTACCACATCCGTCTGCTAAGTTGGTTTGGTTAGTGGTAAAAGATTGCCTGTGACTTTGAGAGTTTTGGACTTAGCATTCAATCAATGGGCCAGAGAGAAAATATATTTAACAATAATTGAGATGAGGCATGTTAATTTTTCAGAAGGCGCTTATGAGTGTGTCAGCAGGTGTGCGAAGTACGTGCCGGTAAGTTGAACCGGGGAATCTGGTGGAACAGTTGTACCTTCCATCGGTAACTGTAACTTCAAAGCAACACCTTTGAATGTCAGTTACCAGTCGTTAGCAGGACCAGTTGTGCGATTTCGAAGGCCACTAAAAAAGGGAAGTTGGTCTCCCTAAAGTCTCTTGCTTTTCCTTTGATTACGTTATTTTAACATGAGTGTTCGAAATGGAATAAAACGTAATAATGATATTTACTGCAATTTACTCTGCAATCAAAATCCACTTCGGTGAACTTAACATTCAAATCTCCTGTATTTGACTGTTTGATTTATCATGAGTAAATCATGCAGTACGGGAACTCCAATCAAGCTGTAACCTGACCTCAATTATCAATGAGTCCATTATTGTAAAATAGCAATAAATTGTTATTATGCCAAACTGTAACATTTTCATTCCACCTCTCTGTTAGTTCTCATCACCACACATCGTCTTATATGTTTGTAAAGCACCGGCGTCACAGCTGTTTTTATGTTGCAGGACATGAAGGAAGTGAATGCTTGTGTTAAAAGTTGCTGCAAAGAAACTGATGGAAAATGTGACTACTGATTACCTGATTGTAGGTACAACTTGACATCTTTTTTTGACTTCCACCTTCAAATATGTCAAATAAAAAATTTTATCTTCCTGAGTGCCAAAAGTTCCGGGAATCACAGTTAAATATTGGCCCGTTTGCGCTTTAACTATATTGTGTCTGTTAGTTTCTCACATTTTTTTTTACAGTATTACCACTAATAACCCCCCTCCCTTCCAATTTAATAGGGGCATGTGGAATTACAAAATTGCCATTTGATGTTTATCAGTATCAACCAATCAATTTAAGTACAAATGAAATGCATAAGAATAGGCCAATCACAATTTGACAGAGTACCACAGAGTAAATCATCAAGCATTATGGAAATTTCCACTCCAATTTATTATATAGCATTGAAGAGTTAGTGGGCAATATTTTAACTCGTTGCGATTGTCCTTATC
>ERZ1740070.1953-NODE-1953-length-12311-cov-6.449739_pt1 | contig 12311 bp, 6 predicted proteins | sample MGYA00581734_ERZ1740070 | MGnify/ENA primary metagenome ERZ1740070 (study PRJEB43018, sample SAMN04849744) | marine metagenome | isolation source: floating plastic debris | place: Pacific Ocean | collected 2008-09-01 | study: EMG produced TPA metagenomics... | reverse complement strand
AGAAGAGGGAAAAAATAATCTTGAAATTATGAGGGATAATAGATATTTAGTTAAGAATGCATTTCCTTGGAACAGAGCGATAAATCACCTACTACAAACCTAAAATTATTTTCCCGATTATCAATTACCTCTCTTACAAAGTTGCTCTTGAGGGAAACCCCCAAGACCGCACTTTGCGCTATTCCCAATCCCCAATTCCCAATTTCTAAATATCAATCAAATTACTGTTTAAAATAAAAGCTATTTTTTTCATCTAGCACAAAATAAAAATTTTCTGATATTTTTTTTTGTAGCGCCTTCATATTGACAATTTGAATGCTATATTAGTAAGGCTATTAGTGTGCGTACATATATAGATAGTTTTCTTAAAACCTGTGGCAAATTCAAGATCCGCTCTCAAACGCGTTCAAGTTGCAGAACGCAACAGACTACGTAATAAATCCTATAAGTCGGCATTAAGAACGTTGATGAAGAAATACTTCACCACGTTAGATAAATATAAAGCCGAGCCTTCCGAAGAATTAAAGAAAGAAGTATTGTCAAGCATGTCTGCTGCTTATCAGAAGATAGATAAGGCAGTTAAGCGTGGTGTTCTCCATCGTAACAATGGAGCGAGACAAAAATCACGGTTAGCGAAGAAACTAAACGCTGTTACTCAAGCAGCAAGTTAGCTAGATTCAAGAAGTCAGTAGCAATTATGATTGAGAGCGGAAAGTGCGGTCTTGAGGGTTTCCCGCAAGAGCAGCTTTCCAAGACACTGACTAAAAAAAGGATAAATCAATGCAGTTGATTGACACCCACGTTCATCTTAACTTTGACCAATTCCAGCCGGATTTGGAAGCGGTACGCTCCCGATGGCAAGAAGCAGGTGTTGTGCGTCTGGTGCATTCATGTGTTGAGCCATCGGAATTTTCGGGAATCCAAGCATTAGCTAATCGATTTCCGGAAATTAGTTTTGCTGTGGGATTGCATCCCCTCGATGCCCAAAAATGGACATCTCAAACGGCGAACCAAATACAATCCCTGGCTAGCTCTGGGGATAAAATTGTCGCGATTGGGGAAATGGGGCTGGATTTCTATAAAGCTGATAACACCGAGCAGCAAATTCTAGTACTTGAAGAGCAGTTGAAAATAGCAGCGAATTTGAACTTGCCAGTTATTATCCACTGTAGAGATGCGGCTTTAAAGATGAGAATGGTTCTTGAAAGTTTCGTCGAGCGTTACGGAGATAAAGTACGCGGAGTAATGCACTGCTGGGGTGGAACACCGGTCGAAACCCAATGGTTTTTGGACTTGGGTTTTTACGTTAGCTTCAGCGGGACTGTTACTTTCAAGAATGCCCATGCAATCAAAGAATCAGCTGCGATGGTCAAAGGCGATCGCCTTTTAATTGAAACTGACTGTCCTTTTTTAGCTCCGGTTCCAAAGCGGGGTCAGAAACGCAACGAGCCATCTTACGTTCGCTTTGTCGCGGAACAAGTAGCTAGCTTGCGAGGGGAAACCTTGGAGTCAATCGCCGCTATTACAACTAAAAATGCTTGCGATTTATTCGGTCTGGAGCTATAGAAAGTCATTTGAGTGTTGATATCCTTCAAGCTAATTGAAAAATCTTACTTTAGGAGGAGGCAAAATGTGATAGAATTCTGTCCTCCGATTATGTTTGCTTGGGTCATAATAGTTAAATGACTCGGGAAATATAGTTAGCCGCCATTATAAAAAACGCTCAAATGAAATCAGTTTCATGTATCCGGTCTCCCAAGCGGGAATAATTAGTTGATAATTACCGCTTCAATAACTGGTGCATAAGCTATAACTAGCTTACCCATTACGGCTAAATATTTCATTTATAGAAAACTATTAAATCGGTTCTCAAGCTCGGGATAGTAGTGACCGGTCTCAAAATCAAAGCCATTCACCGAAAACCTGTCTTAATGCCGCGATTTAATTCATGAAAGTAAGTAGGATATCATCACATGTACGGCGGAAAGGTTCCTGCAATAGGGTTGATTAAACACTAAGACGGCATTGCTTGTTTGAGTAAAGTTGCCAAAAGGGAGGGGGAATGAGTAAAGGAAAGCAATATATACCTGATTTTATTAGCGAGCTTGTGGCTGAGCAAGAAAAAGGCAAAAAATCAACATGCCGATTCTTTTTTATCTTCTTGGAAAGGGAGGATCATTTTTTCATGAAACATGCCATCCATAGGCTGTTATATTCCATTTATCCACACGAAAATTTCACTACAGCCTCCTGAGTGTGATGAGAATTTCGCAACGAGACAAAACACAAATTTAACCCCTTTATAGATTTTAATATGGGCATGAATTACGACTCAATGACAGAACCAGGCTTCATGTTGCCTGATTTGATTGAAATTCAACGTTCTAGCTTCCGCTGGTTTTTAGAAGAAGGGTTAATAGAAGAGCTTAATTCCTTCAGTCCCATTACAGATTACACTGGCAAACTTGAACTGCATTTCCTAGGGCAAAACTACAAGCTTAAAGAGCCTAAATATGGTGTAGATGAATCCAAGCGACGGGACAGCACCTATGCAGTGCAAATGTACGTACCTACACGCTTGATAAATAAAGAGACTGGGGAAATTAAAGAGCAAGAAGTATTTATTGGTGACTTGCCTTTGATGACCGAACGAGGCACTTTTATTATTAACGGTGCAGAGCGAGTAATTGTCAACCAGATAGTTAGGTCTCCAGGGGTTTACTACAAATCCGAAATTGATAAAAACGGTCGTCGTACTTACTCTGCTAGTTTAATTCCTAACCGGGGAGCATGGCTGAAGTTTGAAACAGACCGTAATGATTTGGTTTGGGTAAGAATTGATAAAACTCGTAAATTGTCGGCTCAGGTATTGCTCAAAGCCTTGGGTCTGACCAATAACGAAATTTTCGACTCAATGCGTCACCCAGAATACTTCCAGAAAACCATTGAGAAAGAAGGGGAGTTTTCTGAAGAAGAAGCGTTGATGGAATTATATCGTAAGTTGCGTCCTGGTGAACCTCCCACAGTGATGGGCGGACAACAGCTATTAGATTCGCGCTTTTTCGATGCAAAACGTTACGATTTAGGTAGAGTCGGACGCTACAAGCTCAACAAGAAATTACGTCTCCAGATTCCAGATACAGTCAGAGTTTTGACTCCTCCTGATATTTTGGCATCTGTAGATTACCTGATGAATCTAGAATTCGATATCGGTAATATCGACGACATTGACCACTTGGGAAATCGCCGAGTTAGAAGTGTCGGTGAATTGCTACAAAACCAGGTTCGGGTAGGTTTGAATCGTTTGGAGCGGATTATCCGCGAACGTATGACCGTATCCGATTCCGAGTCCTTGACACCTGCATCTTTGGTGAACCCCAAACCATTAGTAGCAGCAATCAAAGAATTCTTTGGTTCCTCCCAGCTATCTCAGTTCATGGATCAAACTAATCCTTTGGCAGAACTGACTCACAAACGGAGATTGTCAGCCCTCGGTCCTGGTGGTTTAACTCGGGAACGTGCTGGTTTTGCTGTAAGAGATATTCACCCTTCCCACTACGGACGGATATGTCCGATTGAAACTCCTGAAGGTCCGAACGCGGGACTAATTGGTTCCTTAGCAACTCACGCGAAAGTAAATCTATACGGTTTCTTAGAAACTCCTTTCCGTCCCGTAGAGAACGGAAAAGTCATGTTTGACAAGCAAGCGGAGTACATGACTGCTGATGAGGAAGATGATTTACGAGTTGCTCCTGGTGATACTCCCCTTGATGAAAATGGCTGCATTATTGGAACTCAAGTACCAGTCCGCTATCGTCAAGATTGGGCTACCACAACACCAGAACAGGTAGACTATGTTGCGGTTTCTCCAGTACAAATTGTTTCGGTAGCAACAAGCATGATTCCATTCTTGGAGCATGACGATGCTAACCGCGCTTTGATGGGGTCAAACATGCAACGTCAAGCGGTACCATTGCTCAAACCAGAGCGTCCTTTAGTGGGAACTGGGTTAGAAGCTCAAGCCGCAAGGGACTCCGGGATGGTGATTGTATCTCGCACCGACGGTGACGTTACCTTTGTAGACGCAACAGAAGTTCGCGTTCGTCCCGCACCAGACCAGCCCGAAGAAGTCTACATTATTTCCAAATACCAGCGTTCCAACCAAGATACCTGTTTGAATCAAAGACCTTTGGTAAGAATCGGTGAAAGAGTTGTTGCAGGACAGGTTTTAGCCGATGGTTCTTCTACAGAAGGTGGAGAACTAGCGCTGGGACAAAATATCGTAGTAGCCTATATGCCTTGGGAAGGTTACAACTACGAGGATGCGATTCTAATTAGCGAACGCTTGGTACAAGATGACGTTTACACCTCAATTCACATTGAAAAGTATGAAATTGAGGCAAGACAAACCAAGCTTGGTCCAGAAGAGATTACCAGAGAAATTCCCAACGTTGGTGAAGACGCGCTGCGAAACTTAGACGAGCAGGGAATTATCCGCGTTGGTGCTTGGGTAGAAGCCGGAGACATACTGGTAGGTAAAGTTACGCCAAAAGGTGAATCCGACCAGCCACCGGAAGAGAAATTATTACGAGCAATATTTGGTGAAAAAGCCAGAGACGTGAGGGACAATTCACTGCGAGTTCCCAACGGTGAAAAAGGTAGAGTCGTAGATGTACGGATATTTACCCGCGAGCAAGGTGACGAACTTCCGCCAGGAGCAAACATGGTGGTGCGAGTTTATGTAGCTCAAAAGCGGAAAATCCAAGTCGGCGACAAAATGGCGGGAAGACACGGAAATAAAGGGATTATTTCCAAAATCTTGCCTTTGGAAGATATGCCATATTTGCCAGACGGTTCTTGTGTAGATATCGTCCTCAATCCCCTGGGTGTACCGAGCCGGATGAACGTAGGACAAGTATTTGAGTGCTTGCTCGGTTGGGCAGGTCATACCTTGGGAGTCAGATTTAAAATTACTCCGTTCGATGAAATGTACGGTGAAGAATCATCCCGACAAATCGTTCATGGCAAGCTGCAAGAAGGAAGAGATGAAACCGGCAAAGACTGGGTATATAACCCTGATAACCCTGGAAAAATCCAAGTTTACGACGGTCGTACAGGAGAACCTTTTGACCGAGCGGTGACTATTGGTGTAGCTTACATGCTCAAATTAGTTCACCTAGTAGACGATAAAATTCACGCTCGTTCTACCGGTCCTTACTCCTTGGTTACTCAACAGCCCTTGGGTGGTAAAGCACAACAGGGTGGTCAGCGTTTCGGAGAAATGGAAGTATGGGCATTGGAAGCATTCGGTGCAGCTTATACCTTGCAGGAATTGTTGACAGTTAAATCCGACGATATGCAAGGACGTAACGAAGCCTTGAATGCCATCGTCAAAGGAAAAGCAATTCCACGTCCAGGAACCCCAGAATCCTTCAAAGTATTGATGCGAGAATTACAATCTTTGGGATTAGATATAGCCGTTCACAAAGTAGAAACACAAAACGACGGTAGTTCCTTGGATGTAGAAGTTGACCTGATGGCAGACCAAAACTCTCGTCGTACACCACCCCGTCCGACTTACGAATCATTGACACGCGAGTCGATTGAAGAAGAGCAATAAGTGAGAGTTAGGAGTTAGGAGTTAGGAGTTAGGAGTAAGGAGTTAAGATTTAAGAATTATTATTCATTTATTTATTTATTCTTCTCCCAATTATCCACTTCTCCCCTTCTAGCTCCTCTAACCTATTACCCAATTTCTACTGAAATTATTTGGTTGTAATCCAATCTAAAATCCAAAATCCACAATCCAAAATCGTAATGAGAAATTCTCAAAATAATCAGTTTGATTACGTCAAAATTGGCTTAGCTTCACCAGAACGTATTCGTCAGTGGGGAGAAAGGACTTTACCTAATTCTCAGGTAGTTGGAGAAGTAACTAAGCCGGAGACGATTAACTACCGGACTCTTAAACCTGAGATGGACGGGCTTTTCTGCGAACGCATTTTTGGCCCAGCGAAAGATTGGGAATGCCATTGTGGTAAATACAAGCGAGTTCGTCACAGAGGTATTGTTTGCGAGCGCTGCGGTGTGGAAGTTACCGAATCAAGGGTGCGCCGTCATCGCATGGGTTATATCAAATTGGCTGCTCCGGTGGCTCACGTTTGGTACCTCAAAGGTATTCCTAGCTATATTTCTATTTTGTTAGATATGCCTCTAAGGGATGTAGAGCAAATAGTTTATTTCAATTCCTATGTTGTTCTCAGTCCCGGAAATGCGGAATCATTAACTTATAAGCAGTTGCTCACTGAAGACCAGTGGCTGGAAATTGAAGACCAGATTTACAGCGAAGATTCCGTATTAGAAGGTGTGGAAGTTGGTATTGGTGCTGAAGCTTTACTGCGATTGCTCGCGGATATCAACTTAGAGCCAGAAGCTGAAAAGCTGCGGGAAGATATTACTAACGCTAAAGGTCAAAAACGAGCCAAGTTGATTAAGCGCTTAAGGGTAATAGATAACTTTATCGCAACTGGTTCTAAACCCGAATGGATGGTTATGACCGTAATTCCGGTAATTCCTCCAGATTTGCGCCCAATGGTACAGCTTGATGGTGGTCGTTTTGCGACTAGTGACTTGAACGACCTTTATCGTCGGGTAATTAACCGAAACAATCGTTTGGCAAGATTGCAGGAAATTCTGGCACCAGAAATTATCGTCCGTAACGAAAAACGGATGTTGCAAGAAGCTGTGGACGCTTTAATTGATAACGGTCGTCGGGGACGTACTGTTGTCGGTGCAAACAATCGTCCTCTGAAATCTTTGTCCGACATTATCGAATGTAAACAAGTACGTTTCCGTCAGAACTTGTTGGGTAAACGGGTTGACTATTCCGGAAGAAGTGTAATTGTAGTTGGTCCCAAACTTAATATTCACCAGTGTGGATTGCCTAGAGAAATGGCAATCGAATTATTCCAGCCTTTTGTCATAAATAGATTGATTAGAGGCGGTATGGTGAATAATATCAAAGCCGCAAAGAAATTAATAGCTCGGTCAGACCCCCAAGTTTGGGATGTTCTCGAAGAGGTGATTGAAGGACACCCAGTCATGCTCAACCGTGCGCCAACCTTGCACCGTTTGGGTATTCAAGCATTTGAGCCAATTTTGGTAGAAGGAAGAGCAATTCAACTGCATCCCTTAGTATGTCCGGCATTCAACGCCGACTTCGACGGCGACCAAATGGCGGTACTCGTACCTTTATCATTGGAATCACAGTCGGAAGCAAGATTATTGATGCTCGCTTCTAACAATATCCTTTCCCCTGCTACAGGTACGCCGATTATTACACCCAGCCAAGACATGGTATTGGGAGCATATTATTTAACCGCAGAAAATCCTGGAGCAACTAAGGGTGCTGGGGGATATTATTCTTCTTTGGAAGACATAGTAATGGCTTACGACCAAGAGCAAGTAGACCTACATGCTTATGTTTATGTACGCTACGACGGTCAAGTGGAACAGGATGCAGATGACTCAAAACCCATTGAGGTTACTGATAACGAAGATGGGACTCGTACATTGAAGTACAAATACCGTCGCGTTAGAGAAGATGCGTCAGGAAATTTAATGTCTCAATATATATATACAACAGCAGGTCGCGTTATTTACAACATGGCGATTCAGGACGCTTTAGCGAGTTAGGGAATGGGTAATAGGTAATAGGTAAGAGGTAGTGGGTAATGGGTAATGGTCAATATTTGAAGATATTGTTTTGTAATTCCTATGAATGAAAAGTTGATTTTAAGAATCTTCCTTAAGACCACACTTTTTTATAATTCACAATTACCAATTACCAATTACCGATTATCGACTAACAACTAACAACCAATAACTAATAACTAATAGCCTTTAAAGTTTATCCCAATGGTCAAAATCTAAAACAAAAACATCCGCTGTTAAAATCCAAAATCCAAAACCCAAAATCCAAAATTGATATGACTGATAACATGATTTTCCGCAACCGCGTTGTTGATAAGAAACAACTGAAAAAGTTAATCGCGTGGGGTTTTACTCATTACGGTACAGCACGCACTGCGGTAATGGCGGATAAGTTGAAGGAATTAGGTTTCCGTTATGCGACTAAGGCTGGTGTTTCTATTAGTGTAGATGACCTGATGGTTCCACCTTCTAAGCGTTCGCTGTTGGATGCTGCTGAGGAAGAAATTCAGGCGACTGAGAAAAGATATCAGCGCGGTGAAATTACTGAGGTTGAGCGTTTCCAGAAGGTAATTGATACTTGGAACGGTACTTCTGAAGCTCTTAAGGATGAGGTGGTGAGTCACTTCAAGAGCAATAATCCCCTCAACTCGGTTTACATGATGGCGTTTAGTGGTGCTAGGGGTAATATTTCCCAGGTTCGTCAGTTGGTGGGAATGCGGGGTTTGATGGCTGACCCGCAAGGGGAGATTATTGACTTACCGATTAAAACCAATTTCCGCGAAGGACTTACCGTTACCGAATATATTATCTCTTCTTACGGTGCCCGTAAAGGATTGGTGGATACAGCGCTGAGAACTGCCGATAGTGGTTATTTGACCAGACGTTTGGTGGATGTTTCCCAGGATGTGATTATCCGCGAAACCGACTGTGGTACTTCCCGAGGTATTCCTGTTGTAGCGATGATGGAGGGAAATAAAACTTTAATTCCTATTTCCAGTCGTCTGTTGGGAAGAGCGGTTAATGAAGATGTAGTGCATCCAGAAACTGGTGAAATTATCGCAACTCGCAATACTCCGATTACCGAAGAACTGGCAGAAGAGATTGAAGCGGCTGGGATTAAAAAGGTAGAAGTTCGTTCTCCTCTAACTTGTGAAGCTGCACGCAGTGTTTGTCAGCATTGCTATGGCTGGAGCTTGGCACATGCGAAGATGGTTGATTTGGGTGAAGCTGTAGGTATTATTGCCGCTCAAAGTATTGGTGAACCCGGTACTCAGCTAACCATGCGTACCTTCCACACTGGGGGTGTATTTACCGGTGAAGTAGCACAACAAGTACGAGCTAAAGCTGATGGTACGGTTCGTTTCAAAGGTAAATTACGCACAAGACCTTACCGTACTCGTCATGGTGAAGATGCTTTGTTTGTAGAAGCAAATGGTACCTTGACTTTGGAACCCAGTGGTAGCCCTAAATCTGCTGGAATGGAAATTAGCGTAACTAAGGGTTCAACACTGTATGTAACCAACGGCTCTAAAATCAAGCAGGGTCAACTGTTGGCAGAGGTTGCTTTAGGTGCGAGAACTACCAGAATTAATACTGAGAAAGCGGTAAAAGATGTAGCTTCCGATATTGCCGGACAGGTTAAGTTTTCTGGTGTGGTTCCAGAGCCAAAAACTGACCGTCAAGGCAATACTACCACTACAGCGGTTAGGGGTGGTTTGATTTGGATTCTGTCAGGAGAAGTGTATAACTTGCCTCCTGGTGCGGAATTAGTCGTTGAGAACGGCGATGAAATCGAAAGTAATGGGGTAATTGCTGAAACCAAGTTGACTTCTCAACATGGTGGTGGTGTGCGCTTACCTGAAGCAACACCAGGTAAAAGTACTCGCGAAATCGAGATTATGACCGCTTCGATTGTTTTGGATAGGGCTGCTGTTACCGTTCAAAGTTCTCAAGGTCGTAATAACTATTTAATTACTACGGCTAATAATCAAGTATTTAACTTGAGAGCAACTCCTGGAACCAAAGTACAAAATTCTCAGGTTGTAGCGGAATTAATCGACGACCGCTATCGTACCCAAAGTGGAGGATTGCTGAAATTCTCTGGGGTTGAGGTACAGAAGAAAGGTAAAGCAAAGCAAGGTTATGAAGTAGTTCAGGGTGGTACTTTACTGTGGATACCTGAAGAAACTCACGAAGTTAATAAAGACATTTCCTTGTTGATTGTTGAAGACGGACAGTTGGTAGATGTTGGTGATGAAGTTGTAAAAGATATCTTTAGCCAAAGTAAGGGTGTTGTAGAAGTCACTCAGAAAAACGACATTCTGCGGGAAGTAGTAGTTAAACCCGGTGAACTGCTGATGGTTGAAGACCCAGAAACAGTTATGGGTAAAGACGGTACTTTTATCCAAGCTGGTGAAGAGTTCTTGGGTACTACTTTTACCGAATTACGCTATATCGAGTATGTAGAGACACCAGAAGGTCCTGCTGTATTGAGTCGTCCGGTAGTTGAATTCCCCGTACCAACTAATCCTGACGTTCCATCTACAACTTCAGTTGCTGAAGAAAATGGCCGCTCCATCCAGTTAAAAGCAGTACAGAAAATATCTTTTAAAGACTCAGAACGCATCAAGTCAGTAGAAGGTGTGGAACTGCTGCGAACTCAACTGGTATTGGAAATTGAGGAAGAAGGTGAAGAACATAGTACTTCTCCCCTAGCAGCAGATATTGAATTAGTGGCTGATGAAAATGACCCAGAAACTCAGCGCTTGCAGCTAGTAATTTTAGAATCCTTGGTAATCCGTCGCGATATTGACGCTGATGCTACCCAAGGAAGTACCAGTACCAGTTTGGAAGTAGTAGACGGTCAAACCATAGAACCTGGAGCAGTAGTAGCTCGTACCCGAATCTTATGTAAAGAAGGAGGTTCTATCCAGGGTGTCAAAGTAAGCACCGATGCACCGAGACGCTGTTTGATATTACGAACTGGGGATACTTTCACCATTAACGTTAATGAAGCTCCTACCTGTAAAGTAGGGGACTTGCTTGTAGAAGGTGGAGAAATTGCTCCAGGAGTTCTGGCCGAACAATCCGGACAAGTAGTTAAAGTCGGTGCAGCGAACCAATTAGCTGCTGGTGGAGAACAAGCGGGTATAGTACCAAGCGGTGGATCTGGCAGTCATTTTGTCACCTTGCGGATGGGTCGTCCTTATCGCGTTAGTCCCGGTGCAATACTGCAAGTAGATGATACTGATTTGGTACAGCGTGGTGATAACTTGGTACTCCTAGTATTTGAACGAGCTAAAACTGGGGACATCATCCAAGGTTTACCTAGAATTGAAGAACTATTAGAAGCTCGTAATCCCAAAGAAGTTTGTATCTTAGCCCGTAGAGCAGGTGAAGTTAAGCCAGTTTATGGGGACGGAGACGAAGCTATAGCGCTGAAGATTTTGGAAGCTGGTGGTGTAGTCACCGATTACGCTCTTGGTCCCGGACAAAATATGGTAGTTTCCGAAGGACAAACCGTAGAAACCGGACAACCGTTGACAGATGGCCCATCAAATCCCCACGAAATCTTGGAAGTATTCTTTAACCAAGGTTCCGATGATGGAGTTTATGCTTGTGCAAGTCATGCTTTACAAAAAGTGCAGAGCTTCCTGGTAAATGAAGTGCAGTCGGTTTACCAATCTCAAGGTATTGATATTTCTGACAAACACATTGAAGTAATTGTCCGTCAGATGACATCCAAGGTACGGATTGATGACGGTGGTGATACTACAATGCTTCCTGGGGAATTGATTGAATTGCGTCAAGTGGAGCAGGTGAACGAAGCAATGTCTATTACTGGGGGAGCAAAAGCACAATACACTCCAGTATTGTTGGGGATAACTAAAGCATCATTGAATACTGATAGCTTTATCTCCGCTGCATCCTTCCTAGATACAACTCGCGTCTTAACCGAAGCCGCAATCGAAGGAAAGTCCGACTGGTTGCGTGGTTTGAAAGAAAACGTAATTATTGGACGATTGATTCCTGCTGGTACGGGATTCAATGCTTATGAAGAGATGGGTATAGTTGATGACTATGCTGCCGACATGGCCAACAGCGTACTAGACGAAGTTGACGACCCCTTGGATATGGTTTTAGATGACCGTACTGCTCGTAACTACAATCTGGATTCACCAACCATGACTCCGGATTTTGGGAACAGAAGTAGTTCACCATCAATATTGAATGAACCATCGGAATTGATTGCGGATAACGAAGCTATCAAGGATTTAAGTCCGGTGCAAGATAGTAATGATTTGAATGCAAATAATAACGATAGCGTTATAGAGGATTTGAAAGAATTTGGTCTTGATACCAGTTTCTCTACAGATACCAATTTCTCTACAGACAGCGACTTTTCAACAGATGACGAATAAAGTTTTACTTGTTTTTTGTTGAAAGGAATAAATAATCAAAAATAAAGCAATCCCAGGTAATAACTGGGATTTTTTTATGGTGTTGAAAATGTGATTTCACATTGTTGGAAACCTCACCCCTTCCCCTCTCCTTATTAAGGCTACGGTGTACACACAAGTGGGTATAAAGTAGGGAGG
>ERZ1740070.1952-NODE-1952-length-12314-cov-11.374582_pt1 | contig 12314 bp, 21 predicted proteins | sample MGYA00581734_ERZ1740070 | MGnify/ENA primary metagenome ERZ1740070 (study PRJEB43018, sample SAMN04849744) | marine metagenome | isolation source: floating plastic debris | place: Pacific Ocean | collected 2008-09-01 | study: EMG produced TPA metagenomics... | reverse complement strand
TTGGAGTGTATCACCGTTCATAAAAAGCGGTTACCGTAAAATCAGGACGGAAATCAATCAAATTTTCTCAAAATGCGAATATAATTAAACCGAATATTCAATGGAAAAGAGATGGGAGAATCCGTCTTAGCCCAGATAGAAAACGCGCTAAATCGTTATAGGGAAAGGACTGCAACGATAAAAAGGCTAGGTTTTCTAAGGGGCACTTTATACCAATCAATGTCTGGAAACGGATACTTGCAATGGTGGCTAAGAGCTGATGGAAAAAAAATGTATGTCCGTAATCGTGATGTCCGGAGTGTAAAAGCTGCATTGCATAGAGGACAAAGGTTACAAGAGTTTGAGGATGAGATGATAAACAGTATCTCTATCGCAATTCGGCGAAATCAAAGAAAACCAAATAATTAAAAGCATGATTGTTAAAAATTTGGAAGCTTACCGTAATTCGGTGGAATGGGCTCAATCGATGGTAAAAGACGGATTTGTGTCAATAGACACAGAAACGACGAGCATTGAAAAACCTCAGATATGCGAAATCTCCTTGGTTAGCTACCAAGAAGGCAAAGATCCTGTGGTCTTGCTGAACAAGCGAGTGCGGCCCAGCTGCCCCATAGAAAAAGAAGCTCTAGGTGTGCATGGAATTACTGAGAAGGACGTGGAAAACATGCCTGTTTTCACGGACATCTGGGTAGATGTGCTGAGGGCCACAACCCCCTATAGTCATGTACTGATGTACAACGCTCAGTTTGACCTGAGAGCTATTAGAGGTAGCTTTTATGGCCAGGGCATCAAGCTGGCGTTCGCAAATTCATCCAGCCGCAAGGGGAAGGTCTGGCATACCGGGGCACTAATCCATTGCGTAATGGAGCGGTACGCGGACTACGTTCAGATGCCCAAGAAAAAAGGTGGTGGATTTAAATATCAGAAGCTACCTGCTGCGCCAGGGGTGACCGCCCATACATCCAGCGGTGACTGCATCTCATTGATCGAGGTAGTCAAGCAGATGGCAGGGGCGAATATCAATGGATAGCTACCAGGCCCTGGTCAAACAAATCTCTAGCAACATCACTAGACTTCGGGGCTTAGGGTTGAAACCTGAGGAGGTGGTCAGAGTGCGGCTATCCCCCAAAAGCCTGAACATTCTCGAACAAGGTATGTCCCGATATATAGTCACCTGCGCCCCCGACAGTGAGCCTACGTTCTGGGGATATCCGATTACCGAAGACCCCACCATAGAGTCATTCTCAATCGAAATCAAAATGAATAGCGAAAAGGGCTAGCTATTCTAATTATGATCGTATACGATGTTCTAAACGTATGCGATAAGGAGGTACAGAAAATGCCAGGGCCAGCGCCGAAACCCAAAGCTCCATCGGAAGGAATGACATCCATCCGACTTCGAGCAGCGGACCAAAATAGATTGGCCACCTATGCAATTGATCGTGGCCTGAGTCTATCGGAAGCAGCGTCAGAAATTCTGGCAAGCTTTCCGATAACCTATGTGCCGCCAGCGACCAATGAGGCCGCATAAAGCGAATCCCCCAGCTGCGACCAACAGCTAGAGGATTCTAATGTCCAAGTCGAAGCACCAACCAAGACTTTTTTGTAGCGCCTCCATGGTAGCTCAAGATTCTTGGTAGAGTCAACCATGGAAAATAATGAAATCAATCAATAAAGGCACGTTTGCCCCAAGATTAGCAGCAAAGCTCAGATATCCATTCTGTGCCCTGCTTTTTGGTGACCACATCTGTATGCGCGGACCAGTGCATATGATCGGGGATGACCAGAGTGGTTATCTCAAAATGCGATAATATGAACTGGCAAACAAAAAGGCCCAGTGGGGAAACACCGAGCCTTCTCATATGAAGCGAAAATTAAGTGCCAGCAAAAACACTCAAGTTTATTGTATACCCTAACCGCCTAATTGGGTAGTACCGAGTAGTTTTCGCACACTAATTTTCCTCAGCCACTACACGAGGGAAAAAATGGAACCACCAGATAGACCAAAGTTTGAGGGGTTAGGAGACACGCTAATCATGCGCCTAGAGACCTGTCCATGGTTTTTAACTAAGCGCGAAGTGGAAGCGGTTATTCGCAGATTGCGACATCATTCTGACTATCAGAATGTGATTGATTCATTCGATCAACCGCCTGCTACTGACGATGATGAATACGTTTCATTCGGCGTTACACCAGCGGCTAACGGTGAAGACGATGAATGGGAGGTCATGTGATGCCCCAGCAGCTTGTAGATGGAAATCCAGCGCGGGAACTTGGCCAAATCGTCCAGCTAAAGAATGTACATCATGCGATGAAGCCGGGATTAAGAGCATACGAGGGCTGGACTGGCAAAGTCATCAGCACCAAGGGCGATTGTTACGAAGTTCAATTCGGAACGAATAGATTCATTATCCGTAATCGCTGGCTGGCAGATACCAAAAACATTCATCCAGCGATGGCTCAGAAGTTTGGAGTGCTCCGTGGATTCCGTGCGATCTCGGGCGGCCTGACCAAGCAGCAAATGAAGCTGGTCATTGGCTGGCTATCGCAAAACGAGTTTTTCAATGAAGTAATTAGCGAAGGTGGCAAATGACCAACACAGAGGTACTTGTCCTGGACTACCTAGAGAACAGGGATTGGATTATCTGGGACCACGAAGAGCTATCGGTCGAAGAGCTGGAGCAAATGTCACCATCAGCTTTCCGTGGACTGGAGAAAGTGATCAAACCACTGAGGGTAGCCCTGGTTAACTCAGAGGACGTTTCTGTCAGGACCCATGACCGCATCATTTCTGTCGATGGCACCAAAGAAGCCTGGGCCGAGAAGGATGGGCAGCCGTTATCCAGCGGATGGAAGCTCAAACCATCACCACCGATACCGGAAGTCCCAGGCCAGCTTAGTTTTCTATCAGGGGAGGTAGCTTAGCTATGAGCAAGTCAGGCATCACCTTTCAGCCCAAGCCGGAGGGCAATCATTATGTCACTATTCACCTGGCATACAAGCTGATCACAGATGGCAACGCCGCAACAGCAGCCCTATTGTCGGTGTTTGAGTACCTAGCCGAAAGTACTTTAGTGCGCTCTCCAGGCTGGCACCCAGGTCAGCCAATGCCAGCAGAAATAAAGATCGATGGCCATTGCAGCAATAGCTTACTGATGAGGCTACTAGATGGACTCGTAAAGGAAAGCTCACTAAAAACCAAAATTAAGCAGTTAACCAAGCTCGGCTATATAAAAACCGAGATTGAATCGGCGCGATACCGTCATGTTTGGTATAACTACGCCGCCATAGCTAAGGCTCTAGCTACACCTGACTTGTGCCTTAAGGGGTCAAAAATTGACGGGTCAAAAATTGAGGATAAGGGGTCAACGGATAACGGCAAGGGGTCAAAAATTGACGGCTTAAGGGGTCAAAAAAAGCCCGCTACTATTCCTAGTACTAAACCTACTACTAACCCTAATCCCCCCCAACCCCCCACGGGGGAGTGCGAGACCAAATCTGATTTAGCCAATGATGGAAATAAGCCAGAGCTAGATTTTCTCGGGGAAGAAGTTGGAGCCAATAAGAAACAACCCACTGGCCAAGATATCTACAGGGCAATGAAGTTTGGGGATGTATTCGAGGCCTGGTGGAGTTGGTACAAAGCCAAGATCTGCTCAATACCGGAAGCGCACGGGAAACCCAAGTCATCTCCTGGCATTAAGGCAAAGGCAGGACTAGATTGGCTGAAGCTCGAAGAGTCTGACTTTAAGGGCATCGGGTTAGCGGAATTCAGATTGGCCTGTCAGCTTTACCATAAGCAAGCGTTCGAAACTGGGGGAGTGGGTGTCCAGCATGGCTGCCGGTTTCTATCTGGAGGAGCTGCCGGTGAACCTAAGTGGCTGGAACTTTACCAAGAAGCCCATGCGCCAGCGACCGAGGCAACACCAGATGAATTCCTGGGGGATGTCGGTGAGTCTGAGCATCTTTCGCTGTCTGCTCAAATCGGGCAACAGCTGAAACGCCTCAAAATATCTGGCTTATTGCCGGAAGCGTGGCAAACGGAGACAGCAAACTTCGTTAGCGAACTGGAGGAGACAGGGCAACGGGAATATTTAGCCCACCTCCGTCAGCAACCCGACCCAGCACCACTTCAATTCACACAGCGAATTCCTGAAGCAGCATAAATTCTGAAGCGAAATTATGAGCAAGTCCAGCAAGTTAACGCTACACGGTAAAAATAATCCCTGCCCTATCTGCGGTAGCAAAGACCAGAGGTGCAAAGTTAGCCAAGAAGGTCTGCAAATGTGCATGACCGTCACCACCAAAGAGCGTGTCCCTGGCTTTGAATTCAGGGGGATAGACAAGAAGGCAAGGCAATGGGGTTTTTGGGTACCTGCCAAGACCTTTAACGACCCTGAAGAAGAGCGGGCATGGAAGATAAACCTTCAGCGAAAAAAACTGGAGAGTGACGAGCAGGATCAGCAAGATCGGAATAGGGCTCTTTCTCCTCTGAAGCGCGATGAGCTATATCGCAAAATGCTAAATACGCTTACCCTTCAGGATTGCGATCGCAAGGACCTAAAAAGTCGTGGCTTCACCGATGAACAAATCAAGCGAATTGGATTCCGTTCTGTCGAACAATGGCAGCGTTTGCCCGAGGCTCTAGACCCTAGATTACCTGGCCTAAACGCTAAAGGGTCTCAGCTAAACGTACCTGAACCTGGCTACCTATGCCCTGCCATGGATTCAGAGGGCCGTATCTGTGGCTATCAAATCCGCAACCGTGACCCCCAAGACGGACGCAAGTACTACTGGCTGACAGGCCGCACAGACAGAAACCCCACCGGGGCACCACCCCATACCAGTACAGGTGAACTACCGCTAGGGGTATACTATCCTGAGGGACCTATCACCAGGAATGAGATAGCCTTCGTTGAGGGCATCGCGCCTAAATCAATGCTGGCTGCAATTAGGCTGGGTTGTCCTGTAATCGGTGCCGCAGGTGGTCAGTGGAGCGGTAGTCCTCTTGAGCTAAAGAGAGCCCTTAGGGGTGCGCTTAGGCGGTTATCTGAGATGGAGGGGGAGCCTAGGTTTGTTCTCTATCCTGACGCAGGGATGCTTGATGCAAAGCACCGTCTGGTCAGGATGCGGTACGAATGCTTAAGAGATGTTCTCGGTTTCCCATTGGAGGTAGCGTGGTGGGGACAAAAAGAGTATGGTGATGGTGATATCGATGAAATTGTTGATATATCTTCGGTTGGGCGCATTTCCTACGAAGAATTCACGAACTATTCTGATCCGGATGAGGATGAGCTACCCGAAGCATTACTTCTGGAGATTGAGGTAGCCAAGTATAACGACCTGGAGGATGAGCCATTTAACCAGGTGCTTCAGGAGATTCACCTTCAGACTGACTTTAAGGTCGGTGGCCGCAGATTGGACAGATTGAGCGCTGCTGCTAGACGCCAGGGCCAGGGTTCAGGCACCAGCTTGGCTGAACTGGGTTGCAGTATGTTCATGGAGATTGAGGAAAGGGCTGCACCTGACGCGATTATCCCTGGAATAAAGACTGGGTTCTACGACCTGGATAGCATTACCTATGGCGGCTACCAGGACGGCGACTTGATAATCACTGCTGGGAGACCGGCAATGGGTAAAACCAGCTTTGTTTTGAATGCTGCGGCCAATATGGCGAAGGCGGGTAAATCGGTTGCGATTATCAGTCTAGAGATGTCCAAGGAGCAGATTAGCTACCGAATACTGTCCAGTCTGGTGAGGATAGAATCTGGCCGACTACGCACCGGCAAAATCGCACAGCAGGAATGGGAGCAGCTGGGCCACGCTACAAGCTTGATGACCACCTTGCCAGTACATATTCTGGATGCAGATGATTTAGGCGGTGAGCCGACGACCGAAGATATCGCAGAGCAGCTGGACGGGATGGAGACACCACCGGATATTGTGTTTATCGATTACCTCCAGCTCATGGGCTCAACCTTGGGCAAGGGGGCTAACGTCGCTAACCAAATGGGTCAGATTAGCCGAGGGCTGAAAAGCATCGCCCAGCAAAGGAAAGTTCCTATCAATGTCTTGTCGCAGCTGAGTCGTGGCGTAGAGAGCCGGACCAACAAGCGACCCATGATGAGTGACCTGCGGGACTCCGGCAGTATCGAGCAAGATGCAGACCTGGTGCAGATGCTCTATCGCGAGGAGTACTACGATCCCGATACACCAGACCGTGGCCTAGCAGAGGTGATTGTTTCAAAGCATCGGAACGGCCCGACCGGAACAGTGAAGCTGCTGTTTGAACCCCAATACACGCTTTTCCGTAACCTTTCTCGCAAAAACGAGTTTGCATGAGCTATAATTAAAATAGAAGAGATTCAATCAAATTACCGGAAAAACATATGTATTCAGGCAATGGCAGAAAGCTAGAAAGTTGGGAGTATAACCCCTCTGATCTTTGCGAAAAGGCAGGAATTTTGGGAAACACCCCAATGGGGCTAAAGATTTTTTCTCTTTCTTGTGATGAGTTGATTCAATTGACATCAGTATTCGATCCAGAGCAAGACATCCTTGTTCATGTCGATTCACAGGGATTTTCTGTAAATCATGGAAGTGTTGGTCAATCCGGGGTTGCTTATAGTTTTCGTTAAAATTTGATATCAATAATGAGTACACTAATTATTTACCACCAACGTAAAGGTGGTCATGATTGTCCCGATGGCCTTGGGGCCGCATGGGTCGCCACCAGAAAGTATCCGGACAGCCAAGCTATGGGATGGACCTATGAGGCAGAATGCTTACCTCCTATCCCCGATGGCTGCGATCGCATTGTAGTTGTTGATTTCTCCTTTCCTGCCAAAGTTCTGGAGCAGTGGCGAGAGTCCGTATCAGAGGTGATCGTCATTGACCACCACAAGACAGCCATGGATATGCTCGATGGCCTTAGCGTCAGGGTGCTCAAGTACTTCGATATGGATGAGTGTGGAGCTACCCTAGCCTGGAAGACATTCTTCCCTGACGAACCGGTGCCCGTATTTCTCCAGTACTTTAGGGATAGAGACCTGTGGTGCCATGACCTGAGCTTCACCAGGGAGGTGCATGAGGCGATATCCAACATGCGCCATAGGTTGAAGCATCAGCATTATAGCTACCTGCCAGAGATCTTTGCTTTGTTCGACGGCTTATCCAAGCTATCCAGAGATGAGTTGACCGTCATGGCTAAAGCGGTCGCTGGTGACAAGATTGCAGAGCTGATGGAAATTGAAAGGTCTATTGCCGAATCATGGCTTTATGGGCTAGTGGGTAGCTACAAAGTTCCCGTGGTGTACCTAAAGGCTGATGGCTCCGAGGACCGGCATATCTCCTGGGCCATGAACCACCTTTACACCGAGCTGTGCCCAGAGGCGCTGTTTGTAGCTTGCTACACCTCCAAAGGCACCTGTGAGCTGCGGAGCAACAAGAATAATCCTGTCGGTGGTTTTGATGTTGGGGAGCTGGCCAGGGAGATGGGCGGCGGCGGTCACCGTAATGCAGCGGGGTTTGCGTTGAAATGAATCCTAATGCTCTTGAGGGCTCGATAACGATTGTTCGTGGTGGCCGAGCATATCAAGTCCAAGCTAGCGAACTCCAGGCTGATGATGTTATTTCCTTAGATGGTCACTGGCTCAAGGTTAAAGGTTTTGTTCCGCAACAAGGATGGGAGTTGGTTCTTTGCCCTCAGCCACCTTGTTCCAGCATAAAGTTTGAAAATCCTGTCATTGATCTCGTAGCTAAGGGGTTAAGGCAGATTTTTCAGTAAGTTTTTGATATCTAAAAGGCACTCTAAAGTGTTCTCTATCTATCGCTATCTATCATTATCGCATTGTTATAAAAAACAAATGCTATAATTAAGTAGATGTTTCGATAGACTTAGCTATGGAATCAGAGATTTTATTAAGTGGTCCGTTAGGTGTGATTAACATTGGCAATGGTGTCTTTGTTAACCCCTCTGAGGTTTTGGCCATTGTGCCAGCGGACTCCGCCCCAATAAAGCGAACTATCAAGTCTGCCAAAAGCTTAGGCCAGGTACTGGATGCCACTATGGGAGGGAAAACAGAGTCCTTGGTGGTTCTAAAAGGTCCCTTTTATTTGACCACCGCCTACGAGTCTTCCACGGTAGCTGACTTTATGAACGAACAGGTGGGCACCGATGAATAAACAGGACGTAGTATCGGCATGGGCCGAACTGGACGGTGCTTACGAAAAACCACAAACAGGCCAACAGTTTAGATTCATTAGTCAATTTTCATCAGAAGCATACAAGCTCAGGTATCTAGTTTTTGTGATGTCTGAAGATAGGCGAATTACTCAAACCAAGCGGGCTAAGCGTAGAAACCGGGGGCGTCTGCGCTCTCTGAAGGCAATTGCCTAATTATGAAAAGTAAATTGCTGTTACTGGCACTGTTGGTAGCTAGCGTCTCTCAATTTCTTATGGTTGCGATCGCTAATGCTGCCAGTAGTGCTGAGGTTCGAAGAGCTGAAGCCCCTAGGCCATGCCGAATTGTTACGGACCAATCGACCAGTAGTCATTACAGAATTTGTGATTAATAGGAGCAGCGTTTTGTTCATAGTTGAAGGGACCTTGGCTGCGGCGCAAAAACATTGGGGAATGTTCTTATTCCAGATTTTTCTTGGATATGGTTCTAAGGTTATTCAGATTTTTTATCCATATCCAATAGGTGCCAGCGTTGCTGTAGCGGCGTTTCTGTTTTTGTTAGGCTTATCGTTGGTCGGCATTTTAGATATAACCGATGAATTAGAGCACAGGTTTACCAGCATCGCTTGCACGATTGCTATCATCCTGGGCCTGACAGTAGGCCGAATTTCTCAGATTTTGATGTTTCTTTGATAATTAAATGCCTGAAAAACCTTTGGGAAGGAAGGCTTACGGCAGCATCCCCCACCTGCCAGGGAGTAAGCGTGGCCCAGGTGACCATGGTCTGTCAGAGTCGCAGGCCGCAATTCTGACAACCAAATCTAGGCCTGATGACTTGGTTGTTGTGCGTGAGAAGATTGACGGCTCCAATGTTGCCATAGCTAAAATTAATGGGGCAATTATTCCCCTGGTAAGGTCAGGCTACCGAGCGGAGTCATCCCCATATCAGCAGCATCATGAATTCGCAGCCTGGGTGGCGAAAGATTATCTGCGATGGTACGAAATGCTAGCCGATGGGGAGCGGTTATGCGGAGAATGGATCGCCATGTCTCACGGGACTAGGTATGACCTGTCCGATGGAGATGAGCCATTCTATGGGTTTGACATTTTCAGGGAGAATGCTCGTATCCTTGATTCAGAGTTGTCCGGTCGATTGGCCTTATATTTGGTGAATGAGCCACCTCTGATTCATAAGGGAGATAGTATCTCTGTTGAATCAGCTCTTAATCTGTTAGGTGACTATGGCAAGACTGGTATTGCCTTGGACAGAGTAGAGGGCATGGTTTGGCGGACTGAGCGGAAAGGCAAGGTGGAATTCCTGGGTAAGTATGTGAACCCAGATTTTGTCCCTGGTAAGTACTTCCACGAAGACGATTCCCCGGAGTGGAATCCTGGCTTCAGCCCTTGACTATCCTAAAAAGACTGTTGTTCAAATCGCCATTTGTCATAGCCTGCGATCGCAGCTCCCAGCGCTTGCCAGCTATGCCCAGTTACCCCATATGTTGGCCCTGGTGCGCTCTTCGTGCCGGGGCTTCCTACTAGGTGTTTGACAGTTTCTATCACTTTGCTGTCTCGACTACCTTTACCGGTGGCGATGGATAGGTGACTGCATACCTCAGAGCGCTTGACTAAAACAAACTCTGCTCCGCGCTGGCTGAGCACCTCGATTAATCGCCCGTAGTAGACGATGGTGTCGTGGATAGTGTCCATAGACCGCTGATAGATAACCATGCGCTCTATAACGACCAGATCAACGTTAGCCAAACCTGCTGAGGTTCTACAGGCATGGAGCAGCCGGTCGTTGTACATAGCCCCACCGTCATCTTTGGCGGACGCATGAACTTTCCTGCCAGGTTCCCACAAAGCCCACCCAGACTTACTGCTACCAGGGTCTATGCCCAAGACTAAGACCATGCACTATCGGTGTCCTTTTTTATCTCAAATAACTGTATATAGTATATAATTAAAATGTATCGCATATTGAGATAATATGGCGTTTCCAATAACGGTTTCCATCTTCTATGTCGCTAATCTAAGAGCTTCTGGTCCTCAGGGGCCAGGGAAAATCAAGTCTGGGATAGCAAAAATTACCGTCAAACAGACAGACCCAAGCGCAGTAATTCCCTACATTGAGCTTTACGAGTCTCTTGAGAAAAGTATTGTCGATGACTTTAGCGTAGACCATGAGTTAAGCGAAACCATCGACGTTGACTGTGTTCTCCACAAATTTGATGTTTTGCTACCTCATAAAAATGTCGAATTTTTCCCCTCTGAGTACTCCCGGCATTCTGTCTGATGATTGAATCCACCGAAAGCATACAAACATTACTGTCTTCTGTGCCGGGTAACGTTTGCCCCGAATGCGGCCACCGGTCAAGCAAGGTTGTTGACAGTCGCTATCTGAGCGGTGGTTCTGTTCGGCGGCGGCGCAGATGCTACAGCTGTCAAAGCAGATTTACCACCTATGAGATAAGGGTGGACTCGCTTAAAGATTTCATGGATTTATCTAGGTCTAATGCTGACGCAATGGCCCTGAAAGTGATCGTTGGCATGGCCAGAACGTTTCTGTCAAAACCAATGGCTGACAAGTTGGTTGATTTCATCAAGATTATCTATGTTTAAGACAGGTTTGTTCCCTGGTCCTGGCGGGAAGGGCAATTTCAGAAAGTACCCGGTTTGGGACGAACGATATTGTTACGATGCATGGATAGAGCCATGTGTTGCAGCAGGGCATCAGGTGCATAAGTACCTGGCTAAAGGCATTATTCGTAATGCTTTTGTGGCTGATATTGACCCTAAGGTTGCGGCCACATGGCAGGTATGGTCAACACCGTCGCTAAGGTCCGAGGTGGCCGAGAGAATCAATCGGCTTAGCTATCGGCTGCTGTCAGATCCGGTCGGCGTATACGAAGAGATGAAGGCCATTATCGATGGCGGCTCCACTGATACGGTAGAGATAGCTGCGGCATCGCTGGTAGGGCGTCAATTCGTTTTTGGTAATACTCTGCGGTCAAATGCTAAGGGGCAGCTGAATGTATGTGCCTCGAAGGATAAAACCAGGTCGTTGCTTAGACGTTCGGGCGTTGTGGGTGAGCATCCTCAGCTTAACCCTGGGCTCCTAGAGCAGATGAATAAAGGATGGCGCTTTGAGATGCCCTACTTTGACTCACGGTGGAATGTCAATTGGTCTGCCAATGCCCATGCCTGCATAGATGCATTTGAGGCCAGCAGTCACCAACGTGCGATCGCATTCTTCGACCCGCCATATTGGGTTCCCAGGGGTTCTCGCCCTGGCCGCAGAGGTACCGGAGCCCTGACCCCTGCATACACACACCATGGTGACCCCCAAGGAGATGATCTCTTCACGCTGTGTGTCTCAGTCCTGGAGCGCTTGCTTAGCAACCCGAACATTGAGCGAGTTGTGATGACCAATTATATTTCTCCGCAGATCGTCAAGGCTGTTGAGGCAATGGATAAAGGGGGGCTGCCCTGGCAATTAACGTCATTGGGAACGCTGGCAACGATGAATAACGGCTATGAACGTGACGACTGCCCGATGGAAGGGTTCTGGGAGTTCGGCGGCTCCATGATGCTGGGCCGACACAGGCAGCAAAATTTATTTGAGGTTGCTTGATGAATAAGCCTACTTACCGATTCGAAGACGTATCGCTACCTAAGTTTTTTAGCCGAAGGTATGCGACACCTAGGGCATTTCCTCCTATAAACCCTCTTATACAGAATGTCTACCTAAAGTCACTTATAAGCATAGGTTTAGTGTTCTTGTTTAGAAAGCAAGAAGGTTTCGATGACGAGAGATCTCAAGATTTTTTCTTTAATGATGGTAGCGATGTATCAACTGACGTGGCCAGGTTTAAGCCTTGGATGCTGGAAGTCTCGTCTGCTGCTGCGATAGTCTTTGATCAAGAGCCTCCCTTGTATTGCCTGGATCCTGATCTTTTCAATGATTTTGTGAATACTGCTCCTCCAACTTTTCAGAAACCTCCTTTTAGCTTCGCTATGTGGATTCCTGAGCGTGAGTGCAGTAATGCTGGCTGTGACAACTTGCATCAAACTTTGTTTCTTGTTAATTCCGTAGACGATAGTTTTTTTGTTATAGATTTTGATTTTCTCA
>ERZ1740070.1951-NODE-1951-length-12315-cov-4.571207_pt1 | contig 12315 bp, 11 predicted proteins | sample MGYA00581734_ERZ1740070 | MGnify/ENA primary metagenome ERZ1740070 (study PRJEB43018, sample SAMN04849744) | marine metagenome | isolation source: floating plastic debris | place: Pacific Ocean | collected 2008-09-01 | study: EMG produced TPA metagenomics... | reverse complement strand
GAGCAACCGCGGTAAGGATGACCCAGCCGGTCTGGTCGCGAGCGAGAACCTGCGTTCGAGCCTCGCCTCGATGAACGCGGCGGTCACCAACTCCGAGCGTGCCGACCAGGTGGTCAACATCGCCGAGGGTGGCCTCCAGGAAATCAGCACCCTGCTGACCGAGGTGCAGGGCCTGCTGACCGCTTCGGCGTCGTCGGCCGGTCTGTCGCAGGAGGAGAAGGAAGCCAACCAGCTCCAGATCGACTCGATCCTGCAGACCATCGACCGCATCAGCAGCGCGACCGACTTCCAGGGCGTCAAGCTGCTCAACGGCAACTTCGACTACCAGGTCACCGGCGTCGGCACGGGCGTGAGCGACTTCAGCATCAACGGTGCGAAGTTCGAGACCCCCACGCAGGACGTCAGCGCCATCGTCACCCAGTCGGCCCAGCAGGCCGGCCTGTTCCTCGAGCTGGGTGCCAACGGCAGCGGTGAGATCAACCTGGGCACCGGCTCCTCGTTCAGCATCGAGATCTCCGGCGCCGCCGGCTCTCGTGAGCTGAGCTTCGCCTCGGGCCAGACCATCGCGACCATCGCCGCTGCGATCAACAGCTTCAGCGACGTGACGGGCGTCACGGCGACCACCTCGGGCTCGGGCATCGTCCTCGGCAGCCAGAACTTCGGCAGCAGCGAGTTCGTCTCGGTCAAGGTTGTCGACGACGGCAGCATCACCGACAACACCGGCAGCTCGACCACGCTGGGCGTCTTCCAGCTCGAGTCGGACGACTTCAACACCGCCCAGAGCACGGGCACCTCGTTCGCCAACGCCTCGAACCCCGTGCGTGACAACGGCCAGAACATCGCCGGCACGATCAACGGCATCGTCGCGACGGGCAACGGCAACACGCTGTCGATCAACACCGACTTCCTCGATGTCTCGGCGACGCTGTCGACCGACTCGAGCGTCGGCGGCATCGCGATCAGCCGGGGCCAGAAGAGCCTGTTCACGATCACGGGCGGCGGCGCTGACTTCCAGCTCGCCGGCAACGTCGACGTGGCGGGCACGGTCTCGATCGGCATCGCCGACATCTCGACCCGCAAGCTGGGGCGCAGCGACCTGGGCTTCCTCGATGACCTCGGCTCGGGCAAGGCGTTCGCCGTGACCAACTCCGACGCCAACTTCAGCGAGGCCCAGTCCATCGTTGACCAGGCGATCAAGTCGGTCTCCTCGTCTCGCGGGCGCCTCGGTGCGTTCCAGAAGAACGTGGTTGGTGCGACGATCCGGAGCCTGGGCATCGCGATCGAGAACACCCAGGCCGCCGAGTCGGTCATCCGTGACGCGGACTTCGCGACCGAGACCGCGAGCCTGACCCGGAACCAGATTCTGGTCCAGGCCTCGACGAACTCGCTCGCCCTGGCGAACCAGAGCCCGCAGAGCGTGCTCTCGCTGCTCGGCTAACGCCGACGCCGAGTGACCCAAAGCCTTCCAGAGGCCCGGGGCTGACCGCCCCGGGCCTCTCTTCTTTTTGCGACCGGTGCACACCCGCAGGCCGATGCTTGAAACACTGTGCCGCGCACCGCCCGACAACCCCGGACCGCGTTTGAGGGGGCCGCCCGCCGGTTCCTCGCGAGCCTGCGCGTGGAGGCCGGGCTCGCGCCCGCGACGATCGAGGCATACGGACGCGACCTGCGTGATCTGGGCCTGTTCCTCGCCGAGAGCGAGTCGATCGACGACCCGGCGCGTGTGACCCCGGCCATGCTGATCCGCCACGTCCGCGAGATGACGGCCGACCGCGGGTACGCCCCCGCCACCATCGCGCGCCGTCTCGCGACGATGAAGGTCTTCTTCCGCTGGCTGGTCGGCAACGCCGTGCTGGAGGCGAACCCCGCCGACCACCTCGACCAGCCCGCGCGCTGGCAACGCCTGCCCGGCGTGCTGAGCCCGCGCCAGATGCGGGCGCTGCTCGCGGCGCCCCAGCCGCCTGAGAAGCCACGCCCCGGCGCCGCGCCGCTCTGGCTGCGCGATCGCGCGATCCTCGAGCTGATGTACGCCAGCGGGCTGCGTGCCAGCGAGGTCGGCGCGATCGGGACGGGCGACCTGCTCGAGCACCTGCGGGCCGTGCGTGTGCTGGGCAAGGGCGACAAGGAACGCCTGGTGCCCATGGGCGGGCCCGCGGATGAGGCGGTGCGGACCTACCTGCGCGAGTGTCGCCCGCTGCTGATCACCGCCGAGCGCGCGGCCGAGCGGCGCGACAAGGGGCGGCTGTTTCTCAGCCGCACCGGGCGTCCCATCGAGCGCGTGCGGGTCTGGCAGATCGTCAAGCGGCGCGCGCGCGACGCGGGCCTGCACGACGTGCACCCGCACATGCTCCGCCACAGCTTCGCGACGCACCTGCTCGCCGGGGGCGCCGACCTCCGGGTGGTGCAATCGCTGCTGGGGCACGCGGACATCTCGACGACCCAGATCTACACGCACGTCGACAAGTCCGCCCTGCACGCCCTGATCAAGAGCAAGCACCCGCGGGGCTGACCGAGCGCCCAAGAAAACTTCCAAGAAACCCGAAGGGCCACCCGGCGAGCACCCTCCAACCACCGGAAGGACGACCGCGTGACCGATCAGTCACCCCCAACCCCAACGCGGACCCTGACGCCGCAGCGACTCGGCGAGCTCACCGAACGCCGCATGCGCGGCGAGCTCAACGCCCAGGAGCAGCGGGAACTCGAGATCGGTCTGTCGGCACACCCCGAGGTCGCCCGCACGCTCGCCAAATTCGAGGAGGACCTGAACATGCTCGACCGCTCGATCGACTCACAAGCCGAAGGCTTCGACCCAAACCAAGCCGTGCGCGCGCTTCGCGCCCGCCGCCGAGGCGTTGCGATCTCAGCGATCGGGAGCGCGATCTGTGCCACAAGTGTCGGTATCGGGTACGCGATCTGGAACCCGTCCGGCGGCTCGATGCTCATCGCCGCGTTGTACCCGGTGCTGTACCTCTCGATCGGCGCGGTCGTGATGCTCGCGTTGCTGCACCGCTGGGCACGCCGCGCAGAGCACGCGGCCGAGCTCGACGCCGAAGGCCTCGATCAACTCGCCGGTGATCTGCGCAGCGATGCCGAGAAGGACGTCCGCATCTACCAGATCAGTGCCGTTGTCCTCGTGGTCTTTTTGGGCTATCTGACGATCGATGCGCTCGCGAGCGGCGCCTCTGTCGCGTGGTTCAACGCGGTGCTGCTCGCGATCTCGCTGCCGAACGTCTATTTCGCCTTCAACCGCGAGAACATCGACCGCCTCCGCCGGCGTCTCCGCGGCGAGCGCGACTGATCGGCCCCGCGCGTGCCCGCCCCCGACCTCGACAGCCTCTACCGCGAGCACGCGCCGCGCCTGCTGCGACTCGCGATCCAGATGACCGGCGAGCGGTCGACCGCCGAGGATGCGTTGCAAGACGCGTTTCTCTCGGCGTTCCGTGCCCGCCGGTCGTTCCGCGGCGCCGCGTCGCCCGAGACCTGGCTCTACCGCATCGTGCTCAATGCGGCCGTGCGCCAGCGAGAGCACGCACGCAAGACCCAGCAACGGGAGCGAAGAGCGGCACGCAACCGGCCGACCGACGCGGGCGACAACGACACCCAGCGGGCGCGTGTGCTGCATCACGCGCTCGACGCACTGACCGACGCGGACCGCGCGATCCTGGGCCTGCTGCACCTCCGCGAGATCCCCGCCCGGACCGTTGCGCAGATCCTCGGCATCCCCGAGGGCACGGTCTGGTCTCGCGCGCACGCCGCGAGGCAACGCCTCCGCGAGGCCTTGGAGCGGGCCGATCAGCCCGCGGGCGAAGCCGCGTGCGCCTCGATCGCGCGGACCATGCGCCCGGCCGATCCGTTGGCAAAGTGAAAGTACAAGCTGGGCTCGATCAGCTCGAGTTCGCTGAGCAGCAACCCGCCGTCGTCACCGGGGAATACATCGACCCGCGCGTAGAGCCAGGGGCGATCGGCCGCCGTCAGGACGAGCTCGGCGAAGGCACGCTCGGCCGCGGACAGCGAGCCACGCCCGACGACTGACTCGTCGTCGCCGTCGAATCGCGGGCGCTTCTCGAAGGCGTGGCTGATCTCCCCACCGATGCAGACGATCGAGAGTTCACCCTCGCGCTCGACCGCGGGCTCGAACCGCTGCACCATCGCGTCGCCGGTCGCCAGCAGGGTGCTGAGCCACGCCTGCGCATCAGGCTTCTCGCGCGCACCGAAGCGTTTGGTGCCGTGACTGCCGGCCGATACGGCGGGCTTGATGACCACATCATCCCAGCCCCGCTGCGCGAGCAGATCGACGACCTCGGTCTCGCCGCCGCGGTCGATCAGGGCCGTTGGAACGACCGGAATGCCCGAGGCCTCAAGGTCGAGCAGATAGCCCTTGTGCAGGTTCCAACGGACGGTCTCGAGCGGGTTGAGCAGGCGGGTTGTCGCGGCCGTTGACGCGAGCCACGACGCGAAGGCATCGAGATGGTGGTAGTAGTTCCACGTTGCGCGCAGCACGCACACATCGAACGCGGCGGGATGGGCGGTCGGGTCGTCCCAAGCGAGCGGCTGCGCGTCGTGCCCGGCTGCGCGGAGCGCCGCGAGCAGCGGTGCTTCGTCGAGATCGGGCTCGGGCAAATCGAGGCACGTGACCAAAGCAATGCGCACGGGCGGGCACTCCTTCGCGCGAGCGCCCGCCCGCACGCGAGCGGATCATTGCGCGGGCGACCGGCCCGGGCTGCGCACCCGGTCGCGGACCGTGGCGCCGAGCGCGATGGCCGCGGCGATCAGCACGAGGTTCTTGATCACATACTGCCCCTCGATCGTCAGGCCCAGCAGTTCACCGGTGAAACAGGCCTCGGGCACCATGACCAGCGGGAGGAACGTGCCGGGGATCTGGAGGGCGAGCAGCAGGATGCCCAGGCGGGTCATCCAGGCCGAGCCGCCCAGCAGGCGGATGGGGTCGATCAGGCAGACGCCGATCAGGACTTCCCAGACGCCCAGGAAGGGGACGAACCAGCCGGGGTCGGCCATCCAGGCGGTGGTCGAGACGACGAGTTCGGTTGCGGGGCTGCTGCCGAGCATTTTGAGCAATCCGAACCAGACGAAGACCACGCCGAGCCCGAGACGCAAGGCGGGAAGGGCAAGGCGCGCGAGCGAAGCCGTGATCCGGCGGTCGACCGACGAGAAGCTGGTTTCCAGCGCCGAAATGGGGAGTGCACGGAGCATCATCAGATCTCCTTTCGCACGAATTATTCTTGCTGTGCAGTATAGGCGAGCACCCTCAAATCGTCGATGTTTGGGCACGAAAAGGCGGCTCGGGGTCGCTGGATCGGGTTCGACGGGGTAGACTCCCGAAGATTTCAGTAGGTTTTGAAAGGTGCCGCCCCCAGCCGGCTCGGCATGCCGAACCCGATCGGCAATGACCCGCCCGCGACGGGCGGCGCGTCCCGCCTTGCGGGGAATCGAGGAAGCCATGACCACGATCTACACGCCGCCGCCCGAACACGCGCACCTCGAGGCCCTCGATCACGGGTTGCTCGCGGGGGTCGCACGCGGTGAAGCTCGGCTCACGCCCGAGCAGGCGCTTCAGATCCTGACCGCGGCCCCGATGCACGAGCTCGGACGCTGGTCGGACACCCGAGCACGCCAGATCCACGGCGACGACATCCGCACCTACGTCATCGACCGCAACATCAACTACACCAATGTGTGCAGCGCCAAGTGCACGTTCTGCGCTTTCCGGCGCGACGCGACCGACCACGACGCGTACACGCTCGAGTACGAGACGCTGTACGAGAAGATCGCCGAGCTGAGCGCGATCGGGGGCACGCAGATCCTGATGCAGGGGGGCATGAACCCCGAGCTGCCGCTGGACTGGTACCTCGATCTGCTGCGCGGCATCAAGGAGCGGTTCCCGAACATCCATGTGCACGGGTTCAGCCCGCCGGAGTTCATCGAGTTTGTCAACTTCTTCGACCCGCCCGGGCGCAACCTGGAAGAGAAGCTGCGTTGGGTGATGGTGCGCCTCAAGGAGGCGGGGCTGGACAGCCTGCCCGGGGGCGGGGGCGAGGTCTTCGCGCCGGCGGTGCGCCAGAAGATCGGGCTGGGCAAGTGCGACGCCGAGGCATGGCTGACGACCATGTACGTGGCGCACAGCCTGGGCATGTACACCAGCGCGACGATGATGTTTGGGCACATCGAGGGCTTGGCCGACCGGGTGCACCACATGAAGCTGGTGCGCGACTGGCAGGACCGTGCGCTGCGCGAGTTCGGCGGAGGCACGGCCCCCAGCGACGTCGCGGGAGACCCGAGCGTCAGAGACACCTCGACCGGCGGGCACTACGTGGCATTTATCAGTTGGCCCTTCCAGCGCGAGAATACGCCGCTGGGGCGGGTCAAGGAATGGCCCGCGCCGGGCGACCTCGAGGGCGCTGCGCCCGAGTTCCCCGGCGATGTCGTCGCGACGCTCGACGGCAGCGGCACCAAGGCGGACCACAAAGAGTTCGGGCGGCGCGTGCGGCTTGCCGGGGCGACGGCGTACCTGCGCACGCAGGCCGTCAGCCGGCTGATGCTGGACAACGTTTATTCGATCGGCGCGAGCTGGGTCACGATGGGCCCGCACGTCGGGCAGGTCGCGCTGATGTTCGGCGCGACGGATATGGGCAGCGTCATGATGGAAGAGAACGTGGTGTCGAGCGCCGGCACGACGTACTGCCTCGACGAACCGGTGCTGTGCCGGTTGATCCGCGACGCGGGCTTTACGCCGGCGCAGCGGAACAACACGTACGACCTGATGAGCGTCAAGACCGGTCCCGACAGCCCGGACCTGATGGTCAGCGACTGGTCGCAGCACCGGGCGAAGAAGCTGCACGTGCAGAGCGACACCGAGGCGGCCGAGGCCGCCAGCGCGGGCGGGGCGGCGGAGCTGACGGTCGGCGCGACGGATGCCTGAAACGCCCGCGGGCCCGTTTGGGCAGGCTGCGGACGCGCTCGCGACGGAGTCAGTCGCCTTCGGGCCGGCGTGCGCCCTCGGGCAGGTCGTCGAGCGAGGGCTGCGCGGGGGGCTTGATCTCGTCGTGCACGGCCTCGATGGCGCGCGAGCGGATCTGCTCGAAGCCGAGCCCCTCCATGAAGGGCCAGGACATCTGGCGGATCTCGCCGCGGGGCGTGCCCTTGTCGATCTCCGCGCCGACGACCTCGAAGAGTTGCTCGAAGTAGGCGCGTTGCTCGTCGATGATCGCCGGCTCGCCCGGCTCGCCGTGCCCGGGGACGACGAGGGTGTCGTTGTCGCAGAGCGCGCGGACTTTCTTGAGCACCTTGATCCACTTGGTGGGGCTGACGCCGCCTTGGGGAGCGCAGAACGGGTGGAAGCCCCGGAAGACGAGGTCGCCGGTGTGCAGCACGTTCGCCGCGGGGATGCGGACGACGAGGTCGTTGTCGGTGTGTCCGGGCCCGAAGTGGACGAGTTCGACGCTCTGCATGCCGAGCACGAGCGTTTTCTGCTCATCGACGGCGCTCGTGGGCACCCAGGCCTCGGGCTCGAGCGTGCGCGCACGCGAGGCGATCTCGGCGGCGGCCTCGAACAGGTCGACGCGATCGGGCATCACCCGTCGGACCTGCCCCGGCCCGCCCAGCGGCGAGCGAACGTAGTTGGCGTGCGAGTCGCTGATCCGCTCGATCGCGTTGGCGTGCGCGTAGCTCTCGCCACGCCCGACGAAGGCGACGTTGCCCGCGGTGTGGTCGGCGTGGTGGTGGGTGTTGACCAGCACGACGCCGGCATCGGCCCGCTCGCCCTCGGGCAGTGTCGAGACTGCATCGGCCCGCAGCGCGTCGGCGACGTACGAGAACTTGGCATCGACCACGAGCACACGGTCGCCCGCGGGAAGCATCAGGCTGTTGCCCCCCGTGTTGTTTGAGATTGACAGGGCCAGGCCGCGCTGCATGCTGAAGCCGGGCAGGCGGGCGGAGGGCCCGCGGGCATCGGGCTGGACGAGCCCGGCGAGGGCCGGGGGCGAGAGCGCGGCGGCCAGCGCCAGGCCGGCCGACGCTTTGAGAAAACCACGCCGGTCGTGCGCGGGCGGAGCGGGTTCGGGAAGGTTCTGCACGGGGTCTCCTCTCGCGGGGCCAGGCGTTGCCCCGTCGGGGGGCGTGGGCAACCGTATGATTGCACTCCGGCCCGTGCCGGGACACAGACACACCCCGTACGCGCACAGGAGCCGTCTCCGATGAAGGCCAACGATCTCAAGCCCGGCGTCGCCGTCAGTATGAACGGCAAGCTGTACGTGGTCATCAAGACCGAGCACACCAAGCCCGGCAAGGGCCCGGCGTACGTCCAGGCGAAGATGCGCTCGGTCGACGGCAGCGGGACCACCGAGAAGCGCTTCGGCACGTCGGACAACATCGACGGCGCCACGCTCGACCGCCGGACCATGGAGTTTCTCTATGCCGACGGCGCCGGCGGGGGGACCTTCATGGACACCGAGAACTATGACCAGCACGAGCTGACCGGCGATCTGTTGGGCGACGCGCTGCTCTACCTGGCGCCGAACACCTCGTGCACGATCATGCTGCACGAGGACAAGCCGGTGACGGTCGAGCTGCCCGCGTCGGTCGAGGTGACGGTGACCGACACGCCCCCGGGGATCAAGGGCGCGACGGCGACGAACCAGCTCAAGGAAGCCGAGTGCGACACGGGGCTCAAGACCCGCGTGCCGCCGTTCATTGTGACCGGCGAGAAGATCAAGGTCTCGACGACCGACGGCTCGTACATGAGCCGGGTCAAGGAAGACTGAGCAACCCGCCAGCGCCGCGTCCAGCGGTGCAAACACGCCGGAGCGATGGCATGAAGGGCATGAAGGCCGGCCTCATCGCGTTCCTGATCGTTGACGTGATCATCGTCGCGGTGATCGTGCTGGTCGTGGTGAGCGGGTCGAACCGGGGCGGCGGCGTCGGCGACGCGCTGACGCGGTACGTCGCCGACCGGGTCACGAGCTTTGTCAACGCGCAGCTCGTGCCCGAGCTGTCGTACGGGGCTGTGTCGTACGAAGCCCCGCTGACGCTGCGGCTCGAGGACGCCGCGCTGACCGCGCCGAGCGGGACGCGCGTGATCGAGTTCGAGACGCTGGTCGTCACGCTCGCGCAGGTGCCCAGGCTCAACGGGCCGGTGCAGATCGCAGAGCTGAATATCGAGGGCGGGGCGATCCGCCTCACGGTCGATCCGCAGACCGGCGAGATCGAGGGCCTCTCTCCCATCGTCGAGCGCACGCCAACGCCCGAAGACCAGGCGCAGATCAGCGAGCCGCTGCGGCTGTCGAACGTCCTCCGGCTCGAGAAACTGCGGGTGAGCGGGCTCGATCTGGTGCTCGACCTGGGCGACGGCAACGGCCCGATGCGCCTCGACGGGCTCGAGATGGACCTGGACATCACCGAAGACACGACCGAAGGCCCGGGGTGGTACGCCTTCGAGCTCGAGTCCGGGCGGGCGCCGGGGCTGGAGCTCGACCTGGGCGGGGCGATGAACATCGATTCGTTTGACCTGCGGATCGACGAGGGCTCGGGCGAGCTGGTCGTCGGGCCGGAGACGATCGACTCGCTGCCGGGGGCGATCGCGGGGCCGCTGCGCTCGGCCGAGGCGTCGGGCGATCTGCGGATCGAGCTGAGCGGGACGGTGCCGCTGCGCGACGCGATCGGCGGGATGCGGCTGGAGACGCGGACGACGCTGCGGGGCTTCAACGTCTCGGCGGGCGAGTACCGCGTGCCGATCGACGAGGCCGAGCTGTTGGCGCAGATCAGCTCGGGCACCGCGACGATCTCGTCGTTCGACGCGGGGCTGGTCGGGGGGAGCGTGAGCGCGACCGGGGCGGTGCACCTGAGCGATCCGGGGACGCCGCTGACGCTGGACTGGGGCGCCCGGGGCCTCGACCTGGAGCGGTTTCTCAGGCAGGTCGAGGGCGGGCCCGACCTGGCGGGCATCGTCAACGCCTCGGGCGATGTGCGGGGCGAGCTTGCGGGCGCACCGGGGTCGCTGCGCGGGCGGGGCACGATGGATCTGCGGAACGGGCGCCTGGTCGCGGTGCCGATCGTGAGCCAGCTCGCGCGGGCGGCGAAGGTCATCAACATCGGCAAGGACCCCGCCAAACGCCACAAGGCCGATGTCGTCTTCGAGCACGTCGAGCAGGGCGTGCGGCTTGAGTCGTTCGAGATCACGACCGCCCTGCTCGCGGCACGGGGCGAGGGCGTCATCGGCTACGACAGCTCGCTCGACCTCAGCGCCAACGCGGGCCCGCTCGAGAAGCTCCAATCGATGCTCGGGGGCGTGGGCAACCTCATCGGCAAGGTCACCGATTCGCTGGTGACCTACCGCATCACCGGGACGTTTGCCGAGCCCAGGGTCGGCGTGCAGCCGCTGGGCGTCGGCGAGTGAGCGGCACGGCGCACACCGCGCTGATCGGTCTTCGGGGGAGCGGGAAGTCGACGCTGGGGCGGGCGGTTGCGCGGCTGCTCTCGCTCAACTTCATCGATCTCGATGACGTGACGCCGGACGTGCTGGGCGAGGCGAACGCCGCCGATGCGCTGCGTCGCCACGGCGAGCCCGCGTTCCGGCTCGCCGAGATGCAGGCGCTGCGCACGGTGCTGCAAGAGGGACGGGCGCCGGCCCTTATCGCCCTCGGCGGCGGATCCCCCACCGCTCCCGGCTTCGAGGCGTGCGCCGTTGAGCACAACATGCGCCTGATCTATCTGCGCTGCGCACCCGCAACGCTGCGGTCTCGCTTGCAGGCGACCGATACCGAGACACGCCCCAGCCTCACCGGCCGGGGCACGCTGGACGAGATCGACGCGGTCTTCGCAAAGCGAGATCCGGCGTACGTCGAACTCGCGCACGATGTTGTCGAGTGTGACGATCTGAGCGAGGCATCGCTCGTCGAGCGGCTCGCGCAGATGTTGGCCCGGCCGACGGGCTAGCCGGGGAACGAGGCGTCGGCCTCACGCACCGCTGCGCAGAACTCGGCGATCAGATCGTGGTCCTTCACGCCAGGCTCGCGCTCGACCCCGCTGGAGACATCGACCGCGAAGGGGCGGACCGCGCGGATGGCGTCAGCCACGTTGGCGGGCGTGAGTCCGCCGGCGAGAAAGATCGGCTTGGCAAAGCCCCGGGCGGGGTCGTTGAGCGCGTTCCAGTCGAACGGCGTGCCGTCGCCGCCGTCGGAGCCGTCGATCAGCACGGCGTCGACCTCATCGACTTTCTCCCAGCGCATGAGCTGGCTCTCGATCGTCGCGGGCTCGAAGCGGAAGCCCTTGATCACGCCGGGCCCACACTGCTCGCAGAGCGACTCGTTCTCTTTGCCGTGCAGCTGGCTGATGGTGGTCGGGCAGCGCTGCTCGATCATGCTGAAGGCCTCGAGGTCGAGGTCGCGCGTCACGCTGACGGTCGAGAGCAGCGGCGGAAGCTGATACATGATGTCGGCGGCATCGTCGGGCGTGATGCTGCGGGGCGAGTCGTCGACGAAGACGAAGCCGATCGCGTCGGCCCCGGCCTGGGCCGCGACGAGCGCGGTCTCGATATCCCGGACGCCGCAGATCTTGACGCGCGTGCGGTCGGGGATGTAGCGGTCGAAGGGATTCGGGCTGGCGTCTGTCACGCGGGTGCTCCGTCTTGTGTTGGCCCGGCGGGCTCGGGCCACTGGCTCAATTCCTCGCGGGCGAGGGCCTTGATGTCTTCGGGGGCGTCGCCGGCGAGCACGGTTTCGAGCAGCGGGCGAGCATCATCGGGACGGCCCAGGTGCACGCCCCGCACGCGGGCAAGCAACACCCTGGCCGCGTCGGCCTCGGCGTCTCGCGGGTAGGCGTCGATGAATCGGCGGTACGCCTCGGCGGCGAGCGCGTGGCGGCCCTCTTGCAGCAGGCGGGCCGCGAGACGCGACTGCCCGTCGCGCGCCAGGGTCGCGCCCGCGTCGGCGGGGTAACGCTCGACGAGTTCGGTGTAGGCACGCGCGAGTTCGTCGGCGCTGCCGGTGCGCACCAGGCCCGAGACACGGGCGCGGGCCTCGGCGAGGCGGTCCACCTCGGGCGCGTGGGCCTGCGCAGCGCGCACGGGCTTGGGCAAGGCCGTGGTCGCCGCGGCTCGCAGCTCGCGCCGGCGCTTCGCCTGCTTGAGCACGGTGAACAGATCGTTGGGCTCGCGCGCGAGCACGCCCGTCCAGAGGAGGATGAACGCCGTGATGAACCCGCCGGCTTCCCCGGCGAGTTCCGCGAACCCCGCGAACGGGACGTACAGCCCGATCGCCACCCCCGGCAGGTACCCCGCGAAATGGACCCCGAACAGCCCCCACC
>ERZ1740070.1950-NODE-1950-length-12323-cov-4.867052_pt1 | contig 12323 bp, 9 predicted proteins | sample MGYA00581734_ERZ1740070 | MGnify/ENA primary metagenome ERZ1740070 (study PRJEB43018, sample SAMN04849744) | marine metagenome | isolation source: floating plastic debris | place: Pacific Ocean | collected 2008-09-01 | study: EMG produced TPA metagenomics... | reverse complement strand
TCTAGCGTTAGCACAGTTTCTGAGCCACGATTGCGAGGGTTTTCTCTACCTCAATCCGGTTTCTCTGAGCTCCTCCTTTCGTTCAACCCCGAGGCTCAGGCTACGAAAGGCGAACTGCGCGCGGCTTTCCAATTGACCGGAAATGTGGATCTTCGGGACGCCGCGAAAACCGACAAAGTCGCTTATGAGACCAAACGGGGATATATAAAAACGCTGTGCGCCAAGATGCAGTGCAAAGGACAGCGGGAACTTGTTTCAAAGATTGTGGGGCAAATGGTGCATCTGCTGTCAATCACTGAAGGCACGGCATCTCATTCTGAGATACTAGAGAGCTTTGTCGCCCGTTATTTGTCCAATGACGTCTTGCTCAAAACGCAAAGACTGCCTGGTGGCAAACTCATTCGGTATCTCGAATGTGGTGCACCGGACGGGCGTGAAGTTGTCCTGATACACGGGATCATGTTCCCGATTTCGCTCTATGGGTTGGCGGCACATCTCGAAAAACGCAACATCAAATTGGTTGTCCCCATCCGTGACGGTTTTTTTGAGAACAGGTCATTGGCGAGCTTCTACTCTGAAAACTATTCCTCAAATGCGGCCTTTGACGATCTGGCTGTTTTTTTGTCGATGCACCCCAAACAACCGGTGACACTCTTGGGGAACTCATTTGGCGCTGGTTTGGCGATCAAATTTGTCCAAAGCCATCCTGATCTTGTCGCACAGCTGATCCTGTTGGGCACAAACCTCAAGGAACCCAAACCTCACGAAGAACACACGACAGCCGAATTTTATGGCGCGATGAAATCGCTGAGTGAAACGGCGAGCCTCTTCAAGATGGTGTCATGGCAGTTCAAAAAGTATTACGCGGATGAAAAAACCTGCACGTCGATCCTGAGGTCGCTGTTCGGTCCGTCGCAAACCGATCTCGACGTTCTGGATGGCGTGTTCACCCAGGTGCCGGCGTATAGGATGTTCTCCGAAACTTATCAAAACTCGCTTTTGGGCATGGCTGAGGGTTTGGGGATCGTCATAAAAGACCCCGTTGAACAATTGGCAAAACTGCCCATGCCAGTTGCATTCATTCAGGGGGATCAAGACCCGTTGACGTCGGTGGAGTACCTGCGCCAGATTGCGGCTCAGAGCGGACGGTCGTCACTCCAAGTGATAGAAGGTGCGGGACACTTTCTCTCCGTATCGCATACGCATCAGGTGTGGCGAAAAGTCGAAACTTTGCTGCTGTGAGATGTGCCAAAGCCGTCATCGATATGGGATCGATGCAAACGTGGAAAAATTTGAACAGGAAGACCTGATTTTTTGCAGAAGAAGGCTCCAATCCAGGATGCATCAATTGCGCTACGATCTCGCGTTCCAGACTTGGGGTAGGCCTTGCACTGAAGGAGTTTGGCGAACGCCGGAAATGCTGTTTGCTTTCACTGCATTAACTAACTCAGCTCAAAGTCTACTAAGGATCCAAAGCGGCCTTTAGTTCAGCAACAAGCTAGGACGGCTTTGTCCGCATTTGAGACGTTGAACACCGCGCAGATCGTGCAGGCGCGGCGAATGGCGGCTATTTGGGCTGCGACCGCAGAAACTTGATCAGTGGGCCAACGGCGGCTTCGGGCCGTTTATGCTTCGCCGTGCAAGTCAGATCATATTGATGCTGCGCTGCCTCCTAGGTCAGCTTTGAGCCCTTACCTACCAAAAAATGGACTAGGCTAGGCCAGCTCTTTCTTGCTCGAGTTTCTGATTTCTAAAGACACGACGAATAGACCACCCCCGACGATCAGAATGCTGCCAAGTAGTGTCGTCACCGTTGGCAAGGAACCCCAGAACATCCAGCCCCAAAGCACTGCAAAAGGCAGAGAGCTATACTCGAACGGGGCCATCTGGTTTGCCTGGCCATAGCGATAAGCTTGGCTGATGCAGTAAAAACCAACTGTGCCCGTAAGGCCAAGTGCGAGAAAAAGCAAAGTCTGGTGCATGCTGGGAAAGCTCCAGGCACGAAAGAGATAAGCCGCGCTCGGGTGATCGAATTGGTCCATCCAACCTGATCCAAATGCCAATCCGGTCAATCCACTGAACAACACAAACATAAGTGTCAGATAGAACGTCATACTCAATGCGCTGTCTGTGGACCCAAGTAATCTGGTGAGCAGAATTTGGGCGCTGTAGGCTATTGCGGAGATGATGGCCAAGACCATCGCAGGTTCGATCCCATCAGCATTCGGTTGGGCGACAAGAACCACACCGATGAAGCCCGCGACTATGGCAATCCAGATGCGGAAACCGACTATTTCACCTAGAAAAGGTCCCGCGAAAACAACGACGAAAAGAGGAGCCGTGTAATAGATCGGCATTGCATCGGCCAAGGGCAAAACCGCAAGCGCCATAGAAAACGTAGAAAAGCAAATGAATGAAAAGAAGCCGCGCAGACAGTTCAGGAAAGGTTTTTTCGTCGTAAATCCGCGAGGGCCCTGCGTGATGAATAGAGCGGCACTGATCAAGGCGAGGGTAACAATGCCCCGAGCGAAGATAACTTCCTGCACGGCCATTTGATCACTGAAAAACTTCATAATCACATCTTGAACGGAAAACACAAACAAACCGAGGATCAGCAGCGCGATCCCGGCAAGCGTGTTGCCATTGTTTTGATGAGCGAGACTTTCTCGTGTCATGGTGCGGGCAACTCAGAATACTGGCTCATGCCATGTTCGCTAAACAAGAGGTTGAGTGCCTGGGCCGGGTCAGAACGATCCATATTGAAGACTATCGCTAGATATCTACGGACACTTTTCCAATTGGATGCGAACAACAGGCCAGGATGTACCCATCCGCAACATCGTCATCCGATATCCCGCCATTGTGAACCATATGCACTTCGCCTTCAGTCTTACGGACCTTGCACGTGCCACAAACACCGAAAGTGCAGCCCGAAGGAATATTCAAACCGTTGGCTTTCGCCACAGCCAGAATGGTGTCTGTTTCAGCAACCTTTGCGGAGACACCCGAAAGGTTGAACATGACCTCAGCACGGGTGTCTTCGTCTGGCACCACATCGTCGATCTCTGGCGCATCGGCCTCTTTCTCAATCGGCGCATGGAAGCTTTCCTGATGGTATCGGTCCATATCAAAGCCCAGCCCCTGAAGGGCTTCGCGTACCGCTTGCATGAAGGGTTCCGGCCCGCAGCAATACACTTCTCGGTCAAGGTAGTCCGGCGCCATAATCCCAAGCATCAGCTGGTTGAACGTGCCACGATAGCCGGTCCAGGGCGCGTAGCGATCCGGACGTTCAACCACCCAGTGCAGGTCGATCCCGGGTACGCGGGCGGCCATGTGTTCCAGCCGCTCTCGAAAGATAATTTCACCGGGACGACGCGCGCAGTTTATAAAAACGATATCGGGCTCGCTGCCCAGGTCGAACATCCAAGTGGTCATCGACATCATCGGTGTGATGCCCGAGCCCGCCGAGATGAAGAGAAATTTGCTCGCCTCGCCATCTAAATGGGAAAACAGGCCAGCAGGACCCAAAGCCTTGATCCTGACCCCCGGTTTCAGGTTGTCGAGCATCCAGCGGGTCCCAATACTATCCTTTTGCGCCTTCGCGGTGATGGAAATCGACCTAGGCCGTGATGGAGAAGACGAGATCGTATAGGTTCGATGGACGGTCCCATCAGGTGCCGGGATCTCAAGCGTTAGGAACTGGCCCGGCAGAAAATCAAACAGCGCGCCCGAGGGTGCCCTGAAGGTAAAGGTCGCCGTGTTTGGGGCCTCGGGAATGACAGAAACGCATTCCAGCATTTCGCCGTCCGACCAGATCGCGCGCGCGGGGATGTTTGACAGATCCTGCATGGTTTACTCCGCCGCCATGGAAATCGGGTTCAAACGCTGGGACATCGTGTTGCAATACCAATCGACAAAACCCATGACGCCGGCCTCATGAACGGGCGAATATGGCCCGGGTTCATAGGCAGGGGAATTGATGCCCGCCTGATTGTCCTCGACCACGCGACGATCCTCATCGTTGGTGGCGATCCAAACTTCGGTCAGGCGATTGAGGTCATAATCAACACCCTCGACCGCATCCTTATGCACCAGCCATTTGGTCGCGACTTCGGTCGTGGTCGGCGTCAGAGGGGTAACGCGGAAGACGATGGAATGATCGGGCAGGAAGTGGTTCCAGGTTGTGGGATAGTGATACTTCGATAGCGTGCCTGCTGTATCGTCTTTCACTCGGCCCAAGACCTTGGAGACGGCGGGCTTGAGATCCATCGTGAAGCTCTTCGCGCCCGGCAACAGCGGCATCCGCGCAAACCGGTACTGCAGATCATCCGACATGCGGAACTTTGATGGATACCCTTGCGTCTCAAGGCGGTTGAAGTGCTCCATCAGGTGGGGTGGCGTGACGCCCTCTTCGATGCCAGTGATGGTGGGATCATCCGTAAATGAGCGGCAAAGGCCTGGGTGGTTACCTCCGCAATGGTAGCACTCACGATTGTTTTCCCACACGAGTTTCCAGTTGCCTTCCTCAATGATGCTGGTCTCATGCGCCACCTTGGCATCTGTTAGGTCGTGCACGGCCAAATAGGGATCTGCTATCTTCGCGAAGGCATCAAAATCAGGCGCGATATCGGCCAGACAAATGTAAATGAGGCCCTGCAACTCGCGACAATGCACAGGCTTCAACCCGTGTGTGCTAGCATCAAAGTCCGGCCCCATGTCACGCGCCCATAGAAGGCGACCATCCAACTCGTAAGTCCATTGATGATAAGGGCAGACCAGTTTTGGCGCATTGCCCTTGGCAGCTTTGCACAGGATGGAGCCACGATGACGGCAGGAATTGTGGAACGCACGGATTTCGTCGTCGCCACCACGCACGATGATCACGCCATATGCACCCACCTGATGCGTGACGAAGCTGCCCGCTTTTGGCATCTCACTGGCCACAGCCGCAAAGAGCCAGTCGCGGTAAAAAATCGTCTCCATGTCGGCCTGGAAGACGTCTGCGCTGGTGTAGAATGCCTGTTCCAGCGCGTATCCGGGTGTGCGCCGTGCCAGCATGTCGCTGATCGGTTGGGTGTTCATTTCTTGGCCTCCTGCCGCGCCCCGCGGCGTTTTGAGGCGAGTGATCAGCAAGGCACTCTTGGGTTTGGCGATGGAGGGGCCAAACGCTCAGATGCGCCCGCACCGCCACCCGCGGTTTGACGTTTTTGTAAGGCTGGTTTCCGGACTTCGGTGCGGCCGGTTAAGGCCAGCGCGTGACACCTTCCCGGGGGTCCTCCTCCCCAGTGGTCATGGTCACGCCCGATGCAACACCGTTACCGTTGCGGGGGCAGTGCCGGTCTTGCACCGGCTTCCCAATTCTCCGCGTTCAATGTGTGATCGAAAGCGGCACCTTACTCGACTCAGCTAGCAGGTTTCAGATGAGCGCGATGGACAGATTTGCGACATGCATGAGATTGAAAAAGACAAAGTTTGAATGCGCGCAAAAAAAATGAGTTGCGGAAGTTTCTACTTATTGAAATCAAACACCGTCAAACCCCAAGATGCTTGGTGCTCGCGAGTTAAACTGGAAGCGGGTGAGAAACCTGCGCTGCCCCCGCAACCCTCAGCGGCAAGCCAAGGCCCTGAACCACTGGCTTGGCAGACACTGGGAAGGCGGACGGAGGGCCTTGGGCACGTGCGCTAGGGCGTTGCGTGACCGATCGGCTACCGTTTTCCTGTGCTGACATCTGCAAATTCAAACTGAAATGGATACATCTCGCTTTGCGGACATTCCCGATAGTCGCTTCGGATCGCCGATACGCTGATGGAGAAAACGAGAGTTGCAAAAGTCCTCGTGTTTGCTATCCAATTCGCAAAGCGACGATGTCATATCGTACAATGTCTGATGCCTGTTTGTGAACCAGGGCTCGCACTTCGTGAAGCCCTAACGTGACGATCCTAATCTCGGTCGCAGGGCCTTCACAGCCTGGATCCGTGCATATCGTTTCGCGCACGGAGACCAGACACTGAACACCACCCAAAGTATCACGCACCATACGTTTGACCCGTTGAGTGTGCCAAAGGGCGTGGGCCTTTTGTCTTAGGGAAGCTTCCACCGCTCAGCGCTCATTCAACAGCTGCAGTTTGGCGCTCGGTCCGTCATCACGCTCTGAGCTGGTGCGCAGTGTTTCTTCTTGGTTCCAGAAGGCGTCCTGTTTTGGGATCGCGACTGTCGTTAAGCCAAGCTCCGCCATCCAGTAGAGCAGTTGGTCACGCGACCGGAGTTCGCCCCCTATGGTGCTGGACCTTGTCGTAAGAACCACTTCATTTTTCCCCGACGCCAACACAGCATCGGCCCCATTTGGGATCACACCCGGGCTTTCATCAGACACTATCACCTCTGGCGCGCCGAACTGAATGCGGTGCAAAAAGCCGGATAGCACTGCCTCTGCTTCGTCGCTGCATAATCCGATGTTCACATCAATGTCTGCGGCTTTAAGCGCTGCAAATCCCCCGCCGTTCACGCGTGGATCTGGGTCTTGAATAGAACAAACCACACGCGCAACGCCAGCATCGATGATTGCATCAGAACACGGAGGTGTCATGCCCCAATGGCAGCACGGTTCAAGCGTCACATATAGGGTGGCACCCTGTGCCAATGGGCCGGCCATATCCAATGCCTTGCGCTCTGCATGCGGGCGTCCTCCCGGATGGGTTGCTGCCTCGGCAACCACGTCACCATCTTTGACGATGACGCAGCCCACAGAGGGGTTGGGGTAAACATGACCCCGAACCTCGCGCGCTAACATCAAAGCGCGCTCCATCCAGTCTTGATCAGAGTTGGGTCGGGTTGGGTGCATCGCCGTACACTTCCATCGGGTCGAACGTTTTAGTGTCTTCGAGGAACTCAAGTGGTTTTCCCGCGTCATCTGCCGTTGGGACAGATCTGTAGAAGCACGACCGATACCCCACATGACAGGATGCGCCAGATCCTTCGACCTCAACCCTCAGCCAGACCGCATCTTGATCATCATCGATCCTGAATTCAACAACCTTTTGTACCAGCCCAGATGTTGCGCCCTTGTGCCAAAGCACCTGGCGCGCGCGACTGAAATAGTGTGCCTCTCCAGTCTCAATAGTGAGCCGTAAAGCCTCATCGTTCATCCAACCCAACATCAGCACATCACCGCTTTTCGCATCGGTCGTAACACAGGCAAGCAAACCATGTTCATCAAACTTCGGCGCGAAGTCAGTGCCTTCTTCAACCTGCTCAACCGATGTTCGCGGCTGGAATTCGATTTTGCTCATGAGGTCGCCTTGTGACTTGTTACTTTATAACATAAAGTTTTTGGCGCAGGATGGCAGGATTGTAAAGAGGACGAGCACTCCGATGCAGGAAGAAGACACACGCATCCCGGTTACTTTGCTGACAGGGTTTCTTGGCGCAGGAAAGACGACGTTGCTCAATCACTTGATCCGTGATCCGGAGGCAGGCCGAATTGCCGTTGTGATGAACGAGTTTGGCGACGTGGGCCTGGATCATGACCTGATCGAAGAGACGACCGAGGAGACCATCCTTCTCGATTCCGGTTGCTTGTGCTGTTCCATTCGAGGCGATCTTGCCACGACACTCACCGCGCTGATGACGCGGCGAAAGAAGGGTGAATTGGCCTTTGACCGCGTCGTGATCGAAACGACGGGTATCGCGGATCCTGGGCCAGTCCTTCACACGTTGGTTGTCAGCGACCTTATTGCGCCAGATTACCGCATGGACGGCGTGGTGACGCTTGCAGATGCCGCAACAGGCCCTGCGACGTTAGATCGTCAATTTGAGGCGGTGCACCAGATTGCCGTGGCCGATGTGATCGTCCTGACTAAAACGGATCTGGTTTCAGACACTGATGTTCGCGTATTCGAAGAGCGCATTGTCGGGATCAATGCGGGCGCAGCGCTTGTTCGGGCGAACCATGGGCAGGTGCCTCTCGAAAACCTATTCGGTCTGTCCGCGATGAAAAGCAACGTTCTGCACAACGATGTCTCTAGGTGGATGGGAGACGTACAACACAACAAAACTCCCGTTCTTAACCATAATCATCACCACCACCATGAAGAGGGTGATGGGCATGGTGATCACGCCCACTGTGACCACGATCATGATGATCATGAGCGCCATCACCACGATGACCGGATTACCTCGGCATCGATCGTGATAGACAAACCTATCCCTGCTAGTGTTTTTGACTTTTGGTTGGATATGCTGATCGCGCTCAAGGGTCCCGATATCCTGAGGATGAAGGGGATCGTGCACGTCGACGGGATGGATTGGCCGTTCGTGTTCCATGGCGTTCAACACATTTTTGACCAACCCGTTCCTCTGAAGTCTTGGAAAGGTGGAGATACGAAAAGCCGTGTCGTGGTCATTGCCTGTGACATGACAAAAGAAGACCTGGAATGCGCTCTGGATGTATTGCGGATGCAGCCGAAGGAGGTCGAAAAGACAGAAGATCACCTTATGACTGAAACAGCCGAAATGCCGTTCTAGAAAATGCTGCAGCTTTACAACTCTATGGGCCGCAAAGTCGAAGCCTTTACCCCGAATGATCCCAAGCATGCTCGGATGTATGTCTGCGGACCGACCGTGTATTCCTTCGCGCATATCGGATACGCGCGACCGGCCGTCGTGTTCGATGTTTTGGCGCGTGTTCTACGGGCTCAGGTGCCCGACCTCACCTACGCCCGGAACATCACGGATATCGACGACAAGATCATCGCTGCAGCCTCCGCCCGTAGCGTCAGCTGTGACGAGATCTCAGCGGAGTTCGAAGCAGCGTATCACGAGGATCTCGCAGCGTTAGGCGTCGCGCCGCCCGATATTGAACCGCATGCAACTGACCACATCGCGCCCATGATAGCGATCATTGAAGAGCTTATTGACGCCGGAAAGGCCTATGCCGCCGAGGGCCATGTGCTCTATCACATCCCGGCCTTTCCCGATTACGGAAAGCTTTCAGGCGCAAACCCTGATGAAGTGCTGGCAGGCGCGCGTGTCGAAGTCGCCCCTTGGAAACGCGATCCGCGCGACTTCGTGCTTTGGAAGCCGTCAGGGGGTGAGCAACCTGGATGGGACAGCCCATGGGGCTTTGGTCGGCCAGGTTGGCATATCGAGTGCTCGGCCATGATCCGCGATCATCTGGGTGAGGAAATTGACATTCATGGCGGCGGGATTGATCTACGTTTCCCTCATCATGAAAACGAGATAGCACAAGGCACCAAGGCACGTTTCTGGGTGCACAATGGCCATGTGACGGTGTCAGGGGCCAAGATGTCCAAATCCCTGGGCAATGTTCTGTTGGTACGTGATCTGCTCAAGGAAACGCCTGGCGAAGCCATCCGATACGCACTCCTTTCGGCACAGTATCGCCAGCCACTCGATTGGACACCGGAGACACCCCGGTCCGCGCGTGCGGCCCTTGATCGGCTTTATGGCGCTTTGCGAGATCAGCCTCAATCGGAGCCGCGCGCGGATGATATGGAGCCCGTCATGTCGGCGCTCAATGATGACTTGAACACGCCCGCTGCTCTTGCCGCGTTGCATGCTCTGGCGGCGCAGGTTCATTCGGAACAAGATGCGAGCCGCAGGGCAGAACTGGCGGCGAGTTTGCGCACGGCCGGGGATCTTCTGGGGCTGCTGCAACAGGATGCGGTCGCTTGGGCGCAATCTGGCGTCGATGACGTTGAGCATATCGAGACCTTGGTTGCGGAACGCCATCAGGCACGTGCAAGTCAAGACTGGGCACGCGCCGATGAATTGCGAGATGAGCTTGTGACTCTTGGTGTGGAGGTAGAAGATGTGGGCGGCGAGAGCCGCTGGCGGGTGCGCGCATGAGGGCGTTCTTCACCTGGCTTCTTATTCTCCCAATCCGAGGCTATAGGTTGTTCTTGTCCCCGTGGCTTGGACACTCTTGCCGTTTCCAACCAAGCTGCTCAGTCTACGCAATCGAGGCTTTGCAAACACATGGGCCCATTCGTGGCCTTTGGCTCACGCTTCATCGTCTGGCGCGGTGCAATCCTTGGGGCGGTTCAGGCTTTGATCCAGTACCGCCCGTCTCGGATCCTAGCCCCAAATGAAGCACGGTACGTCATGACAAAACGCGGCGCGAAGATGCAGACAGAGATACTCGCTCTGTTACGCATTGCTGAAGGCGCACTGTCTGCCTATGACGTTTTACATGCTTTGCAAGAAACGCATCCCAAGATTGCCCCGCCGACGGTTTACAATGCTCTTGCTGCCCTCGCCAAAGCTGGGTCCGTACACAGGGTCGAGTCACTCAAAGCCTACGTCGCCTGCCAATGCACTGACGCACATCATTCTTCGGTTCTTTCGATCTGCGGCGAATGTGGGACCGTAGAAGAGCGCGTTGCCCCACAGATCGTGCAGGATCTCTCTGGTTTCGTGGAGGAAACAGGCTTTCATCCGCAGCGTCACGTGATCGAGGTTCACGGCAAGTGCTCCGCCTGCAGTGCGGACGCAACGAGGGCCTGAGACGACTTTTGGCAAGCACGGACATGACGCACTACGACAAGATCCTTCGAAACGGCATCGTCGTAAACCACGATGGAACAGGTCAACTGGACATTGCAGTGCGTGGCGGGCGCATCGCGGCCCTGGGAAACCTCTCAGCAGCGGCTGCAGATGAAGTCATTAACTGTCATGGACTGCATATCCTTCCCGGGGTGATCGACACCCAAGTCCATTTTCGCGAACCCGGATTGACGCAGAAAGAAGACCTAGAATCCGGCTCTCGGGGGGCTGTTCTGGGGGGTGTAACCGGCGTAATTGAGATGACTAGCACCAATACGCTGGCGACAACGCGCGAGGCGATTGAGGACGAGATCACCGCAGGCACGAACCGAATGCATTGCGACTTCGCCTTCTATGTCGGTGGCACGCATGAGAATGTGTCAGAACTCGCTGACCTTGAAAAACTTCCCGGCTGTGCGGGCGTGAAGGTGTTTATGGGCTCTTCTACCGGGTCGCTCTTGGTGCAAGATGATGTCGGGGTTGAGGCCATCCTTGCAGCGATCAGCAGGCGGGCCGCATTTCACAGCGAAGACGAATACATGCTGGACGAGCGCAAAGGTCTGCGCATTCCGGGCGACCCGTCAAGCCACCCCGTATGGCGGTCGCCGGAGGTTGCCTTGAATTGCACCAAGCGTCTTGTTGCTCTGGCGCGCAAAACGGGCAAGCGGATCCATGTCCTGCACATTTCGACAGGGGATGAGATTGCCTTTCTTGCAGGCCACAAAGATGTGGCAAGCGTCGAAGTGACGCCTCATCACCTTACGCTGGATGATACTGCCTACGCACGGCTCGGCACCTATGCGCAAATGAACCCGCCCGTGCGCGACAAAGCGCACCAGGCAAAGATCTGGGCAGGTGTCGCGAATGGCGTTGCTGATATTTTGGGATCGGATCACGCACCGCACACGCGCGCGGAAAAAGAGCACCCGTATCCAGAGAGCCATTCAGGAATGACAGGGGTTCAAACACTCGTTCCAACAATGCTTGATCATGTGAACGCCGGTCGGCTGAGCCTTGAACGTTTCGTCGACATGACAAGCCATGGGCCCAACCGCCTTTTCGGAATTGCGCGAAAGGGGCGCATCGCCGTGGGGTATGACGCAGACCTAACGATTGTGGATCTCAAGCGAAAAGAGACAATCACGAATGACTGGATTGCGTCACGCGCCGGTTGGACACCTTACGATGGCGTGACTGTAACTGGCTGGCCGGTGGGAACCGTCGTGCGCGGGCATCAGGTCATGTGGGAAGGGCAGCTTGTCACACCGGGTATTGGTCAGCCCATTGGCTTTCTGGAGTGCTTGCCCAGTCAAAACCGACCGAGGGAATAAACTCGTGCCCGGATCATATTTTTGATGAGAAAAATGAAATTGATCCATATTAAATGTCTTCCGAACTGCAGTGAATGTACGGGAAAAAGAGGTCTAGCAATGGTCTATTTTATTGAATTTTTGAATGGCCGCGATTGGCTTATGGCCGACGGAGCCACGGGCACCAACCTGTTCAATATGGGCCTCGAATCCGGCGATTGCCCAGAGCTTTGGAACGATACAAAACCCGACAACATCCGCGCGCTTTATCGTGGCGCGGTCGAGGCCGGGTCCGATCTGTTCCTGACCAATTCCTTTGGCGCAAATCGCTCTCGCCTAAAGCTGCATGATGCGGGTCATCGCGCTTATGAGCTATCCAAACGGGCAGCGGAGCTGGGACGTGAGATTGCTGACGCTGCAGGGCATACCGTGATTGTCAGCAATCTCAC
>ERZ1740070.1949-NODE-1949-length-12336-cov-6.365361_pt1 | contig 12336 bp, 13 predicted proteins | sample MGYA00581734_ERZ1740070 | MGnify/ENA primary metagenome ERZ1740070 (study PRJEB43018, sample SAMN04849744) | marine metagenome | isolation source: floating plastic debris | place: Pacific Ocean | collected 2008-09-01 | study: EMG produced TPA metagenomics... | reverse complement strand
TAGTTTAGTGTTAAACTATATTTTTGTTTCGAGTTAAAGCACCAAATGCGGCAGTCTTGACGCCCAATCGTCGCAAGGTGCGTTCTGTGCGTCAAGGCTTGCAACTGCGCGACACTCCACGCAAGGTCGGATAAAGACGACAGGAGCCACATGACCCTTCTTGCTGCAGCAACCGCCGTGCGTGAAAACGCGCATGCGCCTTACTCCAACTTCAAAGTCGGCGCTGCGATCCGGGCGGCCTCTGGTGCGGTCTATGTCGGCTGCAACGTGGAAAACGTGGCTTATCCCGAAGGCACCTGTGCCGAAGCTGGCGCGATCGCTGCGATGATCGCTGCAGGCGACACGGTCATTGCAGAGGTGGCCGTCATCGCCGACAGCCCCAGCCCGGTGCCCCCCTGCGGTGGCTGCCGCCAAAAGCTGGCCGAGTTTGGCGCGGCTGACGTCAAGGTTACGATGGCAACGCTGGCGGGTGCATCGGAAACGGTCTGCATCGCCGATCTGTTGCCCGGTGCGTTTGACGCAGGCCATATGGGCTAACCTATGGACCCGCGCGCCGTCATTCGACTGATCCGCGAAGGTAAAAGCGTATCTGACGAAGAATTATCCAATTTTTGCAAAGGTTTGGTGGATGGATCGGTTAGCGGTGCGCAAGCAGCGGCCTTTGCCATGGCTGTGTGCATGGGAGGGCTGTCCGAACGTGAGCGCGTCGGTTTAACCACGGCGATGCGCGACAGCGGGCAGGTCATGCAGTGGCAGCTTGACGGACCTGTGCTTGACAAACACTCGACCGGGGGCGTCGGGGATTGTGTGTCGCTTTTGCTTGCTCCTGCGCTGGCCGCATGCGGCGCCTATGTTCCGATGATATCGGGGCGGGGTCTGGGGCACACTGGTGGCACGCTGGACAAGCTTGAGGCGATCCCCGGCCTGAAGGCTGAGGTTCCGCAAGATCAGTTTCGTCGTCTGGTCGGTCAGGTCGGCTGTGCGATTGTGAGTGCCACCGGCGATATCGCGCCTGCCGACAAGCGCCTTTATGCGATCCGCGATATGACCGCGACCGTGAACAGCCCAGAACTTATCACTGCGTCGATCCTTTCGAAGAAGCTGGCTGCGGGCCTTGATGGTTTGGTGCTTGACGTCAAACTTGGCACAGGCGCCTTTATGAAATCGATGGCTGCTGCGTCTGATCTTGCGGAAATGCTGGTTGAAACGGCTAATGGCGCGGGCTGTCCGACCCGCGCGTTCATCACCGACATGAACCAGCCTTTGGCCAAATCGCTGGGCAACGCGCTTGAAGTGATGGAGGTGATGCAGGCCTTGACCGGGGACGAGGTGAATCCGGATTTGCCAGATCTTGCGGCGACGTTGGGTGGCGAATTGCTGGCTATGGTCGGGCTGGCCGACACCCCTGATGAGGGCACTGTTCAAATCGCCGACAGCTTTCATGACGGATCTGCCGCAGAGCGTTTCCAGGCGATGGTCGCAGCGATGGGGGGGCCGCGCGACTTTGTAGAGCGCTGGCATGACCGTTTGCCGGCAGCTCCGATTGTGCAGGAGGTGCATGCCGCGCGTGCTGGCCATGTCACAGGTATCGACGGCGAGGCTCTTGGCCGTGTCGTTGTGCAACTGGGCGGCGGCCGCATCAAGGCGGGTGATCGGATTGACCCTGCTGTGGGTCTGTCAGAACTTTGCGAGCTTGGCGATTTTGTCGACGATGCGGTGCCCGTTGCGTTGATCCATGCTCGCGATCAGGCCTCGGCGGATCGCGCTGCGGCGGCCGTTCGTGACACGATCACCGTCAGCGACGCAGCGCCAGACGTGCCGCCCACCGTATACCGGATCGTCAGCTGATGGCCCGCGCGTTCCTTGTCGTGATGGATTCGGTGGGCTGTGGTGGTGCGCCGGACGCGGCTGATTTCGGCGACGAAGGCGCGAACACGCTTGCCCATATCGCGCAGGCCTGTGCGGCGGGTCGGGCGCAGGATGGGCGCAGCGGACCGCTTAAGCTGCCACATCTGGACGCGCTTGGCTTGGGCGCAGCCGTCCGGCTTGCATCTGGCGCTGAAACGCCCGGATTGGACGCGACGCCCAGCGGCCTGTGGGGGGCTGCGACCGAGGTGTCCAAAGGCAAGGACACACCCTCGGGGCATTGGGAGCTGGCTGGCGTTCCGGTCCCGTGGGACTGGCATTATTTCCCCGATGCCAACCCTGCTTTCCCCGAACCGGTTGTGACCCAAGTCTGCCTTGCTGCAGGCACGGGCGGCCTGCTGGGCAATCGCCATGCGCCGGGCACCGCGATCATTGAAGAAGAGGGTGCGCGCCATCTGCAGACTGGCTGGCCGATCTGCTATACCTCCGCTGACAGCGTTTTTCAGATCGCCGCCCATGAAGAGGCGTTCGGGCTTGAGCGCCTTTACCAGCTTTGCCGCGATCTGACCCCGATGTTGCATGCGATGAAAGTGGGCCGTGTGATTGCGCGGCCGTTCATCGGCACGCCCGAAACCGGTTTTACCCGCACCATCAACCGCAAGGATTTTGCGATCCCACTGCCAAAACCGTCCTTGTGTGACTGGGTTCAAACGGCAGGTGGCGTAGTGCAAGCCATTGGCAAGATTGGGGATATCTTTTCGATGCAAGGGATAGACAGTGTCGTCAAAGGCGATGATGCGACGTTGTTCGAGCATCTTGTCGATGCTGTGCAAACCGCGCCGGATGGCGCGTTTGTCTTCGCCAATTTCGTTGAGTTTGACAGCCTCTATGGGCATCGCCGTGACGTCTCGGGGTATGCGCGTGCGCTTGAATGGTTCGATGCGCAGCTGCCGCGTGTCGTTGCGGGCCTGCGCGCGGATGATCTGATGATTTTCACGGCCGATCACGGCAACGATCCCACGTGGCACGGCACCGATCACACCCGCGAACGGGTTCCGGTGGTTGGAGTGGGCGCTGGTGTTAACCCTATTGGGCAGGTTCGGTTTGCCGATGTTGCAGCGTCCGTCGCAGGGCATCTTGGCGTGCCTGCACACGGCCCTGGACGGAGCTTTCTATGACCGCGCATTTACCCAAAGTCGAACTTCATCTGCATCTCGAAGGAGCTGCGCCGCCTGCCTTTATCCGTGGTCTGGCGCAGGAAAAATCCATCAATCTTGACGGTGTTTTCGACGAGGCGGGGCATTACAGTTACCGCGATTTTAATGACTTCCTGCGCGTCTACGAGGCCGCGACGAGCGTCCTGACAACACCTGAAGACTATGCGCGGCTGACATCGGCCGTTCTAGAGCAATGCGTGGCCAATGATGTGATCTACGCCGAGACGTTTTTGTCTCCGGACTTTTGTGGTGGTCGTGATCTGGGCGCATGGCGCGAATACCTTCACGCGATGCAGGATGCTGCTGACAAGGCCGAAGCACAAGACGGTATCGTCTTACGCGGGATTGTCACATGTATCCGTCATTTTGGCCCAGAAAAGGCAAAGGAAACAGCCGTTTGTGCGGCAGAAACCGCTGGTGACTGGATCGTTGGCTTTGGCATTGCGGGGGACGAAATGGCGGGTGCGCCGCGCGACTTCGCCTATAGCTTCGATATGGCCCGCGAGGCCGAATTGCGCCTTACAGCCCACGCGGGCGAATGGGGTGGGGCCGCTTCGGTGCGTGCGGCCTGGCGGGACTTGCGGGTCGAACGGATCGGGCATGGCGTACAGGCCATTCAAGACCCCAAACTGGTCGATGATCTGGCCGCGGCCGGTGTTGTGCTTGAAGTGTGTCCGGGCTCAAACGTGGCCCTCGGGGTCGCCAAAAGCTGGGCCGATCATCCGATTGACAAATTGCGGTCCGCTGGCGTCAAAGTAACGGTGTCCACCGATGATCCGCCCTTCTTTCATACGTCCATGCGTCACGAATATGACCGTCTTGCCGATACGTTCGGTTGGGGCGACGAGATTTTCCGCGAGATTGCCAAAACATCCGCCGAAGCCGCTTTTTGTGATGCCGAAACGCGCGCTGCCCTGTTAACGAAATTGGAGACCCCATGAGCGATCTGTTAACCGTCGTCGATCACCCTTTGGTACAACACAAATTGACGCTTATGCGGCGGGTCGAAACCTCAACCGGTCAGTTCCGCACCCTGCTGCGCGAGATCAGCCATTTGCTGGCCTATGAGGTCACCCGCGATCTACCGCTTGTGCACGAGCCCACGCAGACCCCGATGGGACCGATGCAGGCCCCGCAGCTTGCGGGCAAAAAACTTGCTTTGGTGTCGATCCTGCGGGCGGGCAACGGGTTGTTGGACGGTGTTCTTGATCTGATCCCGTCGGCGCGCGTGGGCTTTGTCGGGCTTTACCGTGACGAAGCAACGCTGCAGCCGGTTCAATATTATTGCAAGCTGCCCGATGCGCTTGAGGAACGGCTTGTGATCGCCGTTGATCCGATGCTGGCAACCGGAAATTCTTCCGCGGCGGCCGTTGATCTGCTCAAGCAAGCTGGTGCGAAAAATATCCGTTTTCTGTGTCTTTTGGCAGCTCCCGAAGGCATCGCCCGTATGCAGGATGCGCACCCCGATGTGCCGATCATCACAGCCTCTGTTGATGAGAAGCTGAACGAGCAGGGCTATATCATGCCTGGCCTTGGCGATGCGGGTGATCGCATGTTTGGAACTAAATAAGGCAATCCGGGCGGATTGTTTCTTTACTCGTTATGAATTCTGGCGCATTGTCCTACCACATTTTGTGGGGGCACATATGCGTTTTTGGCAGGCAAGTTCGGTTTTGGCTTTGGTATTGGGTTTTGCTGCGAGTTCGGCCACAGCTCAGGGCGATATCCCGGCGGAATTTCCGCCAGCGTCCTTTACCGGGAAGCAATATGTTGACAGCCGTGGTTGCGTTTATGTGCGTGCGGGCATCAGTGGAAACACCACTTGGATTCCGCGTGTCACCCGCCAACGCAAGCAGATCTGTGGCATGCAACCGTCGCTTGGCAGCAGCACTCGCACTGCGCAAGCACCTGTGCAGCGGCCCGCAGCCCCTGAAATCATTGTTCCGCGGCAGGCCGCTCAGGCAACCGCGCCGCGTCGACCTGCGCCGCCGCGCATCTTCCAGCGCCAGCCCGGGCCGCCGATCGAAACTGTGGCCTCTGCGCGCGCCGCTCAAAGCGCGCCTGCACCGCGTCAAGTGGTGCGCGTTCCTGCGGCGCAGCCGCGGGTCGTCGTGCGGCGTCCGGTGACTGCCGCACCCGTGGTCACGCAAACTGCGCCTCGCCGTGTTGTTGCGGCGCCGCAACCAACGCGGCGCTCGATGACGTGCCAAGGTGCATCCGCGGTGTCGAGCCGCTATATCAACTCAGGCGAAAAGGCGGCCGTGCGTTGCGGGCCGCAAGCCGAGGCGCCGGTGACAATTGTGCGCGGCACTACGGGTCAGCGTGCCGGATCGCGTGTCATTACGACCGTACCGGCGCAGCGTCAGGTGATCGCACCACCGCCCGGATATCGTCGGGTTTGGGAAGATGATCGCCTGAACCCCAATCGCGGTCCGCGCAGTGCCCAAGGCGACGCCCAGATGGCGCGTGTCTGGACCAACACCGTTCCAAGCCAATCTGTGAACACCACGACGCGCACCCGCAATGTGGGTGGATGTCAGGGCGCATCTGCGCTTTCGAACCGTTATATCAACTCGGGTCAAAAGGCGGCTGTGCGCTGTGGCCCGCAGGCTGAAGCGCCCGTCACCTATGTGACGCGCCAGGTCGTCACGACACAACGTGCAAAAGTGCAAAAGCAGCCCAAGCGCGTCGTGCGAAAGCAGCACCTGTCTGCGATGAATGCACCGGCACCACGCCAGCAGGCCCGCGCTGCCAGCCACCGATTTGTGCAGGTCGGCACATTTGGCGTGCCCCAAAACGCCACCCAGACTGCGCGGCGCTTGCAATCAACCGGGTTGCCCGTGCGGTTGAGCAGATATTCCAAGGGCGGAAAAACGTACACCATCGTATTGGCAGGGCCTTTCGGCACGCAATCGCAGCTGAACGCAGGGTTGAACATGGCACGCAAGGCCGGGTTCAGCGACGCATTCCTGCGCAAATAAGCGCGTCAGAAAAAGGCAAAAATGAAGGGGTGTGATGCGAAGGGGCATCGCGCCCCTTTCCTGTTTTGCGGGTCTTATTCGCCGCAGATCCCTTGCAGGCTGACCCAATCCTGATCGCTTAAAGAGATCTTTTCGGACCCGGCGGGAAACGGATCCGCTTCGATCAGATCAAGCGTCGTTTCCCCGGACGGATCAACCGCATATGCAAATGCGGTGGCGCGCAGACCGGTGTCGCTAAAGCGGTCAAGCAGCGCCGTTTTTTCGGGCAGGCCGGGGGTCTGGGCCAGCAGATGTTCGGCATATCCGGCGAGCGTGCTTTGGGGCACTTCACCTTGGGTGAGCAGGCGAAAGCTGGTCAGCGGCCCAGCATGGCTTAGCATCTGTTCCAGTGCAGGTTGCGCTGCAATGCGCGTTTGCTCGGCCAACAGATATCCTGCCAGAACATCTGGGTCTTCGTGATCTTCAACCACGCGTGCGTTAATCAGGATGTCTCCGCCGGGCAAGCCGATGGTGTCTGGCAGGGTTGCGCGGACAACGCGCAGATCACCCGGCAGTCCAAGGCGGACGGCAATCCGCCGCAAAGCGCGATCGCCCAGTGTCGTTGAGCAGGCTCGCCCGGTGATCCGTGTCAATTGCTTGCCAAGGTCGCGCCCGATCTGATCGCGCTTGACCTCGGGAACGACCGTGCTGGCGTGGTTCACTAGAGCGCCCGGCAGCCAGAACAGGCCAAGCCATCCGATAAAGACGACCGTACCGCCAAAGATCGCCAGCCGCAGGCGCCCCGGTTGCGGGCGCCGTCTTGCAATCGTTTTACGCACGGTTTCGAGCGCGTCGATCATCGTGTCGTCAGCGACTTCAAGCGTTTCGCTTTGCTCGGTGTCGGGAGCGAAAACAGCGGGGCGTTCGCCGGGATTGGTCCGTTCAATTGCGGGAAGCGACCAATGGGTCAGCGCACGGCCCGCCTTGTCCGAGATCACCAGCGTCGCGTTGCCGAACGACAGCAGAACATCCTGCCGCTGCGCCTCAGGGGTCGCACGCCACAGGCCCGCGCTTTCGAGCCGGTCGTATTTTGTCAGGGCCGTCACGGGGTGGGCTGCTCTACCGCTTTTATCGTTGCAAGCAGCTTACCCCAGCGGAGGTCCGCTCACAACGCTAAGTCAAAGCGATTTGGCGACGGTGCGCAGCTCGAACTTCTGGATTTTCCCGGTGGATGTCTTGGGAAGCTCCTGAAAGACCACGCGTTTGGGTGTCTTGAACCCGGCCAGCCGCTCGCGTGCGAAGGCGATGATTTCGGCCTCGTCGGCGGTGGCGCCGTCTTTTAGCTCCACAAAGGCGCAAGGCACCTCGCCCCATTTGTCGTCCGGCTTGGCCACAACGGCGGCCAGCAGGATTGCGGGATGGTGCATCAATGCGCCTTCGACTTCGACCGAGCTGATATTCTCACCGCCCGAGATGATGATATCCTAGGCGCGATCCGCAATCTGGACGTGCCCATCGGGATGCTGCACGGCGATATCGCCGGAATGGAAATGTCCGCCTTCAAAGGCCTCGGTCGTGGCTTTCTTGTTTTTCAGGTATCCTTTCATCACGGAGTTGCCGCGCAGTACGATCTCCCCCTGGGTGGTGCCGTCCATGGCGATTTGGACGTTGTTCTCATCCACAACGCCCAGATGCTCCATCATCGGGAAGGCAACGCCCTGACGCGCCTTGATCGCAGCTTTTTCGGATTGCGACATGCCATCCCACGCATCGCCATTCCACAGGCATTCGGTGACATGGCCATAGGTTTCGGTCAGCCCGTAAACCTGCATCACGTTGAAGCCCAACTTTTCAACCGCAGCCAACGTCGCCGCCGCCGGTGGCGCCCCAGCCGTGAAAACCTGTACGTCCTGCTCAAAGGGTCGACGCTCTTCCTCTTTGGCGTTCACGATCATGTTCAGCACAATCGGAGCGCCGCCGAAATGCGTCACGCCTTCATCGGCCAGCGCATCATAGACAGCACGCGCGCTGATATCGCGACAGCACACGATCGTACCGCCCAGCATCGGCATCATCCAGGTGTGGTTCCAGCCGTTGCAGTGAAAAAGCGGCACAATCGTGAGGTATTTCGGGTAAAGCTGAAGCTGCCAGCTGACCACCGTGCCCATCGTCATCAAATAGGCGCCACGGTGATGGTAAACAACGCCTTTGGGTCGCCCGGTTGTGCCGGACGTATAGTTGATCGCGAGGCTTTCCCACTCGTCTGCGGGCATCAGCCAGCTGAATTCTGGATCACCGGTGGCCAGAAAATCCTCATAGTCGATCTGCTCGCCCATGTGGTGCACACCGGCAGCGTCATCAGGGACTTCGATGATTTGCGGGGCAGGGCCCTCCATCAGGTCAATCGCGGTCATCGCGATGGGTAGGAACTGGCTGTCAACCAGCACTGCCTTCGCGCCCGCATGGTCAAGAATGTAGGCGATCGTGTCGGCCTCGAGCCGGATGTTGATCGTATTGAGCACAGCGCCGCAGGCCGGCACACCGAAATGCGCTTCGGCTTGCGCGGGGACGTTTGGCAACAAAGTGGCGACGACATCACCCGGTGTGATCCCGATCTTGACCAGCGCCGAGGCGAGTTGCGACACGCGCGCATGATATTCGGCATAGTTTTTGCGATGCGCGCCATACACAACTGCCTCGCGGTCCGGAAATACCTGTGCCGCCCGGCGCAGATGCGACAGCGGTGTCAGCGGCACATAATTCGCCGCGTTTTTGTCCAAACCGCTTTCGTCAGCAAGCCATCCCATCGCGATCTCCTCCCCCGCGCCTTCAAATGTCGGACAATTATGCCGCTTGCCAACGCGCTTGGAAAGCGCAATCTGTGGCGGGATGACGCAGGAAGCTACGACCCAACCTTTGAAAGCCGCTTTGTGCATCCTGTCGGCAATGGCGATGCTGGGGTGCATCGACAATTTCGTCTACCGTATCAGCGAAGAAATCGGGCTTTGGCAGATGCAGGCTGTGCGTTCGGCCCTGGCATTGGTGCTGATCGGGGTGCTGTCTGCTTTGGGCTACGGCACTTTGCGCCCCAAGCGCCTGTCGACTGCGGCGCTGCGCAGCGCGTTTGTGGCCACCTCGATGTTGCTTTACTTTGGATCGCTGGCCTTTTTGCCCATTGCGCAATCGCTGGCCGGGCTTTTTACATCGCCGATCTGGGTGCTGGTGCTGTCTGCCGTAGCCCTTGGCATGCCCATTGGCCCGGCGCGCATTGGCGCGGTCGTACTTGGTTTCACTGGGACGTTGATGGTGTTGCAGCCCGATCCGGCAAACCTATCGCTGGTTACTGCGATGCCGGTTGCGGCGGGACTACTGTACGCGCTGGGCGCGCTTGCCACCCGCCGCTGGTGCCTTGAGGAAACCACACTGTGTCTGCTTGCAGGGTTTATGGCCATCCTTGGTCTGTGGGGGGTGCTGGGCCTGGCCGCGCTCACCGTTTTCCCACAAGCCGTACCGCCGGGACCAGATGGCTTTCTGGTCCGTGGATGGGTGCCGATGTCACCTGCGATCTGGGGCTTCGTTCTTGTGCAGGCGGTCGGGTCGGTCATCGGCGTGGGCCTTATCATCAAAGCCTATCAACTGGGCGAAACAGCCACGGTGGCTGTCTTTGAATATGCGATCATTCTTTTTGCGTCGTTCTTTGCCTTTCTCTTTTTCGGCCAGCATCTGAATGGGTTGGCGATGGGCGGCGTGGTGCTTGTGATCGCTGCAGGCAGCCTCATTGCGCTGCGTGGGCGCACACAGGTAGCGTGAGCGTATGATTATCTCTCCCGGGCGCGGTTATATCTTCATCCACATTCCCAAAACGGGTGGCACATCCATGGCGCTGGCCTTGGAAGAGCGTGCGATGAAAGATGATATTATGTTGGGCGACACACCCAAAGCGCGCAAGCGACGGCGCAAGCTGAAGGATGTGCAGGCCTCGGGGCGGCTTTGGAAGCATTCGCGTATCCGCGACATCTACGGGTTGGTCGATCAGGCCCGGATTGATGCCTCTTTTTGCTTTACGCTGGTGCGCAACCCCTATGACCGCGTGCTCAGCTACTATCACTGGCTGCGCGGCCAAAGTTTCGATCATCGCGCTGTGCGTCTTGCCAAGGCTGTAAGCTTTGGCGATTTCCTGGCCGATGCACAGACGCAGGCAACCCTGCGCGCGCATCCCTATTCCAGTTATATGGCCGATGCCGACGGGCGCGACACCTGCGCCGCCTATGTCCGGCTCGAGCATCTTGCGACCGATCTTGCCCCGCTGGAGCATCATTTGGGTTTTGCCCTGAACCTGCCTCATGTGAATGAAAGCCCGGCCGCAGATCGCGCGGATTACAGCGATTCGCTGCGCAAGCTGGTGGCAGATTTGTGTTCTGATGATTTCGAAAAGTTCGGCTACCCTGTCTAAACAGACAGGGGATTGTCCCGAAATTCACATGTAATCCACCAATTTGGTGAAAACTTGTCGAAATTTGGAACCATTGCCGTGAAGTGGTCTCATTTCTGGCCAATCTCGGTCTTGGGAATCACGCCTTCTTGTCCTCACTGCATATGACGCTCCTTGCTGCCGCTTCGAGCGTTCCACCAGAAGGGGGAATACACATGTTTGGACTGCGCAATCGCGTCCTTGGGGGGACGAAAACCACTGCGGAAACATCCGGCGCCTGGGACGGCACGCCTGGCATTGCGACCGGCCTTGTGTCGGGCACGCGCGTTGCGACCCGTATGGGGTGGCGTCCGGTTGAAGCGCTTGCGGTCGGGGATGAGGTTTTGACCTTCGATCACGGTCTGCAAACCGTTATCGAACTGCGTCGCGACATTGTCTGGAGCGCGCAAACCGCGTGTCCCGCGCATCTTTGGCCGCTTTTGATCCCGGCAGGGGCGCTGGGCAACCTGCGCCAAACCTATCTTCTGCCGGAACAGCAAGTTTTGGTCGAAAGCGATGCTGCCGAAGACTATCTTGGCGATCCTTTCGCCATGCTGCCCGCTGGCGCGCTCGAAGGCTTTCGTGGCATTACCCGGCAACGACCGACCGATATGATTGAGGTGGTCAGCCTTCACTTCCGCCGTGACGAGGTCGTCTTTGCCAATATCGGTGCGCTTTTCTTCCAGCCGAAATCAAGCTGCCTGGTAGGCGATCTGGCCGATACTGTCGCCCAGGATTATGTCGCTCTCTCCATGGCAGCCGCGCGCGAACTGGTCGAGATGATGATAATTGACGACCAGCCCGTCTATCCCGCCGAAGTTGACGAGGCGCTGCTGGAAGTGGCGGTCGCCTAAGCGCGCTGCATTTGGTTTAATATCAAACAGGGAAAGCAGCCGTTTGGCTGCTCTCTCATATTTGCGGCGAAAAGGTGCTTGGCCTTTTTGCAGGGTACTTTGTTTTCAGGTCAAATCGGTCCGGGGCGTTACCCGAACACAAGGCCGCCATCGACAATCAGGTTCTGCCCGGTCACTGACCGCGCCCAGGGACTTGCGAAGAACAAGACCGTGTCGGCCAATTCGTCCGGTGTTGTCACCTGCCGAAGCGGTGTTGCGCCTGCGATCATGTCAAAGACAGCATCCGGGGTGCCTTTGCTTGCATCGGTGACGCGCAGCAAACCGCCCGAGACCATGTTGACCGTGATCCCCTTTGGTCCCAACTCTGCAGCGGCTGTCCGCGTCAAAGCCAGCAACGCCGCTTTAGCGGCTGTGTAGTCGTGGTAGGGCACAACCGGGTTCTGAACCAGGTTGGAGCCGATGGTGATGACCCGTCCAAAGCCGGCAGCCTCCATGTCGCCGGTAGTGGCGCGCAGGACATTCAACGCACCTGTCGCGGCTGTGTCGACCTGACCGGCAATCGCCGCACCGGTGAGCGTTTCCAGCGTGTCCCGCGCGTCGCCGTTAAAGCTGTAATCCGCAAGCGCGTTATGCACGATCGTGGTTGGGGCACCCAGTCGATCGCGCACGTCTTTAACCATCTGTGCGACCGCTTCAGGATCGCGAACATCCCCCTTTACGGCCAATGTGCGCGGTCCCAATTCAGCCGCCAAGCTCTCGGCGGCGTCACGGCTTTTGCGGTAATTGATCGCTACCTTGGCCCCTTCGCGTGCAAACGCGCGCGCAATAGAGGATCCAAGGCCGCGCCCCGCTCCAGTGACAAGAACAGTTTGCTCAGAAATAGGGAGGCTCATCCGGTGGTCCTTTTGATGACAACGATGTCTGCACGATAAGTGACGTCAGCAAACGCAGACGCGACGCCGACGTCA
>ERZ1740070.1948-NODE-1948-length-12336-cov-10.972315_pt1 | contig 12336 bp, 8 predicted proteins | sample MGYA00581734_ERZ1740070 | MGnify/ENA primary metagenome ERZ1740070 (study PRJEB43018, sample SAMN04849744) | marine metagenome | isolation source: floating plastic debris | place: Pacific Ocean | collected 2008-09-01 | study: EMG produced TPA metagenomics... | reverse complement strand
CCGCTCCCACCGACCTCACCCCCAGAAACAGCACAGCCTCCTCAACAGCCAAATTCGCAGATCGACACACCGCTCAATACTGCTGAACCTATCAACCAGGAAGAAAAGCTGATTCAGCCATTAGCTCCAGAACAAACCCCGTTTGAACCGGTGAACGGACGTCTGCGCTATTTCGACGAAGACGCTTTTAGATATCTAGAAGACACCTTTAGTACAGACTATTCGGCCTATTGGCAGCTACCCCAGGGGCCATCCCTGACGTTGCAGGATGTTCAGCATATCCTCCAACAGGCCAGGCAAAACTATCAGACTCAATCCGCCATTATCTATGCTGTTTTTGTCCCCCAGGGAACAGCAGCAGACCCTGTACATAACCCATTGTCCCGTACCCGTCAAAGACCTCCGCAGCCTGACGACCAGCTTATGCTGATTTTAGTGACCGAGACCGGTCAACCCACCCAGCAACTCATCGATGTCTCCAGGGCGGAGCTAACCCAACAAACCAAGCTGTTTCGACTGGCCGTCTCCGATCCTGAAGATGACCTCAGCTACAGGGCATTGGCGCGACAGATGTATACCTGGCTTTTGGCTCCTCTCCATAAAGAGTTAGCCAACCATAGCGTCGAACAGGTGATGTATTCCCTTGACCAAGGGCTGCGAACAATTCCCCTGGCAGCCATGATGCAAGGGGATGAATTTATCGTTGAACAGTATGGGGTATCGATCATTCCCAGCGCGGGGTTGCTTCACGCCCAGTTTGACCAAAAGCCCCCCGAGCCAAATACCCTGATAGCCGGTGCCGATCAGTTTATGACCCTGGAGGCCCTACCCGCTGTCCCCATTGAGTTGGATATCGTCGCCCAGCACACCCAAGATAGCCAAGTACTCCTCAATGAGGCGTTCACGCTGGATAATTTTGTGGACCAGCAAACCTCTCAACAGCCTGGTTTACTGCATCTGGCCACCCATGCTGAGTTTAATACCGGCAGCTTAGATCAGTCTTTTATACAGCTGTGGGATTCACAACTGACGTTTGATCAGATGCGAGAGCTGAGCTGGTCAGAGCTAGAGCTATTAATTTTAAGTGCCTGCGAGACCGCCCTCAGCAGCCCTGAGGCGGAACTAGGCTTTGTCGGATTAGCGGCAGCAGCTGGCATTGAGACATCCATGGGCAGTCTCTGGAATGTTTCTGATGTAGGCACCTTGGCACTGATGGCGGAGTTTTATACCCAGCTATCCCAATCGCCCCGTCGCTTGCACGCCCTACAGAAGGCACAGCTGTCCTTGATTCAAGGCGATACTAAAATCGACAGCGATACCCTCAACACATCCCACGACGCAGTCACACTTCCTGCTGAATGGGATCTGCCCGTCTCAGCAGAGTTTTCCCACCCCTTTTACTGGGCAGGATTCACCATGGTCGGCAATCCCTGGTATTAGCTCAGGCACTCCGGGTAACTACGGATAGTTTTGGAAAAAATTGGTTTTTCGAGCACTGAGACTTTACTGAGAGCACAAGTCTATATCAGCAGGCTTTAAGTATTTTTTACCTAAACGAAAGTATTAAAAGATACACTTGCGGACATAAGGGAGTCATCTTAATTCTTTGTTCCCTTAACTGCTTAGTACTATGCCTCTCACGCTGCTATGACACCATCCACCTCACTATCCATGCAAACTCTAGTGGGCTTTGTAAAAAGACATTCAGCCGCTTTTGTAGCAGGATATGTCGGCTTGATCCTAGTGGCTCCTAGCTATGCTGCAGAACGGATTCGTTGGACCCCAGACTCTGATCGTGGCAGTGTAGAGTCTACCTTATCGGGGGGGCGACGGGGACAAGCAGCAAGCAGCTGCAACCAGTCTGGTGAGGCTACCCGCTTATCCCTGCTGGTACCGGGGGATCGATCTAGGCTGGTAACTACTGAAGAAAGTCCTACCCTAGCCTGGCATGTGGCGACAACGGCTCCGGTATCCATGACCTTTCACTTGTCAGACCCGACCCTGGCCCATCCGCTCTACACTCAAACCGTTGAAATCGACCAAACAAAGACCGTCAGTGTAACCATACCCGCCGACTATCCCTTAGAAACCAACAGAAAATATCGCTGGACAGTATTTGTTTCGTGTCCAGGCAGCCACCAAACCGAAATTTCTGCTCGTAGCTTTGTCGAGCGTGTAGACGGGGCATCTTTAGATATAAACAGTCTCTCTGCACTGGATCAAGCAGCTGCCTACGCTCACCATGGTATTTGGTACGACGCCCTTGCTGCCCTACTAACAGCTGGGAGTCAGGGGATAACCGATGCTGAATCCATGGCGCAAACTCTTTTGGAACAGGGACAAAGTCAGGCCGAAATTTCTCTACCGGCGTTGGAGCCGCAATAATATTACCCAACAATATGTCTATCCATACTGCCTTCGCAGGTCGTTCACGGATAGCCCTAGATGAAAGTAGCTAACCTCAAAGAGAGCTGGAGAGACTTCTGGCACCAGCTGAGAAACAGTCATGGAGCTGTCGTCTTGGCCAGCTTAATTGCGACCAGCGGCGTCTTGACTCTGCGGTTAGCGGGTGGGTTACAGGGTCTAGAACTCCGAGTATTTGACAGGATGATTATACTACGTCCGACCGAAGCCCCTGATCAGCGAATTGTCATTGTGGGTGTCACGGACGCGGATCTAGATAGCTATCTTGGCGCTAGTACAGTCAGCGATCAAACGATGGCTCAGCTGCTCGACAAGATTAAGGCTCAGCGGCCTAGGGTTATCGGTCTAGACTTTTATCGAAGTTTGCCTGACGGTTCTAAAACAGATGATTTAACCACTCTGTTCTCCCAGACACCCAACCTGATCGGTATTGAAAAGGTCATTGGCGGCAAGCAGGACCACAGTATCCCAGGCAACGCCACCCTTGTGGCACAAGATCAGGTGGCCGCCAGCGATATTGTTGTGGATACCGATGGTCGAGTTAGACGAGGGCTGTTGTTTCCAACAGCCGATGACAGCCGCGCCCTGGAAGGGTTGGGGCTGCGCATAGCGCTTGACTATCTTGCCGGTGAGACACCCAGCCTTACCCCCGACCTGGATGCCCCTGTTTTAACCCTTAACAGAATTCCATTTTTGCCCCTAGAACAGCATACGGGGGGATACATTGATGCCGACACCGGGGGATATCAGATATTGCTCAATCCACGACAACAGTCGGCGGCTTTTGAGGTTGTTTCATTAAAACAGGTGCTACGCAATCAGATACCGCCTGAGCTGATGCGCGATCGCATTGTCCTAGTCGGCAGTATGGCCATCAGCAGTGCCGATATTTTCTACACAGCCCATCAAAAGTCTCAGCGGGAACTACCCATCAAGTTTGGGGTGGAACTCCATGGCGAACTTGCAAGCCAGATTATTAGCGCTGCCCTGGATGACCGTGTCTTGATCCATGCCTGGCCCAATTGGATAGAAGGCTTGCTGGTAGCTGGTATCGCCATTTGTGGAGGAAGTTTAGCACAGCGGGATAGCAAGCTTTGGCAGCGGCTGGCCCTGATTCCTGGGGCCAGCTTAGGGGTATTGGGTGCGGGCTGGGCAGCGCTCAGCTTTACGGGGCTGTGGCTACCTGTTTTACCGCTGCTGCTGGCACTGTGGATAGCCGCCGGGCTGACAGGCTCCTACCGCACCAGCCAGCTCCAGGTACTTTCAGGCAAGGACAAACTCACGGGTCTGGCCAATCGTCGAACGTTTGACGCTAGCCTGCAACAGGCTTGGTTTAAGGCCCTGAAATCGCAACAGTCCCTCGCCCTCATTATTGGGGATGTGGACCATTTCAAGCAGTATAACGATACCTATGGCCATCCCCAGGGGGATGAATGCTTAAAACGTGTAGCCCAGGCTATTCGTACGGCGGTTGGCTTAAATAGCGCCCTGAGCGCCCGCTACGGTGGAGAGGAATTTGTTGTCCTATTGCCCAATACATCGATAGAGCGGGGGGTTGCGATCGCAACCGCAATTTTGGCAAAGCTGACTGCCTACAACCTGCCCCACGCCTCCTCCAATACTGCTAGCCACGTCACCATGAGCCTGGGCGTTACCAGCTTTATCCCCAAACTGGAAATCCCCCCCAGTGCCCTGGTGGAAATGGCTGACCTGGGTCTGTATACAGCTAAAAAGTCTGGTCGTAACCGCATCGTCATCCATCAACCCGACACCCTCAGCAGCCACTCCTAGCCAGCGACATCTGACAGATCGCGCCCCCTAAAACCCGTGGGTGTGTTCTAAAAAGCAACACCGCTGCTATTTAGAAACCTTGACCGCCTCTAGCAGACGCGAAAAGTAAAACTGCGTCGCGGTAAATTCTCGGCGCTTGATCTCCCAGCCGTTAGCCTGCAAGGCAGCTCGAATCTCCCCCTCGCTGTGGAGATAGGCACGGGTGGCCTTACTGGGACCAGGAAAAAATTCACCAATGCGTTTTAGCAAGATATAAAAAGGATTTTTGGGTGCAAAGCTCAAAATCAGCCGCTCCTCAGCCAGGGAGCTAAGATGGGCAATCATTGCCCCCGCCTTTTCCTGGGGATAGTGAATCAGCACATCCAAACAAATCACCGTGTGGTAGGTGCCATCTAAGGTTTCTAAGTCTTTGGCCTCAAAGATGGGCATCGCCTCAGCAGGCAGCACCGCCGCCGCTCGCACCTTGGCTTCCTCAACCATTTTCTCAGAAATATCGCTGGCAGCAACCACCGCGCCCATGGTCGCTAGGGGAATGCTCAGACTGCCAACACCACAGCCAGCATCGCAAACGGTCAGTCCGTCGGCAGCTCCATCTTGCTTAAACCAGTAGAGCACATGATCCACGGTCTGCTGATGCCCTTCACGAATATCTCGCTGTACCTTATTTACCTGGCCATCGCCATAGATGCGGCTCCAACGATCAAACCCCTGGGCATTGAAATAATTACGAACGATGGTCTTATCGTCAGTTGCACTCGTCATAGGATCCAGCAGGACATTAATAGATTTTATCTACCGTCAGATCCTATTACGTTTTGGAAATGTCTGGTTGAAGGACGGGCAATACCGACCGGATTAATCGTCTAAAATTCGCCGCCAGCTCAAGCTCGAACCAGCCTGGGACCAGCGGAGTAAATGGGCGGTCTGTCCAGGCACTAGCCCCGGTAGACCCACCGCCTGTCTGGGTCTACCGGTCGCCAGCTGAATTGCCTCTTGAGCGCTACCTAGCCCCCACTGCACCAAATTTTTGACGCCATCCAGCAGGGGGCGGGTGGTGCCGCAAAGCGTGCCATCGGGCAGTCGGGCCGTCCCCTCTGTCACTTCAATCTCACGGCAGTCCCAGGGGTAGACACCATCGGGCAACCCCAGGGGAGCCAGAGCATCACTCACCAGAAACATCCCAGACTCAGAATGGCCACGGTTAATTCGCAACAGTAAATCCAGCATGGTTGGACACACGTGCTGACCATCGGCAATCATCCCAGCAAAGACACCGGCATGGGTCAGGGCGGCCCCGAGCAAACCAGGCTGCCGATGGTGTAACCCCGGCATCGCATTAAAGGCATGGGTCACCATTGAAGCACCTTGGGCAAATGCCTTTTGGGCCACAGCAGCGGTGGCTAGGGAGTGTCCCAGGCTGACGGTAATTTTGTGCGATCGCAGCCAGGGAATCACAGCATCTGCTGTCTCCATTTCTGGAGCTAGGGTGACAATCTTAACCGCCTCCACATAGGGACCCAGCAGGACCTGCAACCGCTCTAGCGATAACGGCTGCAGGTCCGCTTGAGGATGGGCTCCACGCTTGGCCGGATTGAGAAAAGGTCCCTCCAGGTGAGCCCCCAGCACGGTGGCATGGTGAGGACGGCGACCCGCCGCTCGATAGGTCTGAATCACCTCTAAACTGCGCTGAATTTTCTCGGGGTGGGCCGTGACCAACGTCGGGGTAAACGCATCGACCCCCTGGCTCCACAGAAAACTAGCCACCTTTTGCAGCTCCGAGGGATGACTGAGATCCAAAAAAGCCAGTCCTAAGGCCCCATTAATTTGCAAATCCACACCCCCTAGGGAAACCCAGTCTCCTTCTAGGTCGATGGCCTGCACGGCATTGGCCGCCACCTTTGCCATGGGTAATAGCGATCGCAGCTGATTATGAACCACCTCTAAACAGTACAGCCCCGGTAAATGAGGCAGTCGCCCATTGAGCAAAATTGACATCGGTCCCTTGCACCCAAACTTTGTACAAATCATCCCATAGGAACCCGGTAGGCTAAAAGCATTCCCCTGGCGATGCTAGGGATGCCGTTTCACTGTTTAACCCTATGACTTCTCCCTTGATCGGTATCATCATGGGCAGCGATTCTGACCTGCCAACCATGCAAGCAGCCATCATCGTTTGTGAAGACTTTGGCATTCCCCATGAGGTCGCTATTGTGTCGGCTCATCGCACCCCCGAACGGATGGTGGACTATGCGCACACCGCCGTTGATCGAGGTCTTAAGGTAATTATTGCTGGGGCAGGTGGAGCCGCCCATCTCCCTGGCATGGTCGCGGCCCTTACCCCACTCCCCGTCCTGGGAGTACCTGTAAAAAGCCGGAGCCTGCAGGGTCTTGACTCGCTTTATTCAATCGTGCAAATGCCAGGGGGTATCCCCGTGGCAACCGTCGCCATTGGCAATGCTAAAAATGCCGGATTGCTGGCGGCCCAAATACTGGCCACAGCCGACAATCAACTTCTAGAAAAGATATACACCTATCGCCAGACCCTCAAAGAGAGCGTACTGCAAAAACAAGACCGGCTAGACGAGCTAGGCCCCCATCCTTATCTAAAGACAATGTTCCCATCAACAAAGGATGATGTAATCAGCTGATGGCAACGTTTTTAGGACTTAAAGAATATTAATTTTTGCAAAAAAGCGAAAATAATCAGGTCTCAAACACCTAATATTCCATTCACACCGACTAAGTGTATTTTTTGATACAGAATGACTGGGCTGAAATTGGTGGAATCTATCTAAGTAAATATGCACAATGCACCTGCAAAGGCATGATTATGATTTAGTCGTGTGTGATCTGACTTTTCTGCTGATGTCGTTGACAGCTCCTAATCCCAATTTTGAGTTTTCCCACGGTTTGGCAAAGTCATATCACGGTCCCAGACCCGTTGCCGGTCATTGAGTATCTTGAACTGTCAAGGTCCCCTCACCCAAGGGCTTTGCTGTCGAGGGCCATCCCTTTGAGAGTGAGCTTTAGTTGATTGGATTGTGTTGTAGGAACGTCTGTTGAGATGTCTAGTTTAAATTTCAGCCGCAAGGCAAAACGACGTAAATCGTCTGTCTGGGATAGTTACGCGCCCCCATTTGATGAAATGGCCAAGCGCTTTTTCGGCAGAAGCTTTTCGTGGGCCTGGTTAGCTTGTATACCGTTGGCACTGCTCATCGTTGCCGCTTGGAGTACAGCTGCCCATGCCCAGGATGAGGCCCTTACCCCCGAAGATGTGCAATTTGTCTTAGACAACATCTGGGTACTGGTCGCAGCCGTCCTGGTAATTTTCATGAACGCTGGTTTCGGCATGTTGGAAACCGGCTTCTGTCGCCAGAAGAACGCTGTTAACATCCTGTCCAAGAATCTGATCGTATTTGCCCTTGCCACCCTGTCCTTCTGGGCTATCGGCTTTGGGTTCATGTTTAACGAAGCCAACCCGGTCATTGGCTTAGGGAATTTCTTTTTGTCTGGGTTAACAGCTGAGGATCCCTATGCTGGCAACCTGACAGCACCTGTGTTCTTCCTGTTCCAGGCAGCCTTTGCGGGCACGGCTGCAACCATTGTGTCTGGAGCAGTCGCAGAAAGAATCAAGTTTACTGACTTTGTTCTTTTCAGCATATTGCTAACGGGGATTTCGTACCCGATCACCGGCCACTGGGTCTGGTCTGGTAACGGTTGGCTAGGCGGCGTTGGCTTTTCTGACTTCGCCGGTTCTACCGTTGTGCACTCCGTTGGTGGTTGGGCAGCCCTAGTGGGTGCCGCTATCCTTGGACCTCGCATTGGCAAGTATCAGGACGGGCAAATAAATGCCATTCCTGGCCACAACATGAGTATTGCAACCCTGGGCTGTCTAATTCTTTGGATTGGCTGGTTTGGGTTCAACCCCGGTTCCGAGCTAGCTGCTAGCTCAGCAGTACCTTATATTGCTGTGACCACCAACCTATCAGCTGCGGCCGGTGGCGTTGCTGCCACATTGACTGCCTGGGTACTCAATGGTAAGCCCGATCTGTCTATGATCATCAACGGCATTCTGGCGGGCCTAGTGGGAATTACCGCTGGCTGTGCCGGTGCTGGTTTCTTTGGCGCTGTAATTATTGGTCTGGTTTCTGGCGTCATCGTGGTCTTCTCCGTTGGCTTCTTTGACAGCATCAAGATTGATGACCCCGTAGGTGCCATTTCCGTACACCTTGTCTGCGGTATGTGGGGCACCTTAGCGGTTGGCTTATTTGATACTGAGCTTGGTCTGTTCTACGGTGGTGGTATCAGTCAGCTGATCAGCCAGATTATTGGTATCGTTGCCATTGGTCTGTTTACGGTTGTCTTTAGCGCTGTGGCGTGGACAATCCTGAAGTCGGCACTTGGCATGCGTGTATCGGCGGAAGAAGAACTCAAAGGTTTGGATATCGGCGAGCACGGTATGGAAGCCTACAGTGGTTTTCTAAAGGACACCAGCGACATGGGCGGTGTTGCATAACCAGCGGCTATTGATTCAAGTTCCCTAGAACTCTGAAAAGAATGTCTGCTTTAGAGATGGGCGGTTTCCTGTTGGGAAGCCGCCCATCTTTGGGTTCGTTCTTCCATGGGTCTTTTCCCCTAAGCTTAGTTACAATTACGCTGCAGCTTGGATCGACCCTGATAAGGTTGGAACAATTGGGCAGATGGGCTACCGGCAATCACATCGCAGGATGAATGGGCAATTCGGCTTCGGTTTTAGACGAGTTGATTGGGGTCTTACCGACACTAAGGCCTCAAATGTATTTCAAAACATCGCTGACGGCCCTCTCCCACGCGATGGAAGATCAGGTATTGGCAGGGGACGATCGGCCCTTGATGATTGCCAGCTTTCAACAGGAACGGTTTTATCGTCAAGAGGCCCATCGCTATCTGCGTCTAGCTGAGATTACGTCGCAAGTGTATGTGCTAGCAGCAGCTGACACTAAGTTTGTGGATGCCGCTGGTGAGGCTAGCCACGAAACCATTGCCTTTGAGACGGACGATGCCCTGACAGATGAATGGCATCTGGTGGTTTTGGGGCAGCAGTATACAGCCTGTTTGATCTGCCGTGAGCACCGCCAGGCCGCCCTACCGTCTAAAGCTCTCAACGGTGGCCCCGCCCTGGAGCAGAGTCGCCGATTTGAAGGTATTTGGACCTTAGACCGGCGCGTGTGTGAGCAGGCTGCTTATATTTTGCTTCGGCGCATTGCTGAGTACCGTCCAGATCTAACTGATAAGATCGCCCAGGCACAAGCCAGTTTTTTGCCGGCTGAAGTACTGCAGGGAACTGTAAGTGACGCCGATGTCGCCCAGTCCTCTCCATTTGCTCAGCGGCTGGTGACCTATGTGCAGGCCAGTCAATATAAGCTGCTCAAGGCCTATAAGACCATGGCCGCTCAAGAAAATAGAGAGCGGCTGATCAACTCAATTACAGCCGCTATTCGTCAGTCGCTCAATCCGACTGAGGTATTTGCGATCGCAACCCACGAACTTGGCCAGGAAATCTCCACCTGCCGCTGTATTCTGTACCGCAGCAGTAACGCCGCCAGCATCGAAATCCGCCATGAATTTCGACAGGCCAACGTCACTCCCCTCAAAGGCGAAACTTGGCCGCTGCTAGAAAACCCACTGTTTCAAACCGTCACCCGCCAGAGAGAATCCCTCACCTATCTGCATAGCGGCACAAATGAGGGGCAGTCCAGCCAGACCATCGATAACATCGCTCGTATCCAACCACTATTTGAGCAGTGGAACATTAGCGGTTGCTTGCTGGTACCGCTGATTTACCAAGAACGTTTACTGGGCATGATCGAGCTGCACCAGTGTCAGCCCACTCCCCAACCCTGGCAGACCAATGACATTCGTCTGGTAGAAGCCGTAGCGGCTCAGCTCAGCGTGGCCGTCATCCAAGCCGAAGCCTATGCCAATCTAGAAGCCCTTAATCAGCAGTTAGAGGCCCTCGACCGGACTCGCAGTAATCTGATTGCCATTACGGGCCATGAACTACGCACCCCTCTGTCCACCATTCGAGTTTGCCTGGAGAGCCTATTTACTGAGCCAGACATGCCCGCCGATATGCGCCAGGTGATGTTGCAAACCGCCATGGAAGACTCTGAACGTATGCAGCGATTGGTACAAGATTTTCTCACCCTATCGCGTTTAGAAAGCGGCCGCATTGAATGGAACTTAGAATCCTTATCCCTGGGCGAATGCGTCGATCTAGCCCTCAGCAGTCGCCGGTCCGCTGCTAATTCTCTCACTATCGATGTGGACATACCCGACACATTGCCCCTCATTCGAGGAGATGGCGAATGGATTGTAGAAGTCCTCACCAAGCTGTTAGATAACGCCTATAAATTTACCCCTGCCAGCGGCACCATTTCCATCCAGGCAAACGTCAAGGACCGCTCTTTAGTAGAGGTCTCTGTCAAAGACAATGGCCGTGGTATCGAACCAGAACGTCTAGAAACAGTTTTTGAGCGCTTTTATCAAGAAGAAGGTGCCCTCCGTCGCTCGGTGGGTGGAACCGGTCTGGGATTAGCTATTTGCCGTCAAATTATCGATGCGCAAAACGGAAAAATCTGGGCTGTGTCTGAGGGTAAAGATCGGGGCACCCAAATCTATTTCACATTGCCCCTCGCCGTTCAGCAGCCAGCCCAGACATCCCCCAAACGTTCAGGCATCAGAGCGTCCCGGGCAAAAAAGATTTCAGTTTAGGGGTATAGCAAACCTGAGGTTACACCCGGACTGTGGCCTAGTCAGGAAAATTGGGCAATGGTTGACCAAAGCTCAGGGGGGCAGGTATCTCTGTTTGTACAATTGTCCGGTCAGCAGCAGGCTGTTGGATCGTCTGGGGCGGACTTGACGTTTCTTCAGCCATTGCCCGGGGCTCTAACCCAACCGGAGCCAGAGCTGTCTCCGTGGGTATCTCCAGGTTAGGAATCTCTGCTGTAGGCACAGTCACGGCAATCGAATCGACATCCGTCGGCGTTGATACTGTTGTCTCTGCTTCCTCTGTCTCTGCTTCCTCGGGCATAGCCACGGCGGCGGTGGTCGCCGCAGTCTCACCCGTCACAACATCCTCCGCTGTAGTTGCCGCCGTCACCACGGTCTCTGTTTCTTCAACAGTCTCTATTTCTTCGGCTGGAGCTGGGGGTAAATCGAGCGGCTCGACGGTGACAGACTCCTCAGATGATACGGGCACATCGGCCTCTATAGTCGGCAAACTAGACTGATCCACCTCAGGCTCTACAGTCGGTGCTGCGATCGCAGCCATATCTGCACCGGTCTCTTCAAGCTCTGGTACCACCATTGGTGGCTGCGCCCCTGGCGCTGTCGCCGCTGCGGTAGGAGCAGTTTCAGGCGCGTCTTCTAGGGGCGGCACACTAACTACATCAGGCGCGTCTTCTAGGGGCGGCACACTGACCACATCGCCGGAGGCATCTGCATCGTAGGGGTCGATGGGCAAGGCCGTTGGGACAGTATCTGGTCCAGGAATTTCTAGATTGGCCGCCGACAGACTGATATTAGCATTGGGGCTACCGCTGGGTTCTGTTGCGGCAGCGCTAGCGACCGTATCCTCCGTAATCAGAGGGCGAAACCGCCAATGCCGTTGGCCATCAGCATCGTCAAACTGAATATCGGCCTGCTCAGGTGCCAACACGATTTCTGGAGCTAGCTCAATGACAACCCTGACCTGCTCTGGAGTGTACTGCGATACTCGAATAGTTTGCACCGCCCCGCCGTAGACCTGCTCTGGTTCAACGGTGCCAATGTCTGCCTCAGGGATATCTAGTACCAGCCGCGGTGGCTCCGACAGCAGAAAAAATTCAGGAAACACATCGTCTGACAAGGAAAACGTCAGCTCACTTGTCGTCGGGTCAAAGGACCAGTTACGGAGTTCGCCTGCTAGCACCGGTGATACAGCTAAAGTCAGGGCAACAATGCTACCGCCTACGACTTGATGAAAACGATGTTTGAACCCCATAGGACTAATCTGCCAAACGTCGAAGAAGTACGGTTAGGGATAAAGCATACGGCAATCTGTCAAGTATGATCCATATTTTTGATAAAAATTCCTTACCC
>ERZ1740070.1947-NODE-1947-length-12337-cov-7.243527_pt1 | contig 12337 bp, 14 predicted proteins | sample MGYA00581734_ERZ1740070 | MGnify/ENA primary metagenome ERZ1740070 (study PRJEB43018, sample SAMN04849744) | marine metagenome | isolation source: floating plastic debris | place: Pacific Ocean | collected 2008-09-01 | study: EMG produced TPA metagenomics... | reverse complement strand
GCGCGCCGACGGAAGCAAACCGTGCCTATCTGGCGTCATCGTTTTTGCAGGAGGTACGCGAACGGTTTTCCGGTTCGCGCCTTGCGCGGCAAGAGTTGGATGGCGATTTGCTTGATGAGGTTGAAGGCGCGCTTTGGCCTTTGGAGACGCTTGAGCAGATACGCTGTTCGACGGTTCCGGAATTTGATCGGGTTGTTGTGGCGGTTGATCCTCCGGCTGGCAGTTCGAAAACGTCGGACGCTTGCGGGATTGTGGTTGCCGGCGTGGTGACGGACGGGCCACCGCAGGATTGGCGGGCGGTTGTGTTGGAGGATGCGTCAGTTCAAGGCGTGTCGCCATTGGTGTGGGCGCGCAGGGCGATCACAGCGATGGAACGCTGGGGGGCCGATGCCCTTGTGGCGGAGGTCAATCAAGGGGGCGATATGGTGGAAACCGTGCTTCGCCAGGTTGATCCTATGGTGCCAGTGATCCGCGTACACGCGTCCAAATCCAAGGGTGCGCGCGCAGAACCTGTTGCTGCTTTGTACGAACAGGGACGGGTCAGCCACTTTGGGGTCTTTGATGCGCTTGAAGATGAGATGAGCCAGATGACACGGGCTGGTTTCCAAGGATCTGGTTCGCCGGACCGCGTGGATGCTCTGGTGTGGGCTCTAACAGATTTGGTGATCTCGCGGGCGGCTGAATGGCGCAGGCCACGTGTGCGCACGCTGTTGCGTTGACCGTACGGTGTACTCTCTGGCCGTTAACTCTTTGCGCCTAGAGTGATTGCATCAAAAGAGTGGAAGCCAAGGGTGCGGAATGGGCCGCACCACCAATCGAAAAAGACCAACGATCGGGCGCAGATGCTACGCAAAGTGCAGTCTGTGAGCGGGAGCGTTGTGTCTGAGCAAGCCGATGGCCTTCGGGGGCTTGGGCCTTTGGCGGGGCGCGGTTCAGAGTGGTGCAAACGCCCGCTTTGACCGCGCCGGAAACGGGATGAATGCGAGGAGCAGGGCGGAATGGTTTGGAATGTCTTTCGGCGCGAACGCAAAGATGCCACCACGGTTGAAGCGAAAGCCAGTGCCACCGGACCGCTTGTGTCCTGGCAGAACATGGGCCGGGTTGCGTGGTCGGCCCGGGATACCGCGTCGTTGACGCGGACGGGGTTCAGCGGAAACCCAGTTGGGTTTCGCGCGGTCAAGCTGATTGCTGAGGCCTCTGCGGCGGTGCCATTGGTGTTGCAGGATGCTGTGCAGCGATATGACGTGCACCCGGTGTTGGACCTGTTGCGCAGGCCAAACCCGGCGCAGGGTCATGCGGAGTTGTTCGAGGCGTTCTACGGTCAGCTCTTGCTGTCTGGGGACGGCTATTTTGAAGCTGTGGGTGCCGATTGTTTGCCGTCTGAGCTGCATGTTCTGCGGTCGGATCGGATGAAGCTCGTTCCTGGGGCGGATGGTTGGCCTGTGGCTTACGAATACGGGGTCGGCGGCAAGTCGCATCGATTCGACATGACCGGTGGCGCTGCTCCGATCTGCCACGTTAAGGCGTTCCACCCACAGGATGATCATTATGGGCTGAGCCCGATGGTCGCCGCCGCGCAGGCGCTGGACGTGCACAATGCGGCGTCTCGATGGTCCAAAGGGCTGCTTGATAATGCGGCGCGACCCTCTGGCGCGATTGTCTATCACGGGACGGATGGCGTGTCTGGCATGGGCACTGATCAGTACGACCGGTTGGTGGACGAGATCGAGAGCCATCACATGGGCGCGCGGAATGCAGGGCGTCCGATGCTGCTGGAAGGTGGTCTGGACTGGAAGCCGATGGGGTTCTCTCCGTCCGACATGGAGTTCCAGAAGACCAAGGAAGCAGCGGCGCGCGAGATTGCCGTGGCCTTTGGCGTGCCGCCGATGCTTTTGGGCATTCCAGGTGAGGCGACATATGCCAACTACGCCGAAGCGCATCGGGCGTTCTATCGTCTTACGGTTTTGCCGTTGGTTGCGCGGGTGTCTGCGGCTGTGTCGGTCTGGTTGTCTAGTCACATTGGTGCGGCTGTCGATCTGAAACCTGACCTTGATCAGGTGCCAGCCCTTGCGACGGAACGCGATGCGCAATGGGCGCGGGTGGCTGCTGCCGACTTCCTGACCACGTCTGAGAAGCGGGCTTTGCTGGGCTTGCCGGTATTGGCCGATGAATGAAACGCGCGGTGGATACGAGCCGTTTGATTGCGCGCCCGCGCTGCGGCTGAACGCGCATGAGCAGATTACAAAGCTTCGATTTGAAGGCATCTCAGCACGGCTCGACCGGATTGAACAGATGATTGAGCGGTTGGAGAAACGGGTGTGGCTGGCGGTGTACGGCGTGGCCGGTGCGGTCCTGGCGCAGGTCTTTTTGAAATTCGTGCAGGTGGCACCGTGATTGGAGGAATGGATATGGAATTGGAACGCAAGTTTTGCACCTTCGACGCGGCGGTGACGGTGAACGACGGGTGCCTGATCGAAGGTTATGCGTCGCGGTTTGGGCAATGTGACCAAGGTAATGATGTTGTTGCATCAGGGGCTTACCGCGCGTCTTTGAAGCGTCTATCAGACGCAGGTCGGGGCGTAAAAATGCTGTGGCAGCACGATCCGGCACAGCCCATCGGCGTCTGGGACGAAGTGGGTGAGGACGACACAGGTTTGTTCGTCAAAGGCCGCATTCTCGACAGCGTCGAGAAAGGTCGCGAGGCTGCGGCATTGATTGCGGCGGGTGTGATCGACGGGCTGTCGATTGGCTATCGCACCAAGGCCGCGACGAAAGACAAACAGGGCCGCAGGGTTCTGACGGAACTGGAGCTTTGGGAGGTGTCGCTGGTGACGTTTCCGATGCTGCCCAGTGCGCGGGTGGCGGCCAAGGGGGAAGACCTTGCGGTGGCCGGACTGCGGGAGGTGGCGTGCATGATTGAGGATGCGCGCCGGACATTGGTGGACGGCTAGAGCCGCCCTCTGAGCAAGGGAAAATCGGGATGAGTGAGACCGGGACAGAGTCGCGGATCGGGGAAGATATGTCTCCGTTCACCCAAGTGGGAACCGCGCTGGCGGGGTTGGTGGCCGATGTGCGGCGCCAGCGAGATGACTTCAACCAAAAGCTACAGGAACAGGAAGAGCGGATGACGATGCTTGATCGAAAAACAGCGGTGGCGGGGCGTCCCGCGTTGGCGGGCGGTGTGGCCCAAACGGATGTGCATTACGAGGCGTTTGACGCCTATCTGCGCACTGGCGATGACGATGGATTGCGCGGGCTGGAACTGGACGTGAAGTCCATGTCCACAGTTGTGAACGGGGACGGTGGGTACCTAGTGGACCCTGTCACTTCGGAGACGATCCAGGGTGTGCTGTCATCTAGCGCATCTTTGCGGGCTGTTGCGTCTGTCGTGAATGTTGAGGCGTCCAGCTATGACGTGCTGATCGATCAGGGCGATACAGGAGCAGGCTGGGCTGACGAGATTGCCGCACGCACGGAAACTGGCACACCAACGATTGACCGGATTTCGATCAAACTGCACGAGCTGAGCGCGATGCCAAAAGCGTCGCAGCGTCTGCTGGATGACACCGCGTTCGATATCGAGACATGGCTTGCAGGGCGCATCGCCGATACGTTCTCGCGTGCGGAAGCGGGTGCCTTCATCAATGGTGATGGTGCCGAAAAGCCGCGAGGTTTCCTTGATCACCCGGCGGTCGATAACGACGTTTGGGTTTGGGACAACATTGGCTATGTGCCGACGGGTGTCGACGGCGATATCGGCAATGGTGACGCTCTGATCGAACTGGTCTACGCGCTGGGGGCCGAGTACCGCGCCAATGCGACCTTTGTCATGAATTCCAAGACCGCTGGTGCCTTGCGCAAACTGAAAGACGCGGATGGTCGCCATCTTTGGTCAGACGGGTTCACATCTGGCGAACCGGCGCGACTGCTGGGGTATCCGGTGCTGATTGCCGAGGACATGCCGGACATTGCAACAGGCGAAGACGCGATTGCGTTTGGCGACTTTGCAGCCGGTTACACCATTGCCGAACGTCCCGATCTGCGTGTTCTGCGCGATCCGTTCAGCGCCAAGCCGCATGTTCTGTTCTACGCGACAAAGCGCGTTGGTGGGGATGTCAGCGATTTTGCAGCGATCAAGCTGCTGCGCTTCGCCACGGCCTAAGGGCTATTGGCGAGCATGGGGCGGCGGTTAGCGGACCGCTGTCCTATGGGGCGCGCGCCGGTAAGCCGGCGTTGTCTAGCCGCTCCCTCCGTCCGAGCAACGACGGCGGCGCGCGTCCAATCATGATCCGGGCAACGGACACTGGGACAGGTTTGCGGAGAACATGACATGTATTTGATGGAAGAGAGCCAGATACCTGAAGCGGCACTGCCCGTGGCGCGCCTGCGAGAGCATTTGCGGCTGGGCAGCGGGTTTACCGCGGATGATTTGCAGGATGGCTTGCTGGAGGGTTTTCTGCGCGCGGCCATTGCGGCGGTCGAAGCGCGCACAGGGAAGGCCCTAATTTCGCGGGACTTCTTGTGCGTGCTTAACCGCTGGCGGGATGTGACCGGGCAAGTTTTGCCGATTGCGCCGGTTTCGGCTGTTACGCAGATCACTTTGGTGGATCGGTTTGGCGCGACGACGCCTGTAGATACCGCAGCCTACGTTGTGTCTATGGATGCCGAGACGCCGCGTGTGTGTCCAGTCGGCGCAGCGCTGCCACCCGTGCCGGACTACGGTACGGTCGAAATCCGGTTTCAGGCGGGAATGGCCGCCGCGTTTGGTGACTTGCCGGCAGACTTGGCGCAGGCAGTGATGCTGCTGGCTGCGCATTACTACGAATACCGCGATGAGACGGCGTTGAGCCAGGGGTGCATGCCATTTGGCGTGACGAGCCTGATCGCACGCTACCGTCCGCTTCGGTTGGGGTTTGGAACATGAGCTTGCCGCGACTGACATCACCTTTGGTGCTTGAGCGCCTTGACGTTGTGCCCGATGGGGCAGGCGGGATGCACGAAAGTTGGGTTCCTTTGGGAACTGTTTGGGGCGAAGTGAAGCCCCGGTCAGGTCGAGAGACGGCCGGGGAGACCGGACAGGTTTCGGTCACCGGGTTTCGGGTGACGGTGCGTGCGCAGCCCGTCGGGCATTCTGCGCGACCCTTGCCGGAGCAGCGGTTTCTACACGGCACGCGGGTGCTGAGGATCAATTCGGTGACAGAAGCGGATCCGGACGCGCGGTTCCTGATCTGCATTTGTGATGAGGAGTTGGCGACATGAGCTACGCAGTGGCGGCAGCCTTGCAGACCAGTATCTACGAGACACTGCGCGATGATGCAGGCGTTGGCGATCTGGTGGGCAACAAGATCTACGACGCTGTGCCCAAAGGGCGATTGCCGGACCTCTATATCGCTTTGGGGCCAGAGAAGGCGCTCGATGCCAGTGACAAAACCGGCCACGGCGCGTGGCATGAATTTGCGGTCTCGGTGATCTCGGACGATGCGGGGTTTCAGGGGGCGAAAGAGGTGTCGGCAGCGGTGTGCGACGCGCTGATTGATGCTGATCTGACGTTGGAGCGGGGGCGACTTGTGGCGCTGAATTTCAAGCGGGCACAGGCGCAGCGCGAAAAGGCCGGGCGACGGCGCGTTGATCTGATTTTTCGCGCACGGGTCGAAGATGACGCCTGAGTGCGTCGCAGGATTTCTAGACAGGAGTGAGAGCGATGGGTGCTCAGAACGGGAAAGACCTTTTGATCAAGGTCGATGTGGATGGCAGCGGCACGTTTGAAACCCTGGCGGGTTTGCGGGCGACACGCGTCAGTTTCAACGCGGAAACGGTAGACGTGACCTCGTTGGAGAGTGAAGGCGGTTGGCGCGAACTTTTGGCGGGTGCCGGCGTGCGCAGCGTTGGGATCTCGGGCGCTGGTGTGTTCAAGGATGCGACCACCGATGCACGGGCGCGTCAGATTTTTTTCGACAGCGAAACGCCCGGATTTCAGGTTATCATTCCGGACTTTGGGACGGTTGAGGCGCCGTTTCAGGTGACCTCGTTGGAATACGCGGGATCGCATAACGGCGAAGCAACATACGAATTGGCACTGGCTTCTGCCGGGGCCGTGACCTTCACGGCGGCGGTTTAAGCAATGGCGAACCCCTGGCGTGGTGAGGTGACGTTGATCATCGACGGGCAGGCGCATTTGCTGCGCCTTACGTTGGGGGCTTTGGCAGAGCTTGAGGCGGGTCTTGGGGAAGACACGCTGGTGGACCTAGTGGCGCGGTTCGAAGGGACGGCGTGCTCAAGCCGGGATGGTTTGGCACTGATTGTGGCTGGATTGCGCGGCGGCGGCTGGACGGGGACGGCGCGCGATTTGCTGGCGGCGGAGATCGAGGGTGGGCCGTTGGTTGCCGCGCGGGCGGCGGCGGAGCTGCTCGCGCGGGCTTTCACACCTGTGGCTGAGACATGAGCCGGTTCGACTGGCCATCGTTGATGCGCGCAGGGATGCGCGGGTTGGGTTTGCGGCCAGATGAGTTCTGGGGGCTTACGCCCGCCGAACTGCACCTGCTGCTGGGGCGCGGAGATGGCGCAGTGCCGATGCGTCGGGACGGGTTGGATGCGTTGATGGCGGCCTATCCGGATGCGGAGAAAAAGGACGGGACATGATCGAGATTGACGCTTTGGACGGGTTTGAAGCGCAGGTGGATGCGTTGAGCGAAGCTTTGACTGGCGCGACAAGTGTTGCAGGCGGATTTCAGGCCGAGATGGCAAAGGTCAAAGGCGCTTTGTCTGAAACAGGCAAGGGGGCTGCCAAGCTGGAAGGCGCTTTGAACCGCGGACTAAGCCGGGCGATCGACGGCGTTGTGTTTGACGGAATGAAACTGTCGGACGCGCTCGGCGGGATTGCTTCATCGATGATCTCGGCGTCGTACAAGGCGGCTGTGAACCCGGTGAAAGACCATCTGAGTGGGATGGTCATGCAAGGCATCTCTAACCTTTTGCCTTTCGCAAATGGTGGAAGCTTTAGCCAAGGGCGCGTGATGCCGTTTGCGGATGGTGGTGTCGTAAGTGGGCCAACAACTTTTCCGATGCGCGGGGGTATGGGCCTTATGGGTGAGGCCGGACCTGAAGCGATCATGCCGCTTGCGCGTGGGGCGGACGGCAAGCTCGGTGTGCGCGCGGGCGGCGGTGGCCGACCTGTGAACGTGACCATGAATATTTCGACCCCGGATGTGCAGGGGTTCCGACGGTCGCAGAGCCAGATCGCAGCCCAGATGGGGCGCGTGATCGGATCAGGTCAGCGGAACCTTTAAGGAGGGCATGTCATGCAATTTCATGAAGTGAGATTTCCGACCGCGTTGAGTTTTGGCTCAATCGGTGGTCCAGAGCGGCGGACAGATGTGGTCACTTTGGCCAGCGGTTTCGAAGAGCGGAACACGCCCTGGGCGCATTCGCGTCGGCGCTATGATGCCGGGATCGGGTTGCGGTCGATGGATGATATCGATGCGCTGATTGCATTCTTCGAAGCGCGGCGCGGTCAAATGTTTGGATTTCGTTGGAAAGACTGGTCGGATTTCAAATCGTGCAAGCCATCGCTTTCCGTTTCTACGACGGATCAAGTGATTGGGACCGGTGATGGTGTGCAAGCAGAGTTTGGTTTGTCCAAAGTGTATTCTTCCGGTGATGCGAGTTATGCGCGGGAGATTACCAAGCCGGTTGATGGCAGTGTGAGGATTGCCCTCGACGGCGTTGAGCAAGTTGCGGGGGATGACTTTGTCGTTGATCCCGCCACTGGGGTTGTGACGATCTTTGCAGAACCGCTCGCGGGCGTTTCCGTGACTGCCGGTTTTGAATTTGACGTGCCGGTGCGGTTTGACACGGATCGCATCCATACATCGGCGGCGACGTTTCAGGCAGGCGAGGTGCCCGACGTGCCAGTTGTCGAGGTGCGCGTCTGATGGCGGGCGCGGAGGCGCTCCATAAGCATTTGTCGTCCGGTGTGACCACGGTTGCAAGGTGCTGGGAAGTCCGTCGCAAGGATGATCGTCGGCTTGGGTTTACGGACCATGATCTGGACTTGGACTTTGACGGTCTGACGTTTCGGGCAGACACCGGTATGAGTGCGGCTGCATTGCAGCAAGGCACAGGTCTTTCAGTGGATAACTCGGAAGCGATCGGTGCGTTGAGCGATGCGTCAGTGACCGAGACTGACATCGCAGCGGGACGGTTTGATGGCGCAGCCGTCACTGCTTGGCTGGTGAATTGGGCAGACGTTACGGCGCGGAAGGTATTGTTTCGTGGATCTTTGGGAGAAATCACACGCTCTGGCGGTGGTTTCTCGGCCGAGCTGCGTGGTTTGACCGAGATGCTGAACCGTCCGGTTGGCCGGGTGTTTCAAAAGCCGTGTTCTGCAGTTCTGGGGGATCAGGCGTGCCGTGTGGACCTAGACGCGCCGGGGATGGTGACTGAGGCGACTGTGCTTGAGGTCAGCGACGTTGGGCGTGTGACGTTGGCAATGTCGGACACGTTTGAAGCCGGTTGGTTTCAACGTGGCCGACTGGATGTTCTGGATGGCGACGGGGCGGGCCTGTGGGCCGTTCTCAAACGTGACGTCCTGTTTGATGATGGCACGAGGGCGGTTGATTTGTGGGAACCGCTGCGCGTGCCATTGTTGGCTGGGAACCGCGTGCGCTTGGTCGTCGGCTGTGACAAGCGCTTTGAAACGTGCCGCGCGAAATTTGACAATCTTTTGAATTACCAGGGTTTCCCGGACATTCCGCAAGAAGAGTGGGTCATGGTGCATCCGACCATGACCAGAAACCGCAATGGCGGGAGTTTGCGATGAGTGCGGTGGTGGCAGCGGCCCGATGCTGGATTGGAACGCCCTACGTACATCGCGCTAGCGTGAGAGGTGTGGGAGCCGATTGTTTGGGTCTGTTGCGCGGGGTTTGGCGGGACGTTTTGGCGTGCGAGCCCGAGGATGTCCCGCAGTACAGTGCAGACTGGAACGATATGTGTCGTGATGAGCCACTTTGGACTGCTTGTCTTAGGCACATGCCCGCAAAAGGTGTGGATACAGACTCAGCGGGTGACGTGGTTCTGTTTCGCATGCGCGATGCGGCTTCGGCCAAACATCTTGGCATTCAGGCGCGTGTCGGTGCGCAAGCATCTTTTATTCATGCTTATTCGGGGCACGGTGTTCTTGAGACGTCGTTGAGCGCACCATGGCGGCGTCGGATCGTCGCGCGGTTCGCGATTCCGTTGGCCGAAACAGGAGATCTGTAATGGCGACATTGGTTCTATCCACTGCTGGTGCAGCATTCGGCAGTTCTCTGGGCGGGTCGATCCTTGGCTTGTCGATGAGTGCTGTGGGCCGGTTCGCAGGAGCAACCCTTGGTCGGGCGATTGACCAGCGTATTCTTGGGTCTGGTGGGCAGACGATCGAGACTGGGCGGTTGGATCGTCTGCGGTTGAGCGGTGCGGGTGAAGGTCAACCTGTTGCGCAGGTCTACGGACGGATGCGTGTTGGGGGGCACATCATCTGGGCCACACAGTTCAAAGAGAACGTTTCTAAATCCGGCGGTGGCGGCAAAGGGGCTGCACGGCAGCCGGCGATTAAGGAATACAGCTATTCAGTCAGCCTTGCGGTCGCGCTTTGCGAGGGTGAAATCACCGGCGTGAACCGCGTCTGGGCGGATGGGGCCGAGATTTCGTCTTTTGATCTGAACATGGCGGTATATCCCGGTTCGGACGATCAGCTTCCTGATCCCAAGATGGAGGCTGTCGAGGGTGTGGGTGCTGTTCCTGCGTATCGCGGAACTGCCTATGTCGTGATTGAGGACCTGGACTTGGCGCCGTTTGGCAACCGCGTGCCGTCATTCAGTTTTGAAGTTACGCGCCCGGATCAACTCGATCCGTCTGATGTGCCGTTTAACGTGCGCGCGGTTGCGATGATCCCGGGGACCGGGGAGTATTCACTGGCCACGGATCAGGTAGTTCTTGAGGGCAGCGACGGGACAACCGCTGTTAGCAATGTCAACAGCCCATCTGACCGGCCGGACTTCGTGACATCGCTCAAGCATTTGCAGGATGAAGTGCCGGATTGTGGCGCGGCTTCGCTGGTTGTGAGTTGGTTTGGCTCTGACTTGCGTTGCGGTGAATGCCTGATCCAGCCGAAGGTTGAGCAAAACGAGCTGGACAGCGCGGAGATGCCTTGGGTCGTTAACGGGTTGCTGCGCGCCGACGCTGGGCTTGTCCCTGTAGAGGATGACCGTCCGGTTTATGGTGGTACGCCCTGCGATACGTCTGTCATTCAGTCGATCCGGGACATGACGGCCAAGGGGCTGGATGTCCTGTATTACCCTTTCATCCTGATGGAACAGATGCCGGGGAACGGTCTGATGAACCCTTGGACCGGTGAGGCAGACCAGCCCAAGCTTCCCTGGCGTGGTCGGATCACGGGTAATGCTGCACCGGGGCAGCCGGGAGACGCAACGGGGACATCGGACATTGACGATCAGGTGGCGGCGTTCTTTGGGGATGCGGCCCTGACGGATTTTGAAGTCACGGATGGTGTTATCAGCTACAGCGGTGCGGATGAATGGCGGTACCGCCGGTTCATTTTGCATCAGGCGCATCTTTGTGCCGTTGCGGGCGGGGTGCATTCCTTCTGCATTGGGTCCGAGATGCGCAGCTTAACGCAATTGCGCGGTGCTTCTGGTTTTCCGGCCGTTGCCGCGCTTCGTCAATTGGCTGCGGATTGTCGGGCCATTCTGGGACCTGATGTGAAGATCGGGTACGCCGCCGACTGGTCGGAATACTTCGGCTATCAGCCTCAAGACGGGTCTGGAGATGTTTACTTTCACCTTGATCCGCTGTGGGCAGATGTAAACATCGATTTCATCGGCATCGACAACTACATGCGCTTGTCCGATTGGCGCGATGGCGACACACATGCGGATGCCGCGGCTGGGTGGGAGTCGATCTACGACCTTGATTATCTGACATCGAATGTGGCGGGCGGCGAGGGCTATGATTGGTACTATCCGTCTCAAGAGGCTCGGGACAGCCAGGTTCGCGAATCGATCACCGATGGAGCGTATGGTGAGCCTTGGGTGTATCGCTACAAGGACATCCTGAATTGGTGGTCACACCCGCATCATGATCGCGTGGGTGGTATTCGGTCAGCGGTGCCGACCGATTGGGTGCCAGAATCCAAGCCAGTTTGGTTCACGGAAATTGGCTGCGCCGCGGTGTTTAAAGCGACCATCCAGCCGAACATGTTTTTGGATCCCAAAAGCTCTGAAAGCACTTTGCCAGAGTATTCGAACGGGCTGCGGGATGAGTTGATCCAGCACCAGTATTTGCGCGCACTGATCGGGTATTGGACAGATCCAGCCAACAATCCCGTGTCGTCTGTCTACAACGCACCGATGATCGATATGGCGCGGGTGTTTGTCTGGGCGTGGGACGCGCGGCCTTACCCGTGGTTTCCGAATGTCGATGAGCTTTGGTCGGATGGGCCGAACTATCGGCGCGGTCATTGGCTGAATGGGCGGGTTTCGGGTCGGACGTTGGCGTCGGTTGTGTCCGAGATTTGTGAACGCGCTGGGCTGCAAAACTACGATGTCTCGCGCCTTTGGGGCTTTGTGCGCGGGTATCTGGTGCCTGATGTTGCAGACGCCAGGCGCGCGTTGCAGCCGTTAATGATGGCGTATGGTTTTGACGCGATTGAACGCGATGGTGTGCTCGTGTTTCGCAATCGAGATAGGGCGCGTGCCATCACACTTGAGACCGAGCAGTTTGCTTTGCACGACGAGCTTGGGTTTGAAACTGTTGAAACGCGTAGTTCCGAAGCTGACATGTCCGGTCGCGTTAGGTTGAATTTTGTCGAAGCGGATGGCGATTACCGCAACATCGCGGAAGAGTCTGTCTTGCCAGATGAAGAGACGCATGCGGTTGCGGAAAGCGAGATACCGATCCTGATGACGCGCCCAGAAGGGCGGCAATCGGTGGAGCGGTGGTTGAGTGAGGCGCGGGTTGGCCGAGATACCGTTCAATTTGCGTTACCCCTGTCGCAAAATGTGCTGGGCGCTGGCGATGTGGTGGACGTGCCGTCCGATACCGGACGGTTGAAAGCCCGTATCGATCGCGTTGAGCAGACCACCCATCAGTTGATCGAAGGGGTACGGATTGAGCCAGAGGTCTATCATCCTGCTGATTTCCCGGATGATCCCACACCCACACGGCGGTTTGTGCCTACAGGGCCGGTTTCGCCGTTGTTTTTAGACCTGCCATTGCTGCGCGGGGATGAGGAGATCGGAAGACACACGTCTGAACTCCAGTCACCCGTCCCGATCTCGTA
>ERZ1740070.1946-NODE-1946-length-12343-cov-7.463053_pt1 | contig 12343 bp, 5 predicted proteins | sample MGYA00581734_ERZ1740070 | MGnify/ENA primary metagenome ERZ1740070 (study PRJEB43018, sample SAMN04849744) | marine metagenome | isolation source: floating plastic debris | place: Pacific Ocean | collected 2008-09-01 | study: EMG produced TPA metagenomics... | reverse complement strand
ATAATCTGACTAATGTTAACGGTACTTTGTTTTTTACTGTTAATGATGGAAGTAATGGAACAGAGTTATGGAAAAGTGACGGTACTGATTCGGGAACGGTTTTAGTTAAAGATATTAATTCTGGTGAAAACTCTTCTAATCCAGCTAATCTGACAAATTTTGATGGAATTTTGTATTTCACAGCAGACGATGGTAGTAATGGAGTTGAATTATGGAAGAGTGACGGTACCGCAGATGGTACGGTTTTAGTCGAGGATATAAATCCTGGAAGTGCTTCTTCATCTCCTAGTGATTTAACGGTGTTTGAGGGTGAACTGTATTTTAATGCTGATGATGGTGTTAACGGTAGGGAACTCTGGGGTTTAACTGAAGATAATAATAATCAAGATTTGATTTTGGGTGGAGATTCCAACGATGTGCTTTTAGGTAAAGAGCAAGATAATATTATTGACGGTTTGAAAGGTGATGATACTTTGACCGGTGGAGTTGGTCAGGATAAGTTTGTTTTGTCGGGGGATTTTGGAAATGACGTAATTACTGATTTTACTTTGGGTGAAGATGAGCTTGTTAACGCTACCGGTAGAATTGTCTTAACTGTAGCTACTATTGGTGATGCTGTTAATGTAGCTTTTAGCAATACTGGTGATGTTTTACAGGTAAATCTTAACGGTAACGAGCAAGGTGAGTTGGAGAATTATTTGTTGAATATTGGTAGCAATCAAGCTTTACCCTATTAAACAAGGTTTGTGCGGTAGCTGCTTATAGTCGCTAAGTAAAGTATTAAATGCAACTTTTTAAAGAAGTTCTAATTAAGCTGTTGCTGTATTTACAATAAAATTATAATTTGTACTAAGGGCTTTAGCCCTTTTTTTTATGATTAGTTTTATTCGGTATGTTTAGCAATTTATAAGGAATTAATAAGACGCTAATATTTGGTTAACTCTATATAATTTTCTTTTAAGTTCTACAGATAGTAATGAAAAAACCCAAATACTTAATTCTAATATTCTTAATTACATTATTTTTAATAACATTATTTCCGTTTTCATCTAAACCAGTATTTTCTAATCATCAACAGCAAAATTTAATCGAACAGGGAAAAATTTTTTACGATAATGGAAGATATAGTGAAGCAATTAATCTATTGAAACAAGCAGCTTCAAAATACAAATTTGATGGAAATAAATTAAATCAAGCTGCGAGCTTAAGTAATATGTCTTTAGCTTATCAAAAATTAGGACAATTGCAAGAAGCAGAAAAAACTATTAATCTTTCAATTCAGTTATTGCAAAGTTTACCAAAAAATGTTCCCAAAAATAAATCAATCAATAAAATATACGCTCAATCATTAGACGTTAAAGGTAAATTACAATTTGCACAAGGTAAATTTCAAAATGCAATAGTTACTTGGGAAAAATCAGAAAACATTTATGCTTATCTTGATTTACAATCAGCATTAATTCAATCGCGCATCAATCAAGTCCAAGCGATGCAAGCTTTAGGATTATTTATTAAAGCACAAAATACTTTGATTTCTGTTCGAGAAATTTTAGATAAACAACCAGACTCGGCTCTAAAATCTTTGGGTTTGCGTAGCCTAGGTGATGTTTTACGAATTATTGGTAATGTGGACGAATCAAAAAAAGTTTTATTAGAAAGTCTACAAGTCGCATCTTCGCTTAAAGATAATCGACAAATTAGTGAAACTTTAATTAGCTTGGGTAATGTATTTCGTATAGAACAAGATACAGCATCTCAAAGTTTAGCAATCAAGTATTACCAACAAGCAGCAAATATCGCCAATTCAAACTCAGATTTAGGATTACAAGCTCAGTTAAACCTGCTTAACTTACTTGTAAAAATGGAAAAATTTGACTCTGCAAAACAATTATTGCCACAAATTAGTACTGAAATACAAAATTTATCATTAAACCGTAAATCAATTTCTTTATGTGTCAATTATGCAATAACGCTGACAAAATTAAAGCAAAAAACTACAGTTCAAACACTTTCATGGTTAGATATCGCTCAAATACTATCAATAGCTATTCAACAAGCAGAAACTATAAAAGATAAACGAGTAGAATCATACGCTTTAGGAAGTCTTGGCGAAATTTACATGGAAACCGAACAATTTAATGAAGCAAGAAGAGTTACTCAAAAAGCATTAAGTATTGCTAATTCAATTCAGGCTGAAGATATTAGTTATCAACTACAATGGCAAATGGGAAGATTGTATCGACAACAAAAAGATATTGATAAAGCGATTAAATATTATAATGGAGCATGGAAGATTATTAAAACCTTGCGAAGCGATTTGGTTGCGATAGATTCTAACGTGCAATTTTCTTTTAGCGAAACTATAGCACCGGTTTATAGACAATACGTCGATTTAATTTTGCAATCTAGAGAAAATCATAAACAGAGTCAAAAACAACTTGTTCTCGCTCGTGAGGTAATTGAGTCTTTTCAAATAGCAGCAATTGATAATTTTTTTAATTCGGCTTGTTTTAACCCTAAAGTGATACTTGATGATGTAGTTGATAAAGATAAATTAAAAGCAGCTATAATTTATCCGATTATTTTACCAGATAGATTAGAAGTTATTATTAAATTACCTCAGTCGCCATTGATAAATTACTCTACTTATATATCTGAAAATAAAGTCGAAGCAACTATCAAAAAATTACGAAATGATATAGAAGAGCGTAAAATTGGAGATGATAATCAAGCAGAGTTTCACAAGTTATATAATTTGCTGCTTCAACCAGCAGAAAAATATTTACAAAATCACGAAATTAATAGTTTAATTTTCGTGCTTGATGGTTCTTTACGTAATATACCTCCTGCGGCTCTTTACGACGGTAAACAGTATCTGATAGAAAAATATAGTATTGCTGTCAGCCCTGGTCTACAACTATACGAACTCAAATCATTAAAAAAAACAAAGTTGAATGTTTTATCGGGTGGTTTAAGCGAAGAGCGTCGTAATTTTCCCAAACTTGATTATGTTGAGCAAGAATTGCAGAAAATTAAGTCTCACCTATCGAAGACTAAAATACTTCTGAATCACGAATTTACCAGCGATGCTGTTGAAAAACAGGTTAATAAAAAATCTTATTCCATAGTTCATTTAGCAACTCACGGTCAGTTCAGTTCTGATTCTGATGAAACATTTCTTTTAGCATATGACCAAGAGATTAAAGTTAAAGAACTCAGTCAATGGCTTCGGAATCGGGAAGAAAATTTAGAGGAACCGATAGAATTGCTGGTTTTAAGTGCTTGTGAAACAGCTACTGGAGATAATCAAGCTGCTTTGGGTCTTGCTGGTGTCGCTATCCAAGCTGGTGCTAGAAGTACGGTTGCATCTTTATGGGCTTTAAATGATGCTTCAACTGCTGAATTAATGGATAATTTTTATCAAGAATTAACTAAGTCTAATATTACTAAAGCACAAGCTTTACGTAATGCTCAACTAAGTTTAATAAAGCAAGAAGAATACAATACTCCTTATTTTTGGGCACCTTATGTTTTAATTGGGAATTGGCTTTAAAATAGTTGATAGTTGGTAGTTGGTAGTTGGTAGTTGGTAATTGGTAATTGATAATTGACAATTGGTAGTTGATAATTCGGAGTGCAAAATATGTTGAAAAGTATTAAAATTCAAAGTTTTTGCAATCGATTATGTCAGTTAAGTTTGCTGACGGCTATGCTTTTTACGCAGAAAAAAGCTGCTTTTGCCCAGATTAATCCAGATGGTAGTTTACCTTCTAATTCTCAAGTTCAACAACAAGGAAATATTTACAATATTACTGGTGGAACTCAAGCTGGAAATAATCTTTTTCATAGTTTTGAAAAGTTTTCTGTTCCTAATGGTGGCGAAGCTTATTTTAATAATGCGGTTAATGTTCAAAATATTATTAATCGAGTTACGGGTAAGTCAATATCTGAGATTAATGGTTTAATTCGTGCTAATGGTACTGCTCATTTATTTTTAATAAATCCTAACGGTATTGTATTTGGTGAAAATGCTAGGTTTGATATTGGTGGTTCTTTTATTGGGAGTACGGCTGATAGTTTTAAGTTTAATGATGGTCAGGAGTTTAGTGCAATAAATCCGGAAGATGAACCGTTGTTAAGCATCAATGTTCCTTTGGGTTTACAGTATGGAAAGAAACAAATAGGCAATATTAGTAATTCGGGTAATTTGAATGTTAGTACTGGAAATAATATTACTTTAATTAGCAATAATTTTGAAAATACGGGTACATTGAAAGCTGACGGTGGAAAAATCTCTATTGCTGCAATTGCAAATAAAGGTTTTGCAAATTTGGGACAATCTGGAGAATTATTAAGCTTGGTTCAAACCGCAATTATTGATAGCAATTTGAACAATACTGGAAATATTATCAATAAAGGTAATATTGATGCTTCAATACAAGCAGGAACAGGGGGGAGAATTGTTGTATTAGGAAAAACAATTGGTTTATTAGAAAACTCTTCATTTGACGTTTCGGGAAGTGCTGGTGGTGGAGAAATAATAGTAGGAAATAATGATACAGTCGCTACTTACATCAATCCCAATGCATCTTTAGCAAGTAACGCATTGGTTAACGGAGATGGAGGAAAGATTGCAGTTTCGGCTACAGAATCAACTCGCGTTTATGGAAGTTTCAGTGCCAAAGGTGGTTTAGATAATGGTAATGGTGGCTTAATTGAAACTTCTGGAAAAAATTTTTTAGATATTACGGGTATAGCTGTTGATACTAATGCGAATAATGGCTTGAATGGTAATTGGTGGGTAAATTCGGGTAATATATTCTTTGGAACGGGAAATAGTTTTAATACTACATTTAACAATAATAATTTTGCAATTTTTCAACCAGCACAAGGTGAGACTATATTAGATATTTCGACTTTAGAAAAGCAGTTGAGTGCAGGGAATAATCTAAAAATTTCTGCTAGCAATATGAATAGTAAAGCAGGAAATATTAGAGGTGAAGAAATTAATATTAGAACACAAAATAATATTCCAGTAACATTAACGCTTCAAGCAGATAATAATATTCAATTATCACAAGGTGATATTCAATCTACCAACAACCGCTTAGGTATAGTCTTGCAAGCTGATACTGATGGAAACGGTAAAGGTAATATCAGCTTAGGTAATGGTAGCGACAAAAAACTTCAGATTGATACAAATGGAGAAAGATTTACTGCATCAGCATCTGGTAATATTTCACTTTATGGTGCTGAAATTATGAGTAGTAATAACGGAGACAAAGATTCAGAACCAATCACAATCACTACAAGAGGTTCTGTAGTAGTCGAAAGTAGCGGTATTCAAAAAAATACATTTGCTTCTGGCAATAATAACAATATTAATATTAATGCGGACGCACTTTCTATGAAAGGCGGAATTCATAACTTTACTGATAGTAATAGCGGAGGGAATGCTGGCAATATTAATATTAAAGTGAATTCTTTATCAATAAAAAGAGGTGCAATAACTAGCTCTAGTACAGGTAATGGTAACAGCGGTTCAACGAGAGTTGAAGCAGATGATTTGCTCTTACAACAATCTACAATTGGAAGCATTATAAAAGGTACTGGAAATGCTGGAGATACGATAATTAATGCTAATTCTGTTTCGTTACAAAATAGTAGCTTTTTGACAAGAACCGAAAGTAATAGCGACGGTGGAAATGTCTTAGTAAATGTAACTGATAATATATTTATAGATAATGGTGGTTTAAATAGTAATTCTATTGGTTCAGGCAATGCTGGTAATATAATAGTAAATAGTGGTTCATTAATATTAGAGAACCATTCGACAATAACTGCTAATGCAAATAAATTAAACTCTCAAGCCAATGCCGGAAATATAGATATTAATGCCGATTCTATTCTCTTGCTCAGTAGTACAATCGCAGCAACAGCAAATAGGGGAAATGCAGGAGAAGTTTTCCTTGAAGCCAACAACATTACTTTTAAGAATAATTCTAATATTGATACAAATACCAGGGATAATTCGATTGGAAATGGTGGAAAAATTGAAGTTATAGCTAATTCTATTTTATTTCAGAACGAGCCTGACTTTAAACCTAAAAATAACAGTAACAAAATACTTAATAGTTTGGGCAGTATTACTAGTGGTAAAGGTGATGCTGGAGAAATAATAATCGAAGCAGAAGAGATTATTTTGCAAAATAGGGGAGGAATTGGAATCGATACAAAGAGTGAAGGCAATGCTGGTAAACTTACTATCAATACCTCTTTATTACAATTAGAAAATTCGCGAGTGCAAGACCATGCAGGTATCAATAGTAGTTCTAATGGTTCTGGTAAAGCTGGGGAGCTTGTTATCAATGCTGATAAAATTTTGTTAGATAAGAGCGATATTCGAGCCGAAACTGAATCTGGAAGAGGTGGTAATATCACCCTAAATTTAAACGAAATATTGCTATTACGCAATGGTAGTCAAATTTCAACAGCAGCCGGGACGGTAAGTGGAGGGGGAAATGGCGGTAATATTAAAATTAACGCTCCTAATGGTTTTGTAGTTGCTATTCCAAATGAAAACAGCGATATTACTGCTAATGCTTTTGAAGGTGAAGGTGGCAATATTGAAATTACCTCTTCCGGTATATTCGGTATTCAAATTCGAGAAAACCCTACTCAGCAGATTAGCGATATTAGTGCAAGTTCCAAGTTAGGTATAGATGGAACTGTAGAAATTAATACACCTGAAATCAATCCTAATAATGAATTAACCGAGCTACCATCCATACCTGTCAACACTAAATTAACCCAAGGTTGCTACAGTCCGGGTTATGCTCAAAGCCAATTTTTTATAGTCGGACGTGGTGGTTTACCACCTAACCCCGCAGATTTCCTGACACCCTCAGCAGTAAGGGTTGATTGGGTAAGTCCTCAAAGCAATAGCGAGAATATATCAGCTAGAAATAGAGATATTGAAATAAAAAACAATACAGAAAAACCACGACGGATTGTAGAAGCTACGGGTTGGATATCCAATAGTAAAGGTGAAATTATATTTACTGCTGATACACCTATAGCTACAGCAGATAGTTCTATAAAGCAAGCTCAAAACTGTGAATTTTGAGGGAATTGTCAACAATTCCCTCAACCACGAACCACCAACATCAATTGATTAAATCTCTCGATGGACAGATTGACTTAAGCTTGGGATTTATTCTGTTTTCTGGTAGACAGTCCCATTGACTTGAGCAAACGAGTAATATGATAGTTACTAAAACTAATTCCCATTTCTTTTGCAAGATGCTTGTTTAACCATTGTGCTGTCCAACGCTCAAATGCATACCCGTACTCTCGCGGACTGTTAGATACAAGCTCTCTCAAACGTTGAATATACTGTTCGTTGACAATTTTCGGTCGTCCAATGGGGGAGTCATTCCACTTGTGAAACTGTCCTGTTTTGACCACAGAAATCCAATACCGTGCAGCTTCTTGAGAACAACCTACCTTCTTACATATATTTGTCTGTGATTCTCCAGTATCTGCTAGTAACATGATATGAATTCTACGACGAAATTCAGGACGTAAATTAGTCTGCAAATTTTCTTGTAATAATTGACGCTGGTAAGGTGTTAAAAATAATCTCTGAGCGACTTTCATTGTTTCTCCCTGGAATATTTCTATCAGACAACTAATGAACGGAACTTTTTGCTGAAACAAAAAGATAATGAGTATTGAAGTTGACAGTTTTTACTCTACGTATGATTCACATGCAAGTCTCATTATTCTTGTCAGGTTCGATTATTTAGTTACTACGTTGCTCAAATAGGTTTTTCGCTAATTGGAGTGGGAAAATATGTTTTTTTGCAAAAGTTAATATTGTTGCTAAACCTGTTGTCCACTTTCTCTGTTTCTATAATTCTTCAGTTTTAAGAAATTATTTTTCTTGATTAAATATAGCTGAAACAGTTTTAATACAAGAATTCAACACTAAATTAATCTAATAAGATGTAAACATAATTCACGAAATTATGTGATTGAAACTTTTGGAAAAATATTGACAGTTATAGAATATGGAATTAAGAATAAAGTACGGGCTGAATCAAATTTGAATATTCTCATTCAGTATCTATGCCAATAGATAGATTTGATTAAAATGCATAACTATAGAGCGATTTGAATATAGATAATAGTTACCTGATAAAAGGAATTGAAGCTGTTAGTCTATAAGCCTTAGCAAAAACCCAATAATAAAAGGGTTCGATGACTTAAGTATTGATTTCGCCTTATTTGACTCGATTTTTTAGATAATCTCAAAATAGTTTTTCTCTCTAAATTGTTTGTAAGTATTTTCTATACAAGCTAATCACTTGCTGCTGCATTTACGATAGCAAAAGTCTGTAGAGCATAACTTCATTTAACTGTTGTAATTGCGATTATCAGTTGCGATAAGCAGTTTTTCATGTAATCTATAAGGAATAAAAAAATGGCAGAGAATTTAACAGTAGAACAAGAATTGCAAGCTGAAGCAGTTGCAGAAGAAACAGAAACACCTAGTGCTGCATCAGATGCAATTTTCACCACAAATGAAGCAGATATTTCCATATCAGATCCAGAACTACGAGAGGGATTAGAAGATTTAAAACAGCAGGAAGGGAAAGAAGAACCTGTAATATTACAACCGAGTGCAGAACGAAACGCTCAAACTGAAGCATTACGACAAGTTCAGCAAGGTATATTACAAGCTCCGGAAGGTCAACCGGTAAAGGTTGAAGTCCAAGGATTTAACTTTTCTATTATTGACGGTACTCCAAATAATGACACGCTTACAGGTACTTCCGCTCGTGACATTATCAATGGAGACCAAGGTGATGACAAAATCTCTGGTAGGGGTAACGATGACTTACTGATAGGAGGAGGTGAAAACGATTTTATTGAAGGAAATGGAGGTAATGACCAGCTTTTTGGAGAAAATGACCCGAATGTAAACTCAAACTTTATCGGGATTGGTAACGATACCCTCAAAGGTGGTGGGGGAAATGATTTTCTCAGCGGTCAAACAGGTAACGATGAACTTGATGGGGGTTCTGGAAGAGATACGCTAAACGGTGGAAAGGACGATGACACCCTTAATGGTGGTGGTGGAAGCGATATTCTTAACGGTCAGGACGGTAACGACCAGCTTTTTGCAGGTAGAGGGTCAGATATTGCTGCAGGTGGGGCTGATAACGACAAAATTGAAGGTGGAAATGGAAACGATGTTCTGTTCGGGGATGCGACTTCTGATAGAGCTTCCGGTGTTAGCGGTAATGACACTATAAGTGGTGGAAATGGTCGCGATAATATTTTTGGTGGTTTAGGAAACGACAATCTTCAAGGAGATAGCTCTAGAGATACTCTTACTGGAGGACAAGGTAACGATTCTCTTGATGGTGGAAAAGGTCGAGATAAATTGATTGGGACTGAAACTGTGTTTTTCGGTCAAATAGAATTAGGGTTTGGTGTCGGGGAGAGAGATACTTTAACTGGGGGAACAAATAACGATACTTTCATCTTGGGACTGGAAACAGCTAAAGGTGAAGATGAAAATGGTGTTGATACCGAAATTCAAAATGTAATTCTTTATAACAATAGCAACACTGATAACAGCGGTACTAACGATTATGCTTTGATTACTGATTTTGGTTTTGCAGGTGACGGTATTATTCGAGGTTTAGATAGGGTTCAACTTGTTGGTTCGGAGAACGATTATTCTTTGGGTACTTCTCCTATAGACGGTATTTCTGGAACGGGAATATTTTTAGAATCAGGACAGAAGACAGCAGAACTGATTGGTATTGTGGAAGGGATATCTGAAGATAAACTAAGTTTGGGTGATAGCAATCAATTTGTTTTTGTTAATGCTTAAAATTGCAGTGATGTTTTGAAGTAATAAATGATAGGTTCAAAATCTTCATATCTGGAATATCATTTATTACGACAAAATTGCATATTTCGTTACTATAAACATTCATTTGAGCAGTTAGTAAATACAAGATTACTGTCAATCAATTTTGGATTTTGGATTTTAGATTTACGTTAGCTAAGCGTTTCCGACAGGACATATTTAGATTGTCCCCATACATTTAGGGGCTTGGGTAATTTTGGATTTATGATAATAGAACGGTTTCCATAAATAAATTTAGGGGCTTGAAACCATTCATAATCTAAAATCCAAAATCTAAAATCTAAAATCTAAAATTATTTCGGTTAGAAAGATAACGAATTATATAGAAAGAGGAAAGAATTATGGCTGATGCTAATTTAACAGTTGATTTTGGTGAAGTAATTCAAACACCGACAATTTTTCCTGACGAGCAAGGTAAGATTGAAGTTACAATTACAAATCAGGGTGATACAGATTTTAATGGCCCTTTAGATTTGAAACTTTATGCGTCTACGGATAAAGATTTAGATTTAGATAATCTCAACAAAATAGATGATGTTAGTGCAGATGGAAATGATTTACTCAAGGGTACCGATGAACTCTTAGGTACTTTGAATGAAGGAAATATTAATATTGCTGCTGGGGAATCTCAAACTTTAACAGTAGATTTCTCTGGGTCTGATTTTCGTACAGCAAGTGTTGTTGCACCAGGTTTATACTACCTGTTTGCACAAGTAGAAACGAGTAATGCAGGTGCGGATAATAGCGTAAATTCAGAAGGTGAATTAATTACTCAAGGTGATGCTGTTATCCAATGGAATTCGATTCTTTTAAACACCATTCAAGCTACTGGAAAAAATGGTGCAGATGGAACTGCACCCCCATTAGCAGCACGCAATCAAGCTATTGTTCATCAAGCAATTTATGAAGCTGTTTTAGAAGTACCGGATACATCTGATGAAGCTGCGGTAATTGGAGCAGCTTCTCAAGCGATAATCGAATTATTTCCTAGTGAAGCATCTACAATTCAACAGCTACGAGATGATTTTTTCCAAGCACTTCCCGATACCGAAGCAAATCAAAATGCACTCAAGACAGGACAAGATATTGCTAGTAGAATCAAGCAGGAACGGGAAAATGATGGCTCTAATTCAGCAGATGTCCCTTATACCCCAGGAGATGCAATTGGGGATTGGCAATTTGCTTTTAGAGATGGTGAAACCACAGATCAACAAGTTGGTATAAAAGAAGAAGCAGTATTACCAGAATGGGGATTGGTAGACCCTTTTGTACTAGAAAGTGGTAATCAATTTCGTCCGAATACTTTCCCACAATTCAACAGTCCTTTTTATGCACAGCAGTTAAATGAAGTACAGGAATTAGGTGCAGAAAATAGTACTGCTCGCAATCAAGAACAAACGGAAATTGCTCAATTTTGGGGATATGACCGTAGCGATTCATTTAAACCCCCCGGTCAGTGGAATCAGATTGCTCAAGAAGTCTCTTTAAACAAGGGTAGAACTTTAGAACAGAATGCAGAGCTATTTGCAGTCTTAAATACTGGTTTAGCCGATGCGGGAATTGCAGCATGGGATGCAAAATATGTATACGAACAAATTCGTCCTATAACTGCGATTCGCAGAGCAGATGAAGATAATAACCCGAACACTATCGCAGACCCAAATTGGGAACCTTTATTAGATACTCCTGCTTTTCCCGATTACATCTCCGGACATTCGGTATTTGGTGGTGCAGCAAGTGCAATTTTGACCAAATTTTTCGGTGATACCAGTTTTGAAATTCCCTCTCAAGAACTACCTGGTGTTGCTCGCTCATACGGTAGCTTTTCACAAGCTGCTGATGAAAATGCTGATAGTCGTCTTTTTGGTGGGGTTCATATTAATGCAGCCAATATAGACGGAGTGCTTGTAGGGGAAAATGTCGGTAATTTTGTGTTTGATAATTTTGGGTAAGTGAAGCGTAAGAGTTAGGAGTTGAGAGTTAGGAGTTAGGAGTTAGGAGTTAGCGGAAAGTTTGGGGTGTCGGTTTCCGTCCCGAAAACTTTCCAAGACGGAGTTAGGAGTTATAACTGTTTCCCAGTCTCTGGCTGGGAACCTATTTGTTAAAGGCTCTGCCTTAAACTATTACCATTTTGGAATCTAAATTTTAAACTATGATTTCACACTGTTGGAGACGTGATGTATCACGTCTCTACAGGAGTTTTTATGTTTATAATATTAATTTTTAAATGATGAAATCTTCTCTAAAACTTTCATTTCCTAAAACTATTTTTATACTAAACCGCTCTCCCGGTTCACCACTTAAATCTAGTTGAATATGCTGTTTAGATTCTTCTATTTTTGTATCTATTATTGCTTGCTCGTACTCGTCGAGCAACATTATTTGTAAGTTTGCAGG
>ERZ1740070.1945-NODE-1945-length-12347-cov-5.827774_pt1 | contig 12347 bp, 10 predicted proteins | sample MGYA00581734_ERZ1740070 | MGnify/ENA primary metagenome ERZ1740070 (study PRJEB43018, sample SAMN04849744) | marine metagenome | isolation source: floating plastic debris | place: Pacific Ocean | collected 2008-09-01 | study: EMG produced TPA metagenomics... | reverse complement strand
AACCATCCATTTGGGTAATAGCAAACTCTTCATCTATAGCATGTATTTCAGCTTGAATATCATTCTCATTTGCCATTTCAGCTATTTCTTTTTCAATATCTTGAGAATTGAGCGGGAAATTATTTGTATTTGTCTTTTTTTGTAAGTTCTTTACCAAACTTTCCAAAAGCCACATTTGTTCTTCTAAAGATAAATCGCGGATGGAGCGGTCAATTTCAAGTAACCTGGGGGATATCATTGAGTTATTTAACAGGTTTATTAAATTAAGTTTATCTTAGGAAAATACAGTTTGAGACGATACATACAGATTTGAGAATGTGATGAACAAAATTTTTACCGCAGTGATTTATTGGGAAGAAGATGTATATGTGGCTGAATGTCCTGAAGTCGGAACAGCTAGTCAAGGAGAAACTATCGAAGAGGCGATCGCCAATCTCAAAGAAGCTACAGAACTGTATTTAGAAGAATTTCCGATACCTAAAAATTCTCGCCCTCTGCTAACTACTTTTGAGGTGAAAAGTGCCTAAATTGCCACGGGTAAAAGCCGAAGAAGTCATTCGTGCTTTGGAGAGGTTAGGCTTTGAGCGAGTTCGTCAACGGGGAAGTCATGTAATTATGAAAAGACAATTTAGTATTAATGATGATTTAGAGGAAGTACCTCAAGAAGTTATAGAAATTGGTTGTGTTATACCACTACATCGAAAAACTCTTGCAGTTGGAACTCTTAAAAATATTTTGAGACAAGCTGAAGTTTCGGTGGAAGAATTGTTAGCTAATCTTTAAAGTTTTTTAATGTTTGTGACGAGAATAAATTAGTCAGAGATAAAATATATCAGTAGTGATAGTAACTTTAACGCAGTAGTATAGTACAGTATTTTCCATATATTGCATTTATACATTAAAGCATGGCATTTAAGAAGATACGCCAGAAAGGTATTTCTGCTGAAACTCCGGAAGCGCTTTTAAGAGATTTGAAAAATAGGAAGGTAGAAGGTCTCCTTTCTCATCAAGCTGATATTCTCAGAGAGTACTGTAAAGGAACAGTACTCAATAAATCTGATGTAGCCATTGAGCTTCCTACAGGTAGTGGTAAAACTCTTATTGGTCTTCTAATAGGAGAATGGCGTCGCCGTCACTTCGGTGAGAGAGTTGTCTTTTTATGTCCTACTCGTCAACTTGTAAATCAAGTTGTAGGTCAATCAATAAATAAGTATGGAATAAAAGCAAATGCCTTTGTAGGTAAGAAAGCTGATTTCTCACCTAATATAAAAGCTGAGTATACTAACGCTGAAACTATTGCAGTTACTACTTATAGTGCTTTATTTAATACAAATTCTTTCTTCGATAATGCAGACCTAATAATTATTGATGATGCTCATGCTGCAGAAAACTACATAGCAAAATATTGGTCGCTTTTAATAGAACGACATAAGGGAGAACATAAAATTATTTTCCAAGCTTTAGTTTCAGCAGTAAAAAATATAGTTCCAGATTCACATTATAGACGTTTGTGCAATGAATTTGATGATGTAAGAGATACTCAATGGATAGAAAAAATTCCTACCCCTAAATTTTATGAGCGATTAAGCGAAATAACTGAAATTATTGATGAATATGCGAATCAAATTAAAGACTTAAAATTTTCTTGGTCTGTGATAAAAGACCACCTATTTGCTTGTAATATATACTGTAATTCTGGAGCTTTTTTAATACGTCCTTTAATACCACCGACTCGAAGCCATACACCTTTTTCAAATCCGAAGCAACGTATATATATGTCTGCAACTTTAGGAGAAGGAGGAGAATTAGAACGACTTGCTGGCGTAGAAAAAATAGTCCGTTTATCAGTGCCGGAAGGATGGGATAAACAAGGTATTGGTCGTAGATTTTTTTCTTTTCCAGAAAGGTGTTTAGAGGAAAAAGCTGCGCTTAATTTAACTCTAAACATGATGAAAGAAACACCAAGAAGCCTTATTTTGGTACCAGATGAATATAGTGCAAATGAAATTAAAAATCAAATAGAAAAAAAATTAAGTTATAAAGTATTTAATGCAAAGCAAATTGAATACTCGAAGGAACCTTTTATCCAAGAAGAAAAAGCTGTTGCTGTAGTTGCCAACCGTTATGATGGAATAGATTTAGTCGGTGATGAATGTCGCCTTTTAATTATTAAAGGTTTACAAAAATCAACAAATCTTCAGGAAAGGTTTCTAGTGACGAGAATGCCTGCCGCTATCCTCTTCTATGAACGTATTCTAACTCGCATTATTCAAGCAGTTGGACGTTGTACAAGGTCTCCGAATGATTACGCTTCAGTAGTTATTATTGGAGATGAGTTAAGTAATTTCTTGCTAGACAAGGATAGAAGACCATTTTTACATCCAGAAATTCAAGCGGAACTAGAGTTTGGAATAGAGCAATCTAAAGACTTGGAAGAATCTGAATTCATTGAGAATTTAAAAATTTTCTTACAACATACTGATGATTGGAACGAGGTTGAAGAAGATATTATTTCATTAAGAAATTCATTAGAACAATCTAAACTTCCAGCCATAGATAAATTAAGTAATGCTGTAGTTCATGAAGTTAGATACCAGTATGCGATTTGGAATGGAAACTTTGAACAAGCTTTTAATGAATGTCGTTCCGTTTTAGATTCCTTAAGTGGAGACGATGTAAAAGGATATAGAGCTTTTTGGTACTATTTAGCTGCTAGCGTAGCTTGGATAGCCGCTGATAAAGGGATCAATTCGATGCAAAGTATCGCAAGAGATTTTTTTGATAAGGCTGCTAATACTGCTGAAGAAATTACATGGCTATATGAATTACCTCGCTTAAATAGTAGTATTGCTGAAGAAAATCAAACTGAAAAGCTTAGATTATCTACTTTGATTGAATCCTTAGAAATACAATTATCAAAACTAAAAACTGCTAACAATAAAAGATTCGAGAAAGAAGAAAGAGAAATTTTAGAAAATCTTAATAGACTTACAAGCACAAAAGAAGATTCTACAGCTTTTGAGAATGGACATGAAAGACTAGGGCGTTTACTAGGATATACAGCAGAAAACTCCGAAGGAAATGCAGATCCAGATCCTCGCTGGATGATTGGTGATGATTTTTGTATTGTGTTTGAAGATCATTCAGGAACCAGTTTGGGAGCAAACAAAGTTAGGCAAGCTGCTTCACACCCTAACTGGATAAAAAGAAACCTCAATCTTCGACAAAATGCACAAATTATTCCAGTGATAGTAACACCTTGTAAAAGCATAGAAGAAGGAGCTACACCTCACACGGGAGATATTTGTTATTGGAATCAACAAGAATTTATAGATTGGGCAAAGAATGCAATAAGTGTTGTACGTGATTTGAGACGAAGTTTTCCAGGTGAAGCAAGCTTAGAATGGCGAAAGCGTGCGATGCAAGCTTATAAAGATAATGGTCTTGACCCAGCATCTCTTGCAAAAAACTTAAGTGAAAGTAGACTTTCAAATCTCCCAACTAAGGGTTAGTTAGCCTTGAAATTATTGTCAACATTCTGAAAAAAGCAATTCCTATCTTGTAGCCTAATAGTTAAGAATTCAAACCCACGCAGGTGGGTTTTGTTCGTATAGCCCCATATTTCCAATCTGAGGGCAAATTTTCCAAATTTAATACAATACCATCAAAACATCACCCACACACCCAGGAGAATATCCCCAAGTGCAGCCAGATTTAATCGGTTTAGAAATTACTAAAGGAGAATTAAGACGCTTAACTGGTGTAGACCCTGAAGATGTTTTTCGTCCTTCAATTCTGAAAAACCGCGAAAAACGATTTGCTTTTTTCATGAATGAAGTAATTACTGCTCTCGCGTTTACTCCTATTGTTGTTGGTTTTATTTATGCATTTATTATTTTACCTATAATCGGTTCCTCAATTCCGCTCGGATTATTATTGTTAGCTTTAGCACCAGTCATGGTGATATTAATACGGGGAGTTTTGCGACAAAGAAACTGTCCTAAATCCTTAACAAAACTTCTTGACGAAGTTGATGAATATCACGAAGTCATCCAAGCTATCGATATAAACGACCAGTTAGCATCGTCGGGAAATACTCAAAGCAATATTAACGATAGAGATAAAGTTATTGAAGCATTACAACTAATTAGGGAAGATTTAGTCCGGGCTTTGAAAACGGAACGAGTTTTACGGGATAATAAAAAGTTACTTGCTAACAATCAAGATTTATTTGTCAATAATTTAGCCAATTTACAAGCTCTGCAAGTTAGTACGGAAGCTGGACAATATGCTCAACTTCTCAATCAATCTTTGCAGATAGCTGTTGATGTTCAATCTCAAATAAGAAAATTACAGTCGCCCAAATAGTTTTGATTAACCAAAAAATGTGACTAAAAATATGACTACAAAACCAAAAATAATTGTTCTCGATGATGACCCTACTGGTTCTCAAACTGTTCACGGTTGTTTGCTGCTAATGCAGTGGGATGTGGATACTTTACGTTTGGGATTAAAAGATGATTCACCGATTTTTTTTGTTTTAACTAATACCAGAGCTTTAACTCCAGAAAAAGCTGCATCTATTACAAAAGAGGTTTGTCATAATTTAAAGTTAGCTTTAGAAGCTGAGCAAATTCAAGATTTTCTAGTTGTTAGTCGCAGCGATTCAACTTTGCGAGGACATTACCCAGTTGAAACTGATGTAATTGCTGAAGAATTGGGACCATTCGATGCTCATTTTCTTGTCCCAGCCTTTTTTGAAGGAGGACGTATTACTCGTGATAGCATCCATTATTTAATGATGCAGGGTGTCCCTGTGGCTGTTCATGAAACCGAATTCGCTCGCGATTCTGTATTTGGCTACAACGACAGCTACTTACCCAAATATGTAGAAGAAAAAACTCAAGGACGTATTACTGCTTCCAAGGTAGAAAGATTTTTACTTGATGATATCCGTGGTGGTACCTTGGAACGGTTGATGAAGCTCAAGGGTAATCAATGTGGTGTTGTTGATGGTGAAACCCAAACCGATTTAAATAAGTTCGCTGAAGATGTATTAACCGCAGCGAGTCGGGGAAAACGCTTCTTATTTCGCTCTGCTGCAAGTATTTTAACTGCTTTAGCTGCATTACCTCCCCAACCAATTTCACCAGAAAATATGGCTGAGTACGTGATTACAGGTAAACCGGGAGCAATCATAGTTGGTTCTCATGTGAAGAAAACTACTCAGCAGCTAGAGGTCTTATTACAAGAAAAAGGTATCGTAGGAATCGAAGTAGATGTAGCACAGTTACTTGATAAAGGTAATCAATCTGCTACACTGCTAACCGATATACTCAAAAATGTTCGCGAGGTACATAATTCTGGCAATACACCAGTAGTTTATACCAGTCGTGAAGAATTAACTTTTGAAAATGTTAATCAGCGGTTGCAATTTGGAGCTAAGGTTTCCAACTTATTAATGGATGTTGTGCGGGGTTTACCTTCTGATATAGGATTTTTAATCAGTAAGGGAGGTATTACCTCTAACGATGTTTTAAGTAATGGTCTTGCTTTAAATACAGCGCGTTTATTAGGTCAAATTCTCGCTGGTGTTTCGATGGTAAGTACTCCCAAAAATCATCCCCAGTTCCCTAATTTACCAGTGGTACTATTTCCAGGTAATGTTGGTGATGCAGATGCTGTATCTACTGTTTATCAAAGATTAAGTAAAAATCTGAAGTGAGGTTTTGTAAATAATAATACTTGAACATTAACTTTCAATAATCTATAAAGAAAGTTAAAAAATAAGGTTTAAAAATAAACTTTGTAGATTGAGCGGTAATTTAATTCAAAAATAATTATCCAAAGTTATCCAATATGCTCGCATTTAATGCTATGGTAATGCGTCAGCTAAGTAAAATTTTTTTTTATCTATGTAGATTGTTATTAATAACACATCATATAGATGACAAACTTTTTAATTGTAATTCTCAATATGTAAGTATTTGAGAATTGCTTGATGTCCGCTTTTTGGCTGGTGTTGCATGACTTCTGAAGAAGCTATTCCAGATTTTAATTCTAACAATGGTGTTTCTGAGACAGACTCCAAAGTTACGCTTGACGATGTTACGGAATCTACAGTTACGGAGCAAGATGACTCTGCTTCCAATCAAACTAATCTTTCTTTGGAATCAGTTTCTCATCAAACAAATACCCTTGAAACTACTGCGATTCCCCAAGAAGATTTTGTCTCAAATCAAACTAGTATTGAAGAAACTGCTGTTATTCCCCACGAAGAGATTGTCTCAAATCAAGCTAGCATTGAAGATAGTAAGACTGAAACTATAAAGAATCAATCAGTTTCCCATCAAACAAGTGTTGAAGAAAAATCTGCTGTTGAAGTTGAAAGTGCTAACTCTGATTCTGCCGAGCAGAAAGTTAATAATGAAACAAGTATTGATATCGATACATCATTATTAGAAAATGCTGCTCATCAAAAAATACAGGTAGAAATTAGAAACGAAAAAGACAGATTGGTATTAACTTTACCAACTGTATCTGAAGCTTCTGTATCGGAATACACTTGGTCGGAAATTTGGCAACAAATGAAACTGCGGCTTATGGCCCAAAAGCGCTTTATTTCATCTGAGATAAGCGTTCATTTGGTAGCGCACGACCGTCTACTTGATAGCAGACAACTGCAAGACATTGCTGAAACTTTAAGCGAAATGTCCTTGCTACTCAAATCTGTTGGTACCAGTCGTCGTCAAACTGCAATTGCAGCTGCGGGTGCTGGTTACTCGGTGGAGCAATTGCAGCCAAAAAAGGCTTTCAGTTTTGAATCTGCTTCTACTACTTCACCCCCAGCAGAACCGCTTTATCTGGAAACTACGGTGCGTTCTGGTATCGAAATTCGTCACAGAGGTAGTGTAATTATCTTGGGAGATGTAAATCCTGGTGGTATTGTAGTCGCAGACGGCGATATTCTAATTTGGGGTCGCCTGCGTGGGGTCGCTCATGCGGGTGCCCAAGGCAACAGAGAATGCACGATTATGGCTTTACAAATGGAACCAACCCAGTTGAGAATTGCCAATGCTTTGGCTAGGGCACCAGAGAAATCGCCTACGCAACAGATTGCAGAAGTTGCGTATATGACGACACAGGGAATCCGCATCACCAAGGCTAACGATTTTTCTCGAATTAGTTATTAGTTGATAGTGGTTAGTGGTTAGTAGTTAGTGGTTAATTATTAAAACTCATAACTCATAACTCATAACTCATAACTCATAACTCATAACTCTATTATTTTTTATGCCATCACGAGCGCGTTCGTAATCATGACTCGAATTGTTGTTATTACCTCCGGAAAGGGAGGAGTAGGAAAAACCACTACTACAGCCAATCTGGGCATGGCTTTAGCCAAAATAGGCCGTCAAGTAGCATTAGTTGACGCTGATTTTGGTCTGCGGAATTTGGATTTGCTGTTGGGACTCGAAAACCGTATTGTTTACACTGCGGTTGAAGTTTTGGCCAGGGAATGTCGCTTGGAACAAGCCTTAGTCAAAGATAAACGACAACCCAACTTAGTGCTGCTACCTGCGGCACAGAATCGCACCAAAGAAGCAGTAACACCCGACCAAATGAAGTTACTGGTAAATGCTTTAGCGCAGAAATATCAGTACATCATTATCGATAGCCCCGCTGGAATCGAAATGGGTTTCAAAAATGCCATAGCCCCAGCAAAAGAAGCTTTAATTGTTACAACTCCGGAAATAGCAGCCGTGCGTGATGCTGACCGGGTAGTAGGGTTATTAGAAGCACAGGGAGTCAAGCGCATTCACTTAATCATCAACCGGATAAAACCCGCAATGGTTCGGTTAAATGATATGATGTCTGTGCAGGATGTTCAGGAACTTCTAGCAGTTCCATTGATTGGAGTAATTCCCGACGACGAGCGGGTAATTGTTTCTACCAACCGTGGCGAACCTTTGGTTCTATCAGAGAATCCTTCTTTAGCTGCCACAGCTTACGATAACATTGCTCGTAGATTGGAAGGGGAAACGGTAGATTTTATTGATTTCGACTCGTCCCAAGACAACCTATTTTCCCGTCTCCGAAGGTTATTGTGGACAAAAATTATTTAATCAAATCCAGTATGCGCTCGCACAGCAGCAATGATACTTGAACTTTTAGAACGACTTTTTTTTCGCGGTAATGATAACAGTCGCAATGATGTTAAACGTCGTCTGCAATTAGTTATTGCTCATGATAGGGCTGACTTAAGCCCTCAGATGATAGAGAAAATGCGACAAGAAATTTTAGAGATTGTTTGTCGCTACGTCGAAGTTGAAGCAGATGGTCTGGAATTTTCTTTGGAAAGTAACCAGCGTACAACAGCTTTGATTGCTAATGTACCGATTCGTCGAGTAAAAGGTTCTACAGCGGAGTCCGAAACAGACAAAAAAAAGTCTGAGTAATTTTATTTAATATTTTTGAATAAAAAGCTATGTGCTTTTGCCATCCACTTTGGGGCAAAAGTATATTTTGTTGGGGATTGGGAATAGGGGATTGGGGATTGGGAATAGAAAATTGAAAATACAGCATATTTTATCTTTATGAGGTACATTCTAACGGGCAGGGATGCCTATACCACAAGAGCTTCATAAAATTTTTCGTTGCTGATTTGATGTATGAAATTGATTTGTCGCATAATCAAAACCCTTGTAGAGACCGGATATATCGCGTCTCTACACTTAAATTCATACCGGGATTCAGCAACGCCAATTTTTCTATACCTCATTTACCTGCAAGGTGCTGTAAATTGCCTATGAAGATTAATCGGATAAAAAACTAGTAGTCAGTCTCATTCGTTTTGATAGTATGTAGAGAACTAGTACTGCTACGTCTTCCCACCTGAAAAAGAAAACAAACCCATCATATTTGATAAAAAAACATCCAATCCCCAATTCCCAAAATAAAATAAATGAAAAATCCCGTTTTAGCTTCAACTAAAATGGGATTACTTTTAATATTACGGACAATACAACAAACGATACCGATTATCTATTGATATGCAACTTGTGGTCCAGCCCAAATATCAGTACTCTTTCTACCAAAAGTAGTAGGTTGGTCTACTTCTGGTGTAGCGACTGTTTTACCATCATTTGCAACTGTAATAGTAGGCCAAGTTTCTTGACCCATTTCACCAGCCCGGAATACTACATTATCCGGTGTATTCTTACTCCAACCTAATAGAACCGCAATATCATATTGATGATTCTTTTGAGAAGGAGCAACTGTATTAGCGCGATTTTTCTGACGATTCCAAATAAGTGCTTTGTCTGTAGCGTGAGCGGTATTGAATAAACCTTCAAATTTGCGTGCTAAGAAACGCTCACCATTCTCAGACCAGCCAACAGGAACTAATACACCTATTTTTCCTGGAACTTGGCTGTTTTCACCCTGCATTTTCTTAGCTTTAAGTAAAGGGTCTACTAAAGCAGAAGTTGATGCAACAACCTTTAAATTATTAGTTTTTCTATCTTCCACAAACAACACGCTGCTTACGCGGCTTTTGTGCATTTCCGACTTAACTTCTAACTTGACGCGGCTGTAAATAGAATAACGACCGTCTGGAGAAGTTACAGGTACGCTACGGTAATAGCGCGTTCCCGAACCACCATTAGCACTTACAGTTTCCTGAGTAGCGTTTATCCATGTCCAAGGAATTGAATGAGGACTCCCAATTGGGTCTTGCTGGGATAATTCTGATTCTTGTGGTTCTTCGCTTACAGGTGCGTCAGTTGTATGAGGAATGATATTTCTTCTCAAAGCAACTATTTTAGTTGCCTTTAATGACTTGGCACCTGCTAATTTAGCTACTAAAATATCTTTTTTTGAAGATTGAGTTTTTGCAGCTTTTAAACGCTGTGCCAACTTAATTCCATTAGCAGAGCTTTTTCTTGGTACCACTTTAGTATTGGTAACAGAAGGTGCTAGCTCGACTTGTACAAATGGGTCTTCTTCAACAAAAGAAGAATCATTAGAAGCAGCAGTTTCTTCTCCTTGAGTAAAAGTCTCTATAGTTAAAGACCCTGCTGTATTCGGCTGTATAATTTGAGGCTTGATAACCGCAGCGATTTTCATTGACTCAGATTTTTCTTCAGATGTCAAAGTTTTGACCGCTTCTGGCTGCGATAATTCATATTTTCTCGCAATCGGAACCTCTACTAACGTCGATTCCAATTCTGGAACTTCGGCAGCAACTTTAGTTGCTTCTGAAAGATTAGCCGAACTGGAATGCGCTGATGCTCCGACTACAGGCGCAATCAGTATTACGACTAATACGTACTTGAGGAATGGTTGCACGCGAAACCATCCTGACAGTAAAAGATGTTTCAGCATTTGTTGGTTGACTCTCTAGAGGGCGGTTGCTGTGGGAGGAGCAATGCCTCACGGCAATGGGGCAGGCTATCTTCTATATGTATAACAGGGAACTTTCAAATTTAACGAGATTGTCTACTTTAATTTCGCATAATTTACGAAATTAGAGTATTGTTTTTTACTCATTTTCCTAAACAATTGTTTAGAAAGTTATCATTTAGATAAAGTTTATTGAGTAAAGTTGTTTGCTATCGCCGAATGTGTATAAGGGCGAAAAATAACACTAGAATAGAAACTTTCTTAGAGAAAGCAAAATGAGCAACAATAGATTCACCGCTTCAGATTAAGATTACACGGAATTCAATGTAACCTAAATAACTTTATACAGATATCAGAATCAGAATCTTAGCTACTAAGTAGTCACTTACGTAACTTCCACATTTCAAACGCCGATTCCGGTAATGTATGAGGAATATTAAAAAAATAGTCGAACAGGAACTAACAGTTGTATTCTAGATGCTACTTTACATTTACTTACAAGGAAACAATTACCTGTATCAAATGTAATATTTTACTGAATCGATATACTTAGGAAAACTTAGCTATAATCGCTTAGATTTCACTAGAGGGATAATAGAATAAAGGAAAGCAATAAAACGTAATAAATAAAAAATACTAATTTTTAATATTCAATTTGTCCTACATCAACATTAGTATAGTCTATGAATACAATAATTGCACTCTGCCAATTGACTTATTCTAAAAAAAGCAGTACTAGTGCCTTCATGTAAGTATTGATAAGTAAATTTACTGTTTACAGTCGAAATATTAGCCCTGGCTATCTATGAAAGTAATATTTTTTGGTACTCCTCAATTCGCCGTTCCGACTCTAGAACAATTGCTTAGTCATTCAGATTTTGAAGTGCTTGCAGTAGTGACTCAGCCAGATAAAGTACGTGGACGGGGCAAGAAAATCACACCTTCTCCTGTCAAAAGTGTTGCTGTTTCACATGATTTACCTGTATGGCAACCGACTCGAATAAAAAAAGATGAAGCGACTTTAAATCAATTAAAGGAAATAGGTGCAGATGCATTTGTTGTAATTGCTTACGGACAAATTCTCTCGCAAGAAATTTTAGATATACCAAAAATTGCTTGCGTCAACGTGCATGGCTCGATTTTACCTGAATACCGGGGTGCAGCCCCAATTCAATGGTGTTTACACAACGGAGAACAAGAAACTGGGATAACCACCATGTTAATGGATGCGGGTATGGATACCGGCGCAATGTTAATAAAAGCTACAACACCCATTGGATTGCTTGATAATTCGCAAGATTTGGCGGAAAGATTAGCATCCATGGGCGCAGACTTGTTGGTAGAAACACTTATCAAACTTCAAAAACAAGAAATTCAACCTACTGCTCAAAATAATTCCCAAGCAACCTATGCACCCTTAATCAAAAAAGAAGATTATTCTTTGGATTGGTCAAAAAGTGCCATAGAACTACACAACAAAATTAGGGGTTTTTATCCTAACTGTGTCGCAACATTTCGTAATCAACCAATCAAAATTACAGCTACTGCTCCACTTAGTTCGGACTACTCCAATAAATCATTAGCATTGCTTCAAGAAATACAAAGTAAGTTACCAGATTTATCAAACTTATCAGGTAAACCTGGAGAAGTTGTCAGTATTGTCAAAGGAGTAGGAGCAATTGTACAGACTGGTAATGGTTTACTGTTATTGCGAGAGGTACAGTTAGCTGGAAAACGTCCTCAATCGGGATGGGATTTTGTTAATGGTACTCGTTTAACTGTGGGGGAAGAGTTAGGAGTTAGGAGTTAAGAGTTAGGAGTTTGGATTTTGGATTTTGGAGTTTGGATTTTGGATTGAGAGTTAGGAGTTAAATATCTATTTAAAAAGCTATTATTGCTCGGTAACAGTAAATAATTAGTATTATTTCTTATTTTTTATTTTT
>ERZ1740070.1941-NODE-1941-length-12363-cov-6.372278_pt1 | contig 12363 bp, 7 predicted proteins | sample MGYA00581734_ERZ1740070 | MGnify/ENA primary metagenome ERZ1740070 (study PRJEB43018, sample SAMN04849744) | marine metagenome | isolation source: floating plastic debris | place: Pacific Ocean | collected 2008-09-01 | study: EMG produced TPA metagenomics... | reverse complement strand
ACCTGTCACAACGGTCTACCCCATGGTCTTTAACAACCCCCTCCGGCAACCCATTTATGTGTCGTAGGGGCGCAGCATGCTGCGCCCCTACGACGGTTGCGTCTAACAAATCCGGCATCCGCATCCGTTTGGATTTTTGGGTAATCAGATGACGAATCCCGCAGTGATTAATGGCATAGGCCGTGCGGGCAACAGGCGCAGCCGGATCAAGCGGCACATAGGCCGCACCCGCTTTCCAGATGCCGTAAATTGCGATCGCACTCTCCAAACTCTTACTCAGATAAATCCCCACCCGGTCGCCCCGCTGCACCCCCAGGTCAACCAGCTGATGGGCCAACCCGTTGGCCTGCCGCAACAGTTCGCCATAGGTAAGACTCTTCCCATCACAGCGAAACGCCTCTCGTTCAGGAAACTGTTTGGCAGAGCAATCTAAAATTTGAGACAACACATAAATCATGCCCACTTCCTACAGCCCCAATGAACGCGCAATAATATTGCGCTGAATATCTGAGGTGCCCGCATAAATCACCCCGCCAACGGCATCTCGCAAATCTCGCTCCACCTCATACTCTGTGAGATAGCCATTTCCCCCATGGATACGCACTGCATCTAACCCAGATGCCACAAAACACTCGCTGAGATAAAGCTTGAGCAAGGCCGCTTCTAGCATGGCAGGCTGCCCCCGCTCTTTTAACCATGCCACTTTATAAAGGAGCAACCGAGCCGTCTCTAACCGCAGTTTCATATCAGCCACCCGGTTTGAAACAGATTGAAACTTACCAATGGGTTGACCGTACTGCTCTCGCGACTTAGCATACTCAACGGTTTTCTCTAGCTGACGTTCCATGGTACCGAGCTCACTGGCCAGGTTAAAACAGCGGTCATACTCCAGAGAACTATGGGAGAAACTAAACCCAGCCCCTTCTGGACCCAGACGATCTTCTTCGGGCACAAAACAATCCTTAAAGAAAATCTCGCCAAACGGCACTGTGCGCAGACCCATTTTGTCTTTGACTGGCCCCGTGGAGAAACCCACTGCTGCGCGCTCAACTAAAAAAGCGGTCACCCCCCACTTGCCCAAGCTCGGGTCAATGGTGGCAAACACCAGAGCTAAATCACAAATGGGGGCACAGGTAACAAATTTTTTGCTGCCGTTCAGCATATAGCCACCGTCACACTTTTGAGCATGGGTTTTGAGGCTATACACATCCGACCCGGCATTGGGCTCAGATAGGGCATGCACGCCAATCCATTCACCCCGACACAGCTTTGGCAGATATCGCTGCTTTTGGTCGTCAGTCCCAAACTGCTCTAAAAGAATCTGCACCGTCCACATCTGAGCATTTAGCCCTAACGTAAGACCATTATCTTCACAGCCATAACCGAGGGCCTCCATCGCCAGCACGGCGGTCATAATGTCCAGGGCAGGCGAGCCGCTGTACGCCTCTGGCATACACATACCCTGAATGCCAAACTCAGCACACTTTTTCCAGTTCTCCCAGGAAAATTTGCCATGATAGTCACGCTCTACCATGTCACCATTCAGGTTCTCTTGCGCAAACTGAATGACGCGGTGCTTAAAAGCGAGTTGTTCGTCTGACCAGGAAAAATCCATGACAATGTTGGGAGTGAAATGTGAGTAGATTACAGGACAAAACTATAGGGATTTTTAACTTCAGCGGTGGCGCTTTCTAGCCCAACTAGGGTACCGATCTGTAGCTCAGCTGCATAGTCCAGCAACATATTCATGGCCACCTGATCCTCAAGGGCAAATCCGGTGGAGTCAAACACAGTGGTCTGTTGCTGATAGTGATGATACTGGGCCGGATGCTTGACTACGCTAGATAGCTCACCTCCAATTTGATCCAGCTTCTTAAACTGTTGACATTCACCTTCACGAATAGCCTGATCTCGAAAATCGGGGCACACAAAACTGCGCTCTAAAAGACTTAAGGGTACCTCAAACTTACCAGGGAAATCAGCCCCTACCGCATTGACGTGCAGCCAGGGTTTGAGGGCTTGGTCAAAAAAGACCGGCCCATCATCCACATCCACCGATGTAGCCGTGCAGAGAATATCAGCGGCGGCAACAATCTCAGCAATCTCTGCCTGGCAAATCTCTAAATGGTCTAACCCCAAACAGGCGATTCGCTCAGAGAAGGTTTGACTCACCGTTGGGTCACTATCAAAAATGAGAACCTGTTTCAGGTCAAAACAGCGAGACAGCCCATGGAGCTGTGTGACGGCCTGGGCCCCCACACCAATCAGGCCAAGAACTTGGCTACTGGGTGAAGCCAGGAGTTTGGTTGCGATCGCAGAGGCCGCCCCTGTTCTTAACGCTGTCAAAAACGTCCCATCAATCACCGCAGAGAGGTGCCCTGACACCGGATCATAGGCAGAAACCGTAGAAAGCACCGTCGGTAGATTATGCAAACTCGGGTTCTGAGGATGGTACCCTACCGCCTTCACTACAATTTGCCGGTGTTTTTCAAAGAGCGGCATCCATTCTATTAACCCCACATGGGGTTGTTCGTAGCTAAACCCGCTACGAACAGGCACCACCGTTCTTTCAGGATCAAACTGTTCAAATGCTTGGGTGAGACGGGCAATCATCTCATCCATCAGTGCATTCAACCCCACATACTCAACAATACGTCGAGTATCATCCACTGTGAGGATCAGGGTTTGTAACGACGAAACCTCAACAACGTTGTTAATCGCACTAGCCTGCGTCAAAGAAACCATGGGAAACCTGTTTGCCAACTCGCCGCCTTAAAAAAATAATGCTTCACCACACTCACCACTCTAAAACAGACTTTGTAGCACCGGTAAAACTCGAATATTCACATTAAACGCCCGTTCTATAAACCAATAGAGTGATATTGCCCCCAGCAATACAGCCCCCACCCTAATCACAAAGCTCAGATAAAATCGTTGGTTACGTAGCCAATAAATCACTGGAAGGATTACAGCGATTATCATCAATTGCCCAATTTCCAAACCCAAATTAAACCCAAACACAGATAAAACCGTCTTCTGACTTGTTGCCCCCAATTCTATTAAGGCATTAGCCAGGGCAAATCCATGAAACAATCCAAGGAGAAAAAGAATTAACCATAGACGTCTCCGAAAAATAGGATAAAAGATATCCACCACTGCTAAACCAATAGAAGCCGCAATGAGAGACTCCGCCATTCGAGCAGGTATCTCAACAACCTGCAATGAAGCTAGCCAGAGCGTAATACTGTGGGCAACAGCAAAAACAACAGCGACTTTAATACTATAAACAAATGCGGTTGAGAGCTTATTGACCGGTTTCCAAGTTGAATCTTCCTGTCGACTTAACACTGATGGCAGCAGTAAAGCAACCAGAAAGAGAACATGGTCAACACCTTTTATAAAATGAATTATCCCCAGATAGACAAGCGTCGAAAAGCCCTGCCACAGACTACCGGACGTGAGATCTAATGTCTGAGTCTGCCCTGGCTGTCTAAATATCATCGATGGCTCAGACTCATTTTGAAACGTCCCTGTCATCCAGTTTTCTTCCACTAGCAACATCGTTGTATGCTGCGGCAGTTGTTCTAAGATGACATCATAGGTCGCATCGATCGCTTCAGGCATCTGCTGAAACCCGTCTAGGGCATAATCAATTTTTAAAAACTGTGCAAATGTTGTGTTTAAAAATCCATAGTCTTGAAATATAAGGCTGCACGCTTGAGGAGCACAGTCCAGGGTTAGATGCTCATCCACATAAGCTTGTATCTGCTCGATATGGGGCTCAATATCATCTGAACGAATCTTTTTCTCAGCTGGGAGTCCCAGATTTAATACTTGATTGAGTTCCTTAATGGGCATCTCCACCCGCGCTGAGAGCATATTTTCCCTAACCTGCAGATAGACATAGCTCTGTCCTAAATTATGTGCCAGCGCATCTGATAGTAAAGAGGAACTCACAATACACAACAGGCAAGCTAAAGTAGCAAGTACACACTTAGCAACAGCAGATTGCATCAGCTTACCAGGCATGATTTCTACCAGACCCTAAACGGTCTCTCCAAGGACATCAATAAAATATGAGAAATAGCTGAATATTGCCTTAAAACTGCTGTATTAAAAACTCAATCTGGCCAGCAGCTTGAGCGCACGTATAAGATTCGTTTAACGTTTCCTCAAAAACTATACATTAGATTTCCGATACTCAAAACATCGCCAAAATAGACGCTAATTAGATAGCAAGGCCAAAGAAAGCATTACTTACGAGTAGTACGGGAAACTCCTACAGTTGGTTTTAAAGTTAGGATGAATCTTATTTAAAGGAAACATAAAGACAACTTCCCCTATGGCTGATTTTCTTCCATATTTGTGTTGAGGCTGTTTTTATAGTCCATAAAATATGCGCTGCGAAAAATTTAAGGGAGCATGCATGCATTCTAGACGACCCCAAAGTAATAAAGCATGAGGCTAACGTCCTAAATTTTAGAGTAGGTCTTTAGCCCCACAACAAAATTCAATCTCCGAGCCAATCAAAGTTTTCAAATTATTGTCGTTGGCAAGGCAATCATCTAAACAAAACGCCTAAAACACTTTATTACTCAAAAAAATTCTCTCTCAGTATCTGTTCTTGCTGGCGCACGGCTGCCAACAGCTCTGCATTTTGAATGATAGTACCTACCTGATTATTAAAAATATAAAGACATTTTTGATCGCTATCATCAAAGCTGGTGCAATACTGATCTGGCACTGGCTGGTCATGGACGAGTGGCAGTCTGGCATAGTAGCCTGCCTTTTTTTTGTTCACCAGCTGGGTCACGCCAATCAGCTCTCCATCTTGATTAAGAATAGGCATACAAAGAAGGCTACAGGTACGATAGCCACTCCTGGTATCGGTCGCTTTTGCCCGTTCAGATGCCGGGTGATTATAGATATCAAAGGGAATATTCAACGCCTTACGGGTTTGGGCAACATCTCCTGCAAACCCTTCTCCGAGCTTAAGACGAATTTCTCGAACCTCACCATTGTCAAACTGAATACGACTCCATAGTTCGTTGCGATCGCAATCCAGCAACCACAGCGTGCCACGATCCGCACTCATTAATTCCTTAGCCGCATCAATAATACGCCCCAATATCTCTTCTGGTTCCGCCGTACTAAAATCACAGGACCGTACTGCCGCCATCAGTGTTGCCGCCACCCGCTGACCTCGCGATGTTTTGTGGTAAGAGAAAAAGCTCTCCAAAATAATCTGAATAGCCGCAGAGTTGGCATTGACTATCTCAATATCACTGGCAGTAAATCCCTGACAGTCTATCCGCTCAGCAAGTGGCAAATCTGGGTGCTGATAGGGTAGCAGTTTGTTTAGCAGCTGCACCACTGCAATCAGCTCTCCACTATGGTTAATCAATGGCAAAGTCAGTAACGTATAGGTACGATATCCGATTGTGTGCTCCTGACTTTGGGCAAACCTTGAGCGCGGATCGTCATAAAAATCATAGGCAATATTGATCATCCGGTGGTGGGCCGCCACCTCCCCAACGATGCCCTGATTAATCGGCACCCGAATTTCTAACGTATTGACCTCGCTATCCGTTTCCGCAACAATCGACCAAAATTCCTGACGGTCAGAGTCAAACAAAAAGATGGTAGTGCGATCTGCCCCAAGAGATTGTCCTAATTTAAGGGTAATAGAGTGCAGTGTGGTATCTAAAATCTCATCAAACCCCTGCTTGTCCATTACCTGGTTCAATAGCTCCAGGGTTTTACTCACAACATTGCGAGGATAAACCGCCTGACGTTCAAGCTCAGCAAAATTCTGGACATTTTGTAACGCAATCCCCACCTGGGTATTAAACACCTCCATATGTTGCTGACTGGTGCTATCAAAACTAGCTTGAAAACAAGCCGGAGCCTCAGGCCAACAGCCAGGATCATAGGGTAGAAAATCTCCCTGACGTCGCTTATTAATCAGCTGTGTTACCCCCACCAACTCACCATGCTGATTCCACACTGGCATACACAGCAGGCTGCAGGTACGGTAGCCGGTTTTTTGATCCATTCGCCTAGAGCGACCAGACTGCGGATGATCATACAGATCAAACCCAATATTTAACGGCTCCCCCGTTTGGGCCACAATCCCGGCATATCCCTGGCCGATGGGGATGCGAATCTCATTTACCTCACCATTTTCAAACGGAATATTAGACCAAAGTTCCTGAGTCTCATGGTCCACTAGCCATAGCGTCACCCTATCCGCATTCATCAGCCGCTTAGCCGCATCAATGACCCGCCCAATAATTTCATCTGGGTTAAGGCTGCTTTGAGAAACCGAGGTGGTTGCTTCCGTCAGTGCCTCTGATGTCTGGATGCGTTGCGTCAGAAGATAACAATAGTGACACTGCTCTAAAATTCGCTGAATCGGCTCAGCATAATCCTGTAGCTGTACTTTATCTTCTTGATTAAACCCCAGCAGATCAATCCTCTCTTCTAGGGGAGCAGTAGGGTTATGGGATAGCTTTAGCTTATTCACCAAATGGACAAAGGCTATCAGCGTCCCCTGAGCATTGGGCAGCGAAAAAAATAGGTCGTTGTATACGGTGTAGTTTTCATCATTCTGAGCCGAACCTTGAGTAGCTTGAATAAACTGCTGAAACTCAGTCAGCTGACCGGTACTTGCCTCATTTGTTAAAATTTTAATGGTTGGATATTTGGTATCACCACTGTTTGCCTCGATAGACCACAGCTCATTTTTTTCAGGATCAATAAAGAAAACAGTGGTGCGGTCAGCACTTAGCAGTACGCTCATCTTTAGCGTAATATCGCTGAGAATTTCATTGAGGATATAGTCAAATCCTTTTCCTTCCATGACATTGAGCATAGATAACAGTTTCTGTTCTTGTTTAGAAACTGTTTTCATAAACTCTTCGTACACATTCGACAGTACCCGCTGTACCCACTGATTGTTAAAGACCGTGGCATAAATGCGATTGTAAACCCGCAGCTGTTCACCACGCTTAACCACTAGCCCCGCCAGCTGTAGCTCCAGCTGTTCACCGCTGTCGTCAGCCGAGACGTCGCCATTTTCCAGAATACGTTCATAGAGCTGTAGCAATGGCCCTGTCCGCTTATCAATATTGAGTAAGCGATCGCGAATCGTCTTTAAATGAGGTGGTTCATCCTGCACCTCCCAATTATCTAAAATTCGCGTTTCCACCAGTACTTCGACATAGCGCCGTTCTTGACCTACCAAGATGCACTCATCGTTTGCCGTAATGACCTGACACAGTTTTTGGGTCAATAACGGCTGACCACCGGTCCAATCTAAAATATACTTCAGCAACACCTTAGGGCGCTCAGCATTCACCAACCCTTGAGCCAGGGTACGAGCCTCATAAAATGTAAAGCCATGGAGATCGATGGCTCGACCCACATTAAACGGAGTGCAGTACTTGTCTGTAATCAGGTCAGACGGTGTGGTTACCCCCAGTAGAGCAAAAGTTAAGTGCCCAGAATCCAGACAAGAGCGAATAAACGCAAAAAAGTCATCCGTTTCAAACGGCAAACGGCGCATACTGTCAATCTCATCAATAAAGATAACAATCGGCTGGGTGACGTGCCTAACTAATATCTGTTCAATAAATTCGCTTAAAACCTTAACCGGTGACAGATAGTCATACTCTTTTAACCACTGACGCAGATCAAGCGGCAGACCAAAACTGGTCACCAGACGTCGCATAATCCCGGCATACCATTGCTGAGCCGTAATATCTCGACTGCCAATTTTATTGAGATCAATGGCGGTGCAGGCCACACCAGCCTGTTGTAAACGATAAAGCGTACGCACTCGCAGGCTTGTTTTACCCATTTGGCGAGAGTTAAACACATAGCATAGCTCACCCGCCTTAAGTGCCTGATAGAGAGCCTCATCTGCCCCACGTACAATGTAGCTTGGAGCATCTAGAGGCAAATGTCCCCCAACTTTATACTGCATGATTCCATTCACCCCCTTTGCACAAACAACAGACTGTTACCGATTTAAGCGAGAGCCAAAGTACTGCCGATATAGCTCAAACCGAGGAACCACACCATTCCCCTGCAGTTTGACCAACCCAAGACTGTGAAGTTTAAATGCGGATTCTGACTCCAAGCTAATCGGCTCCTGATGGGCTAAAACCTGGCCAAACGCCGCTGCCAGCTCAGCATTACGATGTAAAATCCACAGATGGCGGCGGAGATGATCTCCATAGATACCTGATTCTGTAGGGGCACTCTCTAAAAGTTGTTGCCACGTTAGCTGTCGCTGCGCAATATGATAAAACGCAAACCTCACTAGATAAGGGTGTCCACCAATTAGGGTCATTAATTGTTCTACTTGGTCAGTTGTCCAATGCAGCCCATGACGACAGGCTAAATTAGTGACTTGCTCAAAATTAAAATCTCGAAGTTCAATGGGTAGACCGACATTAAAAGGTGACTGATTAATATCGAGGGGAATGTAGCCCTCTGTAGAGTGTACAACAACTAACCGTAGCTTCTCCCAAAGACAGCTGCCATCGATACCGTAACCCGCCTCTTCATACCAGGCTCGCAGCAGACCAAAAAAATCATCCACGATATTGGCATATTGAAAGACCCGATCCACCTCATCCATACCCAATACCAGCGGCGTCGCAATTTCTGGCAGCAGATAATCTTCAAAGTAGGCCGTACAGTTATCTTTACTGCCATAGGCGTCGGTCCAAAAATCCTCCAGACGGGGAGCAAGGTTTAACTTACGAGCCACCCGCACACAGAGCCAGCGCAATAGCTTGTCAAGACTATTAAAAATCTCCTGGTCAGCATGCTGAAAACTCAAAGGAATCGTCTGGTATCCCTGATCTCTAGCTTTCGCTAAAATACGAGCCATCAGAGACGTTTTTCCCATCTGTCGCGGTGCTTTAATCCGAATCAAAGCACCCGGTTTTAAGATTTCTTCATAACACAGCTTATCCTGCGGCTGGCGTTCAACATAAAAAGCAGATGCCAATCGTACCTGTCCCCGTGGCAATTCAGGATCTGCCACAGGCGGTGGCGCAACCAGAACCCCATCCGCAAGCTTAGACGGACACGGCGTGCCGCGCTCTGAGGCGTTATCGGAGGCACGCTCCGTAAACGGGGCCCCATTGGGAACTGCAGGTGGAGGATTACCAGCTTGAACAATTTTGGAGAGATCTTGCAGCAATCGCTGTTCATCTCCTAGAGTCATCCAGCTATATTGTCGAGCTTGCACAAGATAGTTACGCAAGTCGTGATTCAAAGAAAAGGGTGGATCGCTACACAGACGCAGCACCAACAGCCATGGTCTATGGTTATATTGATTCATATGATGGTCCCAAATCCGCTGCAAGATCTCAATCACCATCTCACTCATCGCCATTTGAGAAGACAGCAACAAAACAAAATAGCGGCAACAGGTCAATTTTGCTTCCAGCTGATTGGCCCAGCTATCGCCAGCATTGGATACCGTATCTAAATTTGCCAAAAAGGGCCGCCCAACAGACTGAGCTGTCTGTCTTAACGTCTCCACTATGCGAGCATCTGGCATTTGTTCTCGATAGATAATAGCAATCTGTTTTTGCTGTCTAATTGCCCGCTCTATAGAACCTTTAAGCCGTTTTTTGGTAATCCTTTCCCCTAAAGCATCCGAGATCTTATGCCAAAGTTTATATCCAACAGACTTTTCGATATATTCTGTCTTAAACGGATAGATTTCCTCATAGGTTTTTCCCTGCCAGGAACCCAAAAAAACCTGACGTTCTAGATCATTTAAATGTTTGTCAGTTTTGGCATAAACCAATCGGTCGACAAATTCCAGGGCTGCATCTGCATCCATGGCAAAATTGCGGCTGAGCATGGGAGTGACATATCAGGGTAAGTAATCGAGGCAGGGGATACACAAAACCTACGGTACCCTGCTGCCAATTTTCTGACAAAGCTAACGTCAATATTTTCAGGACTTTTCTGAGGTTTTATGAGGTCTCGGATAAAGCCTGTTCTTAAGTTAATACACCATAGCTCACAACTTTCTTCTCAGGTTGTGAGCTTTTCTGGTTACGGTTTATTCGTTAACACCAGATACTAGAAACCACAGGGAAACAGACATCACCGTAACCTGACAGTTCATGCCTTATCTAGTACAACAGTCTTATTTTGCTCTTAACTCAAAGCGACAAGGTTAGCTAATCCCTGACAAATCGATCGGGTTTAGCAATCTATAGCCAAGTTGTCGCTTTAATAGACAGCCCTCATGAGCACTTGGCGGTCGAACCAAGTGTAAGCATCTTCAACCTGATTACGAACCATGAGACCTGCAGGGTTACAGCCTAATCAACTACAGCTCAGACAATCAAATCGATTAGAGGGTTAAACCCCACATTGCTGCAAAAAGAGGACACCCATGATGCCAACTCTACTGCTATCACTCCCATTTATTTTGCTACTGCTGCTTTTTAGGGTAGCCAGTATCAATGCTGCCGAACCAAAGCCAGCAGAGCCACCTACAATAATAAACTTACCTAGTCAGGATGCTGAACTGCTCATCATTTACCAAGAGAACCATTGGCAGCCGATCCTCGGGATGGTTTTAGCTGTGAGAGGTCGTTAAATAACGACCAATCCAGACCGATTCATCCCCTAAATCAGCGATCGCGAACCGTTAACCATCAGAGTCAATGGATTTATTACACCAAGAAAGCTTAGATAGTAGGAAAGAAACGCGTGGGTTATAGGTAGGATATATACAACCTGCTCATAGCTTGTGCATCTTGTAAGCTTCCTTAGTTTCAATCAAAATCCTATCGGGGATAGGAGGGCCCGTAATCAAACAACTATGGCGTCCTCCGGTTTTATAGTCACTCTGCTCTCTAAACATCCTCTTTGATACTTGTTTACATCAGCCTTAACCGTGCTATACCCAGCCACCTCAATGAAGCAAGCTTGTGTAAATCAGCTGCACGAGAAGTATATCCAGATGCTCGGTAAACCGTTGGGATATGAATCTGCCAACCCCAACCAAGCAAATCAGCCAGACTATGGCGTTTTACTTAGTGAGTTTGCAGCTCAGGTTTTAGACAGACTCAGCGCTAGCACAGCGCTTTACCATAATGTTGAACATACGATCCTGGTTTGTCTGGTGGGTCAAGAAATTCTGCATGGTAAACACCAGGTAGAAGGAAACGTCACCCGTGAAGACTGGCTTAATTTTATGGTGTCGCTGCTATGTCACGACATCGGCTATGTAAGCGGCGTCTGTCGGCAAGATGACCCAGCCCAGCGGCGCTTCGTACTGGGTAAAGTACGAACGGCAAATCAGTCTCCTAAAACCGCTTGGGTCACCCTAGCACCAGGGACGACTGACGCCAGCCTTGCTCCTTACCACGTAGAGCGTGGCAAGCTATTTGTAAAGGAAAACTTTAGCCACTGTGAGGTGCTAGACCTCGAGGCGATTCAGCGTAATATTGGCTTTACTCAATTCCCTGTACCAGATAAGCCCGCCTACCAGGTTACCGATCATTACCCTGGTCTAACCCGTGCTGCAGATTTGATTGGTCAGCTTAGCGACCCAAGCTATCTACAAAAAACCGTGGCCCTGTTCTATGAATTTGAGGAATTGGGCAAAAACCAAGAGCTGGGCTATCGCACCCCTGAGGATATGAAACTGGGTTTTCCTAAATTTTATCGTGCTCAGGTCTATCCTTACATTCAGCCTGCAATCGCCTATTTGCAAGCAACGCCTCTAGGTCAGCAAATCGTTGAGAATCTAGAAGCCAATGTAGAAACAGTAAAGGATAATGAGCCAGCCTTATCAAGGAAATAAGCTTTATTCAACACAATGGACGAGACCGATAAAACCGGTTACTCACAGTGAGGTAAATATCCAACCCAACGTAATGTGTAACTAGGAATAAGCAAGAAGAAGTCCTTCTCAACACCCTGTTAAGAGCAAAGTTAGAATTTCTTGAAATTCTCTTCTCGGCTAGCTTTGCGTATCCAATAACGTCTTCTGGCTGAACGACCCTTGTGTCCATGTGTTTTGGGTGCGATCGCACTTTTCTCTGCTACCCTTCAACCCCTTATCCTGTACAGAGGTTTCTCCAATATCAAATTTGAAGTGAATGCCTATCCAAGGCGAGTCCTATTTTTCAATCCGAGAGTCCTCAGTCGTAGCACCTTATTTTCTCTCTATCCTTTTAAATTTTTGTCTCGGACTAAGTACTGAATCAATTAAATGCTAAGAAACGTCTAAATTTTGGACAGCCCAAAGAGCTGCTTGAACACGATCCTTCACGTCGAACTGATTGAGGTTTTGAAGAATTCGAGTAATGTAAT
>ERZ1740070.1939-NODE-1939-length-12368-cov-17.661252_pt1 | contig 12368 bp, 10 predicted proteins | sample MGYA00581734_ERZ1740070 | MGnify/ENA primary metagenome ERZ1740070 (study PRJEB43018, sample SAMN04849744) | marine metagenome | isolation source: floating plastic debris | place: Pacific Ocean | collected 2008-09-01 | study: EMG produced TPA metagenomics... | reverse complement strand
CTGAAAACTCAGTTCCTTCATGAAATGGACGGTCAGTAAGGCCAATACAAAAAAACGAAATGAAGCATTGCTCAAGCACTACCTAGAGGAATTAGTCTGATTTCTTCCACAGTTTCTCCAGCTTATTTTCATTTCTGCAGAATGAGTTTTACCATAAAAGTAGGATTGTTCTTCCACAACACTTGATAATAAATACATTCCTTTGCTGTGAGCAAGCAGGATAGCAAAAGGAATGGAGAGTACATGTAGTAGGTGCTAGACTTTTTTTGGTGAAACATCTTTATTGCATCAAGACTGTAAATGTATGAAGGGAATTAGATCGGTTTGGTTTGGTCTACCTTACCATTACATGTTGGTTTAGTAAACCAGATGAGCTCAGAGACCAGGAATTGGGGTACAAGCCCGATAGCATGTCAAGAACCGCACAAAACATTATTTGCCAGCCACCGTGCATGCATATGTGGCTAATTTTATTTTATAACTGTTGTTATCAGGTGTGACTGGGGAGAGAATGCCCATTCTAGGTGCGACGAACCGGCCAGAGGTTATCGATCCCGCCTTTATGAGGCGTTTTGGGCATAAAATATATGTGCCCATTCCTTCTGAGGTGAGGACATTATAGCCATGGCCTATGTTACCATCCTGAAATTCAACCAGGAAAATATTTTCAGTACTGTTTTTGTTTGAAATCATAAGTGCATAGTATAATCTGTCTATAGTTCTAGGGACATAGATAAGAAACAATTTTTTGTGTGACTGTTTTTTTTTCATCACTCATAAGGGTGTTTTCTCAAAACTGTCTTTTGTACGCCAAGCTATTAGGTGCTTTATTCGCATAGAGTTATGATCATTTGTCAGTGTACGTATTGCATTTCTGGCATATGCATGACACGGCTGCTATTTTTGGAAGTCAAATGTTCATAATTTAAAAGAGAAATGCAATATATCTGTCTAAGGAATGCAAATAAATCAGGAGCATTAATAAGACGTTTAACATTGAATATATCCCATTATTTTACCATTCCTTATCTTGTTGTTGTTTAGGAAAGCAGACATCAGCTAATAACGGTTTATCTGGCGAAAATAAAAAACCACCGTGAAGAAACGGTAAAGGTGGATGCAAGTCAAGTTCACGTGGAGGAGTTGGTAAAGAAAACAGCAGGCTGCTCAAACAGCGACATAATGTCAATGTTCAGGTATGAAGCATTGGATATTATGATTATCTCACTGCATTGTAGGCCTACATGTTCGGGTATGCTGCAACCTGTGATGTAGCCACAAAAACTATGTTGAGGTCTCTTGAGATGGCCTTAGGATGAAAGCCTTAGGCCTTAGGCTATCATTAACTTGAACCCCTCTCTCTCTCTACCTTGGAGATTTGCAATAGGATGAGCACGTAATCTGGAGTCTGAACCCATGATCTTGTCAACGGAATGCTATCGATGTGCCATAATCAAATTTTTAAATAAAACCTGAAAATTGAACACTCAACATGCCAACACACAACATTATTTTGACCATTGTTATGTTTAGGGCTGCTGGTGCCCATGCCATTACAAACAGAGTGGTCAAAGATGGTTTCACTATGTTGACTTACACCACAGAAGATTTCAGAGTAGAATTGCCAGGTAAGAGCTCCTCTATTTGTGAGCCTGTTTTTGTCATGAAACTATATTCAGACAAATCTGTGTTTGTTAATGTAGGATATGTTTTTATTGAAAGTTCTATTGTTTCAAAAGTTGATTATTAGGCAAGCGAAACTTTATCATTTGATCTGTGTCAGCTTCCTCACCCCCTTTTCGAGACCCCATAAACTGATAAACCTCCTTACCGCAGTCTAAAATTTAGAAAAAAAATGAAAAACAAATTTTATTTATTACCCCACTCATCAGGAACACAGATGATAAATTAAAAATGGTTTCTATTCTAAGTGAGTGATATCAGCCGCTTGCAAACTCAAATTGCAATTTTTACATTTTTCGATGGAAATTCAACAAGATTTGGAGCTTGAGGGTTGAAAACCATCCTAGAAACTTAATATCGCACCTCCCTCACACTTGCTAGGCACTACAAGTGCACTCATTGTTGACATTCAGTGGTGTTTCCTATTTCTTGTTTATTACTAAAGGAGTTATTTAAAGTAGTTGCACAGGGTTTGGTTTTGGTTTGGATTGGTGTGCTTCAGAGATCGATACCTGGAGCTCTATTAGTCTGCCTCAGCTTATGCATTATTTCCAAATAAAAAAAAAGAAACATTTAAAGATACCTGCCGCACTGCCTCATCATTATGAAATTGACAATAAATTACAAAATTTAAAATAAAACGCTTGCCTGCCTCACGGCTGAAGAAGGCTTCCTCTGACGCAAATCCCAAGTGGTCAGCTCTCAAATGTTGGTACACTATGCTCAAGTCTTTCTCAATGTCAAGCGGGGCCTCTAGGCCTCCTTCTCAACGTCAGTGTTGTAGGGGATGGTCGATAGTATCCTTGAAACCATTTGGAGTTGAACGGGGTGATTAATTATTGAAATGTATTAGTAGAAGTTATGCTCACAATGACACTGGGCAGATAACTCCAATAACCTTAGAAATAAGTGTTTTTTTCATTGGTCAAGTGAGGACCTATGATGATTGTTTTGAATAACTGCCTTTCTATGGGTTCAATTTTCCTATTTACGGAACGCCAAGACAAAAGACTGAAACTATTGACTAGTGTTACCATTTTGACTTTGTATACAACAAAAATCGAGACGGCGTCCTCAAGGACTCGGAAAAGATGGGAAGTGATCCCATACCGCCTCCATCGGCAAGTCTACTGAGTCACGGGCTAAGTGTATTTGTAGGAGCGTGGTTAATGATAATGGATCAAGGTTTTTAATATGAAGGGTTGTAGTAGGTTCTATTGCAATATCAAGGGGCTGGCCCAAGCCGTGACACCACCGCACATTCGCCCGCAGACCACGACAGCCTGAACTCAAACCAGCTACGTAGAAGGAAGGCCCATCACTCAGCAAAGTGTCGGCTTCTCGAACTTATGACTAGAAAACTGTAGTTCAAAATCATGTGGTTATACCAGCAAATGTTAGACCAAAAAAGGAACAAAAAAAATATTCAATCGGGCACCAGAAGAGCAAGCCAATCATGAGCAGAGAAAACAAAGGAAAGAATTTGCTTTAAACGCATTGAAAACAAATACCTCTCTATCAAAAATAATACGGCGATTTTGTCTGAAAAAGTGTTGTAGGGGTATGAAAACCATGAAAGACTCCAGCATAGTGCATGTTTTCTGGAGAGCTGACCCCCTGGGACGCAAATCTAAAATTTTGTTTGCCATACCATTGTCTCAACAGAAGCAAAATTAGTGCTATGGAGGGGGGGGCAGAATCCAATATGAAATCTGCTCAGCAATATAATTGAATATTACATAAACATTGTCCATGTTCTGTTCTGTCTGTACATGCAAGCTTGTAACATTCATGGCTCATATTATTTCCAGGTCAGGTACTGTGAGTGTACACGGGTAGATCGAGTGTATGCAGGATTACATGCAGGATTGTGCGCAAGACTGTACTCAGGACAGGAGAAACGAAGCAACAAGCATTGTCTGAAGATTACGACAAATACAAATTCGACATAAAAATTGTGCATTTTCTTCTAAAAATTATGTTTACTGAATAACACATAGCTTTAGCTGTTATTTTTATTGTTAGTTCCCATAAAAACCAGCATTTCCGCTGGTTAGCAAGTTTAAGTTGGCTAAATCCAAGAGTGAGTTTATTGAATTTATAAGCTGTCATTTTGTTGGTCATGTGTAAAACATACCTCTGGTACTGAACTTGGTCAAGGGCACTCATGTAAATTATACTGATTGATTGAAATTGTAACTGTAATTGTGATGCTGTATAGCGCTGCGAACGGGTTTAGATACATGTATTTAGATTTTTGCATATTGTGGTTGTCAACAGTATACATGTATAATAGAAAATACTAACGACATTGATATCATTTACAGAAGATGATCAAAATATACATAGACATCTATTATTATGTGCATTTGTTAATAACCAAATGTCCCATGGATTGAAAATAGAAGCTACCTGGAGATATGCCATCTGTGGTTTCGAACAGTGGTTCGAAGGCTGCAATAATGACCAGCCCAATTGTAACGTTGATTGATGACTCACTGCTGCCACAACCATATATATTGGAGAGTGCTGTGATAGGCCTTCCATCTTATGGGACCGATTTGCTAAAAATTTTGGATATTTTATTTACACTGGGAACTTCAGAAGATCAGAACATACGAGCAAGGTGATGATCAACAAAATTGCCAACACAACATTTTATTACTGTCAGAATTGCTCTTAGGTGATATTCTTAAGGAAAACCAACTTGTGCAAGCCTAGTAACAAGTGTCGCCAACTTTTGATGGGCATTGTAAAATTGTCTTTCTGTTGTACTGCAATCAGCATCGACCCAGTTATTGAGGAGAATATCAGCAGCCTCCGCAAACTCCGGCGAGACATCATTCACCTTGCACACATAGCCATTGGCTAAGCATAATCTTTCTCTGTCCACCCTCTGCAAATAGTCTGGTGCTGCAAATGAAAATTTCAATTTCCTTACATAAGTTTCCATTTGATACAGATTTCTTTATTCTCCGTCTATGGAATCACCCTCTGGAACACATGATTATCCCGCCTAAATCCTAATTGTGATGTGAAATGCGGAGAAATCTAAATTGCCGTAAGAATATTAATTTTTTGGGTGCTCTCAAATAAAATTTATTGTTTGAGAACATGAAGGGTTTTTTTAGAAACAAAAACAGATCAACAGCCCTTAACTTAATTTGAACACACAAACATGAGTGGTAGAGTGGAAACAAGCCTTATACTCCTAGGGTTAGTTTGTAGTAGTGCATGACCTGCTACATGCAAGTCTGTGCTACTGCTCCTTTCATTCTATGTTCTTCGATTTACATACATGTATTCGTTGATGGTGAAATAATTATAGTAAACCAGTAGATATACAAGCAGGGATTTACCTAGTCTAAATCGGATTGAGTTGTGTCAATCTTTTCAATTCATCCAAGACATGGTCTGGTAGCTGACCAGCTCTATCGTGTCAAAAAATTGAAAAGCAGCTCGTATTTTGGAAAATCAATTATTTTGCGCAGGGGTGTTTGTTGGGTCAATGTAAGATATTTTCACTTTCGGCCACGTGACCTTGGCCATGATAGCTCTGGCAGCGCCCTTATAATGTTCCGTTAACCGATGAAAGACCAACAATTTATGGGAGCTGAATGAAACCTGTAAATTCAGCATGGGTGAAATAGGGGGTGTGCAAATTTTCAGAGCTCTCCTACCTCTACAAGTGGAGATATGGCATAAAATGTCAAATTTCAAGTCTATACAACCACCATTTAAGTGAATTTTGCAAAAAAGAGACATGCAAAGTGCAATTTACGGCTATTTTAAATGTTGCTGCTCTATAACATGTAGATCATTTTTATATAAGATTTATAATATCAATCGGTAAAACACGTCAGCAGCTGTTTTTGAGCTGTTGAATACATAAGAATGAAACGCTTTCACTTGGTAATTGAGTGCAGCATATGTAACTTAGGCACAAAAACTCTAGATAAAATAACAAATAGAAAGTGGGCAACAAAATGCAGAAAAGTAGTTTCACTTTAATGATTACTATATACGACTGGAAATATAGCATTTTAGACTATTTCTCTCCAATTAATGATGGGAACTCGGTGAAAATTTGTACACCCACTAACTTTGACATGCTCTTTCAGAATTACATACTTTCATTTAAATCCCATAAACATCTGCGTTTTTTTATCTTATATTGAACTATAATGGGCCGTTGCCGTCATGGTCAAGGTCACATGGCCGACAGTGAAATTATCTTACTTCAACCCAACAAACATGCCTTTTAAAGAAAAACATCTTTTCCAGGTTGGTAAGGACAAAGTCATTTCCCAGGCCCCCAGCTACCAGACCAATAATCAACTAGTGTTTGTCTTCCCATTGTAAGTGATGACACAACTCTGATACTACAATATGCGTGCGATACACAGAATGGTGTATCCCATTGGTGTGACAACACTGACACAAATAGTGAACTGAGTTGGAAAAGTGTAAGAGGAAAGAACATGCAAACTTACAGTGCTTGTAAAGGAGAAAAGGTCTCCCTGAAACTGGATTGGATTTCGAGGTCCTTATCGAATGCTTGTTCCACAAATCTCGGAAGATATCCAGGTGTCTCCTTATAAGACTCATGAAACAGTACCGGACGGCTTCACTACAACAAATAAATATATGTGATCATACATGGTTAAAATGTTCTATATACATGTAGACCAAAGCCATGGGTTTGATGTAGACTAGATGGAACTTAATTGGGTCAGTGTGATGTATTAAGTGGTAAGTCCAAATGGCCTGGTTACCCAACCACAAACAGGTAGCTATCGACATACTGATTTGAATCGGGATGGACCACTTCAACTTATCACTGGGATACCATTCAATATTCATATTATTATTGTGCATTGTATCATGGATACGTACTATGCATTGTATAACGAATGAACACTCACATATGAAAATCATTGGCTGTTGAAAACACCCCATTCACCTCCAGATTTGCCAAGTAGTCCATTGGGTATTGGAGAAATTCTTCTCTCATCGATCTCCATAACCGTTCAATGCGCTGTATAACACCATTAAAATGACGGTACAAGAAATGAATACACATATTTTTGGCAATAAAATATACCTACAAGTTTACGTTTTATTGATCATTGATTGATTATTGGTCATAACTACACTGATTATCACAGTGTTCTGCAAATTATGACCTGAACAAATAGTTGGTGAAATACTACAATCATGTTATTCTTGATTCTGATTCCGCTCCACAGTAGATCACCTACCATGAGTAAAAAAATAATGATGCAAATACAAATACAAACATTTTACTAACACCATCCTTTTCATGAGTTTGAACAAGCAAACTTACTTGGTTCAGACACGATTTTCCATATATGAACGTTTTCGGAGCTGTTGACATAGCTTTTTGAATGTTTTCTATTACAACATTTTCTGTGCCCTTATCAGCACGTATAAGCCTGGGAATGCCTAAAATGACATGAAAGAAGAAGGTCAAATACCAAATACCTAAAGCGTCTTGTAAAATATTGCCAACTTCACAGTTTAAAATATTGGACCAGTTGGACGTTAATATTTTTTGTTAGACGCATTTTCATGATACTCCTAACATTACTGATATATATATATATATATATATATATGGTTGAATATCAGCTAACAAGATTTTAATCATGTGATTTGGGTAGATTCACACTTGGCCAAATTTCCAACATAACATAACAGGAAAAAAATATTTATGGAACTCAGTTCAGCAACCTGATCCAAAGTATAATAAGTGTACACGGTTTATGATTTTGGTGATTTTGGAAATTTGTCGTTTCATAAAAGATATGTTTTTCATTGAAATAAATAATTAATATGATAATATTGTGATCATAAATTTAGCAAATTTTGATTTACCGAGCTCATTTGACCTACTGATCACAGCACTGCTAAGATTTTGCGAGAGGCTTGTAAAAATGGACTGATAAATGATCTGGGCTGTTATACCTGGAACATGTATTTTCAGCAATACTCACCCCCTGATGCCTTGGCAGAACTTAAGAAATAGGAACCGACCACTTTCGGATTATTATTCGTAGGACCTATTTTTAACCACATCAGGTATCTGGAATATCTACAAAACACAAAGTTGAATGCACAGCTACAAAGATTGTCTGTTCACATCTTTAATTACTGTATGTGTGCAACAATTATTTGTATGAAGTGAATTCAGTTTAGTGTTGGATAAACACAATTACTCATTTGAAGCCAAAAGTTGTCTTCTCTCTTAACTAAAAGTTCAGAGAGGGGGTAACACTCAATGAAACTTGCAATGATTACCAAAAACGATACTCCAGAGAATGGCCAGAGAACCATTTCAAATCCCATGTTTACAGAGGCTGCATCAATTTGCTTGAGGGTCCTCATCAGAATTGACCATAAATATTACAGGTAGAGATAAAGGTAAATAATAAATCACGTCATGTACCTGGCAAATGTCATGTACATGTACATAATCGTCAAAGAGAAACTAGATTTCTTCATTCTCATAAATGTCATACCCGGGTATGCATGTTTATTTTCTTTTGATCATACCCGTCAATACAGCCATGGATGGCTAGCCCGTATTTCTTCAGCTTGTCATTACCATCAATGTGCCAGATGAAGTTGGGCCCAGGAACGCTGGAAAAAAAGTTATAAGTCTAAAGAACAATAACTAGACAAGCGGTTTGATAAGCAGCTCTACCAAGCAAAAGTGACTGTTATTCTTTGTTATTGTCACACGTTACAATAGGAAAAAAGCATGTTGGAGTTTGGCTTTGCATAAGTAAGCTGACTGATATGCACTATGTCGGTTCGCCATCAATATTGATCTCCTTGGTTCGCCAGTATTTGCATAACCAACCGATGGGTTTTTTAAAAATTCAAACGCTGTATGAATATTGTATGAATGATTTTAATTTGGCAAGAATTGTTTGGGGCAAAAACTTGAATTTCATGGGCGGCAAAATGCAGCGTTGCAGTAAACCCAAATAATCAAAATGTTATACACAAGTTACACGTTTTTTAAAAAGCTCTCGTAATTGATCTTTGTGAAAATTGCATAGGGTTCTGAAAAATAGGGATAGGTAATAAGATGTAATTTATTGAAAATAGCCTGTAGAAATATCGCCTTATCACATTAAACTAGCGTCTCACCAAACAACTAATATACTCATTCTGAAAATACATTACCTAAGTATTACACATTGAGGAAACGTACATAGAAAATAAACTACAAGCACAGTAGTTGTGAAATGCATTCAACCAGGTCAGGTCAGCTACTAAAACACACCTGTATTCTCTTCGTCTGATAGACTTGTGTTTTCTCAGTGTGACACCAACTGGATCAACAGCCAACATAAACAGACGGACTTCCTCTCTGATCAAAAGCAAAACAGTTTTTTGTACTACTAACAGCATGAGCATACCATAATTTTCGAGTGGACATAGCTTGTAACCTGTTACCAGCCTTATGTGAGTAAAGTATTTTTAACATAAGTACGATGTTCTGATAGGCAAATACAGTCAGAACTGACACTACAGGCATAAAACTGCTTTTTTGCAGTCCTGACCTGTCTTTTCCCAAAATTACAGTGAATGAGGAGGACTACACGCCCGAATACACAATCACCCAATAGAGATATAACAAGATTATTCTCAAATTCAATGGATATTGGGTGCTGATATACTGTGTTAGAATCGCAAAAGCTTGTCGAAGCAAGTATCTGGTAATGGCAAACCTGGAAACATTAATCCCATGTAGCTGTCTCAGTCTTTGCCACATATAACGATAGCCGCAAGTCTTCGGAAGACCAGCAAGTTCTCTCTGCAAACAATGTAAAGGACATAAAAGGTTATGATTGTGTGTAGTATATATATCGAGTGATGCAAAAAAAACGCGACTTGACTTGTTCTAAAACAATAATGTTTTTTGAATGAAATTTAAATCAACATGGCTATTTTAGCAACTAAACATCGGACAAAACAGCTGGAACTTTTTCATAGTCAGCCTTCTTTGATGCTCCGACATTTGCGACAGAATTCATGAAAATTGATATAGATACCATAAAAACAGTTTGATATAACAAAGACAATCTTTGATCCTTCAAACAGCATACTATACTTCTGAAGCAGAAGTGTCATAGTTTTCAAGATGAACTGTGTAATGGTTAGGTTGATGACAGCACATTTAGCAGTAAGATGTCAATACTGTCGACTCATTTCTAGTAAATGGCTTGTTTACTCAAGTCAAGGGAGTCTACCGCAAACCAAGAATTGCCGAGTGTAAAATTGGTTGTAAGTGACTTCTGATGATGGAATTGGGGCTCTGGTTAGTTCAAATGCTAGCTGTTTTTCTTGGTTTTCCATTTTTGTGAGGGTGTTGTTAAAAAGAGCCTCGTTATGTCAATTACGTTCCACACGACAAATCATTATCAGAACAAGTCTAAAACCTATTTCTGTATACCTACAAACTTTTGTGAGACTAAAAATAAAAGTACGGTACATTAATTGCGCGTTTTCTTGAATCACCACTGGTTAGATTTCTCCTGTCCCTAAAATTGATTTCAGACCGATTCGTTTGAGGGTCACCTATCCTAATTGACCATATTCCGGTCAACTAGGATATGGGACCCTCAAACAAAGTGGTACCCATAGCTAGGGACTGCTGCCTGAAGCGCATTACAACTATAAAGGCTATTCTAGAAGTCATGGAATCATTTGGAACATTTCTACCAAAATTTCAATATTGACAGGTTCAAATAAGCTCAATACACCCCTGAATTCAGACAGACTGTACAGTTACAGTTCAAACCTCAATCAACTCCATAATCTGTTGCTTTTCAGCTGGAGACATCGGTTTCCGCCTCCGTCTGACGATGCCACATTGTCGACTCAACTTGTACAGCCTCTTGGTACTAAAACAAGAATGCAATATGCAGTGATAATAAATACTGATCAGATGCACTATGTGGCTTAATTTCCGGGTTATTCTAGGTCAGTCTAATCTAGGAATAATTAGGACTGCAGGTGTAGAGTAGAGGTGTAGTAATACCGGGCAGAAAAAGAAAACATAGTAAGCTCATACCTAAGTATCATCCACAAAAGTACTAGGCCTACTTGGACCAAATTTCACATCATATATATATGCAGGTTTTGTGATTGTTGGCTAAGGAACAACAAAGGTTAGTGTAGGCTTTGTCATGAAGGCATGAAGGGTAGGCCTAAGGTTTGTGAAGTGACACCTACTTTGATTTACACACACCCACACACAGAAACACCCGCCAAAATGCTTTACTACAAAAGGACACATATCAAATGTGAAAGTGAGTTGTTGGGGCCTGAAATCTATTTCTACTGGAAACTTGGTTTCATAAACTTGGGGTCGGTTGGCGCTTCATGTACAGTTTCCTGAAAGTACAAAGTAGTGTGGCACCGGAGACACTGTATACTATAGCCATAGTAACATGGAGATGAACCAGTACAGTAGGCCTAAGTAATTAAATTTCCGCTACCAAGTGATTTGGTGTTTCGTTTGTCCTGTGGCTGCACGGGAGGAGCCCTTTTTTACTTCTTACTCACTCAGTCTTTGGTTGTGGGATACACATGAATTTCAATTACATACATAATTATATATATATATATATACAATTTTATTATGATGAAAAAAACATTAAAATAGTAATAAATAATATACAGTGCTGTGCGATATTATGAGACCGCTTAATATAATGCAATGGATAAACCCCTCTTGTTACTTTGTTCTCTATTTTATTACACCTTCAACGATGCAGAGTTCTAGCACCTCATTTTTATCCATAGACCTTTGGCTGTATTTTGGTACCTCAATATCTGCCATACACCCAATGCCTGGAAATATATGGCTAGGTATAAGCGGTGGTGCGTCGCTGATGATTTACTGGAAAAAGGGGCAAGAAAGATGACAATTTCAAATATTCAGAAGAAAAATGTATCATGGGTTTGAATTTAGCTTCCCCTGGAGTGGTGAACTGTTGATAGACATGCATGACCAAACACTTAAATCTGATCAGTTTCACTTGTGACCCAGCCTACAGCAACATAACTTTCGGTCCATTTTTTTAGTGAATTCTGGGAGGTGTACCACCCTTTATACCCTGCTATATTTTTTCAGACATGACAGATTAGATTATGAGCTGATATCATGAGATAGCCAAAAGTCTATGGATAAAAAAATGAGGGGCTGGAACTCTGCATTGTTGCAAGTGTAATAAAATAGTGAATGAAATAATAAGGGGTGTTTTCATATAACTATCCATTATATCATACCAAGTGGTCACATAATTTTGCACAGCACTCTATATAAATAGAAAAAAACAAACCTGGTATATGTCCCACTTGCTTCAAACAATTCCTTAAGCTCCTTGATGCTAAAATGTGGATTGCTTCTGACAACAGCGAGCTGTTCTAAATTATTCATTTAATATATACTATACTGACAATCAAATAGATCAAAGATTGTATTATGATTATACAGAAATTTGATTTGATTATAATAAGTGCTCAAGAGATTTTCTTTTTGGAAAAAATTGAAGGCTGTCACAGGAAGTGACGTAAAATTAAAGTTAATGAGACACCCAAATAATTATTACTAAATGAACCCAGCAGTACAGAGGCACCCGTCT
>ERZ1740070.1937-NODE-1937-length-12374-cov-5.562221_pt1 | contig 12374 bp, 10 predicted proteins | sample MGYA00581734_ERZ1740070 | MGnify/ENA primary metagenome ERZ1740070 (study PRJEB43018, sample SAMN04849744) | marine metagenome | isolation source: floating plastic debris | place: Pacific Ocean | collected 2008-09-01 | study: EMG produced TPA metagenomics... | reverse complement strand
ATCAGTAATGTGTATCGGTAGGTGATCGGCAGCACGTCAATGACAGCGGCGTAAGTGATGGTTTGCGCATCCTCACCGAAGAGCGCCGTGTCTTGAACATCGATCACTGGTATATCTTCTCGGCGCACACCAGCTGCGAAGGCGGCGATCTCCAGCACAGACACCGATATCGCTTCAAATGTGACACCCTGCCCATGGCCCAGTTCTTCCAAAATCAAAAGGCCGTAAGTGCTGTCATCGAACCGAAACTGTGCCGCGATGTCCGCATTGGCTGCGGGCAGGGAGGTCCATCGCCCTTTTTCGGCGCAAAGCATGATGTTTGATGTTACCGTTTGGCAATCGTCCGGCAAGGCTTCGGCATAAACCCATGTGCCGTCAGCGAGGATTTCCACTTTCCGCCCTTCCAACAGCGTGGTGCCCAAAATCTCGGACGCCTGCGCCGGGCCCATCAACCCAACGCAGCACAGCAATCCCATCGCCCATCTGCTCAGCATCGCCCGCCCCCTGCTTCTTCTGGCTGAAAATATCCCGGGGGTTTGGGGGCAGAGCCCCCATGCGAGCGGTCCATCATGCCCCCACCTTGTCTTTGTGTTTTAACCCCGTGCCCAGATAGGCCTCGATCACCTGCTCATTGGCCTTGATCTCGGCCAATGTCCCGTCGGCAAGCTTCTTGCCCTCGGCCATGCAAATGACCGGATTGCAGATGCGCCCGATGAAATCCATGTCATGCTCGATCACCACGAAGGTGTAGCCGCGATCCTTGTTCAGGCTCACGATGGCATCCGCAATGGTGTTGAGAAGCGTCCGGTTCACGCCCGCACCCACCTCATCGAGGAACACGATGCGGGCATCGACCATCATGGTGCGGCCCAACTCCAAAAGCTTTTTCTGCCCGCCTGAGACCTGTCCCGCCTTGTGATCGGCCAGATGTTCGATGGTCAAAAACTCCAGCACCTCATCGGCCTTTGCGCGCAGCGCGCGTTCCTCATCGGCGATCCGCTTGCGGCCAAACCATGTGTTCCACAGCCGCTCACCTGATTGCCCGCCCGGCACCATCATCAGGTTTTCGCGGCAGGTCATCGAATAAAATTCATGGGCAATCTGGAACGTGCGCAAGAGCCCCTTGTGGAAGAGCGCGTGGGGCGGCAACCCGGTGATGTCCTCGCCATCCATGATCACCCGGCCAGAGGTCGGCGCCAACACACCTGCGATCACGTTAAACAGCGTCGTCTTGCCCGCGCCATTGGGGCCGATCAGCCCGGTGATCGAGCCTTCCGCGATCTCCATGCTGGCGCCGTCCACCGCGTGGAACCCGCCGAAATGCTTGTGCACGTCTTCAACGACGATCATCTGCAGCCCCCGCAAACCATCAGCCCCGGCGTCTACCGGGGCTGATGCATCTCTTCAAGATTGTTTAGCGGTACTTCGCGGTTGTGATCTTGCCGCCTTCAAAGACGATCTCGCGGTAGTTGCCCGCGCTTTCGCCCGGTCCGATCAACTCGACCGCCGTGGCGCCCACATAGTCGATGTCCTGACCGGCTGCGATCATTTCCAACGCTTTGGCCAGCTCTCCGGGAAAGATCTGTTCGCCCGGGGCGTTGGCCACATCCATCACGTGATCTTTGTAATCCCCCGGCTCGACTGAACCCGCGGCCTGCATCGCCAGCATGATGAGCGCTGCCGCGTCATAGCTTTCCTTGGCGAAAGGCGAGGTGCCGTCAAAATCCGCGGCCATGCCTTCAAAGATCGCAGCCCCTTCACTGTCCGTGCCCGGGTGCTGCCCGGTGGAGCCGTCAATCTCAGAGCCAAAGTTCGCCTCGAGCGCCTCACCGATCATCCCATCGGGGAAGTGGAAGCTGTCAAAAGCCCCTGAATCCAAGGCCGCGCGCACGATGCCGCTGCCGCCCTGATCCACGTAGCCCGCCACGACCAGACGATCACCGCCTGCCGCCGCCAGCGCGCCCACTTCGGCGGAATAATCGGCCTTGCCATCCTCATGGGCTGCGTTGATGGTCACCGTGCCACCGGCCGCTTCAAAGGCCGCGGCGAAACTGTCGGCCAGGCCCTTGCCATAGTCATTGTTGGTATAGGTCAGCGCGACCTCCGTGATGCCTTGATCGATCAACACATCCGTCATCACCACGCCCTGACGCGCATCAGAGGGCGCGGTGCGGAAGAACAGACCATTGTCTTCGGCGGTCGAAAGACCCGGCGACGTGGCCGAGGGCGAAACCATCACCATGCCGTTGGGCACCGCCACATTGGACAGGATCGCGCCCGTCACACCGGAACAATCGGCCCCCATGATGCCTTTGACACCCTCGGCCGTGACCAGACGTTCGGCGGCAGCAGAGGCGGCACCGGCGTCAATACAGGTGCTATCCGCGCGCACCGGCGTCACGGTCATGCCATCCAGCAATTTGCCGCTCTCAGACACTTCCGCCATGGCCAGTTCCGCGCCCGCGCCCATATGCGGGGTCAGCGATTCAATCGGGCCGGTAAAGCCTAGGATCACGCCGATCTTCACCTCACCTTCGGCCAAAGCGGCCCCGGTGCTCAGCGCCAAAGCGGCGGTCGTCGCAAGCAGTTTTTTCATGTCTAACTCTCCCTGTAGATCTATGATCATTGGGTCAAAACGTTAGAAACCTGCGCCAAAATTGCAAGGGTAATCGGGGTTTGACCTTTGGCAGATGCGCACCCACCTTACCATGGAGTTGCTCAAAGAGGTCCTCATGCTCATGTTTCGCGCACTAGCCTTTTCCCTGCTTTGTTTCTTGCCAATATCGGCCGCTGCCTTGGACACAAGCGCGGGAAAACTGACCGTGACACCCATGGTGACCGGCCTCAACGCGCCGTGGGGATTTGGCTTTTTGCCCGATGGCGCGATCCTGATCACGGAACGCGACGGGGTGCTCAAACGCGTCCAGGACGGGCGCGTCACTGAGGTCGCGGGCGTGGGTCCGGTTTGGGCCGAAGGGCAGGGCGGGTTTCTCGACATTCTGATCCCGCGCGATTTTGCCAGGTCGCGCACCGTGTTCTTCACACTCTCGCAACCGCAATCGCGACAGGCCGGCACCGCCGTGGCCCGCGCGCAGCTCTCGGGGGATGGCACGCAGCTCACCGACTGGCAGATCATCTATGAAATGGATCCCGGCAGTCGGGGCGGGCGCCACTTTGGGTCTCGCCTGGTCGAGGCCCGCGATGGGACGCTGTTTCTGACGGTGGGCGACCGGGGTGACCGGCCGTCGGCACAGGATTTGAGCGTCGAAAACGGCTCAGTGCTGCGGATCACGCGGGACGGGCAAATCCCCGACGACAACCCCTTTATGAGGAATATCAGGGCGCAACCTGAGATCTGGTCTTATGGCCACCGCAACCCGCAAGGGGCCGCACTTGATCTCGATGGCAATCTTTGGGTTGTCGAACACGGTGCGCGCGGGGGCGATGAGGTCAATCGCGTCAAGCGCGGGGCCAATTACGGCTGGCCGGTGATTTCCTACGGCACGCATTACTCGGGCTTCAAAATCGGCGAGGGGACGGAAAAAGACGGTATGGAACAGCCCGCATATTACTGGGATCCCTCCATGGCGCCTTCGGGCATGATGATCTATTCCGGCGCGCTTTGGCCTCAGTGGCGCGGCTCGATCTTTGTGGGCTCGCTCAAGCATGACTACATCTCGCGCCTGTCCGGCAGCCCGCTCAAGCAAGAGCAATTGCAATCGGAGGAGACGCTCCGCGTCCGCGATGTGCGCGAAGGCCCGGGTGGCGCGATCTGGTTTCTGTCGGTGGGCGACGGGGTGCTCTACCGGATCACCCCCTGAAACCTGTCTCCCACAGGCGAAAACCGGCCCAACTTTGGCCTCAAAATGGTTGACGCATTGCCGTATCCATCTGGTATCGAAATACCAACCATAACCACATGAGCACAGCAGGCACGTCATGCCAGACCCATTTTTTTCCGAAATCAAATATCTCGGCGGCGCCAATGAGGACTTCATCGAGGTGGCCGTGGATGCAGGGACCGACGTGTCGGATTTGGTCGTCACGGTCTACAACGCCAATGGCTCCGTGCGCAGTTCCAGCAATATCTCGGTGCTGACGCCCACCACGGTGAACGGCTTTGACGTCTATTTGATCGAAAATGGCGACGCCACGAACTTCAACGGCGTGGCGCTCAACAATGCTGTGGCGCTGTCGGAAAACGGTACGGTCTATCAATTCCTGTCCTTCACCGACACGCCCGATCCCGTCACCGCCACGGCGGGCCCGGCCAACGGCTTGACCTCGACCGAAATCGGCGAGGCCCCGCGCGGCAGTTCTCTGGAAACGCAGGACCAAGGCGGCAGCTATTTTGAGCAAAGCGATCCCGACCCCGACAATGTGGTGTGTTTCGCCAATGGGACGCGTATTGAAACCGATGCCGGGCCGGTCTTGGTCGAAGACCTGCACGAGGGCGCGATGGTGCGCATGCTCGATGGTGCGTTCCGACCGCTCAGGAAAATCCTCAGCCGGCGCTTTGCGCAGTCAACACTGGCCACCAACGCGGCGCTGTGGCCGGTGCGGATCAGTGCTGGTGCGCTCGGCCAGAATGTGCCCAGCCGCGACATCCGCGTGTCGCGACAGCATCGGATGCTGGTGTCCTCGCCCATCACACAACGCATGTTTGGCAGGGGTGACGTGCTCGTCGCCGCCATACGGTTGACCGATCTGCCGGGCGTGTTTGTGGAAGAACCGGACGCGCCGATCGAATATTTCCACCTGCTGTTTGACGACCATGAGGTCATTTTCGCCGATGGTGCGCCCTCTGAAAGCTTCTTTCTGGGCCCTGTCGCGCTGAGCCGGTTGCCAGAGGAAAGCGTGGAAGAGATCAAGTGCATCTTCCCTGACCTGACGCTGCCCATGCAGGTCGAGGACAGCAAGCACCTCATTCCCAACAAAAAGCGGCAGATGCGCCTTGTTGCCCGCCATGTCAGGCGCAACGAAAACCTGGTCAGCCTGCGCTAGTTTCCCCAAGTGCTCCTCATTGCGGCCCCATTGTTTGTCTAACCTGCTTAGGTCACAAACCTTGGAGGTGCAGCATGAAAGATGAGCATTCACACCAAACCCATGGGTTGATCTGCACCCATGTGATCAACGGTGAACGGCCTGTGCGCCTGATCCAGCATAGCCCGGCAGGTGATTGGGATTTCATGTGCGGGGAAGACGACCATGTTGCCGAAAACCCGGCTGACGATTACCGCGTTGTGTGCACATGTTGCGCCATGAAGACTGTGCATTTGCCGTCTTACGTCACGGGCATGCCCGCCGCCCATCACGCGGAATTTGACCCAAAGACAGAGAAATGGACAGTAAGGCCCATGTCCGACGCCGAAATTGCAGAGTATTTTGACGCGTAAAATCTGCGTTGGGCCGGGCAGATCACCACCCGGCCCGACCCAATGTTATTCTGCGGCCTGCGCCACTTGCGTGAAACGCTCGTAGAAGGTTTCATCATTCTCAGCCATCTCGCGCAGCAAGGCCGGGGTTTCGAACCGCGCGCCATATTCCGCCGCCAGCGCATCACAGCGTTCCGCTGCATAAGCCGCCCCGATCATATCAAGCCAGCTGAACGGACCACCCGACCAAGGCGCAAAGCCCCAGGCCAGGATCGCGCCCACATCGCCTTCGCGGATGTCTTCCAGCACGCCTTCTTCCAGCGCGCGCACCGCCTCTAACACCTGGGCAAACATCAAACGATGCTGCACGGTGATCAGATCGGGCTGATCCTCGGCGCGCGGATACTGGTCGGCCAATCCCGCCCAGTAGCCCTGCCGCTTGCCCTTGTCGTCATAGTCAAAGAACCCGGCACCCGATTTGCGCCCCAGACGGCCCAGACCTTCCATCCAGAAGATCAGATCATCGGCGCTGCTTTGATCGTAATCATCGCCCAACGCCTCTTTGGTCGCCCGCGCGATCTTGGCGCCCAGATCAATCGAGGTTTCATCGACCAATTGCACCGGCCCCACGGGGAAGCCCAGCTGCCGCGCCGCATTGTCAATCAGCGCAGGCTCGACGCCTTCGGTGATCATGCGACCGCCCTCATTGATGTAGGGAATGATGCAGCGGTTGCAGTAGAAATACCGCGCGTCATTGACCACGATCGGCGTCTTTTTGATCTGACGCACATAATCCAGCGCTTTGGCCACGGCCCGCGGGCCGGTCTCGGCGCCCTTGATGATCTCCACCAGCAGCATCTTTTCAACGGGCGAGAAGAAGTGAATGCCGATAAACTGCTCCGGCTTGTCCGAGGCCTTGGCCAGCTCCGAGATCGGCAAGGTCGAGGTGTTGGTGGCAAAGATGCAATCATCGCCCACATGCTTGAGCACGTTTTTGGTGACTTCGGCCTTCACGCCCACGTCCTCAAACACGGCCTCAATGATCAGATCAGCGCCTTCGAGGGCTGCGTAATCCGTCGTGGCCGTGATCAGACCCAGCATGGCGTCTTTCTTCTCAGCTGTGACCTTGCCGCGTTTCATGCCCTTGTCGATATACGCCTCGACATAGGCCTTGCCTTTGTCCGCGGCCTCTTGCTTTTGGTCGATCAGCACGACCTCCATGCCCGCCTGCGCAGACACAAGCGCAATGCCCGCGCCCATCATGCCCGCGCCCATCACACCGACCTTCTTGACCGTCTGATCGGGCTGATCCGGGCGGCTCGCGCCCTTTTCCAACGCTTCCTTGTTGATGAACAAAGACCGGATCATCGCGCTTGAGGACGGGTTCATCAAAACATGGGTGAACCACCGCGCCTCGATTTTCAGCGCCACGTCAAAGGGCACCAGCGCGCCTTCATAAACCGCGCTCAAAAGCGCCTTGGCCGCCGGAAACGCGCCTTGTGTCTTGCCGTTTACCATGGCCGCTGCGCCCACAAAGGTCATGAAACCTGCGGGGTGATACGGGGCACCACCGGGCATCTTATAGGCCTTTTCGTCCCACGGTTTCACAATCGACGGCTCCGACAGGACCCAGGCCTTGGCGGCACTCATCAGCTCATCAGCGGGCACAACCTCATCCACCACGCCCAGGCTCTTGGCCTTCTTGGGGTCATTGAGCTTGCCCTCCAGCAACAAGGGCGAGGCGCCCATAGCGCCGAGCTTGCGGGCCAGACGCGTCGTGCCACCCGCGCCGGGGAAAATGCCGACCATGATTTCGGGCAGACCGATCTTGGCCTTGGGGTTATCCGCCACAAAGATTCGGTGGCACGCGAGCGGGATTTCCAGACCACTGCCCACCGCCGTGCCGGGCAGGGCGGCGGCAATCGGCTTGCCGCCCTTGTTGGTCTTGGCGTCCATCCCTGCGCGCTCGATCTTGCGCAGAATGCCATGCATGCCCATCAGCCCGTCAAACAGCCCCTTGGCCGGGTCATCGCCCGCCATTTCCTTCATCTTGGCAATCACGTTGAGGTCCATGCCACCGGCAAAAGACCCGGTCTTGCCAGAGGTGATCACAATCCCCTTCACCGCCTCATCGGCCAGCGCGTCATCGACCAGCCCTTCCAACAGGGGCCAGGCCTCCATCGTCATCACATTCATGGATTTGCCTGCGGTGTCCCAGGTGATCACCGCGACGCCGTCTGCGCCTTTGTCCATCGTGAAATCTGTCATCTCGTTGTCTCCCTTAAGAGGTACCCGCCATGCGGCCTTGGACTAGGCCAAGCCCGCGTCCGTGATATGGCGCTTAATGTCGTTGAGCATGTCTTCGGGGCTCGTGTCCTCAATCCGGACATGCTGGTAATAGTCGAACCGCTGTCGATCCATGGCGCTGCCTGGATCGCCCTGGCGTTTGAACACCAGGTTTGCGGAGCGGTGAAACAGCCGAATAAGCGCCCCATCATGGGCCTCCACCTTTTCCAGCAGGTGCATGTTTTGGGCCTGAGCCAAAGCATACACCGCCCGAAACGGGTGGTCGTCGCCGATGGGGTGCCGGTAAGCCATTTACACGCGCTCGATAATCGTGGCGGCACCCATGCCGGAGGCCACACAGAGCGTCGCCAGACCCACTTCCTTGTCCGAACGTTCCAGCTCATCCATCAGCGTGCCGATGATCATCGCACCCGTGGCCCCCAGCGGGTGACCCATGGCGATGGAGCCGCCATTGACGTTCACGAGGCCGGGATCGACATCAAACGCCTGCTGGAAGCGCAGCACGACCGAGGCAAAGGCCTCATTGACCTCGAAAAGATCAATGTCGCCGATCTTCATGCCACTGTCGGCCAGCGCCTTTTCCGTGGCTGGCACAGGACCGGTCAGCATGATCGTGGGATCAGTGCCGATCTTGGTGGTCTGGCGCACGCGCGCCCGCGGTTTCAGCCCGTATTTCTCGCCAAAGGCCTTGGAACCAACAAGAACCCCGGCTGAGCCATCCACGATGCCAGAGCTGTTGCCCGCGTGGTGGATATGCTCAATCCGCTCCAGATGGGGATACTTGATCTTGGCCACGGCATCAAAGCCCGGCATGACCTCGCCCATATCCTTGAATGACGCCTTGAGCGCGCCAAGCGACTGCATGTCGGTGCCCGGGCGCATGTATTCATCATGATCAAGAATGGTGATGCCGTTCATGTCCTTGACCGCGATGATCGATTTGTCAAAACGGTTGTCCTCCCACGCCGCGGCGGCGCGCTTCTGGCTTTCCACGGCCAGCGCGTCGGCCTCATCGCGTGTGAACCCGTACTCGGTCGCGATGATATCGGCGGAGATGCCTTGCGGCACGAAATAGGTCTTCATGGCGATGCTCGGGTCTACGGCGATCGCCGCCCCGTCGCTGCCCATGGCCACGCGGCCCATCATCTCGACGCCGCCCGCGATATAGGCCTCACCCGCACCACCGGCGACTTGGTTTGCGGCCAGGTTGACGGCCTCCATGCCCGAGGCACAAAAGCGGTTGATCGACAGGCCCGGGATCCGCTCATCCAGATCCGAGGCCAAAACCGAGGTGCGCGCCAGACAGCCGCCCTGTTCCATCACCTGCGTGGCATTGCCCCAGATCACGTCTTCGACCGCGTGGCCTTCCAGCCCATTGCGCTCTTTCAGTGCGTTCAGAACATTGGCCGAGAGCCGAGCCGCGGTCACCTCATGCAGCGCGCCGTCCTTGCGGCCTTTGCCGCGCGGGGTGCGCACGGCGTCATAAATGTAAGCTTCAGACATATCAGTCTCCTTCTTCAGGCCCTGGATTACGCCCTGTCAGCGGGGCTGCCGGGCATCAGGTCGTAGGGGTGTTTCCAACCGGGCAGGGCGGCGATATTGCCAAGCCAGCGGTCAATGTTGGTCCACTCCGTCCGGTCAAACCCGAACGGTTCGGGGTAATAGAGGTATCCGCAGGCGCTCAGATCGGCATTGGTGATGGCCTCACCCACGATCCAGTCCCGGCCCTCCAGATGCGCATCAAGCACCTGATAGGCGGCCTTGAGACGGCCCTGCATGAATGCGATCACCTGCTCAGGTCGTTTGTCCTGAGGCAGGAAGTTCATCAAGAACCGGGTCATGCCGGCCTGGCTTGAGAGCTTGTGATTGTCCCACAGCACCCAGCGCAGCACGTCATAGCGCTCGGCCTCGGTGGTGCCGCCGAACTTGCCGGATTTTTCGGTGATATAGGTCTGGATCGCGCCGGATTGGCTGGTCTGAAAATCCCCATCCACCAGCACAGGCACTTCCCCCATCCCGTTGCGCTCGGCGCGATACGCCTCGCTGCGGGTCTCGCCGCCGAAAAAATCCACCTTCACCGGTTCCCAATCGAGACCCGAGAGCTCCAGCGCCAAGGCCGCCTTGTAGGCGTTGCCGCTTTCCCCGAAGCAATAAAGTTTGATGGTCATCGCGCGGCCCCTTCTGTCAGTATGCGTGGCAAGGGTCGGATTTGAGTATTTTTGGAAAGATGAAGCGAGGGTTCATTTCCCATTAACCACGTTTGGCTACTTTGAAAGCGCGTCACAGCCTGGAGAGGCGATGGGCGTGAAAGGTGAAGCCCTGTCCTTGCGCGATGCGCCTGGCGACTGATGCGCGAGGCAGGGTGGACGCCCATATCTTCATCTTTCCGGAAATACTCCCGCCGGAGGCATGCAATCTTATCCCGGCGCGCCAACATCAGTGGGACTTCCCGGGTTGGAACGACCGCGAAATCAGCTCTTTCATGATCTCATTGGTGCCGCCATAGATCCGCTGCACGCGCGCATCCGCCCACATCTCGGCGATGTCATACTCGGCCATGTAGCCATAGCCGCCATGGATCTGCACGCATTCGTCGAGCACCTCGAACTGTGTGTCGGCGATCCAGTATTTGGCCATCGCCGCCTTTTCCACCGACAGCTCACCGCGCAGATGCTCGGTGATGCATTCATCCAAGAACGCGCGGGCCACTTTGGTTTTGGTCTGGCACTCGGCCAGCTTGAACCGCAGGTTTTGGAATTGCAGCAGGTTGTCACCAAAGGCTTGGCGCTCCTGGGCGTAGGCAATCGTGCGCTCCACCCCGCCTTCCATCGCACCCTGGGCGCAGCAGGCGATGATCAGGCGCTCTTGAGGGAGCTGCTGCATCATCTGGTAGAAGCCTTGGCCTTCTTCGCCGCCAAGGATGTTCTCGGGCGGGATCTCCACATTGTCGAAGAACAGCTCGGACGTGTCCGCCGCCTTCATCCCGTTTTTCTCAAGGTTGCGCCCGCGCGAAAAGCCCTCTGCGCCATCCGTCTCAACCACCACCATGGAAATGCCGCGCGCGCCCTGTTTGGGGTCCGTCTTGGCGGCCACCACGATCAGGTTGGCGTGCTGCCCATTGGTGATAAAGGTCTTTTGCCCCGAGAGGCGATAGGCATTGCCGTCGCGCACGGCTCGGGTCTTGATCCCCTGCAGGTCAGAGCCCGCCGCCGGTTCGGTCATCGCCAGCGCGCCCACCAGCTCGCCCGAGCTCATCTTGGGCAGCCATTTCTTTTTCTGTTCTTCCGAGCCGTAGGCCAGAATGTAATGAGCCACGATGCCGGAATGGATCGGGTGGCCCCAGCTGGCCAGATTGGCGCGGTTGTGCTCCATCAGGATCACGGCCTCATGGCCGAAATCCCCGCCAACGCCGCCATATTCTTCCGGGACCGACGGGCAGAGCAAGCCCAACTCACCCGCCTCTTGCCAGGTCTCGCGATCCATCATGCCTTGCTTGCGCCAGCGGTCAAAATGGGGGGACCACGCGTCATTGATGAACTTGGCGGTCATGTCGCCGAGCATTTGGTGCTCTTCTGTCATCCATGTCGACATGCGTGGTCCTCTCCCTTTCTCTGTAGGCGTAGGCCGGGGTTCAGCCCGGCTTTCCAGCCACCAAGCGCGCTTAGAACAGCGCCTCTTCCAGTTCCATCACCGGCTCGGCACCGCTTTCGATGCGCGCCAGGTGCATGCCCGTGGCGGGCAGGCGGCGGGACATGTAGTAGCGCCCCGTCTTGAGCTTGGCCTTGTAGAAGTCCGCGTCCGAGGCACCCGCCTCAAGCGCCTCATGCGCGGCCTTCGCCATCCGCGCCCACATGTAGCCCAGGCACACATGCCCAAAGAGGTGCATGAAGTCGTAAGACCCCGACAGCGCGGCATTGGGGTTTTTCATGCCATTTTGCATGAAGAACATGCCCGCCTGTTGCAGGTCCTTGGACGCGGCCTTGAGCGGGGCGAGGAAGTCTTTGTCCAGCGCCTCATTACCCTCATTGGCCTTGAGGAAGCTTTTCACCTCGTCAAAGAACGCCATCATGTACTTGCCACCACCGGCGGTCAGCTTACGACCGACAAGGTCGAGCGCCTGAACGCCATTGGCCCCTTCATAGATCTGGGCGATGCGGGCGTCACGGACGAACTGGGACATGCCCCATTCCTCGATATAGCCATGCCCGCCATAGACCTGCTGGGCCTTTACGGTCATGTCGTAGCCTTCATCGGTGAGGAAGCCCTTGATCACGGGTGTGAGCAAGCTCACCAGACCCTCAGAGGCCTCATCGCCCGACCGGTGCGAGCGGTCGATCATTTCAGAGCCCCAAAGGAGCAGCGCACGGCCGCCTTCGACAAAGCTCTTCTGGTCGAGAAGCGCGCGGCGCACATCGGGGTGCACGATCAGCGGATCAGCAGGCCCGTCAGGGTTCTTGTCACCGGTGACGTCACGGCCCTGCAGGCGGTCCTTGGCGTAGATCAGCGCATTCTGATAGGCCGCTTCGGCCTGTGCCACGCCCTGCATGCCAACACCCAGACGAGCCTCGTTCATCATCACGAACATGGCGCGCATGCCCTTGTGCTCTTCGCCGATCAGATACCCCGTAGCTTCGTCATAGTTCATGACGCAGGTGGAGTTGCCGTGAATGCCCATCTTCTCTTCGATCTTGC
>ERZ1740070.1936-NODE-1936-length-12383-cov-4.251541_pt1 | contig 12383 bp, 12 predicted proteins | sample MGYA00581734_ERZ1740070 | MGnify/ENA primary metagenome ERZ1740070 (study PRJEB43018, sample SAMN04849744) | marine metagenome | isolation source: floating plastic debris | place: Pacific Ocean | collected 2008-09-01 | study: EMG produced TPA metagenomics... | reverse complement strand
TGCCTTTCTCGCTCAAAAACTCTGTCATCGGCCGAGCAGCGCGTCCTTGGCCGGACCCGATATCGAGAACAGCCATATCCGGCGTGAGTCCGTTTTTTTCGAGCTCTCTCTGGATCTGATTGCCGCCAGCAACAAAATCCCCCAGTCCAATGAAAATGTCGCGCCGATTCGGCACGAGAGGCGGAGGAGGCGCGGACGTAAGGTCTAACCAAGCCGCCCTCATCCAAGGCCAGACCACGTAGCGCAATTTGGTATAAATCTGCTTCATGCCACCCGAATAGGCGCGTCTAGAATAAGGTCAATCTCTCTCTGTCCTATCCTGAGAATTCTTATAAAAATGTGTAACAAACGGACCAAAAAGGCTCAGACGCCGCATCGACAAACCGCATTGGGTGCACCATATCGCGGGCATGGGAAGACCTATTGATATCGATGCTATTCGGGCCGAATTTCCAATTCTCTCGCGAGAGGTGAATGGCAAACCGCTTACCTATCTCGACAATGCCGCAAGCGCGCAAAAGCCGGATGCTGTCTTAGATGCAATGTCGGAGCAGGCGCGAACGGCTTATGCCAATGTTCATCGTGGTATCCACACGCTGGCGAATGAAACAACCGAGGCCTATGAAGGCGCGCGAGAAAAGATCCGCGCGTTCATCAATGCGGGGTCGGTCGAAGAGATCATCTTTACCAAGGGCGGGACCGAGGCCATCAACTTGGTTGCCAATGGAATCGCCGATGAAATCCAGCCAGGCGATGAGATTGTGCTCTCAATCATGGAGCATCACTCCAATATCGTGCCGTGGCATTTCTTGCGCGAGCGCTACGGCGCGGTTCTGAAATGGGTCGACGTCGATGATACTGGCGCGCTCGATATGGCGGCGTTGGAAGCGGCCCTAACGGAAAAAACGCGTATAGTTGCTGTCACCCATATGTCGAACGTGCTTGGCACGGTCACCGATGCTGCGGAAATCGCACGTCTCGCGCACGCAGTCGGTGCCGAAGTGCTACTCGACGGCTGCCAGTCCGGTGTCCACCTCGACGTCGATGTGCAGGCGCTCGACTGCGATTATTACGTGCTGACCGGGCACAAGATTTACGGGCCGAGCGGCATCGGCGCGCTCTATGGCAAGGCGGCGTCTTTAGCGCGCCTACGCCCCTTTCAGGGCGGCGGTGAGATGATCGAAATCGTTGAGCGTGAGCGCGTGACCTATAATGAAGCGCCGCACAAGTTCGAAGCTGGAACCCCGCCAATCTTGCAGGCGATCGGCTTAGGAGCCGCATTGGATTGGCTCGGCCAGTTCGACAAAGGCGAGGTCCTGGCCCATGAGCATGCCATCTATCAACGCGCCTATGAAGGCGTGCGCGGCATCAATGGGCTGACGGTGCATGGGACGGCCGCCGGCAAGGGCGCGGTGCTCTCCTTTTCAGTCGATGGGGCGCATCCGCACGATTTGGCCCAAATCTTGGATCGATATGGCGTAGCGGTGCGTGCGGGACATCATTGCGCGCAACCACTCATGGATCATCTCGGCGTGTCTGCAACGGCAAGAGCGAGTTTTGCGCTCTACAATTCAGAAGCGGATGTGGACGCGTTCATCGAAGCGCTACACAAAGCGCGAGGGATGCTTATATAAGGATGAGAATGGCAGACGATTTGACCCCTCGTGACGTAATTGACGTCTCAGCGCCTGAACCGGCGGCAGAGGCCAAATCGGCGATTCCGCAATCGGAACTCAATCGGATTACCGATGACCTGATAGCGGCGTTTAAAACGGTCTATGACCCTGAAATCCCAGTCGATATTTATGAACTCGGCCTGATCTATAAAGTCGATATTAACGATGATCGAAAAGTCGATATCGACATGACGCTCACCGCGCCAGGCTGCCCCGTTGCGGGCGATATGCCCGGCTGGATTGAAAATGCCGCGCGGACCGTTGACGGCATCGAGGATGTTGAGGTCCGTTTAACCTTTGATCCGCCGTGGGACCCATCCCGAATGTCAGATGAAGCGCGTTTGGCGCTGAATATGCTTTAATTGAAGCGCAAGCGTTTCGTGCTTATGTAAGACCTATGGCCAGACGACCTCGACCCAAACTCGTAACGCTAACAGACGCCGCGGCAGCCCGCGTCGCTGAGATTATGTCGGATAAAGACGCCGGATACCTTAGGGTCGGCGTCACCAATGGCGGCTGCGCTGGCATGGAATATGTTATGGACTATGTCGAAGCGCCTGAGCCGCTCGACGAGATTGTTGAGGATAAAGGCGTTAAAATCGTTGTCGATGCGAAGGCCGTCTTGTTCCTATTGGGTTCAACCGTCGATTATGAAACGACGCTGCTGCATGAGAAGTTCACCTTCTCTAATCCCAATCAAACGGATGCTTGCGGTTGCGGCGAGAGCGTGACCATCGTACCGGCTGCGGCGGAGTAAAGCCCGCTCTTTCAGAACTCCGAAAACTGAGTCATGGTCTCTCTAGGGAGGCCTCATTATGACTCTATTTTTACTTGGTTTAGCGATTTTCTTCGGACTACACATTTTTTCGGCGACCCGCTCCCGCGCGCCAGAATCTGATTTGAAGCAACGCCTTGGGGAAGGGCCGTATATGGGGCTTTATAGCCTCATCTCTTTGGCGGGTTTTGTGATGATCGTTTATGGGTTCGGAGCCGCGCGCGGCGCCGGTGTGCTCTATACGCCGCCAATCTGGGCACAACACTTAAACCTGGTCTTGATGATCCCAGCTTTGATATTGCTCGTCGCCTCGCAACTTCCGGCGGGGCACATCAATAAAATCAGCAAACACCCGATGCTGTTATCCGTCAAAATTTGGGCGCTCGGGCATTTACTCGCCAATGGAGAGCTTAATTCCGTCCTCTTATTTGGCAGCTTCTTGGCCTATGCGGTGTTCGACCGGATCATGGTGAAAAAGCGCGGCGACAATGGGCCTGGACCCGAAGCAACGCTGAGCCCGCTCATGGACGGTGTTTCCGTTATTGTGGGCCTCGGCGCCTGGGCGGCGCTGGCGTTTTGGTTGCACCCGATCTTGTTCGGCGTTCGTGTGATTGCTTAGCGCGAACGCATTCGCTGCCTTGCAGCACAGACCCTGTCTGATAAAGCCTGCTTTGTAGTAGATTTTGGGGACCGCTATGTCCGCTCAGACCCAGGTTCGGCGTAAAACTGTTAAAGATATTGCGAAAGCCAAAGGCGGTGCCCCTTTGGTTTGCTTGACCGCTTATGACGCTGTGGTCGCCGGCATTCTCGATCCCCATTGCGACATTCTTCTGGTCGGCGACAGCGTCGGCATGGTCGTGCATGGATTGCCCTCAACGGTCGGGGTATCGCTTGAGATGATGATCTTGCACGGGCAAGCGGTTATGCGCGGATCGACGCAAGCCTTTGTGGTCGTCGACATGCCGTTTGGGTCTTATGAGACAAACTCGGATCAGGCCTTCTTGAACGCCGCGCGGGTCATGAAGGAAACCGGCTGTCACGCTGTGAAGATTGAAAGCGGCGCCTATGCAGCGGCGCAGATCAAACACATGGTGGAGCGCGGCATCCCAGTCATGGGGCATGTCGGCCTTCGTCCTCAAGCGATCAATGTCGATGGCGGATTTCGCGCTAAAGGGCGAACCGAAGCCGAATGGAACAAAGCGATTGAAGAGGCGATCGCCGCAGACGAAGCGGGCGCTTTTGCGATCGTCGTTGAGGGGGTTGCCCCAGAACTCGCTGACAAAATCACGGCCTCTGTCAGCTGCCCCACCATTGGCATTGGCGCGTCTGCGGGCTGCGACGGGCAAATCCTCGTAACCAATGATCTCCTCGGCATGACCGATTGGGTGCCGAAATTTGTCAAAAAGAACGCAGACCTGAAAAGCGTGATCGAAAATGCGGCCATCACCTACGCAGATGAGGTGAAATCACGGGCGTTTCCGGGCGAGGCGCAAACGTACAAACTGTCTAAAACTGCGAACAGCTAACCTTGTCCGTTGCGGGCGCGAGGCGGCGCGGCTAGGGTGCGCCAAACCGAGCCGAAATGCGCGTGTTGGAGAGTATGTAATTGGCTGATATTTTTGAAGAAGTCGAAGAAGGCTTACGTCAGGATCGCGTGTCCAAGCTATGGAAGCGATATGGCATTTTTGCTTATCTCGGCGCGGCGCTTATTGTTGGGGGCGTCGCTCTAAATGAATATCTCAAGGTTCGAGCGGCCGAAACGGTCGAGAAGAATGCGGCCCGCTTAGAAGCGGCATTGAACGAGGTTGATGCCCGCAATTATGAAGCGGCGGCGACGGATCTCTCTGCGATTGTGGGCGACGGTATCGCGCCATCGACCGTTGCGGCTCACTATCTCGCGGGGGTTCGCTTGGACGGCAATGGCGATGCGATTGCAGCAGCGGACATTCTGGCAGGCGTCGTTGGGGAGGCGACAGATCCCACGCAAAAACTCGCTCTGATCAAAGCGGCTTATCTCAAAGCAGACACGTCGACCCGAACAGAGCTTGAAACCCTTCTTGCGCCGATCATAGACGATCAAAGCGCTTTCGGCGCGCTAGCCTCCGAACTGGTCGCGGCCAAAGCCCTGCAAGAAGGGGACGTCGAGTTTGCACGCCGCGAATTTAATTTCCTTCGATTTGCCCAAAATGTGCCACCTGGCGTGATTACCAGAGCGCAGCAGGCCCTTGCGGCATTGCCCCCAATCAGCGCAGAAGTGGATACACCAGAAGAGGCTGAGCCAGAGGCGCTACCGGCAGAGCTGGATGCACCGATTGAGACTGAGGAGTCGCCTGAATGAGCCCCCGAAACGTGATTAGAATTGGATTGATCTCTGCATCCTGCCTGGTGCTCACCGCCTGTTCCGTTCTCGATATTGGACGCGAGCGACGTCAAGCCGAAGAGGCCCTCGAAAAAGAAGGCCGGATCACGATGGTCTTGGGAGATGAAACTCTTCAGGCTGATCCGGAACTCGTCAGCGAAGTCGTTAATCTCTCTGGCATGCGCGATCTCACCGATGGCTGGCCACAGGCTGGCAGCCGGGCGAGCAAAGCGACCGGACACATCAATGTTGCCGCCAATATGGACATCGCTTGGCGGGCAAATGCCGGCAATGGGTCGGACCGCAAGTCTGCTCTCACAACACCGCCCGTTGCCTCAGCGGACACGATTTACACGATTGATGCCCGGCAAATGATTGCAGAAACAGATGCCAATACGGGCCGCAGGGTGTGGAGCCAACGGATCGAATCTGGATCACGACGCGACAATACCGGTATTGGCTCCGGCATTGGCCTTGAAGGCAACACGCTGGTGGTTGCCAGCGGATATGGCTTTGTCGCCGCTTTTGATGCCAGCAATGGGAGTGAGCTCTGGCGCACATCAACCGAAGCGCCAATGACCGGCTCTCCGACGATCAAAGACGGTCGTGTCTTTGTGTCTTCCAACAATAATGAAGTGCTGGCGCTCGATCTCGAAACCGGAGCGACTCTTTGGTCTGACCAAGCGATTGCGGAAACCGCGCGTGTTCTGGGGTCGCCAAGTGTGGCGGCCGTCGAAGACATTGTGGTCGCGCCATACTCATCTGGTGAGGTCATCGCTTATCTCGCGTCGAATGGTCGACGTCTGTGGAGTGAGGCGCTTGCAAGCGTTGGTCAGTTTACCCCGATCTCTTCCATCAATGATATTGGCGCCCGCCCGATCCTTGGCGGCGGTCTCGTCTTCGCTGCAAGCCAGTCCGGCGTGTTTGCCGCGATTGATGGTCGGACGGGTAACCGCGTCTGGCAACAACCGATTGGCACGACGCAAGCCCCGGCCCTCGCTGGGGAGTATATCTTCATTGTCGGCGTCGAAGCCGAGCTTGCTTGTATCAAAGCCGGGACGGGGCAAGTCGTATGGGTCACGGAGCTTGAAAAGTTCAAAAACACCAAAAAGCAAAAGGGTCGGGTCACCTATGCTGGCCCGGTCGTCGCGAACAATCGGATCCTGGTGGCCTCCTCGAGAGGCGAACTTCTTGCCTTCGATCCGCAAACCGGAGATGAGACTGACCGCTTGAGACTTGGCGCTCCTGTCTATATCGAGCCGATTGCTGTGCAGGATAAACTGATTGTTCTCACCGATGACGCGCGTCTGATTGCTATCCGCTAAGACCAAAAGGGCGCGCTCCCACTCTAGTTGAGGCGCGCCATGCCGTTGAAAATCGCAATTGTCGGACGCCCAAATGTGGGTAAATCCACGCTGTTTAACCGCCTCGCCGGAAAACAATTGGCTTTGGTTGATGATCAGCCGGGCGTCACTCGCGACCGCAAGGAAGCTGACGGGCGCCTTGCCGATCTTCCGCTCATCTTGATCGACACAGCTGGGTTTGAAGACGTCAATGACGGCTCGCTCGAAGCGCGGCTGCGCGCCCAAACCGAGATTGCGATCCGAGACGCGGAACTGGCTCTCTTTCTCATCGCTGCTCGCGTCGGCGTGACCGCGATGGATGAGCGCTTCGCGCAGCTTCTGCGCCGAGCCGATATGCCGATTGTTCTCGCCGCCAACAAAGCCGAAGGCCGCGCGGGCGATGATGGTCTGTTGGAAGCCTGGAACCTCGGACTGGGTGAGCCGGTTGGACTTTCAGGCGCACATGGCGAAGGCCTGTCTGACCTCTATTCTGGTATCCGAGAGGCGTTAGGCGAAGAGGCGTTCCAGGAAGCCCTCAAAGAAGAAGAAGTCGAGGAGCAAGATAGCTTCAATCACGGCATTCTCGATCAACTCGAGGGGCTCGACATGGACGATCCCTTCCTGAATGAGACCAAGCTCAGCGCCGCGCTCGAACAAGCGGGCATTGATGATGAAGCGGAAGGCGAAGAGATCGAAGCGGCGAAAGCTGAGATCAAGACCCGTCCAATCCGTCTCGCCATTGTCGGACGCCCGAACGCTGGCAAGTCGACCCTGATCAACCAATTGGTGGGCGAAGAGCGGATGCTGACCGGGCCGGAAGCCGGCATTACGCGGGATTCAGTGACCCTGCGCTGGACCTGGGAAGGCCGCGAGGTGCGCTTGGTCGACACGGCCGGTCTGCGCAGAAAATCAAAAGTCCAAGAGCGGCTCGAGAAAATGTCGACGGGCGAGACCGTCCGTTCGCTTAAGTATGCCGATGTCGTGGCTCTGGTCATGGAGCCCGAAGACTCGTTTGAGAAACAAGACCTGCAAATCGCCGATCTTGCTTTGAGAGAGGGACGAGCGGTCGTGTTCGTCATCTCGAAATGGGATACGATCAAAAATCACGGCATGGCGATGAAAGAGCTGGAGCGGCGTCTAAAAGAGCACTTACCGCAGGCCAAAGGCGCCGCCTTGGTGACCCTGTCAGGGCTGACAGGCAAACGCGTCGAGCGTCTCATGCCTGCCGTGGCAAAAGCGTATGACGATTGGTGCGCGCGTGTGAAAACCGGCGATCTCAATCGCTGGCTGCGTTACATGATCGAGCGCAATCCACCGCCAAGTGTGCAAGGTAAGCGCATCAAGCCACGTTATATGGCGCAGATCAAAGCGCGCCCGCCAACCTATGTTCTGATCGCGTCTCGCGGCGATCAAATGCCAGAGCAATATAAGCGCTATTTGGTGAATGGGCTGCGCGAAGCGTTCGAGCTTCCCGGCGTCCCGATTCGCTTGCATGTGAAGCAGGGCGCGAACCCTTATGCGGACAAAGCGCGGCGCAAGCATTAGTCATTTTCCCAGGCATCGGGCACGAAATCCTGTAAACTCGCTCTTAAGTAGTTGATTTTAGTGTGCGCGCCTAAGGGAAATCCATGGACCAGGCCGTCAGAAAACTACTGAACACGCCGGAAAGCGAACCAGCGCCGTCACACCGGGGCTTAACCAGTCTGTATGCCAAATTGATCGCCGAAAACAGCACCGAATCGATTGCTGTCACGAACGCCGAGGCGAAAATAGAATGGGTGAATGACGCCTATGTCGAAATGACCGAATACTCATTCGAAGAGTGTGTTGGAAAGTCGACCATTGATTTGACCATTGGCCCCGATACGGATCGAACCATTTTGCGAGATATCGCGCTCGCAGGTGTCCAACGCCGCGTGAAGCGGTGCGAACTGATCCATTATCGCAAGTCGAAGGACCGATATTGGGCGGAATCGGTTATTACGCCGATCTTTGACGACAAGGATGAGCTGACGCATTTCCTCGTCGTCTCCCGGGATATTACAGATAGAAAACTACTCGAAGCTGAGCGCGAAGAAGCGCGGCTCGCTGAACGCGAACGTCAAGCTGAACGCCGCGTATTGGCTAAGACCACTGAGTGGCTTTATGCGGCGCGTTCGCTTGATGATCTCTATAAAGTCGTCGCCAAATGCGCGCCAAAACTGATGCCGGACAGCAGCGGCGCGCTCTACATTTATGCCAATTCCCGAGACGTGCTGGATATGGCCGTCGAGTGGGGCGAACTACCATCGCCCGAATACATCGAACCCCATGATTGTTGGGCCTTGCGACGTGGCCGCGCCTACCACTTTGGCGAAGAAGAGATTGAGTTTCCTTGTGGTCACTATGATGAGGACGTGAAGTCATCCTTTTGTTTGCCGCTGCTCGCGCATGGCGAGACCATTGGCATGCTCTGGTGTCGCTCGAATGACGAAAACGACGATCAGGAGCGCAGCCATGCCCGCTATTGGGATCTGGCCCTGATGTTGGCGGAACAAGTCAGTCTCACAATTGCCAATGTACGCCTTCGCCAAGAACTACAGGACCGCTCCGTAAGGGATCCGCTGACAGGGCTCTGGAACCGCAGATACTTCCTCGATACGCTGCGGCGCGAGAAAACCCGCGCCGATACCAGCGAGCTCGGCTTCGCGCTGATCTCAATCGATATTGATCACTTCAAGCGGTTCAATGACCATCACGGACACGACGCAGGCGATTTGGTGCTGCGGCGTGTCACGGCAGAGCTGGTTGAGTGCGCCGGGGCCGCTGGGATCGTGTGCCGCGTTGGCGGTGAGGAACTCGCCGTGATTTGTCCGGATCTCGATGAAGCGTCTGCAATGGATCTCGCTCACAAGCTGCATACCGCCGTGAAGCGCATCGAGATTGTCTATCAGGGACAAATTCTCCCCTGCGTGACTTTCTCTGCAGGGGTCTCGACCTATCCGTCTGACCACAGCTCAATCGACGATCTGATGCGCAATGCAGACAACGCCTTGTACCAAGCCAAGCGCGCCGGTCGTAATCGTGTGATCGCGTATAAAAAAGACGATGCCGAACGCTGGGTTTTGGCGCGCGAATCTTCCGACACCTGAAGGCGTTAGCCAAGCAAATCGCGGACAACGATGCGTGCATTGTTGCGCGTTTCGGATGCTTCCAATAGCGGCACCATCTGGGCGGCGACCTCTTCAGGCGCTGGCAAGGTCATCGGGTCTTCACCTGGCATGGCATCAGCCCGCATTTGTGTGCGGGTTGCGCCAGGATCGAACAGGTTCACCTTCAGGTTTGTTTGCTCATTCTCATCCGCCCAAGCATAGACCATGCCTTCCAAGCCCATTTTTGAGGCCTGATACGGACCCCAAAACGCGCGAGGGCGGGGCACTACGCCTGAGGTTACGAAAAGCGCGCGTGGGGTCTCGGAGCGTCGCAACAAAGGATCGGTGATGCGGATCAAACGCCAATTGGCCGTCAAGTTTACCTCAATGACGTCATTGAACTGGCGCTCGCCGCCCGCCTGCAAGGGCCCGATCGTGCCGAGTAGACCGGCATTGGCGAGCAGGCCATCAAGGCGTCCGAACTTTTCTGCGAGCGCTTGGCCCAGTGGTTCAAACGCCGCAGCATCTTTCAAGTCAAACGGAATAAGCGTCATGGAGCCACCCGCGGCGCGAACCTCATCATCCAGCGTTTCGAGCGCTTTCTTAGAGCGCGCCAGAGCGATGACGTGATGCCCAGCTTCCGTGAGGGCGACGCAAGCAGCGCGCCCAATCCCTTGTGAAGCGCCGGTGACGAGAGTGATGCGTTTGTCCATGCGCGCGGCCTAATGCCGGAAGCTCAACTAGTCTAGCAAGGAAAGCTGTCGCTCTTTGCTGCTTTCGTTCTGATCATGGTCAACGAGGCGCGTTGGGTAATCACCGGTAAAGCAGTGATCTGCGAAAGCGGGCGTTTCAGGATCATAGTCGACCCCAATCGCGCGGTAGAGGCCTGGCACAGACAAGAAGCCGAGGCTTTCCACGTTCAAAAAGTCGCGCATTTCTTCGAGCGTGTGATTGGCGGCCAGAAGCTCGGTGCGGTCGGCCATGTCGATGCCGTAAAAGTCTTGGTGCGTGATCGGTGGGCTCGCCGAGCGGAAATGGATTTCCTTGGCGCCCGCCTCGCGGACCATTTGAACAATCTTGCGAGAGGTGTTGCCGCGGACAATGGAGTCATCGACGAGCAGAACGCGCTTGCCTTTGAGCACCGCCTTGTTCGGCGAGTGCTTGCGCGACACGGCGCGCTGGCGCCCAGATTGCGTCGGTTGGATAAACGTCCGGCCGACATAGTGACTTCGAATGATGCCGAGTTGGAAGGGAACGCCAGAATGCTCCGAAAAGCCGATCGCCGCCGGAACACCAGAATCCGGCACCGGCACAACGACATCAATGTCTGCGGGATGTTCTTGGGCAAGTTGATGTCCCATCTTGCGACGCACTTCATAGACCGAACGACCATGAACGATGCTGTCTGGGCGCGAGAAGTAGACATATTCAAACAGGCACGGACGAACCGGGCGAGATGGGAATGGGTTGTAGGAGCGAACCCCGTCAGTGTTGATGATCACAACTTCGCCGGGATCAATCTCGCGAACAAACTCAGCGCCCATCAGATCCAAGGCGCAAGTCTCGGATGCGAGCACATAGCCAGATCCGATTTGTCCGAGCACGAGCGGACGCAGGCCTGACGGGTCGCGCGCGCCGATAAGCTTCTTATTCGTCATCCCCACAAAAGAAAATCCGCCTTCAATTTGGCGGACGGCATCAAGGAATCTATCGGCGACAGTGTCTTGGTCGGAGCGGGCGAGGAGATGAAGGATCACCTCTGTGTCCATGGTCGACTGAAAAATCGACCCCTTTCGAACGAGCTTCTTTCGCAGCGCCCGCGAATTGGTCAGGTTACCATTGTGCGCGATGGCAAAGCCACCCGTCTCCAGGTCGGCATAAATCGGTTGAATATTGCGAACCGCGGGTTTGCCTTGCGTGGAGTATCGATTGTGGCCAATCCCGGCTGACCCTGGCAGGCGCTCGGAAACGTCGCCGCCAAAATTCTCGCCGACCAGACCCATGTGACGTTCGCCATGAAACTTCTCACCATCAAACGTAGTGATGCCGCAGGCCTCTTGTCCGCGATGTTGCAGGGCATGTAATCCAAGGGCGACGAGGAGGGAGGCTTGTTCGAGGCCAAAGACGCCTACGACGCCGCACTCTTCCCGGGGCTTGTCGTCATCATGGTCAAAGATCATTCGACTAACCCTCTCGGTCTGTACGTGGGCGAATTATTCTGAGGATGTCTCCACGTCAAGATCAGATATCTGTGAACTGCGTTCCGCCAGCTCAGGCGCACGGTCCCCGAGATAGTTCGAACCGGCTGCGATGATCGGATAAGTCCTTGCTTGCGTTACAAATTCAGGAATTTGATCCCGGTCCATGGCGAGGTTGAGCAGATAAACAAAGAATACCAGTACAACGCCGCCGCGGGCAAATCCGAAGAGACCTCCAGCGACTCGATCCAGCAAACCGATTCCATCGACGCCCTGAATGGTCTTTGACAAGTTCGCGCCAAACCAAGCGACCGCGACATAGACGACAAGAAAGACAACCACGAAAATGATCGCATCTGGCATCCAGTTGGGAGAGTTTGCCGGCAGCATCGCGTCCAACTGAGCGACAAAATAGCGCCGCGCGAAAAAGGCAGCCGCGATGGCGGCGATGAAAGCGCCAAGCGTCGCCAGCTCACGCATGAAGCCGCGGGCCAAAGCCATTAAAGTCGAGACGATTACAATCACAATCGCCACGGCATCAAAGGCTGTAAGGGCTTCCATCATGAGGCAGCTTCCGGTGCGATCAACTCTACTAAATCAGATAGGCGCTTGATCGGGGTGATCGTCAAGCCTTCTATGGCTGTTGGACTGCCATCGGGAACGTAGGCCTGCTCAAATCCGAGCCGTGCCGCTTCCTTTAGTCTCTGTTCCATACGAGACACCGGCCGGATGGCACCAGACAGAGCCACTTCGCCAAAAAAGATCGCTTTGCTCGGGCCAGGATTGGCCGAGGCGGACGTAAGCAAGGCAGCGGCAGCAGCGAGATCACCGGCCGGTTCCGACATGCGATCGCCGCCGGCCACAGACAAGAACACATCGCAGCCACCGAGAGACACACAGC
>ERZ1740070.1935-NODE-1935-length-12388-cov-6.017919_pt1 | contig 12388 bp, 10 predicted proteins | sample MGYA00581734_ERZ1740070 | MGnify/ENA primary metagenome ERZ1740070 (study PRJEB43018, sample SAMN04849744) | marine metagenome | isolation source: floating plastic debris | place: Pacific Ocean | collected 2008-09-01 | study: EMG produced TPA metagenomics... | reverse complement strand
GGCATTGGCCCGTACATGCAGCTCTATTTCCGACTTGTTTGGGCTCACCTTGGTCACCTTGCCTGTGTCGTGGGGGCGGGGGCTAACTTCACTGAAGTAGACAGTTTGTTCGTCACTGGGGGCTCCAGCAATAAATAATTCCACACCAAAAAGTCCAACCCCACCCAGGGCATCGGTAATTGCTTTTGCAATTTGTTGGCATTTTTCCAGGGTGCTTGGATTTAGGGCACAGGGCTGCCAGGACTCGCGATAGTCCCCTCCCTCCTGGAGATGACCGATGGGTGGACAGAAGTGCGTTGTGGGCTTGCCCTCAGGTATCTGGGGATGAGATCTGACGGTTAGTAGCGTAATCTCGGTGTCAAATTTGACAAAACCTTCAACAATGACTCGTTGGTCCTTGCCACGGCCAGCGTTAAAGGCATAAGCCCAAGCAGTATCCACGTCAGCCTTGGTTTTGACAAGACTTTGCCCCTTGCCAGACGAACTCATGACAGGTTTGACCACACAGGGGAGACCGATAGTTGCGATCGCATCTCGATATTCTGCCTCTGTTGCAGCAAATCGATAGGGTGATGTAGGCAAACCCAACTCCTCAGCTGCCAGCCGACGAATGCCCTCACGATCCATAGTCAGCCGCGTTGCCAACGCCGTCGGGATAACTTTCCAACCCTCTGTCTCTAGCTCGATTAAGGTTTCTGTTGCCAGGGCTTCTACCTCCGGCACGATCAAGGTTGGCTGCTCTTGCTCTATCACCTGTCTAAGCGCCTGACCGTCTAACATGCTAATCACATGACATCGATGGGCTATCTGCATGGCAGGAGCATTAGCATAAGCATCCACCGCAATTACTTCAATACCCAGACGCATAGCTTCTAGTGCCACCTCCCGACCAAGTTCTCCAGAGCCCAATAACAGCAAGCGTTGACAGCTATCCGAGAGAGGCGTGCCCCAGACGACATTTACAGGTTGATTTGCCACTTTTCCCATGGTCGTTTAAGAAAAATCCAACTTTTTTTAGAAATCGTGTGATCAATTTAGCCAATTGCGTGTAATATCGCTCGTAAAAAATCACATTCTTTCTCAGCACATTATCGTTGTCCTGAACTAAGAGTGATTTATCAAAGCTGATGTTAATACTCAAGAATCGATCCAATTTCAACATTCAAGCTGGTTAACAATCTGCAATGAAATTTGTTGGATAGGTCGCAAAATCTGCTTGAGTAGAACCGTTCAATCGTGGAGGCATAATTGTCATCGCTGTTTTTTCTCGTTTTATAAGCTGAGAAAAAAACTCAGATAAAAAAAGTATGTTTTGTTAGCTTTTTAGGGCAGTATTGACTCCAACCTCTGTATATTTTGGCGATAGCTAGCCATTCCTGCGCAAATTGTGTACGATGCGTTAGCAAAAAATAGGCCAAAAATCCTTTAGCCTCTACTAGACCAAATCGCTACTAGACCAAATCGTTAGGCTCCGCCTAGTTCAAATTGCTTTCCATAACCGGATAACTTTGTGACCGGATAATGCTGTGAACAGTTTAAAGTCGCTATTTTCAAGAAAGTCCCCAGGTGTTGGTGTTGAACTTACGCCTGAACGGGTCAACGTCGCTCGTCTGCGGAAACAGGGGCAAAAGATAAAGTTAGAAACGCTTGCCTCTGCTGAGATCCCAGAGGGTATTTTTGAAGAAGGTCAGATCATTGATACAGCAGCCATGGCTGAAGCTATCCGATCTGCCCTGACGGAAAGTAAACTGCGGGTAAAACGAGCTACAACTGCTGTGCCTGGTCGAGCCATCACGCGGGTAATTCCAGTACCGGCTGAGTTAGACGACAACGAGCTGCGCGAGATGGTTCTCAATCAAGAAGCGAGTCTATATTTGCCATTCCCGAGAGAAGAAGCAGATGTTGACTATCAAAAGCTGGGCTTCTTTGTTGATGAAGACGGCATTGAAAAAGTGCAGGTGTTGCTGGTGGCGGTCAAAAAAGAGGTTACTGATGCCTACATGGAAACCTTTCAGCAGGCTGGGCTAAGCCTAGATGTGGTTGAAACCAGCAGCTTTGCATTGATTCGAACCATTCGTGAACAACTGCGACAGTTCACACCTCAAGAAGCGGCGGCCATTGTTGACATTCAATTTGAGAGTACAGAAATCTCCATTGTTGTCGATGGGATTCCCCACTTCTCACGAACGGTGCCTATCGGTACGTTTCAAATTCAAAGCGCGCTCAGTCGTGCGATGAACTTACCCCCAACACGCAATACGGAGTTGTTGCAGGGTATGACCGTACCTGCTACACCTATGGACAGCATGGGGGCTCCCCAGATGGCTGGAGGCACTAATCCGGGAACAGCTGCCATGCTGCGAGTGCTAGGCGAGCTGTCTGATGAGTTACGTCGCTCCATTGACTTTTACCTAAATCAGGGAGAAGACATGGAAGTTGCTCAACTCTTACTGGCTGGCCCTGGCAGCGCTATTGGTCAATTAGATGAATTCTTTGCCCAGCGTTTGAGCCTGCCAGCTAGTCCCATTGATCCGATTGAGGCGCTATCGCTAGAGGTGGGTGATGAGATTTCTGAGGCCCAGCGTCCTGGGTTGGCAACGGTTCTTGGCTTGGGTTTGCGGGAGGTTTAGAGCATGTATAGCATCGACGTTAATTTTCTAAATGATCGTGAAGAACGGCCGGTTTTAGCAACGCAGTCAGCGGTGGTGCGACAGCCAACTGCTGATCGCACCCCTATTGCTATTGGGTTGGGAGTGTTAGTAGCCGCGTTGGCTGGTGTCGGCGGGTTTTTTGGGCTGCTCAAGTATCAAGAGTCTAATTTGCTGAGCCGTGAGGCTGAGCTAGATAGGCAGCTTGTTGAGCTACGGGCAAAGCTAGACGAGGTAGACCGCATTAGGGCAGAAACGGAGGCAGCTCGTGCAGAGAGTCGTGCCCTAGCAAGTGTATTTACCAAGATTCGACCCTGGTCAGCCATTGTCAAAGATATTCAAAACCGGATTCCTACTCGGGCACAGCTAACCCAGGTTTCGCAAACTACAGGTATCGCAATTCCCCCTCAACCTGGAGCTGAGCCTGTTCTCCCAGAAGCGGGCGGCATCAACATTGATGGTACAGCGTGTTCTTTTGACGATGTTAATGATTTTATTCTGACGTTAAAGAACTCACCGTTTTTAGAGAGTGAAACAGTTCAACTAAACACCTCGACGCTCGGAGGGGATGTCTTAGGTCGTTGTCCAGGAGAAGCTCAACGTGATGAGCCTACTCAGTTGGTCAACTACACCATTGGCGGCAACATTCAGAGTGTATCGACCGAACAGTTTGATCGATTGCTAGCTGAACTTGAAAACCAGCAAGCATCTGTAGGTCTTTCATCCAGGTTAAAAGCCCTTTTAGAGACAGGAGTGCTTCAGTAATGACATTGAGTGGAGATTTTATACCGGCCGAAGATGACCTATATGATGAGCCGATAAATCCTGTTGTCTTTGGTATTGAGCTGACCCCAAAAATCTTGGGTATCTTGGCCGCATTGGCAGGGATTGGTCTCGCTATTTTCTTGTTTCAGCGGTTTGCGCAGCCTGTGCGGCAGAGTAATCAAGAATTAAGAGCTACCATTGCCGAAAAAGAACAGCAGCTTGAGACCCAAGCTGAACGGCTAGAAGAGATTGCCAGGTTAGAAGAAGCTAGAGAGGTCGCGCTGGTTCAGCGTCGTAATGTCTATTCCTTATTCGCAGATGAGTCATCTATGGACACACTGCTGCTGGATATTAACCAGCGCATCAAAAACAGCAATGCGCCCATTGCTGCTGCCCGCAACCAAGTTCAAGCCCGAGGTATTCCGCCAATTTTGGTCGAAGCTCAATTACAGAGTTTTGTACCCAGCGGTGAGGTGTTGGTAGAAGATGGCAGCTTAGGGCCAGATGTAGATGGCAAACTGAAACGCCAAACATACAGTGTTCAGTTTTCTGGAGATTTTGCTCAGACGCAGGCAATCTTGGGCAATATCGAGCGTTTAGAGCCTCTGCTGCTGTTGAGAAATTTCTCCCTCGCTTCTGGCGAAACAGTCACAGAGACCATTCTTAACAATCAAGGACAAGTTATAGGACGACCAAAACAGGAGATAAATTCAACATTTGATATTGATGCTCTAATTCCGACGGGTGATCCAAATGCACCTCCGGAAATTGCTCCGCCACCGCCACCTGAGGGCGAAGTTCCTGCAGAGCAGTAGCGCTCTTTTCAAAGATGTGGCCTGTAAATCTTTTCCAATCCCTCAAAAAATTCCATCTCCAGGCATTGACGTACGCTAACTAAAGATTAAGGAGTGAACTGTGAAACGCTTTTTCAAACTTGGAAGTTTAATTGCTGGCGGAACTATCAGCGTCCTCACAGCCCAGTCTGCTGAAGCCGCCGCTACCGCCATTCAAAACGTTGAACTCAACGTTACTAAAACTGGTGTGGAGCTGTTGCTTTCGACTAAGGGTGGTGAAACTCCTCAAATCTTTGCTGTGAATCGCGATAATGTGCTTCAAGCAGACATTACCAATGCTCAGCTAGCGTTGCCCCGCAGCAAAAACTATCTAAAACAAAATCCTGATCCCGCTATTAGGTCGATTGAGCTGGAAACATTAGACGACAACACAGTGCGATTGACTATTCAAGGAAACGACAAAGCCCCCATTGCGGATCTGCAAAAAGTAAATGGCAAAGGTGTGCTTGTAAGCCTTGATACTCGCCCCAGTGCTACTTCTCAACCGAGTGAGGTTCCTGAGGTTCTCGAAACAGTTACCGATGAGTCTTTGTTACCGACTCGTCTTGCTCAGGCAGAAACGGAGACACCCGAAGAAACGGATACGCCCGAAGAAACGGATACATCCGAAGAAACGGATACGCCGGACATCTTGGTCCCTAACCCTGAGGTCATTATCGACGGTACACCGGTACCGTCACCAACGGTTAACACTGCACCACCGTTTTTGCCCCAGGCTGTGCCCCCTCCGGTAGGGGACATTTCTGTGTCTGAGGTTGATGCCGGTTTGGATGTTATTGATTTGGGGACGGCTGAGCGAGTACCTCGATTGGTTTTGAGAGAAGCAACGGCCCGCGAAGCGCTCTCACTATTGGCCCGTGCTGCAGGATTGAACCTGGCATTTACTGAGGCAGGTGCAGAAGGTGAAGCGGCGGCTGATACGAGGGTGACTCTAGATATTGAAGACGAACCCGTACAAAACGTATTTAACTACGTGCTACAGATCTCAGGGTTAGAAGCTAACCGTGTGGGACGGACTATATTTGTTGGACCTCGCTTACCTCAGGCTGCTCGTAATGTCAGCATCCGCAGCGTTCGTCTCAACCAGGTTGATGTCGCGACTGCAATTAACTTCTTGGTCTTTATGGGTGCTGAAAGTGCCTTTACCGATCAGCAAGAAATTACTGAAGTAGTGGCAACCACTGATGTCGGTGAAGTTGAAGAAATTGAAAGAACCGAGCTAGAAACAGAAGTTGAGGTTCTGCGAGCAGATTACCAAGATTCTTCGCCCCTCTTGCGTGGTTTAGAAGTTATCGGCGATCAGCGGACAAGCTCGGTGACCCTGGTGGGCACACCCCGCCAGGTGGAAATTGCCACATCTCAGCTTGTGCAATTAGACCTACGCCGACGTCAGGTGGCTATTAATGTGCGGGTTGTTGATGTTGACCTCAATGCTACTGATGAAACCGATGCTAGCCTTTCCTTTAGAGCCGGAGATGTTGGTGTCAATATTGTCAATGGAGCCCTTAATTTTGGTATCAGAAGTTTGGCAGGGTTAGCCAGTAGCTTTGAACTGGATGTCAATGCCGAGATTAGAAATGGAAATGCCAAGATCATCACTGACCCCACACTGATTGTTCAGGAAGGGCAGGATGCTGCCATCTCTCTAGTTGAACAGGTTGTGAGCCGTGTCGATGTGACCTTCTCGGATACCGATGGTGCCAGCCGTGAGACCCGTGAAGTTATTTTTGAAGATGTGGGTCTAACCCTCCAAATCCTGGTGGACCGGATCGATGACAATGGCTTTGTCAATATGACTGTAGCGCCTAGCATTTCATCGCCGTTGGCTTCGATTGATCTAGGTGGTGATACTGGTACAGTTACACCCATTACAACCAGGGCCTTATCCTCTGGGCAGATTCGGGTGCGGGATGGCCAGACGCTATTGCTGTCGGGCATCATTGAGGAAACGGATCGTGTCAGTGTGACTAAGGTGCCAGTTCTAGGTGACTTGCCGATTATTGGTTCTTTATTTAGAGATACAGAAAATGTCGACGAGCGCCGCGAGCTGATTATTTTACTGACACCTCAAATTTTGGATGACTCTGATCAAAGTATCTTTGGCTATAGCTATACCCCCGGCGAAGATGTGCGAGAGCTGTTAGGAGAAGACGAATAATTTCTGTTAGCCTCTGTAACAATTGCTAAATCCTCTGAAATCCTTGCTATTAGTGGGGTTTTCGGAGGATTTCTTGATTTTTGAGGTACAGTTGTCGATGATGAATCCTATGAATTTTCCTAAAAATCGCTGAAATCCATATAAATTCAATGTTTTATAGATCCATACTGACAAAGTACCCCTTAGAATAGGGCAGATAAAACATGAGGCCTCAGGGGTTTCAGCGATCTGCTGAGATTTTCCTTATGTTTTTTGACGTGTTTGTCCAACCATGGACATGGTTCATTCATTGGTTTTAATCTGCGAGGAGACAAAGATGAATAAAGGTGAACTTGTGGACAAGGTGTCCGAAAAGGCCTCTGTTACCAAAAAGCAGGCTGACGCGGTCATCTCTGCAGCGATTGAGTCCATTATGGAAGCGGTTTCCAGTGGTGAAAAAGTAACGCTAGTAGGATTTGGCTCTTTTGAGCCTCGTCATCGTAAAGAGCGTGAGGGTCGCAACCCTAAGACAGGTGACACTATGGTTATCCCAGCTACAACTGTGCCTGCATTCTCGGCCGGTAAGTTATTTAAGGAAATGGTTGCTAAAAAGTAAGCTGGTTCAGCATTATTAGTCCAACAGTTATCAGACCAACAGTGCTGCTAGAGCTTGTCACTATTAGTTCGTGTCGTTTAATAGATTTTTTAACGATACGTTTGTAATATGCTGCCGACTCATAGCGGCACTTCTTTTTTGAGTGTGTGGATGTTGTTTAGAATACAAATTTTTGTTTTTAACAACATAGTCACACCGAGAGAGAAATGGATAGGATTTGTTGGATAACCATGTAATGCTTTAATCTTGCCTGTCTCAACCCAGTACAATTGGCGGAGATTAGCATGGTCACATGGTCACTTACGACACGGATTATGATTTAGCAATCCTAGGCGGTAGCGTAGACAGCCGGTTCGCTGCTTGCAGGGCTTCACAAAAGGGTGCTCGTGTCGCTTTAGTTGCGCCGAACTGGCAGGTTAATGACCTTACACATTATGTGTTGCAAGCGCTGAGGGCGTGGCCGCTAGATTCCAAACCAGATTGGTCCTCGTTATGTGCTTGGATTCGTCATCGCTGCAATTACCCGACGTTTCCCTCGACGACCTTAAGCGCTCAGGGGGTCGATGTTATCTCTGAACCCGCTAGCTTTACCCAAGGAGGGCGACTCCAGCTAGATAGTCGCTCCCTTAAGGCTAGCCGCTATCTGTTGACAGATGGGTATGCCCTATTTGACCTCGCCGTTAATCAAGGGCTATTTTGTAGTCAACTGACTCAGCTAGAAACAATTCCCGAACGGATTGCTGTTGTTGGTTATGGTGCAACAGCCGTGGAGTGGGCCTATGCTCTAAGCCATCGAGCCACTGTCTCTTTGATATGGCGAGGAGCGTCACTGTTACCTGCAGAGGACCACGACATTCAACGGCTGGTTGAAGCTCAGCTAAAAGGGTTAGGTATTAAGCTATTGAGCTTGAGTGACTGTCTAGAAGGCAAGGACAGTCAGCTTGATGCCAAAACGCTTGATGTCGACTTGCTGGTGGTTGTCCCTCAGCCTTGCAAATGGGAAAAAATGTCATTAAAGATGGTTGGTATTGTGGGAGAGCCAATACCTGTGAATGGCTATTTACAAACGGCCCATCCCAAAATTTATGTCAGTGGTGGCAGTTTGGGAGGAGAAAATCGTGCTGAACTCACGTGTCAGGAAACATCAATTGCCCTGGAAAATGCCCTGTTTAAACGCAGTCGGATAATGCGATATGAGCGAGCATTTTATTCGATTGAGCTGCTATCGCCTGTTGGTCGCTGGGGCTTAACTGAATATCAGGCCAGACAGCGATATGGTCAAGTCGCCGTAGTTCAGGCGTCCTCTCTACCTTTAATAACCGATCAGGTTTGTCAGACTAATTTTTGCAAACTGATTGTTCAAGGAGCTCATCTTGTGGGTGTGCACCTGATGGGAGATGGAGCGCCTAATTTAGTGGCCGCCTTGGGTTATCGCCCGCGTTTGCAAGCTCTAAGTCGCTGGGCGATAACCCAGTTTGAATCAGGCACGCTGGCTGAGGCCGTTTATCAAGCGATCGCAAAATTGCAGAACCAGCGCTGGCAAGCGGGTCAATGGCGACGAGACTGGGCCGAAAATTGGTTTAATCTGCGTCGGTCTTGGGATATTTAAACCCTTGCGAGAGTAACCATTTCAGCCTGATCCTGATATTTGCCCTGACGAGTTTCATAACTCACCTGGCATGGATTGCCTTCTAAAAATAAGAGCTGCACCACACCTTCGCTGGCATAGATACGACAGTCTGCGCTAGAGGAATTCGAAAACTCTAGGGTTAGATAGCCACGCCAGCCAGCCTCTGCCGGAGTGAGATTGGCAATAATGCCACAGCGGGCATAGGTGCTTTTACCAATACAAACAGTTGTGATGTTGTCGGGAATGGCTAATCGCTCTAAGGCCACCCCCAACCCGTAGGAATGAGCCGGCAGAATAAAATAGCTGCCATGCTCATCGGTTTGTAGATGGGTAAGCTCTAAATTGTCTGGATTAAAGTGTTTGGGGTCAATGACAGTGCCTGGTATGTGGCGAAAAATTCGAAACTCTTTAGGAGACAGGCGAATATCGTAACCAAAAGACGATAGACCATAGCTGATGACAGGCACGTTGGCACCATTGAGATCCATCCGACGTACTAGCTGAGGTTCAAAGGGCGTAATCATCCCTTCATCAGCCATGGTATTTATCCAAGCGTCATTTTTGATCATGCTTTACCACTCAATTAATTACGATGATAGGCCTCTATAAAAGGAAAAAGAAGCCTGTCTGACTGCCGCTGTTGCGTTTTACTAATTTCTTATTAGGGCAAAAACTCACGCCGAAATTCGGTAACCTGATCGGCCATTGACAAAATTGAATAGGGCATTTTAGGTCCTGTCAAAATAATATCCATTTGGGAAGGCCGCTGCTTGAGCAGATCTAGCACCTCGGTTTCTGGAATTAGACCGTATTCAATGGCAAGGCTCAGCTCGTCCAGCATAACTAGCTCATACTGATTGCTGTGCACAACCGATTTTACGTGGCCCCACAGCTCACTCACTGCTGCTTGGGCGTCGTCTGTTGCCTCAAAAATACAGCCAGAGTAACCGCACCGGACCCAGTCTAAGTTTTGCCCCATGTGGGTCATATGCCCTGGCCCCTGGTCAATTCCCCCTTTGAGAAACTGAGCGACGAGCACCGTCATCCCTTGATCGGCTGAGTGTAGTGCTTGCACCATGACATTGGTAAAAAAACTGCGGTGAACTGAGGTGAAGACCCGCAGTGCCCCTTCAAGGGCCTGTAAAAATGGGTGACGCTCTTCCTTTTGAAGACCAGGGGAAGTAGCAGAAGACGATAGTCGAGATGGACGGCGGGTATGCTGGTTGACCCTCAGCTGTTGGACCATAAAACGCTATATCTAGTAGCACGTTCTCTACAGAGACCTAAATATAGCGCATACCTGGCAGATTTAATCAGCTACTTAATATGATGATTCTTTGCAAACTAGGTAAAGGGTCTTGCCCATAGTCAGCCCGCTCACAGATTAAGTCAGTGGTTAGTTAAAGTGTACTATTTTTTGACTCTGTCTCAACCATGCTGGACCTAAGGCTGGTTTTCTAGAACGTCAGAGGCCAGGCTAAGCGCTGTAATGCGAGGCTCTGTCTGGCCACGCCCAAACAGTCAGAAAAATGCGGGAGAAGCCAGGGTGACTACGGCTACGAGCGTGGTGGTTGCGATCGCAACCACCACGCTTACCTTGTCCGCCTTAATCCGTTTTTTCATATCCGTAACCCTATAGGTTGGCCGCTATACTACCACAGGTGCTGAGGATGCCATGACACAGGTCATAACGGCTAAACCAAGCTATGGTCGGATGCATAGTTTGCAAAAACCACCCTATGTTAAAAGCCGTTTTATTTGATCTAGATGGCACGCTAGCCAATACTGACCCGATTCATTTTCAGCTTTGGCAGGAGCTGCTTGTCCCTTATGGGATGACCATAGACCAGGAATTTTATGATCGCCGCATTAGTGGTCGTCTTAACATTGATATTGTTCAAGATTTGCTGCCACAGCTTTCACCAGACGACGGTGTTGTTTTTAGTGCCAATAAAGAAGCTCGATTTCGAACGATTGCGGCGGATCAGCTTCAGCGGATGCCGGGGCTGACGGATTTTCTACACCACATTAAACAGCACGGGTACGCCACCGCACTGGTGACGAACGCCCCTCGGCCAAATGCCGAGTTTATGCTGAAAACCTTGACCCTCAACGGCGTGTTTCAACCCGTTATCATTGCCGATGACTTGCCCAAGGGCAAACCCGATCCACTGCCTTACCAGACAGCTTTAGATAACTTGGGCATAGCGCCGGAGGAGGCCATCGTTTTTGAAGATTCTCCATCGGGTGTTCGCTCGGCTGTGGCAGCCGGTATTACGACTATTGGCATGACGTCTACCCACAGTGACACTGCTTTGCAGCAGCTAGGGGTCGAGTTTACTATCGCAGATTTTACCGACGGCCGATTGCTGAGCTATGTAGGGCAGCCACCCAGATCTGGCGATCCCTGTCTCTCTCGGTAAGATTGGGTTATAGTTGTGCGCACATAGTTCAGGGTTGATCGCTGGAAGCTTTAGATAGCTATGTGTACACAACCCGAGAAATGCATGCCTCGGGTTGCTATAGTTTTAGTTTTCTATCATGAGCAACGACGCTGACCAACCCCCTGAGTCCCAAACAGTGCAAGATCGTCTGGCCAGTTTGCGACATCTAGCCCAGGCATTTCCTAAAGAGCAACGGGAAGACGTGCTGCTTGAGCTGGATGATCTGAGTGCAGATCTAGCGAATACGGATGGTTCTAGCTTGCAAACTCTACATCAGCGACTCAAACGGTTGGCGGCCATCGCTATGATGGCTCGCATGTTTGCCACCAATAATCAGCAGGCGATTGAAGAGTTTGCCAGCCATCTGGTGGCGTTGACAAATGCCACCAAGGTTGGTGAAGGTTGAGCGGTGGTTAGTAATAGTAGTTCCTGGCCGGTGGTCTATAGGCTTGCTCTACCCAGATCTGGGTATTAACCGGACCGTAGTGCTGCTGTAGCGCATTTTCCACCCGTTCTCCGATGGTGCGAGACATGCTTAAAAACTCTGGATGGACAGCTAGATAAAGCTCAATCCAGACCTGGCGACCCACCATGCCCCGTGACCGAATGAGGTTGCAGCGGGTAACGCCGTCTATGCTAGTGACAATTTGAGCAATGGCTTCAGGGGCGATGGCAGTGGGTCTTAGCAACGTGGGGAGCTGGGTGTCTAGAACACGCCAAAAACTGTGAAGTGTAGCAATGATAAGTGCGATCGCAATCAGCGGATCTAGCCAGGTATAGCCACGCCAGATGCCGACTAAACTCAGCAATAGAAGAATACTTAGCCAGCCATCTCCCAATATGTGCTGGGTTGTGAGCTTAACGGTCAAACTATTTAAGTACCGACTCTGATATGACACCAAGAGTGCCAATGTCAGCGCAATTGCCACCATGGCTGCCATCAGCTGCATTAGCGCTACGGTAACCTCAACTGGGAATGGAATCGATTCCTGCCGCATCGCCATTTGAAACTGTCTGATGGCCACAAGCAAAACACTGACGCCAAAAAAACCTAAAACAGAGGCCAAAATTAGTGCCCCGCCGGTTTCTCCTCGACCATACCCCCAGATTTCTCGCCCCAAGGGACGATGGGGAGATGCGATCGCGCTCAGACTAAGGGCAATGCTAAACACATCAATCAGCGTATGCAGTGACTCTGCCAACAACCCGACTGACTGACTCACCCAACCAGCGATTAGCTCAATGGTCAAAATCACCAAATTGGCCCACAGCATCATCAGCAACAGGCGATAGC
>ERZ1740070.1934-NODE-1934-length-12390-cov-6.161086_pt1 | contig 12390 bp, 9 predicted proteins | sample MGYA00581734_ERZ1740070 | MGnify/ENA primary metagenome ERZ1740070 (study PRJEB43018, sample SAMN04849744) | marine metagenome | isolation source: floating plastic debris | place: Pacific Ocean | collected 2008-09-01 | study: EMG produced TPA metagenomics... | reverse complement strand
GGTCTTGAAAAAAGCCAACGGTACGCAGCAAAAAGTTGCGGGTGGGAACAAAATCAGCATCAAACGATGCAATTAATCCACCATCGGTAATTGCGATCGCATGATTTAAATTTCCTGCTTTTGCATGGAGATTATTTGGCCGAGTAACATACTCACAGCCTAGTGTTTCTGCTAATTTTTTAATTTCAGGACGGCGGGTATCATCTAGCAAATAGACCGTTTTATTTGGATAGTCCATGGCCTGACAGCCAATGATGGTGCGCCGCAGGATAAACTCCGGCTCATCATAGGTGGGGATAAACACCGCCACTGAGGGCAGAAATGTTTTATCCATGACCGCCAGCTGCATCTGGTCAGCCTGGGTATGTCGGTCCCGGACCCGCAGCAGCAACACCAGCTGAATAATGCTCACCAACAGCCCCAGCATTTCCATAACAAAGAGCACGGTGCTAGCGACACCATTAACAGCATTCTCAAAATTTAGGGTCGATAGGCTACGCCAGCTAACGTAGCGACCCACCAAAATGAGTAATACCGTAATCACTAAGGTGCGCGACCAGGGTTTAGGCTGGGGCGAAATACGCGTAATCACCACCGCAAACAAAAATAGAGCAACGGTGGGAAAAATTAGATAATGCCCTGCTACCATAGGCGCTTCTAGCCACATGGGTGGCGTTTGCTGGAGCAGATTAAGCTGAGCAAAAATTCGGCTAATTTGCCCCTCCCCTGTAAACCAGGCAGAGGCAATGGCAAGTGCGATCGCAACAACGGCTATCATCACCACCGTAGCGCTGGGCACTGAAAGTGGTCGTCGCAGTTGAGGCTTGATCCGAGCCATCGAGTCTTCCATGAGTTAACACGCATTCCTATGGTCAAGTCTATATAAGGTTACGAATGAGGCACGGATATGGACGTATTCAAGATTTAACTTACACAGATAGGGAACCATGCAACTGTTCAATTGGTTGCATACCGGCCTGAAAATTTGCTGAGATATCCGTGAATTGTCACCGTTAAACTTTTCAGCTAACCATCAGCTATTATTTTTACTTGCATCATGCAGCGGGTTTTCAAGCTGTTTGCAGTAATTCTGTCATGACAAAATGAACAGAGGTTAGTTCTCCTGAACTATCGCAGAGTTGTTACCCAGCAGATATTAACTAAAAAGCGAGAGAGCGATGACCATCAATGATTGGCTTAGACTCATGCATCCGATACTGGCGGTAAGTGTTGTATTCCCGCTGATTGGCATTGTGACCTACTTCGCCACCCAGACGCGACAGCGTCGTCTGAAAGTAGAGTCAAAGGAAAAATCAAAGATCCCCCCCGTTGTTGGTAAAGAACATGTCAATTTAGGCAGATGGCTAACAGCGGCTGTTGTCGGGCTAACATTGGTCGGTGTCGGCAATCCGATTCTCAAAAATATCCTCAGACAAGCGGCCACCGACAGCCCAGTCCCCCAATGGAAAATAGCGTTTATTGCTCTGATGTTTGTGTTTACCATTGGTTCAGTTGTGTGTTTATATCGCGCAACGGCACCTCAAAAGCTATGGCGGGCTGTGTTTGCCACCCTATCGACAGCAGGGCTATGGACGTTAGGCAGTCAGGATGGCGTATTTCGTCGTACCTATGAGTGGCAGGTATCGCACTATTACTACGGCATGATAGCCGTGACACTCATGATTATTTCGTTGGCTATTTTGCCCGAAATTTACAGATCAAAGACATGGCGGAAGGTGCACATTGCATTAAACTGCATTGCGCTACTGTTATTTATCGGTCAAGGAATTACGGGCACTAGAGATTTGCTAGAGATTCCGCTCAGCTGGCAGGAACCCTTTGTGTTTGGCTGTGATTTTGTCAATAAGACCTGCGGTGGGTAATCGTCGCTGGCCGTATGAAGTTATGAACCTCTCTGTATGAAGCTACGGTTTTAATTGACCGATAACTTTGGGAATCGTTCTGTGAGGGGCTGTTATAACCCTTGTGCACTCAAGTTCAAGGTGAGTAGCGAGACATGTAAGTCGATAGCTGAGATAGTTGGTAAGGGCGGGCGCTTGTTGTGAGCACCAATACTAACCAACTATCTCAGGTGACCATGACTTCTTGTCTCGCTCTCCTCACCATATTCTCGAACACAACAATCTCAGTGTGCATTAGCTTGTTGGTCAGAAAAACTATTTGTTGTAAGACGACAATTCTCTAACCGCTACATGCATGGATAAATCACACGTCTTGTTTTCGGTAACGGTAGAGAGATCGCCCATAAGTCGTCTTGTTTTCCTAAACTTTAGCCTTAGTCTCAATGGCGCTATAGATGGACTTAAGAACATTGTCCTCATCCTGAGTTATCTCTTTATCAATCAGGGCAATGCTAATGGCTTTGGATAACACATAGGCCGCCACTTCTGGCTCTAAGTCCTGCAGTAGCGAATCCATCATGGCAGGGACTTTCATGGCCGATTTAATGTTGGCTAGCATGGCTTCATTCATCCCCAATGCCACCAGACGCGGCTGCAAACTATTCCACGACTGTGCTGCATTTTTATCCCCTGCTTGAATGACACTGGCTAGCAACCGATGGACCTTACTTTGCTGCTCCTGGGTCATGTCTGCATAGGCTAGCTCCGCCCCATTTTGCGCCGCGTCACTATTTTGCTCAATGTTGTTGAGAATCTGAGTCCACTCGCGTTCGCTACACTGCTCAGGTTTACCCACCGCCAGAGAAATCTGAATTCTGCCCTGATTGGTGTTGAGATCGGTCACATCTGCTTTCACACCCAAATAACCTAGCCATTGAGACACCATACCGGTTAGGCGGGTATTTGCAGATTGATTCTGAGCCAAAAGTTGAATCTGTGTACGAACCAGAGGACGGACTAGACGATCAAGCATGGTGGGCTCGCGGTTTATATTTATTTTCTAAATATAAAACCTATGTAGCAAATAGTGGGGGCGAAAAAATGCCGTTGCTGATTTCAGAGATGAACCGATCTGTAAGATGTGCTGCTTAAAAGTGTCTTTCAGCTGAAACCATATCGGGGATCAGCAACGCCAAAAAATTTACTACCATGAAGAATAATTCTTGCGTCATTGATTTTGTTTTATGTCCCAGTGTGAACTGTGCCAGCGTGACTGCCCAAAGCTAACCGAGCATCACCTGGTGCCACGTCAGCAGACTAAGCGAAAAAAGCAAGACCCTGGCCCCACGACCGATATCTGCGCACCCTGCCATAAGCAAATTCACACGCTGTTTACCAATAAAGAACTGGCCCAGGAGCTAAATACGGTGGATCGGCTCAGGTCTCATCCAAATATGGAAAAATTTCTAGTCTGGATTCGTAAGCAGGATCCCTACAAAAAGGTGCGAACCTATCGCTAGTTTTCAACTAATAATAATTTGCCTACTGTGTAAAACTCGGGTCAATGCTGACCCACATCACCAGGTCAAACTGCTCAGGGTTGATGGAGGCGTCTAAAATGCGGGTGGTGATGCCAGACTCTTCTAAGCGTCTTAGACTGAGCTGGTCGCCAAGGTTTTCGGTAAAGGCTTCTAGCAGCTGCTCTGGGGCTTCGCTGTCATTAACCGATACTTGCGGGTCAACTAAAACCAGACGATGACCGTTTTCGATGGTAAACCCAGTCTGGGCTTTGATTTTTAACCCGTCACCCAGGCTTGGTTCAGATAGGTCTAGCTCTAGCTGCAGGCGATTGTCGGGTAAAAATGTGGCTTTGGGGTTACTAAACTGATAGCGGCTGATTTCACGGGACTGGGCTGCATTACCCAGATTGATCTCAATGTTGTTGAGTCGCTTGGTGAATTCGGGTGACAGTAAATATTGATTTAGGTCTTCTGGGGTAATGACGATGTGCAGGGCGCTGTTGAGGGGCTCATCTAAAACCACCTTACCCCGTCTGAGGTTGCTAAAGTCTAGATCAATGGGGTCAGTGTCGAGGTCTGCGATCGCAACCCGAAATCCATCAATCGGGTACATGCCCCGCACACCCACCTGTAGCCGGTTGATTTTGCCTTTCAGCAGGTTTAAGTTTGACCCGTTATCCACACGCACCTGGATATCTTCTACACCCTCCAACCGCGACCGAATCGCATTTTCGGCGAGGGTATCTAGACCAAACCCAATGGGTGAGCCGATAAATAAAAGACTAGACAGCAGAATCGAGATAAATTCCATCAGGAGAATGCCATAAGCGTGACATCCCTCCTCCTGGGAGGGGGCCCAACGAACGGGGTGGGTTTCCCCTCCCAGGAGGGGAGAGTTGTTGTTAGTGAGCGTTAAAAGTTGCACTTAGGGAAAAGAGTCATGCGCCCGCAATGGCGTCATCAACCCATTGCTTAACGGTGCTCACTACCTCATCCAGGGCGAGTTCAACCGCTTCGCCATTGGCCCGTTTGACCGCTTCTACCTTACCCTCTTTCAATGAGCGTCCCGTCACGACCCGGAAAGGTATACCAATTAGCTCGGAATCTTTGAATTTCACCCCGGCTCGTTCTTTACGGTCGTCCAGCAGGGTTTCGACACCAGCGGCATTTAGGTCTGCGTAAAGCTTTTCAGCGGCGGCCATCTGGTCGGCGTCGTTAATATTGGGGACAACGACAACGGCATGGTAAGGTGCGATCGCAACCGGCCAGATAATGCCATTTTTGTCGTAGGACTGCTCTACCGCCGCCTGGGCTAAACGCGATACGCCGATGCCATAGCAACCCATCACCAATGGCTGAGATTTCCCACCTTCATCGGTGTAGGTAGCGCCCATAGCTTCTGAATACTTGGTGCCCAGCTGGAAGATATGACCAATTTCAATCCCTCGTGCGGTTTGAATGATTTGGCTAGGGTCATGAACGGCGCGGTCGCCAGCGGTGGCTTCTCGGATATCTACCACTATTTTGGGCAGGGTGAACTGGTCTTCCCAGTTGGCACCGACCACGTGATAGCCCTTCTCATTGGCACCGGTGGCAAAGTTCTTGAGGTCCACAGCGGTTTTATCCACTAGCCGCAGGAATGTGGGTGCTACATTGTCTAGCTTTTGGATATAGTCATCGGCGATATCGGGGGCGATGTAGCCCAAAGGTAAGGGCTTTGAGGCCCACTTGGCCTGAGCTTCGGGGTCGGGCACGTCTAAGGACAGCAGGGTGGATGCGCCATACTCGGCGGCCAGATTGGTCAGAGCGTTTTGCAGCTTAGTCTCGTTGACGTCCTGGTCACCTCGAATATTAATCAGCACCAGCACCGTTTGATCATTGTCATAGACAGCCTGGTACAGCACGTTTTTAACAATCTGGGTGGGCGAGCAGTCTAGAAACTTCGCCATGGTCTCAATAGTGGAAGTGTTGGGAGTTTCTAGCTTTTTGTACTGATTAAACTCCGAGGGAACTGCATCCGCTGGTAGGGATACGGCCTTTTCGACGTTGGCGGCGTATTTACCATCTTCGGTGTACAGCACCTCATCTTCACCCGCATCGGCCAGCACCATAAACTCATGGGAGCCAGCCCCGCCAATGGCACCAGAGTCAGCCTCCACCGCCCGAAACTCTAGACCACAGCGGCTCAAAATATTGCTGTAGGCCCGATACATGTCGTCATAGGTAGCCTTGAGGCTGTCGGCATCGGTGTGGAATGAATAGCCATCTTTCATAATGAACTCGCGACCGCGCAGCAGACCAAAGCGGCAGCGGATCTCGTCGCGGAACTTGGTCTGAATCTGATACAGATGGGTGGGTAGCTGTCGGTAGGACCGCACCATATCGCGGGCTACCATTGTAATCACCTCTTCATGGGTGGGCCCCAGAGCCATTTGTTGCTGCCGCCGGTCGGTTAGGGCAAACATGATCCCTTCTGCTTTGGTGTAGGTGTCCCAGCGGCCTGATTCTTGCCATAGCTCGGCGGGCTGTAGCTGAGGCAGCAAGCATTCTTGAGCCCCGGTGGCGTTCATCTCTTCGCGCACAATGGCCGACACCTTGTTGAGCACTCGCAGCATTAGGGGCAGATATGCAAATACACCGCTCGAAATCCGTCGGATATAGCCCGCCCTAAGCATTAGCTTGTGGCTGGGAATTTCCGCCTCAGCCGGATCTTCACGCAGCGTGACAAACAGCATCTGGGACAGGCGCATAGTTCAGCAGGTTCTCTCAACATTCACCACAGTCTAGTTTATTAGGGCGAAGGTGTCGCCTTAGGGAAAAATTTGGCTTAGTTTTGAATTTTGAGTTGATGCTCTTCATACGGCAGCTAACTTAAAACTAAGCACTTCCCTCACCTGGGTAGCTTCACTATAAATGACGTTTTTTGCTTAGTGCTTTTTAAGTCAATCGTTCCCTCTAAATTTGCGACCAGCTGTTTTACTATGGCCAACCCTAGACCGCTGCCGCCGTACTGCCGTTGGTCTAGCTCGGGTACGCGGTAAAACTTGTCAAAAATGTGGGGCTGATGCTTGGGAGGAATCTGCACACCGGTATTCGCGATCGCGATCTCCACAGCTGTATCGGTAGAACTAGCCATAACTTTGATAGTTTTATCGGCTGGAGTATATTTGATAGCGTTGTTAATCAGCTCTGTAATCACTCTCTCTAGCTGAACGATGTCGCATTCAATCAGCAAAGGTTTTTTGGGAATGCTGGCGGTGAGTGTTAAGGACTCTTGGTCAAACCGGGTCTCAAAACTACGCAGCAGCGACGGTAGCCAATCGCTCAGGTTCATTGACACTGGTTCTTGGGCTTTTTGATGTTCAGGAAACATCAGCGTAACCAGATTATCGACAAACTGTTTTTGTCGCCGACATTCTTGGCTTAACAGCCCCAATACTTTGAGAACGGTGCTACGCTTCGGCACCTTTCGCCACGATGCATCCTTAACTATTTTTTCCAATGTCTGAGCCGACAGCTGAATACTGTCAAGGGGAATAAACAGCTCGTGGGAAATTAACTTTAGAAGGTCTTCTTTGGCGTTGTGTAATTGTTGAATTTTGGTCTTTTGAGTATCGATAGTCTGCTGTAGCTGAGACTGATGCAGTGCGATCGCAACACAATCAGAAATCTGTTGAAGCTGGGCTGATTCGCTTTCGCCAAAGGTCTCCTGATGATCGAGGCGAGTAAGCCACACTGTGCCCATCAGCTCGGCGCAAGACACCATAGGGCACCCTAGCCATGTCAGCGGTGCTGTATAGGATGGGGCCAAAGGGTGTGAACTAAGCTGTACTATCTTTCCCTGAATTAAAGACTGATAGGCATCTCTAATTTTGTTAATCGCATGGGGCTGATGCAATGTCCCCAACTGACCGATACCAAACCCTCCAGCCAGCGTGACTGTTTGTTGACGGCTGTTGTACAGCTCTATATGACACCCTTGCAAATCTAAGTGTTTAACAATAGCCTGAGGCAGCCAATCGACCACATCTTGAAATGGCTTTCCCTGTTTGGCAACAACTAAGAGCGCTTGTGTGATCGCCTGAACTGTCAGTGAGACATTAGCAGCGGGCAGATCAGCCGACATTAGCTGATCTAAATCAGACATTTCAGACTGCAAAGAATTACATCTAATAGGTTCACTACTGACCAAAGCTGACCTAGCCTCCAAGCTAAAGTCGCTTACAGCCGCTATGCAAAACAGCTAACCAAGTGCCATTACAATACAAGAAAACTGCCAATACCCACAAATTGTAGAGCTAATGGGCAATACAAAAAGATATCAAACACACTGTCTGACATTCTGGTTAATTATTGGCAAAGCTAGCTTTTGATAGCCAACGAATGTAAGCGAGGGCTAAGTTCAAGTTAAGCTGAAAACATAGACGATAAAAACTATCGATTAAAGAAGGTTGTGATAGCCTGCCTTGCTATTCAAACTATGACTCCAAGACTTACATCAACACATGTAAAGTATGCAAAATTAAGGAGTCAATCATTAGGGCCTTTATAGATTGAGACGCAGGATGAATAATGGCGGTTGGCCCTTTTAACAAATGTCTTAAGCCACATTCAAAAATGTATGATCTAGCATCAACGATAGAGGGCTGAATATTTATAAAATCAAAAAATCAGCTCAAATCTTGATCCTAGAAATTACATAAGTGAATAGGGCAACCGATTAGAACCTCACATGAACTCATAGACGTATTAGACTGCAGTGTCTGCTAAACGTCGATTTTGCGTCACATTAGTTTAAGATCGTATCGAATTGTTAAGAGCTTGGTCTAAACTAATAGCTTCCAGACCTTAAATCGCTCTTTCAAATGCTAAAGTAGCTAACACGTTAGACTTCATCAACACTGACAGATCTTGCAAAATTAAGGAAACTTAAATTCAATCAAAATAATTTAAGTCGGCTTTAATTTCTATTTGAAGAGCTTTTTCCTTAAGTTCTACAGCTATGACTAAATGCACTGTTTGAGTGTATTCATGGGCTGTTTGTATGGCTATCCACTGATTGCTTTGGCTAGCTATATGCTTAAGGTCTGAATTATATTGCCGATTTATCCTCCACGATGCTCTGAATGAGCAAAATTAGCACCCAGTGAGGGCTCATTTTGCAGAGCTGTGCATTGAGGTTATATCAGGTGGATAACGATAAGACTGTCATCCTAATTGCTGAGGATGAAGTACATATCCGCAACGCATTGCAGCGCAATCTAATTAAAGCTGGATTTGAGGTCATCTTAGCGGCAGATGGTGAAGAAACCATGGTGCAGTTTAGGAACTACCCGGTTGACTTGGTGGTGCTAGATGTTCTCATGCCTAAGCTGGATGGTTTACAGGTGTGTCAGTTAATTCGGCAGGAATCAGATGTGCCCATCATTATGGCAACGGTGTTGGGGAGTCCTGCTGACCGAGTGGTTGGGTTAGATTTAGGGGCTAATGACTATATTGTCAAACCATTTTCAAGTCGAGAGCTGATTGCCCGAATTCGCTCGATATTAAGGCGGTTGTCTCCAGCGTCTAGGGAACGATCATTGGGTCGTGCCATCGATGCGGCGGCAGTGTCTGTTGGTGATCTGAGGCTATTTCCACAAAATCGCAAAGTTCATGACCAACATAACTACATCCGTCTGACGGAAATTGAGTTTTACATTCTCTATTTATTGGCCCAATCACCGGGGCAAATTTTTTCGCGAGATGAAATTTTGCGCCAGGTTTGGGGATATACCACCACTGCTGATTTAGAAACAAAGGCGCTGGATGTTCATATTTCACGTCTGAGAACTAAGCTGGGCAACAGCACCGTTCGGATTATGACAATTCAAGGGCGAGGATATATGCTGCTTGTCTGAGCGCTTTTATTGGCTGATGGCTCCCACCACTGCTTGGGTAGCTTTGATATAGTCTTTGGGTCTAAGCCAGAGCATTGCACCGCGGACACCTGCTGATACGGCAATTTGGTCGTGGGCTTCTATCCATTCGTCAACATAGGTGGGATAGGCTTTTTTACAGGCAAGGGCCGTTACGCCACCTCGAATGTAGCCGGTGAGCGGCTGTACTTCTTTGAGGGCAACGGGTAACAGTTTGCGATCCTGGGTGAGTTTGGCCAATGCTTTAAGGTCGAGCTGGGCATTGGCGGCCAGAACAGCTAGACAAATGCCGTTGAGATCGCCCCGAATAGCTAATGTTTTAAACACCTGCTCGTGGGGCAGCCCTAACTTATCTGCCGTGGTGATGGCCACTAAGTTGTCGGGGTCAACGGTGTAGGTGAGTATTTTATATTCAATTCCCAGGGTATCAAGCAGCCGCGCCGCATTGGTTTTCATAGGTTGTTTCTGAAGACCGAGGCCGAGCCCCTATGTTAGCTGATGATAATCAGGATTTTGCTTCAGCCGCGTCGCTATTTATATGGACCACTGAAAACTGGGCTCGTCCTGCAGACTTGGCTTGATAAAGCCCTTGGTCGGCTGCAACAATCAGTTCTTGAGGAGAGCCTGTACTGGTTGAGTCTACACTGGCGACTCCCATACTTAAGGTTAGATAGTTGCTAATGCTAGACAGGTTATGCTCAATTTTGAGGTCACCGATGGCTGATTGAATAGACTGGGCCACATGTTGGGCACCCGCTAATGATGTATTCGGCAACACCACAGCAAATTCTTCACCGCCATAGCGAGCTACTAAATCAAGCTGACGTTTGACCGCTGTTTGCAACGCATGGGCTACATTTTTTAGGCATTTATCTCCTGCTTGGTGACCATAGGTATCGTTATAGAGTTTGAAATAATCAATATCACAAAGGATTAATGTTAGGGGGGTGTGTTGACGGGTGGCCCAAGCATTATCGAGAAATTCATCAAACGCTCGTCGGTTGGCAATTTGGGTCAGGGCATCTACTCTTGCTAGAGCCGTCAGCGCTTGATTTTGTTGTTCTAGGGCAGCCGCATTTTCTTTGTGGGTGGTAATGTCGGTTGCCGTGCCTAGTAGCTGCTCGGGAGTACCGTCTTCATTCCATTGAAAAATTGTCTCCCGACAGAGCATCCACCGCCAGCTCCCATGCTTATGGCGTAGACGATACTCATGTTCGAAAGTATCTCCACTTTTTGATTGAGCTAGTTTGCGGCGGGCTTGATGGATAGTGTTGACGTGCTCAGGATGAGAAATCTGTTCTAAAAATCGGGCACCGAACTGTCCAATCTCCGTAGGAGAATAGCCCAAGATACTCTCCATACAGCCATTGACGTAATAATTTATCCCGCTGATAAAGTCGTTAACATAGAGAATATTGGTACTGGCATCGAGAATGCCTCGAATAAAGCGTTGACTCTCTTGCCAGGCTTGTTCTGCCTGCTGTCGCTCAATCATTTCAAGGGTGAGCTGACGGTTTTGTTTGTTGAGGGTTGCTGTTGTTTGCTGGTTGCGGGCACGACTGACGGCAAGTTCAACTAGACAGGCGGCGGTTAGCAAAAATGATGTTTCTGCCGCTTGCCAAACCCGTGGCGTCTGTTGCTGTGTACAGCAAATAGCGCCAATAATTTCCTCGTGTTGATAAATAGGAATTTCGACTAGGGCGGTTATGAGATTTTTTTGCTTTTCTAGGTATGGCGGCACCTCCTTCATTTGCAGGGGGTGATTGCTTATAGGGTTCGTTTGGCTTGAATTGATGGTATTCACCACCAGCCAACTACGCTGAGCTAAGTCAGAAAAATAATTTTTATGCTCAGCTGGATTAATGACTGGAGCCGATGTGTCGGTGCTGATAGTGCCGTAGTCAGCAAGTTGTCTGAATCTGGTGCGATTGTCGGTGTATAACCAAATCTGACAGCTGGTGGTTCCTAGGTTTTTAACCACTGAGTATGCGATCGCAGCGGCAGCTGCCTCCACATCTCCAGCATGGATGAGTTTAGACTGGCTTAGCTCTAAAAGTGCATGACACAGTGCGCTATTGGAAGAATAACTGTCTAAGAAAACAGACGTTACCAATGGTTGACTAAATTGCTCAGAAGCAAGCGACATCCCGATTAATTAAGAATGAGCAGGATACGGTTAGGTCAAACAGCCCAACCAGGTACCTATTTAATAAGGATTCCTCAGAACAGCCATGTCTTAACTAATTCATGGGATAAGACGACAAAAAAGCAGCCTCCGGTGATCTTGACCAAAGGCTGCAGGAGAACTAATATCACCTGATATTTTGACGGCTAGAGACTAAACGCTAGTCAAAAATATTGCCAAAAAACTCAATCGTGTCTTTGAGCGCAGCAATAAAGCTGTCAATTTCGGCGTAGGTATTGTAAAAATACAGGCTTGCCCTAGCCGTAGAATCAGTGTCTAAGAACCTGTGCAGTGGCTGAGTACAGTGATGACCTGAGCGAATCGCGATGCCGGCTTGATCTAGGAAGGTAGATAAATCTTGGGCGTGGAGGTTTTCAACGGTAAATGTTGCGATCGCAGCTCGTCCGCTACCGTCGGCCTTAGGTTCAGGGCCATAGAGCTTAAGCTTGGGCACATCGGCCAGCCGCTCATACAGATAGCGGGTTAAATCGTGCTCATACTGAGCAATCCGCTCCATGCCAATGCCGGTTAAATAATCGACCGCGGCCCCCAGCATAATCACCTCAGCAATTGCCGGAGTACCCGCTTCAAACTTATGGGGCAGCTCAGCATAGGTGGAATGATCTAAGTAAACATCTTGAATCATCTCGCCACCGCCAAGAAAAGGGGGCATGGCGCTGAGGATATCAAGCTTACCGTATAAAAAACCAGCGCCAGTGGGGCCACACATCTTATGGCCAGAGGCCACCAGCCAATCGCAGTCCAATGACTGTACATCCACCACCATATGGGGAACGCTCTGACAGGCATCAAGCAGGACTCTAGCCCCCCGGTCGTGGGCCAGTGCCATCACATATAACACCCGCTTGATGCAACCTAAGATCCGAAGAGCGACGTGTAGGGGA
>ERZ1740070.1932-NODE-1932-length-12394-cov-4.454494_pt1 | contig 12394 bp, 12 predicted proteins | sample MGYA00581734_ERZ1740070 | MGnify/ENA primary metagenome ERZ1740070 (study PRJEB43018, sample SAMN04849744) | marine metagenome | isolation source: floating plastic debris | place: Pacific Ocean | collected 2008-09-01 | study: EMG produced TPA metagenomics... | reverse complement strand
TTATACATGGCGAGCATGCGCTCGGTCACGGCGAAACCGCCAAAGATGTTCACGCTGGCCAAAACCACGCCGAACAGGCCCAGATACTTGGCCGCCGGGCTTCCCGCCTCAGCCGCCGCGATTAGTGCGCCCACGATAATCACCGAAGAAATCGCGTTGGTCACAGCCATCAACGGCGTGTGCAGCGCCGGGGTAACCGACCAGACCACGTAATAGCCGACGAAACACGCCAGCACGAAGATCGAAAGAATGCTGATGAAATCCACGGATCAGGCTCCCTTCAGCCGTTCATTTACGATTTCGCCGCCTTGGGTCAGGCGGATGGCGTCGCCGATCTCTTCGTCGAATTCGGGCTTGCCCGCCTCCTTGTCCCAGAAGGCCTGGAACATGGTGAAATGATTGCGCGCGAACAGCGCCGACGCGTCGGCGGGAAGGCTTGCCGGCGTGTTCGAATAGCCGATGATCGTGACGCCGTGCTTGACGACTGCCTCATCGGGCTTGGAACCTTCGACATTGCCGCCTTGCGCGACCGCCAAGTCAAAGATGACGCTGCCCGGCTTCATCGTGGCGATCTGTTCATCGGTGATCAGCACCGGCGCTGCGCGTCCGGGGATCAGCGCGGTGGTGATAACAATGTCCTGCTTGGCGATATGTTCGCTGACGAGCTTGGCTTGCGCGGCCTTGTACTCGTCGCTCATCTCGGTGGCGTATCCGCCCGATCCTTCGCCCTCGATGCCTTCGACATCGGTTACGAAAATGGCCTTGGCGCCAAGGCTTTCAATTTGTTCTTTGGTGGCCGAGCGTACGTCCGTCGCCGAAACCTGCGCGCCCAGACGGCGCGCGGTGGCGATCGCTTGCAGGCCAGCAACGCCCACGCCCATGATAAAGCACTTGGCGGCTTGCACCGTGCCCGCCGCCGTCATCATCATCGGAAAAGCGCGGCCATAGGTGTCGGCGGCCGCCAGCACGGCCTTGTAACCCGACAGGTTGGATTGGCTGGAGAGGACGTCCATGCCTTGCGCGCGCGTGATGCGCGGCATGAATTCCATCGAAAGCGCTTCAAGCCCCGCTTTCGCGTAGGCATCGAGCACATCGCCGTTCTGAAACGGATCAAACAGGGCCGCGACCATGGCGCCCGGCTTGGCCCCCTTGAGAAGGGCCACATCCGGGGCCTGAATTCCAAGGACGATATCGGCGTCCTTCACCACATCGGCGGCTTTGCCTACGCTTGCGCCCGCTTCGGCGTAAGCGTCATCTGGAATGGACGCGGTTTCCCCGGCACCAGCCTCAACCGCGAGCTCGTTTCCCAAACCGGCAAATTTCTTGATCGTCTCAGGCGTTGCCGCAACCCGGGCTTCCCCGGATGCGCGCTCTTTCAAAACAGCAATCTTCACGTTTGCGTGGCCCCTTTATTGGCTGCCTTATCCGGAAATCAGAGCCATCACACCAAACACGATGATCACTAGGAGCGGGATGATCCACTTCAGCGAGCCGATAAAGCCGCCGTAGAGTTTACCCTTCTGATCGTAGTCCTGGGCTGCCATGCCTTTTGTTCCCTCTTGATGATCCCAAACGGAGCAAACGGGAAAAGGTTGCTGAAATCTTTTCCACGCTGCGTGGAAGCGCCCGTATCGGAGGCGTTAGCCAAGCTCAAGCCCCCTTTCAGCCGTGTTCCACGCTCGCCGGGGACTCAGCCTTAATCCCGTCTTTACCCGCCTTGCTTAAAGCGCCTGTGGTGAATGTGTCCGGCGCCGCCTGCGGTTTTCCGGCTTTTGATGGAGAGCACACGCTGCGCACGATGTCGGACGATGAAACCCGTCTTGTCCTGCTGATCGACGATGAGCCCGCGCAAAGCCGGCTGATCTCGGCCATTGCCGCGCGCGATGGTTGGCGCACGATTGTCGCATCGGACGCCGAAACAGCGATTGCCACATTGGGCACGCGTGAGGGAATGCAGTTGTCCGCTATCCTGCTGGATCAATGGGTTCCGGGCGATGACGCGTGCGAGTTGATCGCGGAGCTGAAAGAGCGTCGGCCCGCATTGCCTATCTTGATGCTGACCACCAGCGCCTCTCCGCTGCTCGCCGTTGAGGCCATGCGCGCAGGCGCCAGCGATTATCTGGTGAAGCCCGTCTCTCCCGATCGCCTGATGGAAGCGCTGCGCGCGGTGACAAAACGCGAAGCGCCGCAGAACGAGTTGGCGCCCCTGACCGAAAAAATGGGGGCCAGCCTCGATTTTGACGCCATGATCGGAACCGCGCCGCCGTTTCGCACCGCGTTGGCTAAAGCCGCCAAAGCGGCGCGCGGGCACACGCACTCGCTGATCGAAGGCGAAAGCGGCACGGGCAAAGAAATGCTGATCCGCGCGATGCACGCCGCCTCGCCGCGATCCAAATCGCCACTACGGATAATCAACGTCGCCAGCGTGTCGCAAAACTCGCTTGATTCGGTTCTGTTTGGGCACGAACCCAACGCCTTTCCCGGCGCGTTCGACCGCCAGATCGGAGCCATGCAACACTGCGACGGCGGCACACTGGTGCTTGATGAGGTCGATCAGATCGCGCCTGCGGTGCAGGAAAAGCTGGCTGACGCTTTAGAAACGGGCATTGTCCGCCCGGTCGGCGCCACGCACGGGTTCCGCGTCGATGTGCGGATTTTGTCGACCACCAATCATTCTTTGAACGCTTTGGTCGAAGCCGGCCAATTCGACGCGCGCCTTTCGGAAAAGCTCAGCGCGACGCGGATCGAACTGCCCTCGCTGCGTGACCGCGCGGGCGACATACCCGCTCTCACACGCCATTTTCTGGCGCGTATCGGCGAACAACCCGGCCTCAACCATCTGAGTGTCAGCGATGGCGCGCTCGCGCTGTTGGCGGCCTATGATTGGCCAGGCAATGTGCGCCAGTTGCAATCCGTGCTGTTTCGCGCCGCGGTCTACTGCGAAGGCAACACGCTGACCGAAGCGAGCTTCCCGCAATTGTCAGAGATGCTGGGCGAACAGGACATGCCCGATGGCCCGCACACGCATGAGGGTGTGGGCGTCATGCTTTACACCGAGGATGGCAATCTGCGCCCGCTGGAAGAGATTGAGGCCGACGTGATCCGCCTTGCCATCGGCCACTATCGCGGCCGCATGACCGAAGTTGCGCGCCGCCTGGGCATCGGCCGCTCGACGCTTTACCGCAAACTGTCCGACCTCGGCATCGACAACGCGGCGTAGTGCCGGGCCAAGACATGGCTCGCCGCGATACTATCTTTGGACTGACGCGGGAGGAACGCCGCGCGCTTGCGGACAATCCTGCCTTCCAAGTGGCCGCCCTGGGTCTATCGGCTGTCGTTCTAGGAGCCGCGTGGGCCAGCCAGAACGCAACGCCTGAACGCCGGGCCGAAACGCGCAAGCGCCGCAAAGCCCGGGACGTTCGGCAGCGCGAGGGGCTTGAACGCCGCGAAGCGGACTCGATGCGGCGAAAAGCGCTAAACGCCTTCTTCGCAAGCGGCCTTGGCAAAGAGCAATATGAAGCGCGCTGCATCACCAGTTACCGCGCCGTCCATCCCTTTCCTGACGCGACCTTCGCCAACCAACCCGCCGGGTTCCGCCAGACCGCTTTCGTCATTACCTCGGCGTCGGCCGGCCTCACGCTTCGCGCCGACTTTGACGTGGCGGATCAAACCGGAGGCGTTCGTTTGTCGCGCGCCGATGAGACACTATGGTCCATGACCGCTGTCTTCCACGACGGCGTTATCTCACCTTATTACGGCAGCCGAGATTACGACCCGGAAGGCGCCTCGCTCGCCGCCAATCTGCTGGGCGCGCCCGGCTGTCCTTTCGACACGATCACGCTTGTCCATCCCAACGCCAGCGACATTAAGGGCGAGATTTGGAGCGACCATATGCTTGCCAATCCCGAACTGGCTGAAAGGCTGCGCTGGGACCCCGAGCGCCCGCTTTACTGAGGGCCCGTCCGCTTTCGCTTGACCGGTTTGGCCCCTCGCGCCTAGCGCTACCTCCATGACGGGTATCAAAGACTTTGAAGGGCGCATCGCGCTTGTAACGGGCGCGGCTTCGGGCATCGGCGCGGCCTGCGCCAAGGCGCTTGCGGCGCGGGGTGCGGCCAAACTGTTTCTCAACGACGTGAACGCAGATGGAATCGAAGCGCTTGATCTCGATTGCGAAGTGGTGCCGGTGATCGGTTCGGTCGCGGATGAGGCCATGTGGGACGCGCTGCAACCGCAACTTACAGGGCTGGATCACGCGGTCGCGAATGCAGGGATCGGTGGGTTTGGCGCGGTCGCGGATCTTGATTTCGCGGAATGGCGCAAGGTCATGGATATCAACCTTGACGGCGCGTTTCTGACGCTGCGCGCGGCTTTGCGCGCGATCAAGGCCAATGGGAAAGCGGGAGGCGGCAGCGCGGTGATCACGGGCTCTTCAACCGGCGTGAAGCCCGTTCCCATGATCGGCCCTTATGGCCCGGCCAAGGCGGCGGTTGCGCATATGGCGCGCATCGCAGCGATGGAGAACGCGGCGAACAACATCCGCGTCAACGCCATTGCGCCGGGCGGAGTGGACACGGCGATCTGGGAAGACGGAGAGGACTTTCAGCGTTCGGTCGGCGCGGTCGGGCGCGACAAGACTATCGCCCGCATGGCCAAGACGACGCCCTTGCAGCGTTTCGCCACCTCCGAAGAGATCGCGGATACGATCCTCTATCTGTTGAACGACCCCAACATCACCGGCCACGTGCTGGTCACCGACGGCGGCTTCACGCTTTAGTCTAAAGAGCGATCACCCGACGCTCTAAACGGGCACCCCGCTAAAGTCGGTCAGCGCCGCGTCGCGAAGGCCGCGCCACACATTGCGCGCTTGCACTGTCTCAAAAACGTCGTGCACCCGGACAATATGTGCGCCTGCGTTCATGGCCAGCGTGGCGATCGCGATGGAACCGCCCAGACGCCGATCCGCCTCTTCTTCGTTGGAAAGCGCGCCGATCATCCGCTTGCGACTGGCGCCGACCAACAGCGGGCTGCCCAAAGAGTGAAACAGCGGTAGCGCGTTGAGCAGCGCCAGATTGTCGCTCAATGACTTGCCAAAGCCGATCCCCGGATCAAGGACGATGCGATTCTCGGCGATGCCGCTGACAATCGCCTTTTCGCGCGCGAGCCGTAGGAATTCGAACACCTCGCTGACAACGTCGGTGTAAGCGCCGCCTTCGTGCAGGTCGTCGCCCTCACCCGGCGCGTGCATAAGCGCGACCGGACACCCGCTTTGCGCCACAACCTCAGCCATACGTTGGTCATAGCGCATCGCGGACACGTCGTTCGCCATATGCGCCCCAGCCGCTAGGCCCGCCTCAAGCACGCTGGCGCGGCGCGTATCCAGACTGATCGCCGCGCCCATACCGGCGCAATATTGGATCGCAGGCAGGACGCGGTCTTTCTCATCCCCTTCCCACACCGGCGCTGCGCCGGGACGCGTGCTTTCCCCACCAATATCGATGATCGAGGCCCCCGCTTCCACCATGGCGGCGGCGTGCGCGCGGCCCTTGTCGTCCTCGTCAAAATCGCCGCCATCCGAAAAGCTATCGGGCGTCACGTTGAGGATGCCCATGATTTGCGGCTGATCCAGACGGATCGTGCGCTCACCCAGTTGCAGGGGCGCGTGTTGCTTCGCCAGGTTCGTCCACTGCCGCTCAGCCTCGTTTCCCAGCGGCGCGAGCGTCTGCATCGCCTCGCGCACGCCGAAGGGATAGCGCTCTATCACCTTGCCATCGTCCCGCACGATCGCGGCAAAACGGCTGGCGTAGACAAGGCTGCCGCCCAGCCGGATCGCTTGCCCCTCCTCCGCTTGCGGTGAGAGGGTGGTGGCGATGGGCTGGATCGTTACGCTTTTGGTCATGACGCCGGTTTTACACGCACGTTCACGCGAACGCACCAGCCCAAAGGTGGGATATGAACGGCTGGCTTAGCCTGTAGCGGAGCGCATGGCCTGCAAGCGATCCTTGTGTTCCTTTTCGACCGAACGCCAGGCTTTGAACACACTTAGGTCCGGGTCGGTCTTGCCCGTCCGCCCCAACGCGTAGATCTGCATGTAGAACCAGAATTGCGTCGCAAAGCCAGCAGCGGCGCGCAGCGCGTTCACCCCGTTTAGGAACTGCAGGATCGGGGGGAAGAGCGACAGTTCCTTCTCCACTGTCGGCAAAGTGTCTGCGCCTTCCAAAATCTGCTTTGCGCCATCGGCGGCGACGCACAGCGGGCGGCCAAGCCCCACAACATCCGCCGCGCCGCTTTCGACCGCCTGCTCCATCGCGGCCCGGCTGCGGAAGCCGCCGGTGACCATCAGCGGCACATCCACCGCGTCTTTCATCGCTTTGGCAAAGTCGACGAAGTAAGCCTCGCGCGCGATGGTGCTGTCGGCGACCGCGGGATCGTCGGCGGGCTCCATGCCTTCGATGCCAAGCAGCTTGGGCTGTTCATAGGTGCCGCCGGAAATCTCGATCAGATCAACACCGCGTGTCTGCAGCCACTGGACCACCTGCAGCGAATCTTCGAACGCAAAACCGCCTTTTTGGAAGTCGGCGCTGTTCAGTTTGACGCTGATTGGGAAGTCCGGGCCGACCGCTTCACGCGATCCCTCGATCACGCGCAGCAAGAGCGCAGCGCGGTTCTCCAGCGATCCGCCCCAGCGATCGGTGCGCTGGTTGGACCGGGGTGATAAGAACTGCGAAATCAGATAGCCATGCGCGGCGTGGATCTGGACTCCGGTAAAGCCCACTTCCTGACACTGCCTAACCGCCCTGATAAACTTTCCGATAATTGCCTCAATCTCGGCATCGTCCAGGGCTACAGGATCACCGAACTGGCCACCGGGCAAGCCCAGCTTGACCGCGCTGGGAGCTTTGGGATGTGGGTTGATCATTGAGAAGGTCTGACGCCCGGCGTGGCTGATCTGGGCCCAGAAATGGTTGCCACCCCGCGTGCCCGCCGAGGTCCAGCGTTTGTAGGCGGCGATTTCTTCATCGTTCAATTCGCGATCGAGGATCACATTGCCCGGCCGCTCCAGGTGGTCGCGATCGATCTGCAAATTGCCCGAAAGCAGCATGCCGCACCCGCCATCGGACCAAATGCCATAGAGCCGCGTCAGTTCCTCGGTCGGCACGCCGCGCGCGTCGGCCAGCCCTTCGGTCATGGCCGCCTTGGCCAGCCGGTTCGGCATAACGGCCCCGCAGGGAAGGTGAAGCGGCTGATTGAGTGGCATGGATGTCGGCCCCTGTCTTGTTGCGACCGACACTGATACCATAGGTGCGCTAATGAAAAAGAGGCCGATCCCATGGGAACCGGCCTCTCTTCACGGATTTGTTTGTGGCGCTTGCTGTTAGCCGCCAAGCTTAACCCGCACACCGGCGGTGACCAGCGACTGGCCGGTCTCCACGCCCAAGGTCGCGGGCAGCAGGTTCAATTCCACATCCGCGTCCTCAAACGTGTCGCGCCACGTGTATTGGCCGCACAGTTCGCTCTTCTCGGTCACGGCAAAGCTGGCGCCCGCCATCAATTGGTACGCAAACGCGCCATCATCGTCGTCGGCGACATCGACGCCCGATGGCTGATACTCAACATCAACCCACTGATAACCAGCGCCCGCGCCCACGAAGGGCTTGAAGCCGCTATCGGTCTTCAGGTCGTAGAAGACGTTGCCGAACAGGCCGAAATTGGTGATGTCACCTTGCCCGTCGGCGATCACCGCGCCGACCGTGGGGTTAGCCGAGTCGGGTGCGCCGCGCGTCAGGACGGCGACATCAACGGCGTCGATGTTGGCGCTGCCAACGGTTAGGCCTGTGTGCGTGTCCACATCATACTTCGAATACGCGCCTTCCAGTTCAACCCGAAAACCGATGTCGAACGCGTAGCCAAGCTGGCCATTGAGCGCGAAACCGGTGTCGAACTCGGTCGTCCAGGCAAGATCGGTGTCCGTTGCAATAGCGTCGAAATCGTCGGTGGCCGGAACGGCGGCGTCAAACTGGCCGGAATTGTTGCTGTCCTCTGGCAAAGCGATACCACCGCTTAAGCCAATATAGGGTTCGCCAGCAAAAGCGGCCGTCGGAAAGGCGACCGATGCGAAAATAAGAGCGGGGATCAGCGAAAGCTTGCTCGCTGTTTTCATTGTGTTTCTCCTTATCCTGACCTTGCGCGCCAAAGGGGGATAGCGGCGCGTAAGGGCAGGCGAGATACACACCTTCAACCTGAATGGTTGCCAACAGGATCGACGACCCGTGGCGTGCGAACGATAATCAGTATCGCAAATCGACGAAGCGCGTTTCGCGCCCGATGATCAGTCTTCGTTGGCCAGCAGAAACAGTTGGCGCGCGGCGTCGATGGGGAGGACCTCCCCGCCCTTTTCGTAGTGCCAAAAGGTCCAACCGTTGCAGCTGGGCGCGCCTTGCAGGTCTTTGCCAAGACCGTGGATGGAACCAAACATGGCTTTGCCCTTGTGGTCTTCGATCTCCAGAGAGCCATCGGCGCGCACCGTGGCGATCCAGCGGCGCTTTTTGTCGAACACTGGCGTGCCCGGCGGGATCAAGCCGTTCTCAACCAGCGCGCCAAAAGCGACGCGCGGCGCGGCCTTTTTGCTTTGCATGGTTTTGAGCGCGCTTTCGTCGAGCGGAAGCTCTTTCTCGATCCGCTTGGTGGCGACGTCGCGGTAAAAGCTCTCACGCTCGCAGCCGATCCATTGGCGGCCCAGACGCTTGGCCACCGCGCCCGTTGTGCCCGTGCCAAAGAATGGGTCGAGCACCACATCCCCTGTCTCTGTCGTGGCCAGAAGCACGCGATAAAGCAGGCTTTCCGGCTTTTGCGTGGGGTGCGCTTTCTTGCCGTTTTCCTTCAGGCGCTCCCCACCCGAACAGATAGGCAGCACCCAGTCAGAACGCATCTGAAGCTCGTCGTTCAATGTCTTCATCGCGCGGTAGTTGAAGTGATAGCGGGCCTTCTCGCCCATGCTCGCCCAGATCAGCGTTTCGTGCGCGTTGGTGAAGCGGGTGCCCTTGAAGTTGGGCATGGGGTTGGTCTTGCGCCACACGATGTCGTTTAGGATCCAGAAGCCCAGATCCTGCAGGATCGCGCCCACGCGGTAGATATTGTGATAGCTGCCAATAACCCACAGCGCGCCATCGGGCTTCAAGACACGGCGCGCTTCGGTGAGCCAGGCGCGGGTGAAATCGTCATAAGCGCGGAAACTGTCGAACTGGTCCCAATGATCGTTCACCGCGTCGACTTCCGAGCCATCGGGACGGTTGAGATCGCCGCCCAGTTGCAAGTTGTAGGGTGGATCGGCGAACACGCAGTCGATCGAATTGTCGGGCAGTGAGCGCATGGCTTCGATGCAATCGCCGGACAGAATCTGGTCCGTGGGCAGCAGGGTTTTGAGGTCCAGCTCGGCCTGATCCGCTCCTTTTGCCTGTTTGGTTTTGGTCTCGATAAGGCCCACGTTTCATTCCCCGACATCTCGCGCGCCGACAGCGCACCTCAAAGTTATCCACAGGGTGAGTCCTCGCGGACTCCGCGTCAAGCGAAGAGTTTTCGCGAATTATGGTTAACGGGCCGTCAACACATCGAAATCGGGTGCGGAACGAAAGGTGACCCCACTAGATGTTGAGTCCTTGGCAAGCGCCGAGACTCCAGATCAGGGGGTGTTGCGCGCAGGACTCAACACTGATCCAGAAAAGTCCGCGCCGGTGTCGTGCGCGCAATCACTTCCATTACCTGCGGGTTTTCGGGCATGATCAACTCGTGAAAGTAAGACTTGCAAACTGTCGAGACGCTGCACGGATTGCGTCGATCCACCGGGACGCGCGTGCGCATTCAATGCCCTGGCTGCCTGTCATGCATTCTGCTGAGGAGGAACTCGCATACTTTCGCGGCACGGTTCTTCGGGAAGAAAAGGTTTTTGTCGCCCAAGCGCAGCCGAACCACCCGATCATCGGCTTCGTGTCCTTCAAAGAGCCTTGGCTCAATCACCTTTACGTGGACCCAGCCCATTTTCGAACAGGAGTAGGCACGGCGCTGCTGACCTTTGTTCAGCTCAAATCCGGCGCGCTGAACCTTTGGACTTTTCAGAAGAACACGGGAGCAAGGGCATTCTACGCGAGCCACGGCTTCGAGGAAGTAGAGCTCACAGATGGCCAGGCCAACGAGGAGCGGACACCCGATGTGAGAATGGCGTGGCGCCCAGAAGGCGCTCGCTAAACAGACTAAAAGTCACGCAAACACCAGCACAACATTCGCCGCAAAGATCGCGACCAGCGCGCCGCCAACCAGCCTTCCGATACTCTTCGCGAACCACAGCAGCGCCAGCACCAACACCGCGCTCGCGGTCAGCAGGATCATCTGCGTGCCCGCCAGATCGCCGGGAAGCGCTTGGGGTGCGATGCTCATCGTCGCGCCTCCGATCAGCAGGATGTTGTAGATGTTCGAGCCCACCACATTGCCCAGCGCTAGGCCCGATTTGCCACGCAAAGCCGCCGCGATCGAGGCGGCCAGTTCGGGCAGCGACGTGCCCACCGCGACCACCGTCAAACCGATCACCGTCTCGGGCACTTTGAAGATCGTCGCGAGCTCAATCGCTCCGGCCACCAGCGCCTGACCACCGGCGACCAGCACGCCGAGGCCAGCCAGAAACTGTATGCTCGCGATGACGGCATTGACGTCTGTATCCGCCCCCGGCTCCTCCACCGCGCCTTCGCCCGGATTGAGATACCGCCACACGATATAGGCGAGAATGCCGCACAAAAGCGCAAAACAGATCCAGCGCGCGCCAACGCCGCCTGCCGCCAAGGCCCACAGCACCAAGGTTGCTGCCAACGCCACCAGCGCGTCGCGACGCCCCGCTCCGCTCAAGACGATGGGCGCCACCAGTGCCGAGATGCCTAGGATCATCAGCGTGTTCGCCAAATTCGATCCCACCACATTGCCCCAAGCGATATCGGGCGAGCCTTGCAGCGCGGCCTCTACGCTCGCCACCATTTCGGGCATCGAGGTCGCAAAGCCGACGATCACAAGGCCGGTGAACAGCGTGGAAACGCCCAGCTTTTGCGCGATACCCACCGCGCCACGCACCAACAGCTCGCCGCCAAGGGCAAGGCCGATCAAGCCGGCAAGGCTTAGGAGAATGGCGTTGGTCATGGGCTGGGGCGCTTAGGGCAATCGGGGGTTTAGAGCAAAGAGGCTTGCGCGACGGGCGCAAAGGACCGACGGTGCAAGGCGGTGGGGCCATGGATGCGCAAGGCTTCCATATGGTCCTTAGTCCCATACCCCTTGTTTCGTTCCCACCCGTATTCGGGATGGCGCGCGGCCGCCGCGATCATCAGGCGATCGCGGTGCTCCTTGGCCAGAATGGAGGCGGCGCTGATCGCAGGCTCGATCCCGTCGCCGCCCACGATCGCGCGCGCTGGCCAGACCCACGCCTCGCACCGGCGTTCGGGCGTTTGATTGCCGTCGATTAGCACTTCCTCCGGGGATCCACCCAAAACGCTGCAAAGGTCACCCACACAGCGCGTCATCGCCAGCATGGTCGCCTGGAAGATGTTGACCCGGTCGATCTCTTCCGGCTCGACCACGGCGATGGCGAAAGCGCAGGTCTCGCGGATTGCTTTGTCGAAAGCGGCGCGGCGCTTGGCGGATAATTTCTTGGAATCGTTCAGGCCATTGGGTACGCGGGTTCCGAGCACACAGGCCGCCGCCACAACCGGCCCGGCCAAAGGTCCGCGCCCGGCTTCGTCAACGCCAATGACAAACCGCTGGGCGCCAAAGTCAAAATCGGGAGTTACCCCTTTCATGAACACCATCTCCAAGCTTCCGCTCGCCCTATCCCTCTGTGCTGTCGCGCTCGCAAGCTGCGCCCTTGCACAAGGTGGGGAAAGCGCGAAGACCTCGGCGCAGGACGCCGGCTTCACTTTAGAAGAGATGGGCACGTTTGAACGCCCCTGGGCAATCGAATTCCTGCCCGGCCGCCCCGTGATCGCGATCACGGAAAAAGCGGGCAAGCTTAAAATGATGCAGACCCGCACGGGCAAGGTGATCGAAGTGAGCGGCGTGCCCGACGTGGCTTACGGTGGCCAGGGCGGCCTTGGCGATATCGCCTTCCTCGAAAGCGAGGCGACCCGCACCGATGCGCGCACGATCTATCTCAGCTGGGCCGAGGTGGACGAAGCGGGCGAGAGTTTTGGCGCGGCTGTCGGCAAAGGCTTGCTCAATTGCGATAACGCGGCGGACGCTTGCGCGATTGAAGGGATGGAAGTCATCTGGCGCCAGAGCCCCAAGGTGCCGGGACGCGGTCACTACTCGCACCGCCTCGCGTTCTCGCCCGATGAAAAGTATCTCTACATCGCCAGCGGCGACCGGC
>ERZ1740070.1931-NODE-1931-length-12399-cov-8.235418_pt1 | contig 12399 bp, 2 predicted proteins | sample MGYA00581734_ERZ1740070 | MGnify/ENA primary metagenome ERZ1740070 (study PRJEB43018, sample SAMN04849744) | marine metagenome | isolation source: floating plastic debris | place: Pacific Ocean | collected 2008-09-01 | study: EMG produced TPA metagenomics... | reverse complement strand
GCTCCGTAGGAACCAGCAGGGCTGTTTCCTGTAGGAACAAAAGCATACTCAAGGGTTCCAACACTTCCGAAGGTGTTCACGGTAATACTGCCTGCGGCACAGGTAGTGATATCGGTGACCACAACTTCAGGGGCTTGGAAAATCGCAATGATAGGCACCGTGGTGCTACACCCGAAACCATCACGAATTTCAATGTCATAGTTACCCGCTGTTAAATTGTTGAAGTTATAAGTGACGGCACTGACAGGGGTTGGGGTCAACCAAGGCCCGGCATTTATTCTAAATTGATAATTACCGTTACCTCCTGTTACATTGATTTGAATGGTTCCATCATTGGTTGAGGTGTGGCACACATTCGCCGCATAAGTAATAAGGTTTACTGCGGGCACATTCAAATCGGTATCAGTAAGGTCAGAACAGTTGTTCAAATCTCTTACACGAACTCTGTAATCTCCGGCCATAACACCAGTAAACACAGGATTGCTTTGATATGCGGTGATGACTCCTCCAGCGTTGTCTTCCAATTGGTATTCGTATGCAGGCGTGCCTCCCGTAGCGCTTGCGGTAATCGTGGCCCCGCCATTGGAACAAGTCAGGGTTTCCGTCAACACAGCACTTGTTTCAACCAATGCTGGTTGAGTAAGCGTTTGATTTAATGTGGTGATACAGCTGTTATCCAGTACATCTCGAACTTCTATGGTATAACTTCCAGCGGCTAATCCAGTTAAGGTGACCGGACTTGTTGTTGAAGTGGTAAATGTTCCACTTCCATTTATATCGTATTCGAAACCATTGGTTGTATCAAAGTTTTCTACTTCGAAGGTGATGGTTCCATCACCAGCCCCATTACAGGAAAGATTGCTTGAAGCGGTAATTTGGGCATCAAAAGCAAACCCATCCTCTACCACAACATCCAAGGTTACAGTACCTGCACAAACTTCAGGGATTTGGAATGCTTGGATATCATCAAAAGCGACATCATTACCGTTTACAACGGCTGAATTGGTTCGTATTACGATGTCCAAATTGGTTTCCGGACCCGGATCAAGGGTTACGGTATAGTTCTGCCAATCGTCCGCATCGTTGTTTTTAGGAACATTTCCAGTAGTAGTGCTGGCAATAATAGTTCCAAGGTTATCCACAAGTTGAACTTCAATAGAAGGATCACCTCCCGAAGTTCCAACGCGTTGAATATTATATGCCCAAAGAGAGATGGTAATATCCCTGTTAGGTATTACTTCAATATTATCTTTGCGATACACTACTCCGCCAACTCCTGCAACCCCACCCACATTGATGGCCAAAAATCGTCCTCCGGGATTCCCGGTATGGTCATTTGGACTTCTCCAAGACCCATAAGGGTTTACGATAAGTTGCGTTACGGAATATTCTCCATCCTGAATATGGGTGTCCGTTCCAAAACCACATAAGCTGGCACTACCATCTTGCGGTTCATAGCAATATGCAGGATCAATTTCGCTGATAGGAGTGTTTGGTCCCGACCCAAAGTTTTCACTGAGGAGTATACTTGGAGCAGGCGCAGTATTGCTGGTATAGTTTACTGAAATGGTATGCGTTCCGACAGCAACATTGTTGAAAACATTTGAAGTGTTGGGTGTATTGGGCACACTGTTTATCTCATAAGTATAATCGTAAGCGGGACTATCCGGTGTTACCGTTATGGTCCCTTCTCCATCGCACTCATAGTCGATACTGGCCGTCACCCCTGGAGGTGTTGGCTCAGGGTCAATAGTGACCGTCATGGCGAACGTACAGTTGTTGGCATCGCGAATGTATACAGTATGCGTGCCGGGCAACAAGAAACCGATAGCGTTTGTTCCGTAGTTTGTTCCGCCATCAAAACTATATTCGTAAGGCGCTGTGCCACCAATGGCATTGGTAATACGAACTTCTGCACCCAAACCTGGGTTACATTCTGCAAGTTGGGTTACCGCAGCTGAGGCCGATAAAGTTAGCGGCTCACTGATGTTATATATTTGGTTTATGATGCAATTATTGGCATCACGTACCCGAATGTTATAGCTTCCAGCAGGCTGATTTACAAATTCATTGGATACTTGGAATGTAGCACCATTGTCAATGCTGTATTGATATGGTCCTTCTCCTCCACTTGCGACAATGGTTATGGTTGCTTGTGCTTCTCCGCTACACTGAATTCCGGAATCTGTGATGTTCAAGGCCAAAGGTGCGTCTTGGACAATGGTGATATCAAAAGCAGCTTGGCAATATCCTGCGGCGCCCGCATTGTCGCGAACATATACGTCGTAGTCACCAGCACCCGTCACGGTGATAGGGTTGGTTGCTGCAAAATCTCCGTCGTTAACCGTTGCACCATCGGAGACAATAGCATACACATAACTTCCATCGCCTCCGGCGGCTACAATATCTACATTGGTAGTCGTGGCACACGCTGTAATATTCGGAGCGGTGGCACTTATAGTAAGCTCAGGATTTATGGTAATGGTTTCACTATCAACACAGTTGTTTCCATCTTGAACGTCAATGGTATACGTTCCGGGAATAAGTCCGGTGAAGACGTTTGAAGTTCCAAAGACGCCCCCATTGATACGATATTCATAGTTGCCATCTCCTCCCGAAACCACATTAGCGGTTAACGTAAGGCCTACGGCATCATCATAACAAGGATTGTTCGGTACAATGTTTAGTACCGGGGCAACAGCTGCATTCAACACAAAGGTTGTGGTAACGATACAACCATTAACATCTTCTACAGCCGCTGTGTTCGTGCCTGATTGAGCCAATCCAGTAAAGTTTCCTGTACTATTCGTGCCAAAGGTGGTAGCGTCTGGCTTGGTGAGGGTAAAACTGTTTCCTCCCCAGCCACCAGTTGAGGTCAAGACAACACCTCCTTGGGTTGTACAAGTAGGCTGCGATTCGCTGGCACTTAATGTTAAGGCTGCAGGTGGACCAACCAAAGTATATGATGCTGAATACGAACAATTCGTCCCTGCTTCAGTTAAGGATAATGTATAGGTTCCCGGAGCAAGATTGTCTACGTTGCTTACAACAGCGGTTGTACTTCCGGTTCTTACCGTACCTGAAGGCCCTGTTATGGTATAGTTAAACGTTTGTCCAGTTTGAAAGGAAATATCAAAGCGAATACTTCCGTCATTGGCCCCAAAACAGGTGATGTTAGTTTCCAAGGAAGGCGTAATCCCGATAGGCTGGATGGGGTCAATCGTATTGGATTCATCGTAACTACAGTCCTTGCTATCCGTAACGCGATAGACATATGTTCCTGCGGGCAAATTGTTGAATGTACCCACGTTTCCAGCTACACTAGAAGCCGCGATGGGATAAGGTCCAGAGGAAGGAGGCCCAGAAATAATTTGGAAGGTAAAAGGAGCTACCCCGTTTACTGCTGTCACATCTACAGTAACTGTTTCTGAGGGACAGGTTATTTGAGATTGAATGAACTGTAAGTCCGTAGGCTCATTTAAATCATCAATAGTGACCGTATTGGTAATGAAGGTGCAATTGTTGGCATCCCGAATGGTAATGTTATAATCACCATTAGTGAGATTGCTAAATCGCTCAGCACCGACTCCGGAAAAGAAATCAATTCCATTGATGCTGTATTCATAAGGCGCTGTTCCACCAGCAATATTTTGTGCCTCAATAATCGCTTGTTGAACACACGTATAATCTTGTATCATGACCGCATTTGCAGAAAGCGCATTCGCGGGCTGGGTTAGGGTGAAGTTTTCGACAATATCACAACTTGATGCTCCAAGGGTGTAGGTAATGGTAACCGTATAATCTCCTGCGGCAAGATTGGTGAAATTCCCGGAAGTATTGGTTACAGGAGCGCCAGTCGTAGGAGTTAGGGTAAAGTCAATGGCATACCCGTTAGAGTTGGTAATGGTATAAGCAATTGAGCCATCATTTCCTCCGAAACAAGAGATGTTATCTTGACTGGAAGTATATGTTATTGGGGGTGATACCACAATAGTGGCCACATTGGAAATGGCAGTACAGTTGTTGCCGTCCACAACGATGAATTCGTAATCACCTTCTTCCCCTACGATGAAGGTAAAGTCACTGGTGGTTTGGAATTCAGAAGCCGGAATATCACCAACATCAGTATATAAATCAGCACCATTATAACTCCAGATGGCATAGGCGTAATCTGGGTTAGGGAATCCTCCCGAACCGGTTACGGTAATTGTCCCATCAACACAATCGATGTTTTTTGTGGTAACTGCACTAACAGCTAAATCGGTCACATCATTAATGGTGACCTGTTCCGTGTAATCACAGCCATCATCCGTAGTTAAACGAATGTCATATACCCCAGGGTTGAGGTTTTCAAAAGTGTAGTTGTTATCACCTGAAGGACCAAAAGTGTCAACTGTTGTTCCACCTTGTGAAACCTCATAATAGTATTGTGCCTCAACATTCAGTGCCGAAATGGATATTTCGCCCAACCCATTGCAGTCAGTGTCCTTGGTGGTAACATCAACCTGGAAATCTCTTTCTAAAATTCCAATGTTGTCTAAGACAAACACACAACCATCCGTTACTCCTTGTTGACGCATCTCAACAGTGTAGGCACCATTATTTGGAATAGTGAAACTAGGACTTGGGTTGTAGGCTACCAATACGTTGTTTGTGGCTTGGTCAATCAAGCGATATTCGTAATCCAACGGCATGTTGGTTACGGTAATGTTTCCGTCTGTATCACAAATGATATCCCTTGTGTTGACCTGTGGGTCTAAAGGATTCTTAAAGATGTTGAAATAGAATCGGCTAAAGCAACCGTTTTGATAGTTGATGACCAAACGATATTGACCCGCGTCAGATGCCAAAAAGTTGTTTCCAGTTTCAATAGTGTTCCAGGTACAGGCGTTATTGGTATTGGCGCAATCTGCTACCGCAGCTGCACAACTTGATTCGTCCAACAGTTGCCATTCAATACTATCTGCATCTGGAATATTAACCTGTACGGGTTCTGTATCATTAAGCCCACAAAGGAAAATCTGGGGTAATTCGCTACCATCGTTTGGACAAACCACAATCTCACCATCAACGGTATTGCTTGTATCATTAATGAGCATGGTGATGGGGTTGCTCTGAGTGGCCCCGAAGCGCTCCACTATGATAATTTCTGCGAAATCTTTACATGGATCGGCTACTTGTTTGTCTACAATGTAGGTCCCTATGTCATCTACTGACAACGTACTTGGGTCTCCATCAGGATCTCCATCAGTTAGGACTGTATCTCCAGCGTCAATTGTATTGTTTCCATTTTCGTCGCGATACCAGATGTAGGCATCGAAGTTATCTCCAGCATCCAAAAGCACATTATCCCCGCATAACAATACGGTTCTGGTGTAATTACAAGCCGTTAAATCGTCCAATAAGAAGTTGGTTGCGCCTGGCGTTGTAAAACCACAATCATCAAAGTCAGACACACTGGGGTCATCACTAATTTGATTGTCGTTGATGATTCCTTCGTAGGTTGAAAAGGCTTGATTTTCAATGATATCTGTACAAGCATCTACAAAATCAAAACAGTTTTCAGCTACGCGAACGCGCATCCGAATAGAAGCAATAGGGTCTCCAATTTCAACAAGGTTATCAGGAATGTTGAATACGATTTCTGTGGTTGCTGGATTGTAGGTGTATGTTACTCCCGGAGGTAAGGTAATATTGGTTTCATCCAACGTAACATTTTGCGGGAGCACATCACGAATTACATAATTTGTGGCATCGTCGTTCCCTGTATTTACGAAGGATAGAATATAATCGAGGTATTGTCCCAAGGTTACCCCTTGGCCTGTAATATCGTTTCCACCAATGTCTTCTACTTTCTTCTCGAGTACGATGTTGGGTTCAATGATTTCGACCCCAAAGGTTACCAGAAATGCCCCAAAGGCATCCCCTTGGGTGAACAAGCGGAGGGTAGCATCTGTTTCGGTATTGGCAATAATACTATTTGCCGGATTACTGATTTCAAAAATATCCGAATCGTACCCCAGCGTATTGGTCGCGGCAATATTCCGAGTGGTTACGTCGGCGCCGTCAATGGTAATGTTGGAGTTGAAGAAGTTGTTTGCTGGGTTGGCCCCGTTGCTTAAACTAGTAAAACCAGGGTTCATCGGGGTTTCAATACGGAAAGCATCTCCTGTAATCCCACGGTCACCTTCTACCACACTAGCCCCTAGTCGCGCGCGAACCGGGCCTACAGGAATCGTGTTGAAACCAGAAACCGTAATGTCTGCGCTAGAACTACCGCGTACCCCAGCATACCCATCAAAAACGGAAATGTATTTTCCAGTAAGGGTTGGATTTTCATAAATGACCACAAGTGTCCAACCTCCTGCACCACCAACACTTCTTCCCCGGGTAGCCCTTATGTTTCCGACAAAGTACTCTCCTGAAGGGTCAGCTAAGGCTTGTAGTTGATTGGTTACGTTTTTGAAGCAGGTATAAGGTGAATCTTTGAAGGTAACATCATCATGAATGATAGCGTCTTCTTCTCCTACCGGGTCGGGATTATTGTCTGCAACTAGGTCAATATAAGTTCCGCCGGGAACCCTAAATTTTATAGCGGTAAAGTCTAGTCTTTGTGTGTCGTTTTGAGGAAGCGTTGCAATTTCAGTATTGTTCAACACTTCTTGTTGATAGTTGGCAGACCAGTATAAACCCGCCCAGTAAATCCTGGAACAAAAGGGTAGCGTTAGGGTTGAGCTACTTGAACTAAAGGTTGTTGGGTCGGAGTCTACATCAATATAATCCCTGTGAAAACCATTGTTGTTTGCGGTGCCATTATATGGGTCGTTTGCGCCGTTGCTAGAATCAACACGGTTAAGGATACCATTGGATAAAAAGGTATAATCCCCCTTGATATTAATATAGGAATTGGTTAACCGTGGCGTGAACGGCACCTCAACTTGAGCGCTACTTTTAAGCCCAAAAAAGACCATGCCCAGAAGGCATAGTAAGGTTTTTAGGAAGCGATGGGTCATTTTAACTATTATAGTTTGGTTTTACTCGCATGATCCACATTTTGTCGTCGTACGAGGCGTTTAGTTTGGTGTAATATGAGGTTAGCGCATTAGTCCATGTTTCGTGTTTTTTCAGATACACATAGCGATAGTTGTTCTCCGGATTAATGAAGAAATCAGCATCCAGACCTTTGGATTGTAACTCACGAACGAAGCGAGAAGCGTTGCTTGCTTTGGAGAATACGTTGGCGATGAGGTAAAATCCGGAACCAAGCCCACCGATGCTGTAGGTTTTGACGATGTTTTGCGCAAGAACACCTGAAGGTTCTTCCTGACTTGGCATTTGCCCTGTCTGATTCTTAACGGTCATCATCCACATTGGAGCAAAGAACTTTCCGTTTACGTTACTTCTAAAATTTTCGGTGACCTCAGCTTTTGAACCCGAGTGCTTTAAGTAGACGTATTTCAGATTGTTCTTGGGGTTCACAAAGTAGCTTGCTTCGATACCCAAGTCATACATTTCATTAACAAAACGGTCCGCGTTGTCCTCATCACTGTACACATTGGCAATCAAATAATGGCCAGACTCCACATCCGGAAGGTCAAAGGTTTTGAATCCAATGGCACGTGTTCTGTTGTCTTCTACGGTTGTGTTGGTTCCCGTAAGGTTATCTCGAACAGCGACCGTAGCCTCTTCGGTTGTATTTGGTTTTACGGTGCGTTTTGTTGCAATAATGTTGTCTTTTACAACTGACGTTGAGGTGGTTTGCGTTGAAGCGGTTTGTTGCGTTTGGTTTTTATCTTCCAACGTAATAACCTTTTTGGTTGCTGTGGAATTAGTCAAACCTGTGTTGGAAACGGGGTTTTTGTAATTGTTTTGCGCCAGCATATCTGTGCTATCCATTCTAGAAAAGAATAGGGCTTCAGCGCGTTTTTCAAGGTCTGGTCGCTCCCCTCGGGTTTCGCGTCGAACCATTTTCATCACCATATCGAAACGCCGTTCTAAATCTCTTTTTCGACCTTGTTCGATGGAATCTTGACGAAAGAGAATTTCGTCGAGAATGGCATCATTTTCAGCAAGCTTTTCTTTAAGCTGTGCGATTTCGAGGTCTTTATCGGTAATGACCAAATCTTCGGAAGGCACCTCTTCATCATTCTGAACCAAATCTTCATTGTCCTTCTCAAGAAGTACGCGGTCTTCCGTGAGGTTCGGTGTGAACGAATAGGCTAGAGATACCTCATGGCTCACGCCAAAGTTCTCGAACTCGTTGGAAAGCCCTTTTTCAACCGTGTATCCAATAGAAAGGTTTCTGTTCAGATTGAAACCCAATCCGGCAGAAGCACCATAGAAGTCATCATAACCGGCTTGTACCCATCCTAGTTTGGGCAAGTCCATAACAAGACTTCCGGCAAGAGTGATATTTTCCTCGCCAACCTTTCTTACTCTAGCCAAGGGCATTAGTCTTCCTTGTTCCAAAAGACCAGAAGCATTTTTAAACTGATGGGTATATTGTAGATGGCCAGAGTAGGTTTTTTCATTAAATTCAGTTACTGATTCACTGCTTTTTAGATTATAGTCAAACAGGTTTTCAGCAAAACCACCGAAATCGAATTGTCCGAATGAGATATTAAATCCAGGTTGAAATGTGATTAGCGAGCTGCTTTCCAAACTATTTAGGAAAGGGTCATCGTCCACGGCATTGGCCCTGTTTTGGTTAAAGGCACTTTGGTAATATGAAAAGTTTGCCCCGAAGGTGAAGTTGCTTTTGGGACTCAAACGGATACCATAGGCATAGTTCGCATGAAGCCCGAAGTTGTTGAATAAGCCTTCTCTATTGGTAAATAGACTTAAACCTACCCCACTCCTATCACCAACACGACCACTATAACTCAAGAAATAGATTTGGTTATTGTCATCAAAAGACACCGATTGGTTTCTATGAAACAAATTGATGTAAGACTTGTCTTCCCGAACAGTTGAAAAGGTAGGATTCAACAAGAATCTATTGAACTTCAACAGGTTTTGGGAAGGAACATCATACACAACAAACGGATTTTCCTCTTGGGCGCGTACTCCAAAAGAAAGCAGTGTGATGAGCAGTAGTAGTATTAGTTTAGGTTTGTTGGGGTGCATTCTATTTATCGAATAACGGTTATTGTACCTTGTTTAAGGTTACGTCCAGCTCTAGTAAGTCTGTAGTAAAAAATCATGTTTTGCTGGCTAAACGAAGTCGAAGACTGCGGCCAGTTGTTTTCATAGTTCGCTTGGCTAAACACCTCTTTGCCTTTTTCGTCAAAAATGGTCACCAAGACCTCAGGGTCCCTGGAGTATGAGTTTGGAAGCACCCATAGGTCGTTAATACCATCTCCATTAGCAGTGATCACATTCGGAATAGCGAAGTTGTCTCTATAGGTTACTGTAATAACCCTGCTTACGCTACAATTGCCAAAGTTGGCCAACAACAGGTATTGACCTTCTAGCTGAAAAGCGAACGAACTCTGATTACTCAGAGAGGTATTGTTGGCATCGAACCATTCGTAAGAAGTGGCGCCGGATGCATTTACGGTTTGGGTCTCCCCTTCAATAATTATCAAATCGTTGGGCTGGTCAAGCACCAATAGGGAATCATCAAATCGTCGTATTTCTATTTCGTTGGAAACGGTTGCGCAGTTATTTCGACTTAAACGAAGTTGATAGGTACCCGGGTTGGTCACTGAAAAACTACCGCTGCTGGTATCTACGGAGTTGCCATCTCGCAACCATTCAAAGGTTTCTCCGGACAAATCCAAAGACGAGGTCAATATAATTGGAGCACCTCCTTCACATAATATGGTTTCAGTGGAAGACAGGGTTACCACATCAGTAGTGGCAAGGCGTACAGTTAACCCATTTGAAGTTGCATTGAAAGCACCCAAAGTACCCGTAAGCTGGTATTCACCGTTATCATTGGCATCATTCAGGTTAAGGGAACCTGTAGTTGCACCACCTAGCGTATTGGAATCATAAACCCACTGGTATGAAAAGTTGTTTTCTACGCTTGAGGTCACATCCGTTCGGTTACCAGAACCGTCGAGAGCATAAATGGACTCAAGTGCAACCGTAGCTGAACTGCTTTGACATTCCGTGTAACTTCCATCGAAAGCGATTTCCAATTCAAAAGATGCTGGTAGAACAACGTTGATAATAGGAGAATCTACTGGAGTACCAGCACAACTTCCACCCGTTTCCGTGACGGTTACTTTGTAATCTCCTATATCGGAAACCGTTAAAGAGGCAGTAGTTGCACCAGGAATCAACACATTATCCTTAAACCATTGATAAGTCGGAGTAACGGCATTAGTAGAAACAGATAAAGTTTCGTCGTTACCAGGAAGCAATACAATATTTTCAGGATTGTTTAGCGTGACTTGTGTAGAACCAGCATTTTGGATGGTTACTGCTGTAGAACGTTCTGTACAGGCACTACCGCCGGAGATTTCTACTTGATAATCTCCACCAAAGTCAGATAATGAAGTGTCTATTGTGAAAGTATCGGCATCTACGGTAGGCCCAGATACGATAGCCCCATCTTTATACCATGTATAGTTTAGCCCCATTCCGCTTACGTTTGCGGATAAGGTTTGGCTATCTCCAGCACAGAGAGAAATGGTTGAGGGTTCGTTGAGGGCGATACCCAAACTAGTGCCATTGCTTATGGTAATGGTATTTGAAAGGGTATTGGCCGAACCAGAACACACGGCGCCATAATCCAATTCCACCCAGTACGTTCCGGGGGTAGTAATCGTCAGTTCGTTGGATTTTTCACTTAGAGGTGAAGTACTTCGGTACCAGTTAAATTGATACGTTTCGGCATTTGGTATGTTGTGCGTAGCCAAAACCAAGCTTTCACCTGCGCAAAGCTGAATATTTCCTCCAGGTGGAATAATGCCATTCCCATCGCGGCTAATAAGCAATGGAGAATCGTAATCCACGTAATGCATGGGGTACGGGTCAGATGCAGGACTTGTCTTTGCGGGACTAGTACTTCTAACCCGCATTCTATAGTTTTCACCTCTCACCGTATTGGGTACGGCAAACTGGAATTCAAAATCGAATATGGTGTTTTTGTCAGCTAGCCTGGCCAATTCAATGGGTGAACCAAAGTTTCCATCGGCATCTGATAGCTCTAGAACAAACTCATTGTTGCTATCAACCAAGGGAGGGCTCCAAGTGAAATTCACGAAATACTCGTTGAAACTGTCCGAGGCACATGCCGCGGTCCACGCGGAGTTTCCTGCTAAATTTGGATTGTCTGCAGCGACGGGTTGATTGAGTACCTGTGCTGTGGTGGAATGCACCAAAAAGCATAGCATCAAAGTGCTGAAGAGAATACTACGGATTGAACTGACTTTTTTCATCTGTGCTAGTATTTAAGAGGTTGTAGGCAATGTTGCCTTGTTGTTGCGCCCCTTAAGATGTCCATGAAGCCTTGCGGCCTCAATTTTTCATGTAGTATTCTAATAACAAATATGCCTTACTTACTTGCCAAACGAAAGATATTGTTGTGCGCAACACCAAAACTGTTGTGAAATGGCTTTCTTTGTATACACTTTAATGCATCAAAATTGTAAAGAGTGGTACTTTTGTGCATTTGACCGAGGAAAGGCAAGACATGGAAGACGTTGAAAAATCACTGAATTTTATCGAGCATATCATTGAAGATGACCTGAAAAATGGCTACTCCAACGATGAATTGCGCTTTAGGTTCCCTCCTGAACCAAATGGCTATTTGCATATTGGCCATGCCAGTTCTATTTGCTTGAATTTTGGACTAGGCTTGCGCTATGGCGCACCTGTGAATTTGAGGTTTGATGATACCAATCCCGCTAAGGAAGAAAAAGAGTACGTCGATGCGATTAAACGCGATGTGGATTGGCTTGGATATAATTGGAAATCAGAGCGTTACGCTTCGGATTATTTTCAGCAATTATATGACTGGGCCGAAGAGCTTATCGTGAAGGGAAAGGCATATGTGGATAGTCAAACGTCAGAGGAAATAGCCGAACAGAAAGGTACACCTACTGAACCTGGTACGGAAAGCCCTTATCGCCATCGAAGTGTGGAAGAGAACCTAACCTTATTCCGAGGGATGAAGAATGGGGATTTTAAGGAGGGAGAACATGTTTTGCGAGCGAAAATCGACATGGAATCATCAAACATGTTGATGCGCGATCCTGTAATGTATCGGATTTTGCACAAACCGCATCATAGAACAAATACCGATTGGTGTATTTACCCAATGTATGACTGGACTCATGGCGAAAGCGATTACATTGAACAGGTCTCACATTCGCTCTGTACGTTGGAATTTTTGCCACACCGAGAGCTGTATAATTGGTTTTTGGACCAGTTGGTATCGGAAGATAA
>ERZ1740070.1929-NODE-1929-length-12405-cov-8.796113_pt1 | contig 12405 bp, 7 predicted proteins | sample MGYA00581734_ERZ1740070 | MGnify/ENA primary metagenome ERZ1740070 (study PRJEB43018, sample SAMN04849744) | marine metagenome | isolation source: floating plastic debris | place: Pacific Ocean | collected 2008-09-01 | study: EMG produced TPA metagenomics... | reverse complement strand
TTGACTGATTAGGCCTATGCTCTGTTTCGCTTACTGAGAAAGGGATATTTCATTGGTTTATAATAGTGCCTCAGGCCTATGGGGGTTCCAAGCATAATGAGTACTGCCAAAGGATCCTGTATAACAGTACTCATACTTGGTACATTACAAATATTAGCTCAGTTTCAAATCAAAGGTACCCGAGTTCTGTATCAGTGAGTTTGCTAGCCAGGTGTTGGTGTTCCCCTCCAAACTAACATGTGTCCAGCAGACTGATCTTGAAGCTTGAATCTTGAGCAATGAGGACATGTAAGGAAAGAAAGGAGGACATGTAGATGGGCGGCTCAATTATGCATATTATGAAAAGTACTTTGAGTTTCCAAATACAAATACTTTTGTAACTGGTTACATCCTTTTCTTTTCTTCCCTCTGCAGGATTGTAGGGACTCATGAGGAAAGACAGCTCCCTACATCTATGCTATAGCCCACATTTCCGAAGTAGTTGGCTCCTATGAGTACATAAGTGCACACATTCCATGCATAATATATTAAATTTATGGTTTATTTAAAGATGATTTTGTTTACGAGTAACCTGCTAATCCTTACCTTTTCTCTTATTGCGCAGACGAGGGCGTCGTGCAGCTACCGTGGGGCATGTGCATGAGGTGTGCACGGTATCCTACTGCACCAATTGCCAGCAACTGGTCAATTTGTCTTTTCAGAACTGGGGACCAGTCACAATCATAGCCTATTCATGGAATGTGTGCACTTAAGCACTCCGATAGGAGCCAACTACTTTGGTCCTGTGCTAAGGCCCTATCCGACAAACCCCAGAATTTAACTGGACAATATTTGTAATGCAAGAATACAAGCATCAGTATTACAACCGAGCCATCCTGAATAGGAGGATGCCTTGGCACGGTTAGCCTACTCAGCATGCTTGTAAACCAAGGACTAATCCCCCTTGTATAAACCAATGGAATAAACCTCTCCAGTCCCTTTTCTTTACTGCTGTCAGTTGCTGTAGGGAGTCGCATGAGTATGAGGACAGACAGCTCCCTATAACCATGCTATACTAGCCCTAACCAACATATCCTTATATCAAGGAGTAATAAAATCACTCCTTGCTTATATAACTGGACCATGGGCCTGCATGTATAGCCTTCCATTGCTCCCATCTGCATATCACCGGGTACTTAGGTGATATGTAGATGGGAGCAATGAATGGAAGGCTATACATGCAGGCCCATGGACTGGACTATATCTTGTAATGTATTAACAGGGGCCCATGGCACCACCACCATGAACTACCTACCTAGTAGTACCACTCTCAGTACATGGGTAGGTCTAGGACTACTGCACTCACTCAGTGTGATTGTCACTGATTGTGCAGTAGTATGTCTCACAGTCAGTCTCATTCTTCTGAACTCGACTCAGAATTGGACCAACAGTAAACTTCACAAGACTTTGCCCAAAATGCATGAATTGAGTGACTTTACTTGCTCATGGTAGTGGTCGACATGTAAACTGCAAATTTTGCCTGAAATTAATTGATTTAAGGTACTAATTTGCAGTCTAGTAGTCTCCGGTTTGTTTTCTTCTGTAGAAAACTTTACCAGGACGTGTGCAATGAAAGCAAGAATTGGATTGGACAGTTAGTTGAGAATTGACCAATAGAAAATGCTTTCAGAAACATGGCTTTAGCTCGGGTTTCCACAAATCTGACTGTATGGGATTAATTGATGCTATTAAATGGTAAACCCACAATAAAAATGTAAACAAGCTACAGAAACAAGGACAGGTAAGAAGTTACCTGTTGTCTTTATAAAGATGTTGCTGACCGAAGCGGAGAGAGCTGGAGTCCTTCATGTTTTACTCATATGATCTTCAAACATAGCTTCATGTAAACATCAATATTCAGTCTTCACCAAGGGTGAGTCTTCATACTTCAGACATCATCACTCCTGGGACTGCCCACATGTGTATTTGCAAGCATGCTGGCTGCCATGCCTGTACCCAATTGATATGTAGAGATTTTTATCATGTGGGCTGCTTGGAGGGGATTTATAGACTAATTTCTAATCATCTTTCTTACGTATGGTTAGTTCCCTCTACCAGACTTGCCAGAGCCAAAATTTCACAGCCCCTCCAGCTGTAAGAGTGATGAGTGTGGCAAAACTCATGAAAATTATTAGTGGCAGTTTTTCAAAACAGAGTAGCAAATCTGCAAAATGTGTGACAATCCTGGGTGAGATTGAGAGTGACAAACCAACTGGTCAGGCCAAAACTTAATAAAAACTACCCCAAACTAACGTGTGGCAGTTGGCAGGTATGCCATCTACCCTTGTTTCTGCCAAGGGTATAAGTTTATAAGTGGGGGTGGGGTGGCTTTTGATACAGGATGCCCCCAAAGCAAAGTCGTTCCTATCTCAGGGCCCAAGAAGATCTTTCCCTTTTAGTGATTGGAGCGATAAAGTTCATTGCTACAAGGATTGCAAAGAATAATTGGGTATTCGACATGACAAGGCACAGGCATTATAAAGATTGCATCAGGCAGCAGTGACTGTGAGACACGGAGACGTCTCAGGGCTACTTTAATGTCTCAGTCACTGTATGTCTTTGTGGTGAGTGTCTGTAAGTGCAAAAGGGCTGACTGTGTGATGCATTGAGGCTGTGAGTGCAGTGTCGTAAGTCTACTGCGAGAATACTTAAATCTCAACCACCGTTGTTGTGGAGGGGGCAGCACCATGAGCTGCTGTAGATTATAAGCATGTTTGTTTTGCCACCAGGTCAAAACAAGGAGTAGGCCCAATACTCCTTGAACAGGGTTTGAAAGTGATTTGGGATTTATTTGCTGAAAATAGGTGAGACGGATTGGTCCCAACTCCTATCCTCATGTGTGACAAATTTGACAACTCTACTGTGGATCGAACAACAGTTATTGAGGTTTGAAATATGTACCCGTAAACACTTTATGTGACTCTTAAAAGATTTTATGGGTAAAGAGGCTTTCACGGGTTAAGACTTTAAACCTTAATTACTTTTGTTCTGCCAATCTAAACTCGGGACAGTTGAAGAGGCTGTGGAATCCACTCTGCTCTTTAATTTAATTAACAGTGAAATCCATTAATCAAAATTTCTGTTTCATACCATTATGGGTGTGTTCTTCTGTGATGTTTGTCTCTTTTAGTTGTTTTTTGACCTGCTGGCAAAACAGACATGCTTATTATCCCCAGCAGCCAATGGGCAGCACAGCATTGAGTGCAACAACACATGTGACTCTCTGATGACGACTTTAGTCAGCACCTGTTTTAAGGGCACCCCAGAACTGGGTATTGTGATATATTAGCCCCAGTGGTCCATGAAACATGGGCCTAGGTACTAATGCCCCAAGTCCAACTCAAAAATTAATCATTACCCACTCCCATACTAAATATGGAACCATTTGTACTTATTTGTCCTTTAGCAGCTTGTGTCTGGAATTTTCACTAAGTTAAGCTCTACAATCAGATGCTACACGGCAGGTAAAGAAGCGTCTGAAGTCAATACTGAGCTCAAGTAATAACGCAGCTGAGCATTAGTCTGTATATAGCCTTGTATATAGCATACAGTACAGTCAGAAATTTACACACCGCCAGTAAGTTATAAGCCTCATTACAGCTTATAACTTCCGGGTCTTCCGCTCCTGGATGCACAGTATTGCCAGGCAAGAGAACGCTGTGAAAGGGGCTGGGCTATGACAGGTATAGGTCTACTTTACCTCTGAGCTCAGAACAATTGCATTGCAATACAAAAAGAAGGTAAATGAAAACCGTACTGACTCCAGTCATGTGATACTCAATTAGTTGGACAGCAGTTGGACACAAATCACCAATGATTTGAATTAATCAATGTCATAGAACTATGCTTTTATTACTTTATTTGAGTAAATCCCTTCATATAAGTCATATTTTTAATGATTTCCCTGTACATGTACTGTAGCAGGGATTTGGGGTTGGAAGACAATTAGGGAAAATAATGTACATGTATCAATTTCTTAAAAAATTTGTTTGACATGGTCGGTGCGTATAGAGTACCCTTTAATCCCTTCGCTTTAGGGGGTGGAATTCCCTACCCCTCAATGTTTGGGGGTTGAAATTTGGCCCATTATTTTAGCATTGTATCCTAAGACTGCCTTTGAGAACATTATTTGTTTTGTCTTGTGATGCTCAAAAGGCTCATTGTGCTAAAAGAAGCAGTTTGTGATGCTACTCAATGGGGTCTACACTATCCCATAATATCTTAACGGCCTGTAACTCTCACTGAAATTCCTCGACATTGGGCTCGTTCGGGGGTAGGCTACGCAACTCAATACCGATACACCTCTGTGACATGAAGTTGAGCAATGAACATGGGGAAGTTCATTAAGCTTAGTGACACGCAGTATATGTTAGGCCAGGCCTATCCACGCTGATGATGTTAACTGAGAGTACATTTGTTTGATGTCACTACACTATTGTATTTCATCCTATGTTTTCCAGGTACTTGTCTACTATGTTTTCATGCAGTCTCTGCCCTTTCTCAAGTAACGATGAGAGGCTTTACAGATATCATATCAGTAGAATTCACAAACATGATCCACGTTACCGAGTGACATGTACATGCGGCCTTCAGTTTAGCAGGTAAACTAAGTTTTGACCGTTATATACCTACATGTATGAAGAGTCACGCTATAATTGATATTACTTTCAAGTACATATATGCCATTGTTCTAGCTCATACGAAGCCTTCAGTTACAATTTAATGGAATGACCAGATTTTGATTAATAAGGGTACACTCTTGTCTGCTTTTATTTAGCTTTTAAACTAGAATAATGCTTATTTATAAATAATACAAAAGTTGGGGATAAGCATTAGTCTACTTTTAAACAGCATTGTGTCTTTCATATGTTGAGTATGTAATGTATTGATGCAATACAAGAAAACTCAGATTTCTCGCAATTTCTAGCCATCGCAACTATACCAGACACATACGTCTCAAACACCCACCTCAAGTGAATGATCAGAGGGAAGTGCGATTGCAGGAACATGCTGTTGAAGCAGATGGTAATGAAGACCCATGCCTCAATATTGCTGGAGATGCCCTAGAAAGAGGTATTTTAGCTTTGTAAATATTAATAGTGCTAATGAAAAATGGGAGCGCCAGGAGTTGGCCGTCCATATTGACCTATGTTATTTGCTATTAGATCATGTCCGCCCTTTGTGCGGTTCAGTGATGCATTTTGAGTTAATACATAGTAACCAGTTGTTACCAGTGATAATAAGCTACCACATTTTTACACTGAATGCTATTGCGTGAATGTCTTTCATAACAGGTTGACATCATTATTACAATGTAATTTTGCAACAAAGAGTGGGTTAAAATAGGTTAGCACTCTTCAATACAATTGTATGGTTCTTATAGTGAATGAAAGTTTTGACTTGTGAAATGGGGCATACTTGGTATAAATTTAGTGGCTTCAAATTGATGCAATCTTAACGATGCTTGTGTTCTTGGACATAGAACCATAGAAAGCAAGTTAGACAATAAGCTAGTTAAACCATTAGTAGACGAATAATAATGGCCAACGTTTGTATTTTATTCTTATCGAAACAAACCAAGGCAATTTCTGCTAATAAGAGGTTCACTTCAAGAACGCTACAATTAGTTGTGATCCAACCTTTTAAGTCAAACTGTAGCTCAACTTGTATTTTTGTAGATGGTGCTGGTCCTGGCATCCAAATGCTTCAACCTCTCTCTGTTGAGGAAAGTTGCGGCCGATTTGTGCTCAATATGACAAATAAAGGCATATCTGAGTCACAAATTGACAGCATCACTCACAATGTCAGAGAAATGTTTGAGCAGAAGAAGGATGAGGTTTGTGCAAAGGTGCTAGCCAGTCATGGTCTCGACGTCTCTGATCTTTTTGGAGACAGTGGATTAGATGGCCTTATGACGCCCTATATGAGAAACAAATACTTTCGTGAACAGTTAGGGCTGTTGGTGAGTGCATTGAAAATCTCAGAATGAGAACTAGCTTTTTACATTTTGCTCTCCTATGCAACACCAATGTGCAGATACGAACGCATTGCCAATAAACAGGTGATTTATAGTGAACCAGCACGTAAGATTTGATGAGTAAACTATTGTGTCCAATGAGAGGCCATAAAATAATGTTTTGAGGTTGATGTACCATGGCCGTGCTATTTATAATAGTATTTTTTTTCTTGTTACAGATTAAGAATATTTTGGAGTCTTGAATTTAACAATTTAGGGTGCTATGAGATCTTGACAACATCAATATAATCAATGCATGGTGTATTCTCTGTGTAGCATCATTACCATGATACAAATTGCTAGACATCAAGGATCAATTAGAGCCAAAATTAACCCCTGAGGGAAGCTCCTTGTTTTTTAAAATATTGAACAAAAACATATTAATAGTTTATGACCTGACTCAACTTGGCATGAGTTGACTACTTTGTGATGTGAATTGCAGTTTTTCAGAGACATATATCCAGCATTGAATAATAATGACTTTCAGGCCTAATCTCGTTTGGAGGAGCTTATAGGTTGCTGGATCATCTATAAAAACCCTTGCATATGTATCTACGTCTTATGTCAAAATTTGATAACCAATAGTTTAATTACAAAAAATTTGGGCCAATGCTGAGACAATGGTGGCAATAAATTCCCATTCAATAAAATAATGAGAATATTGGTGTGATTACCATCACTCATTACAACCCAATTTATCTGCGGGATTACCTTTTGCATGCAAACAGCAAAATAAGTTTCATGCACGATTCTCATTTTTGAAAGTATTTATTTCTATTCGCAGGAGGCAGTGCCTATAAAATTCAAGGAGGGTCATGACAGGGTTTTTCACTATGTACCAGTCAGATCTACTTTAGAGGTATGTGGTTACTGGTGATTGATTGTTAGAAAATGTCATAATGGATTTTGGGCAGGTTTCGTGATCCTACAAACTTCGTAATTGTATACTAGATCACAGCAAAAATCTTTTCAGCCTCATCATGTGGTTGTATGCTGCACAAAAATATTATTAAAGAAATAGTAGCTTTATAGTAACTTTTTATGGTAGCTTATGTTGGCATAAATGTGCCCAGATGCTGATACAATAAGTATCACTAGTATATTTTACCTGTATTCCAATCACGTACACTTGAGTTTGTGCAAGTATTTAATCTTTGGTGTACCTACTTATCTTGTCAATGGCAGCAAATCGCAGTTATGGAGCCAGCTCACTTTAATTCAAGCATTGTTTGTATGAATTAACCAGGGAGACCAGTGCCGGTATGACCATATTGAGGTTTTATAATATAGTTGAATAGTTTATGAGTCATTATAATAATTCAGCTAGTCATGTCTTACTGGCCGTTTGTTTCATACCCTCTTTTGGCCCTCTATGACCGACTTGAAAGCATTACATAATGTGTTATATCAGCGCGAACTGCCAATCAATAGTGTCTGTGTAGTGAACTAATTCCTATACGTGTCATGTAATAGAGTTTTCATTTCAGAAAATCCTAGAGAGTCGAGAAATTAGAGACGCAGTGGATTACCCTCAATTCTCAACAGAAGCAGTCTCAGATGTCATTGATGGATCATATGTTCACCAGTCCCCACTATTCAAAAACAGAGACAAACTAATGATTATTGCCTACTTTGATGAAATAGAAGTGGTATGTACTTCTGGAAAATAATTCCATGTGACTCTTGAATAATGTGGTCCCTGGCTTTGAAATTATATTGGGAACCGCTTGTTGGAACTTAAATAAAATATTTTTCCCACGTGGTTGATATTGCGCAGCGGAGGTTTGAATTGTTTTTTTTCTGCTTGCCTTGGTTTTGATAATATTTGACAACCATGTATGTTGTTTGCAAGAGGTAATTGCCTTCAGCTTTAATGTCAACAGTCACCCACTCAACTTGGAGCATGCTTCTTAACTACTCTTCAATGATGTTTGGTAACCTTTTTCTGGTTCCAGGTGAACCCAATAGGCTCAAAAAGGAAAAAACACAAACTAGGTAAGGTAAGGAATAACAAAACAACTTTCACTGGGTGAACCAACCAATCTCACTGATGGTCACGTTTGCTAAGTATTGATAAATGAGGTCTGGTCTCATTTCCATGACCGATTTGATCAGCTTAGTACTGATATGTGTATACCGCATCTTCTCTAATATCAATTGCAGAAGCAATGAATTCTATCTGTGTGGTAGCTAGCGGTACTCTTCTCACTGCCATGTTGTGGGATTAATTGTTAAAAGTAATAGTTGGGGGTACATTCTCTCACAGCGATATTCACTGATACTCCTCCATGTACTCAAAAGAGATGTATTCACAATATCTATTTTATAGTTTAGGTGAAAATGTTCAGTGGCCTTCAGTCGTCAAACTTGTACAAAATCTTTTTCGTCAGTCTTCAAATGTCTCTGTATGCGTACTTACTATAATATTTTCAGGGTTATTTTATTGGTCTTTGCTGAATGTACCTGCCGAGTACAGATCTCAACTGAGGTTTATACATTTGTTTGCTGTTGCTTACAATAAGGACATAAAACAGTACAGTATCAACCCTATACTGCAAAAGCTGACAGAGGAGATGATTGCACTGCAAACAGTTGAGTACAATTTTGTTTGGGGTGTCATTTTATGAGTATTTGTTTGCGCCGTTTTCTGTGTTTGGGAGCAGATGATGACTACATTTCTAATGTAGCGTGATTCTTAAACCGATGATTTATTTAATAACCCAAGTATTCACCGTACTATGTTTGCTGGGTATACTGTAAATGCAACATAATATGACTATATTTACATTTTACTCTCTGGGATTTTGAGTACAACCACGTGTTGCCGGCCAATTCAATTGCTGACTGGCGTATTTGATTTCTTTAATGAACCCATAAACTACGATCATTATTATGATGGAACTGATAAACATGGGCCATAAAAATCCAAATCTAATTAGTTAAGTAAGCAAACTTCACCATAATTTTTGCAACTCATTTCCAAAAATAGCAAATAAACACCTTATTTAAAAGTAGATATTTGAATTATAAAATTGTCAACAAGTACAAGGCCAGTTGTTTTAAATGCTGCAGTTGTATGCAGTTGTGAGGTAATGGCCAGGTAATTGTATGCAGTTGTCATACAGGTAAATAAAAGTTTCTTTCACCAGGCAGTGAAAATTATCCAACAACTTGTTAGATATTCTGTTCTATATTTTCAATCTTTTAAAATGTGTACATTTACATAAATATGCCATGAAATTGATACTGGTAGAGCTTCTAGGGTTAGCTAGATTGCTTTGCAGCAAACATGAAATGATGATTTTTTTCAGGATGGTGTTATGGTTCGATGTGACGGGGAAGAAGTTGTATACAAAGGTAGTCTGGCCTTATTCATTGGTGATACACCAGCTGCGAATATGGTAGCAGGATTCAAAGAGGGTGTTGGTGGTGCAAGGAGGAAATGTCGCACCTGCTATACCGATGCACAGCAAATGATTAACTGTGTAAGTTGCACCGAGTACTGATAACCGAGCCTGATAACATTGGATAGGTTTCTTTTATATTCAAAATTTGCTCTTTGCATACAGCTGGCTTTTTGTTATGACCTAAGCTTTGGTTCCATTTCAAATTTTCAAGTCATCTAAAATACTATAGCTTAGCTTATTGTTTTTTTTCATGGAATTGCTGTACCCTGCAGGATGTAAATATACATGGAATTTAATTTAGGTACTGGGCCTAGAATGGTCTAATCCACAGTATTAATTGACTAACCAATTTCTCTCATTTGCCATTAGCGGAATTTAACTTTCAGTGATAGACATTCTTCCTGCAGGGTATAGGAAACTGTGAGTAGACTGGTAGGACATGTTACAGCGTGAAGCCAGGAGTCTCTACTGAAAACTTTTACTCCTTTTCTGTTTCCCACAGTACATTATGTTTGAGCAGCGCTAGAATTCTATCTCTAAAATTAACAAGAGGGTGAAAGTTTAGGTTTATTTATAATGAAATTGAATCTATTGCCGCACATTTATGTGCCTGGCCCTCAGCTCTGACATTATACATGCCATTTCTGTATGGGTATTAAAGACCATTTTGTTTTGTTATGACATTGTTTTTTACAGTACGAACATTCTGAGTTTGTGTTACGGACACAGGAGGCCCATCGGCGACACTGCCGTTTGTTATCTGCCAACATACCCGCTCGACTTCGCACTCATTACTCTATGGTGTATGGTATCAACAACCTCTCACCTCTTGATGCTATCCCTCACTTTAGCATTACAGAGTGTGTTCCAGTCGATACCATGCATATAGTATGTGAGGGGGCTCTCCCTTACTGCGTGAAAGGTCTTCTCTCCAAAGTCTTTTCAGAGTCTCTGGTGAGTGTGAGCTGGGTCAACACACAGATTGACAGCTTTCCCTATGTTGGTGAAGACAAAAAGAACAGACCCAGCCTGCTTGAGAGAGGTCAATTTGAAGGACTGAACACTGGCAAGATAGGACAGTCAGGTAGGTTCTTGTATAGTGTATTCAATCCAGGGCGCTATTAGCCCATTCTATGGTCTGCCGTCTGGATCATGTGTTTTAAATTCTTCAGAGCAAATGGACAGATAATAATTGTGAATTACGTGTCAGCGCAGCAGTTGCGTTTTGTTGCACCGACCACTGCTTGTCCTTATTGTATAATAGAAAAGTCATACCCTTGATTCCTACTTCAGCAACACAGATGTTAGCACTGGCTATCATTTTGCCTTTCATTCTGGGCGAGAACGAGGTTGTGACAAACAGGCCAGAGTATAGAGTATTTCTAATGATGCTAGAGCTCACATCAATGTTGCTGTCATACAAGTTCTCCAAGACTGATGCTAATACCGCTGCTACATTGATAAAGCTGTATCTCCAAGCATGGTCAGATGTATATGGATCTCACACTATCACCCCTAAAATGCACTATTTGGTGCATATACCGCACTATATTGAGAAGTAGGTATCTTAATCTAACCTGGTCAGAATACCATTGCTTTGTTGTTAGTCATCATTCTAACTCCTTGTAGTCATAATATGATGAGAAATAAAAATTAAAGTTGACATGGGGATGAAGAAATAATTAGTCAGTGGTATTTGGAGACAATGGATTTTAATTTTGAAATTAAAAATGTTGCGGTATCCTAAACAATGTTGTGGCAGTGCCAGGCTACTTATTGGGTTTCCATTTTGCATTTCAGTAGTATCAGCATCTTTTCTGGAGTTTTCCCTCGACTGATTGGTGTGTTCCTCATTAACAGTCAGCTGATTGATTATATTTTAGGTTTGGGCCCCCGAGAGTGACCTGGTGCATGCGTATGGAAGCAAAACATGCCTTCTTTAAGGGATTCAAGCTCAAGAATTTCCGGAACCTTCCGTATTCAATGAGTCATCTTCACCAAATGAACTTTTGTCGTGATTGGTGTGATGCTGGGAGGCACAATGTTCTCACCCATATGAACTCCAAAGTGAAAGATAAAGGTACTGTATAAAATTCAGTGTCAACTTTCAAATCATCGTCTACTTAAACCATATAGCTTGAGTGTATAACTCTGGCATTTTCTCAAAAGCCAAGCCTACTGTTTTGTATTGTAATCCCCTTAGCAGCATGATTTATTGCGCCCTATTCGTTATTTAGTATTACCATTACAAGATTTTGTCAATAGCGACACACACCATATATGCAGGGTGACATATTCAGTAAGAAAGAAGTATGATTGTCTGACTTTGCTGTTACTTTACCAGAGAGTCTGAACAATCCCGGTTATAACTCATAATGACTGGACTTATAAATATTTGTATCTTATTGCTCTGCTGACAATTTGTTTCCCCATGTGCAAATGTATTACTCATGTCAACCATGCATATGAGTTATGTGCAGTTTTAGGTACCGGTATTGATTGCTGGATAAAAATATGCATAATTATTTATTTGTTATGATGCTCAGTATCCCACAAACAGGACTATGGCCAAGATGCTATGCTTCAATTTTTAAAACACATGTAATGACGTCAGTTTCCAATTGTACCGTGTAAAAAAGCCGTTACAAAAAATACTTTCTTTCTTTCTTTCTTACTTCTACCCAAATCGCAACTGTACCTAATCAATTCAATATAACATGTATGTTATGCCCATTATATGAGTTGTCTTGATGATGATGTTGGTAAGCTTTTATCCCGCTACACAAAGTACAATGTATAATGTGTATGTTTGTTCCCGCAGGAGTTGATACCCCAGACGTACCTGAAGAAGTTAGTGAGAGAATCCAAGGCCAGAAACATCAGTGTAAAGCAGTGACTATTGATGGTTGGTATATATTATATATATATATATATATTTATATA
>ERZ1740070.1928-NODE-1928-length-12407-cov-5.901797_pt1 | contig 12407 bp, 13 predicted proteins | sample MGYA00581734_ERZ1740070 | MGnify/ENA primary metagenome ERZ1740070 (study PRJEB43018, sample SAMN04849744) | marine metagenome | isolation source: floating plastic debris | place: Pacific Ocean | collected 2008-09-01 | study: EMG produced TPA metagenomics... | reverse complement strand
GCTGTGGGGAAAGGTGCCAACTTAAGTCGAGCCAACTTTAAGCAAGCCGATCTCACAGGCACTGACTTTACCGGCTGTAATCTAGAAAGTACCAACTTTACCGCAGCCAACTTAAACGGCTGTAACTTTACAGGAGCTAATCTGGCCAAATCTAGCTTTAACGGTGCTGATCTCTCAAACGCGATTCTCACAGGGGCTAATTTGGCAGGGGTGGACTTTAGCTCTACGGTGACATCTGAAGCAACAGACTTTGGTCATGCTTATCTTGTCGGGGCGCGATTTTACTGTCTAGGTGGTGAAAAATTTGCCTATCTCGGCTGTTTTCACGGCGCGATTTTTGCAGAAGGTGAGCGAAGAATAGAAGTTGCTAACGCTGACTTTAGTAGACTTGCTAACCTGGTTGATGGTCAGTTTGCCTGTTTTTATAAGTCTGACGTTATCCTGCCTGCTGGTGTAGAGTGTATTTCTTCCAATAAATTTGTTGAGACAAGAGAAGCGGCACCCAAGGCTAACGAAACTGCTTCAACTAGCACGGCCTCTTGGGGAGACGGATTTTAAGCTACAGCTCGTCAGATGGTTAACCAGCTTAGTGAGAAGAAAACTTGGGTAGGCTCTCTGGTTGTATCTCAGCGGTCGGCCAAAAAGATTGGATATGTCAAAGAGATTCGCTCCAATCTTAAGAGTGATACTGAAACCATTGTCGTTAGCAGCTTTCCTACTGGTCGACACTCAACAAGATATAGAATCTTACCCGATGACTCAGCTAATTGTGCCCACCGCGCCCTAGCCTGATTCCTAGGGATGCGATCGCATCCCAGCAGCGCATTCTAAACTACACATCTTTCTCAAAAATATGCATAATGCATACATAGTTACAAGTAGATTTTGGTTTGGTCAACCATGGATGACGAAAGAACAGCCAATCTTTTAGGCGCATTGGCCCTGAGCCTGGTCGACTCTTTAAATTCAGCGGTAAAAACCGCCGGATTTGGAGGAGAAGCCCCAGCTGCCCTGGTAACCCTGGGCGTAAATCCAGGACTTTCCATTAATGCGCTGCATCAAATTCTTAGCCTCTCCCATCCTGGCACCGTGCGGCTGATTGATCGCTTAGAGTCTCAAGGTCTGGTGGAGCGTCGATCTGGGGTGGATGGTAGAACGCTGGCGCTTTTTCTGACACAGAGCGGTCACGCGCGACGGCAGATAATTTTGACCGAGCGTAAGCAACCGCTGCAGCTTGCCATTGGCTCACTTGCCCAGGGCGATCGCAACCAGCTAGCCCAGCTTTTAGAAAAAATGCTGACAGCGCTCACAACCTCTGAACTGCATAGCTTTGCCATCTGTCGTCTCTGCGAAGAAGAAGTATGCCCGGCTTGCCCAGTGGAACAAAAATATTGTCAGCTGCAAAATCCATCAACAGCACCCTGATTGCCATCAGTTACGCCTTTTGTTGGGGCGTAGGCATTACCTTGACCAAAGTCGCCCTATCAGAAATTACACCAACGACACTGCTGATCATTCAGCTCTTTTCCAGCGTTCTCTTTTTGATGACAATCTGTCAGCTAACGGCCCAGCCACTGCCGCTGTCCTGGCAACAGCTTAAACAAGGAGTCGCTGGCATTTTTGAACCCGCATTAGCCTATATGTTTGGCATTGTTGGCATACAAATGACCACCGCTAGTAACGCCACTCTCATTAGCTCAACCGAAGTGATTTTGACTATTTTGCTGGCCGCTGTCTTTTTGAATGAGCGGCTTACGCAGCTAAAATTGTTACTGGCTAGCATCAGTTTTCTAGGGGTCTCTTTGCTGATGCTAAAAGATATCCAAAGTACTGACCAATCTTCGCTTGTGGGCGATGTGCTAGTGCTAGTGGGCACTTTTTTTGCTGTATGTTATGCGCTTTTAAGCAAACGACAAATTGAAACAGCCCACCCGCTACAGCTGACCACAGCGCAGCAAGCAATTGGCTTAATAACAACGGTGCTATGTTTTGGTGTGCTATCGATGCTTAATCCAGAATATGAGGTCAGTGCGGCTAACATTTCTCTGCCGTTTTGGCTGCTGGCCATCGGTTCAGGCATTATGCAGTATGCTCTGGCATTTTTTTTATACCTCATTGCACTGCAGACAGTACCGGCTAGTCATGCAGCGTTTTATCTGACCCTAATTCCTGTTTTTGGGGTGACGAGCGCAGTTCTAATCATTGGTGAGCAGCCGAGCTTGGCTCAAGCGATTGGGAGCTGTTTGGTCGTTGCATCTTCCTATTGCGCTAATAGGTTAACAACACTGTAGAAATTGTTTAGAACTCTTCAAGAATTAAGCTCACTGTTTGATTATGGCCATTTCCCTTATAAGAAATTAGATAACTTTTACGTTTAGAATTTTGTCGCCACGCGCAAAATTCTAAACCACCTCTCCAAGTACCCAAAAAGGCTATTAGGGATGCCTTTAATGTTTTTCCGTTAGGTTCTAGGGCGGCGAAACGCCCTAGCCATGGGAAGCCCAGTATGCGATTTGAGACAACGTGACTATTTCCGGAAAGGGAACTCGGCGGGACCCCACGCAACCGATTTTGCCTCTAACCAATATTGCATATGTACATAGAGACTTTCACTAGTCTTAACCATAGTCAAACGGTAGTGATCGCGCACTTAAAAAGCTTTGCTCAGAGACCTGACTCCATTGCATCAGGGTTTGGCGTGCAGCTAAAAATGAATCAATAGTTCGTTGCATCAGATTGTCGCCACCTGCTCGTATTTCTGCAATCACTTCTCCTGACGCAGTGCCTAACCCTGCCATCACATCGGGGGGTAGCTGTCGAACTTGAACGTTATGCTCATTAATGAGAGTTTGTGAGGAGGCCAAACAAATTCTGAGCCATACGGAGCGGGCGGTCCGAAAGACTCAACAGGCGGCACGGGGAGAGGTTGGGCAGCTACGGCTAAGCTTTACGGCCTCAGCACTGCGCAGCATTCTCCCCAAAATTATGCCTGTGTTTCGTGAGCGATATCCTGATGTACAGCTAACGATGAATGAGTGCTGCACCCATAGTCAGGTGGTTGCCTTTAGTATTGAGAGGTTATCTGCCTACTCAACTACATTTTTTGATAGATAGGTTTCAGATGGTGAATAAAACTCTCAAAAAAGAAAGGCACTAGCCCAGGATTTCTCCTAACAGCTAGTGCCCGATGAACAAGATGAGGTGATAGTTAAAACTGAAATAATTAGCTGTTGGCTGAGTTGCTGGTGTAAGCATCACCACTAAAGGAGTAGGTGCGCTCATTAAAATCAGTCTCGCGACCGGTAACCAGCTTGGCAATATTCTCGAAGCCATCGGAATCCCAGTTACGCTCGTGAATAGGCTTAGACTGCTCTCCAAAGAAGTAGGCTTGAGTACCAAGGATAGATGCTGCGACCCAACCAACAATAATTATGGCTAATAAAATACCAAACATAGTTTTGTCTCCTTGCGTTGAAATGTGTTGTGAAATGGACAGGTGTTTGTGCGAACTAACTAACGACTAGGGCGGTAAGCGTCAGTGCGCTGATGAGTAAAGTAGCCAGACTACCCTGGAGCAGATAACGTTGCTGCTGCTCAGGTGCGGGATAGGAAGCTAGATACATTTCGGACTCTGTGGCGTAGTTATTGAGCTGCCCGGTTTCGTTAATGGTGGTGTACATAGTGCTTTGTGATGACCGCTTGTTATGTAAATTAATGTAACGCAAAATGTAACAAATTGCAAAAATACTTGACAAATATAATTTTTATTCAATCTATAAATTCAGCCTATGGATCGTCATAGGACAAGCTGGCTTACCTCCTTTGCAGGGGTAGCTGGTGTTGGTATTAACTTGAATTTAAGGTTTGCGGCTACTTATGGAGTCCCCGACGGTGGCAACTGCACGGCTGCTTCACTGCTTCTCGGCTAATCACGCAGTTGGAGCCGTCGCTGTCACAAGCGACCTCAGCGACGGCTGCATGGTTAGGCTGGTCATGAAGGTACTGCTTGATTACAGAAATATGCTGTGGCTAACAAAATTCCCTAGAGACTGTAGGAGGTATCTACACCTAATCGGTCAGTTTCTCCCCTAAAAACTCTGTAACGTCTCGTCTCCCACACGGGCATTGTTGGCCACAAACTTCTTGGCCGAGCGAAACTTGTCTGTTTCCCGTAGCTGCTGGCTCATAAACCGACAAATCTCTAGCAAAATGTGAGGTCGCTGTGTCGTCAGACTAATAAACCGCTGTTTTTCTAGCTTTAGCAGCATACAGTCATCTTTAGCAATCGCCCCATTCCAGCGAGGTGCATCATCAAACAACGCAATCTCACCAAAATAGTTGCCACCTACCAGCTGCTTAATCTCTCGCTGTTCATCATCAACCGTCTTAACAATCTGCACTGTTCCCGAGGCAATAATGTACAGGTGTGACCCCCAGCTACCTTCTTCAAAAATTGTTTCGCTGGCCATAAACTGTTGGGGCACAATCGCTTCGTCAATCAGCAACAGCTCATCCAATGAGAGATTTTGAAACAGAGCAACATCTTTAAGAATAAGTAGACGATTCATAAGTGTATCGGGAGTAGACGGCTGTAGTACCGTATAGACATCCTGCAGCAGCGGCGGTGTAGGAAACAAATCGTGAGCGACAGATCGAACAACCGGGTCCACATCTTTTAAGGAGGCTCTGGGAATTTTGGCCAGGGCAATTAAGGCCCCTGCCCGCAACCAGCGATCCTTAGATTCGATGGCTTCTAGCAAAATTTTATAGCCTTTATTCCGCAGCCAGTTAAGCGATATGGCCTGAGAACTGCTTACACTCTCCTGCTCTAGCAGCGGCAGCAGCGGCAAGATAAATCGACGATGGTTTAAGGAGGCTAGCACCTCCACCGCGTTGGAGCGATCGCAACCGTCGGTAGCGGCAAAAATCTGGTTAACCGTATTTACCGTGCGGCTATAGCCTAGACAGGCCAGCACATAGAGCACCTTTTGAATCAATCGCTGATGGTAATCTTCGATGGCGACAGCCAGGGGTTGCCAGTTAGGGTCATCTTGGGGAATCTGGGACTGCCAGCGGCGGGTGTGACCCACCTGCTGAAAATCATCGGCCAGGTGGGCGTATAAAACATCGCTGGCCCGTCGGGTACGGATTTTGCCAATGGTTGCGATCGCACCGTTGACAATCTCTCGACTATCAGACCCTAGCTGGGTTTTTGCTTCTGCTAAGCCTCCCTTAGCCGCCAGCCAGGTGGCCGCCCGCTCTCGCACCCGCGGGTGGATATCGCCCAAAGCCATCGCCAGCGGTGTTAGATCATCCTGACTTTGCTGCCACAGATTTAATGCCGCGATTCTCACCCCCGGCTGCTCGTGGGCAAAATATTGCTGGGTCAGGGCCAAAGATTTGGTGCGGATACCATTAGGCAGTGATTCACGCAGATTGGTTAGGGTTTCTAACCCCAGCTGTTGGGTTTCGGCACTGCCCTCTGGCAAAATTCTGGTTGTCAGCAGCTCTAGCAGTGTGGCATCGGCACTGCGGGCTACTACACGAATGACGGCCTTGGCCATGCTCTCGTCCGACTGTTTGATGTCTGCAAAGGTGTTGTCGGTGATGGGGGTGCCCTGTAAGCGGGCGACGTTGGCGAGCGATCGCAAGTCTTTGTGGCTGCACAGCTCATCGAGCATTTCGTTTGTGATCAGCTGCTGCTGCACCATCAAAATCTCTAACGCCGTTAGCCGACAGGCCAAGGGCTGTTCTGGCTGCAGCTGCTCTTGCCACACAGCCCATAGACTGGCGTCGTCTTCTGTCTCTTCTGTCTCCTGCTCCCCTGCACTTGCGCCGCCATCACTAAATAGCGTCACCACGGCTGAGCGCACCTGACGATCTGCCCCTGGCAGCAGTGTGAGCACGTCGTCTAAAAATTCGCTGGGGGCACCAAATCGGGTGGCCAGCTCTAGTCCTTTAATCTGGTCGTAGCGGTCGGCCGACTGGAGCAGGGTTTGAATGGTGCTGCGTAGGGGGAGTACGGCCTGACGGCTGGCTAGCTGATCCAGGTCGATGGCATCGGTGCGAATCAGGTCTTCTAAGCCAGCGGTGTAAAACTGCCCCATGGGTATCCGCACCAGCAAAAAGATAATTACCAGACCACACACCAGCCAGGTAATCTGACTCAAACTCAGGGTATTCTCACAAAGCCACAAAAATGCCCCAGCGCAGGTCAGGCCAATGGCATAAATTACACCGTCGCTGAGGGTGCGAATCCGACCCATAAATTCTTTGGGGATGGCGTTGTAGTTTAGCTGATGGACCGGCAGATTGATGGCTTTATACAGAGCGTCGCCGTTGAGCTGCAGACCAATGGCGGCAGGCAGCTGACCGTTCACACCCAAACCGATAAACGCCGCTAGGGTGGTCAGGGGAAAAACAACGTTCATTCGCGCCACGCCCAGCCACCGCAGCAGCGGTCGGGTCAGACCATAGAGCACCACCATCTGGACGATGCTGACCACCACCCGCATCAGTCCTAAAAAGCCGGTTAGCTGTCGCTGGCCAAACTGCTGACCGTAAATGCTAAACCATAAAAACTCAGAGCTGAGGTAAATAATCACCAGCAAAAAGCTGCTGGCGGCTAGAAAAATGACCAGCGGGTATCGCTTGGCCAGATCTGGAAATGACCGCAGCGATTCCACCACACCAACCGTTTCACCGATTTTGGTGCTGAGGGGACGCTGGGTGCGGTCAAGGATAGTGAGTTGAAAAAATGCGATCGCAATAATCACGGGCAAACACAGCAGCAGGTCTTCAGTGTTTAGCCACCGTGACAGTCACCCCACCAAACCGCCCCCAAGCAGGGCACCCACGGCCTGGGCAATGCCAATGTAGGGGGCATATTGCTTGTATTCCAGCGTATTGAAATAGTCGGTCAGCAGGCTGGGGTAAAGAATGTTGTTGCAGATATCCCACTGAAAAAAGCTGACAATCAGCAGCCCGTAGTAAACCGGTGCAATATCTAGGGGCAATGCCAGCCGCAGCACCACCACCAGCCCGAGCAATACCGCCAGCGCTGCGCGAAAAAGCTGAGGACTGCGCACCCGCTGCACCACCTGACTAATGGCAATATAGGCCGGCATCGAGCACAGGCCGATCAGCATAAAGGCAATCGGCAGTTGCCTGGCCCCCAGCTGGCTGACAAAGATAGAATTTGCTATGGCGATCGCCATAACACTTTGCACCAGCACCGTTACCGCAAGCAGTAACAGCTGGGTTAGACGGCCATCTTGGCTAGATTTAGATGCGCTTAGCATTGACGACTGCAGGAGATAGCCTTTCCATACTATTAAACGGTCATGACGAAAAAATTAGGAAACTAACCCTCTTTTTCGTCATCAGGTGCCATGGGCTGCACAGATCGAGGCACGCGATCAATTGGCTCAATCGTATCTAAGTCATCCCCCCCTGGTGCTATACCCATGGTCTTAAATTTACGAGCGCTTACCAAAACTCGAGTTTCTAACGACCCAACGGCTTTATTAAAGGTATCAACGGTTGAATCTAACCCCCGACGCAGCTTTTGTAAATGACCCGTAAATACCCGCATGCGTTCATATAGTTCTCGCCCCAGCAAGTTGATCTGCTGAGCATTTTCGGTAACGGCGTCCTGCTGCCAGCCATAGGCGACTGCCTTAAGTAACGCAATCAGTGTGGTGGGTGTCGCCAAAATCACCCGCTGCGCAATACCAATTTCAATCAGGCTTGGGTCTTGCTCTAGGGCGGCACTAAAGAAAATCTCGCCAGGCAAAAAGAGGACTACAAATTCTGGGCTAGGTTGAAACTGGTCCCAGTAGGCTTTTTGACCCAGCTGCTGGATATGACGACGCACCTGTTGGGCATGGTCTTTTAATTTGGTGAGTCGCAAAGACTCATCGGTAATGTCTAAGGCTTCTAGGTAAGCGGCCAGGGGGGCTTTAGCATCGACTACAATCCGCCGCTGCTGGGGTAGGTGCACCACCATATCGGGGCGCAGGGGGCCAGCTGTCACCTGCTGGGTAAAGTCGCAGTGCTCCACCATGCCGGCGATTTCCACCACCCGCTTTAGCTGAATTTCTCCCCAGCGACCGCGTACGTTGGGGGCGCGCAGGGCTTTGGTTAAATTGGCGGTTTCGGTTTGTAGCTGCAGCTGACCGGTGGCTAGCTGGGTGATTTGCTCTTTTAGCTGGCTGTAGGCTGAGAGCCGACTGCGTTCTAGATCTTGCAGATAGGTTTCGACTTTGGTCAACGATGACTGCAGCGGCTGCACTAAGCCATCGATCGCCTGCTGTCGCTGCAGCAGTTCGCTACTTGACTGGGTTTGAAACTGGCCGAGTTTGGTGTGGGCCAGGTTTAAAAATGTCTCTAAAAAAGCCTCATTGTTGGTTTTAAGGGCGTCTGCAGACAGGGCCTTAAAGGCTTCGGTCATGCGATCGCGAGTCTGATGCAGCAGGGTGAGTTTTTCATCAGTGGCCAGCTGCTGATCTTGCAGTTGGGTTTGGGTTTGCGCCAGACGCGCCATAAGCTGGCTGTTGTCGGTTTGCAGCTGTCTGAGCTGTTGCTGCAGCTGGGCGGTCTGGGCGGCTTTGGCTTCAGCGGCAGCGCGCTGGGCCGTAGCGGTTGTCAATGTCTGTCGCTGCTGCTCCAGGTCTGTGTGCAAACTGTGAATCTGCTGTCGCAGATCATTGAGCTGAGTGTCTTTATTATGTAGCTGTTCAACCATGGTGGCCCGTTCGGCTACCAAATCATTTTTGGCGCGTTCTCGCACCGTTTGGTAGCGCGACTGCCACACCAGCCAGCTGGTCAAACAGCCGACCCCCGTCCCTGCCAGAAAAATTACCGGCCCTTGCATAGATAAAGTACATAGTTACTATTGCACCATAGAGTAGCACCCTGCGATCTCAAAGACGTGACTAAAAACCCGCCATAGTGCCTGATCGCGTTTACATCGTCATAGCAGCCGGGTACTTTCATAAAAGATATGAATAAGTGTTGATGATGGATTAAACCCCTGGGGATATCCCCGACCATAAATACACGTCCGCTGGGTTGCCCCTGATAGACCTTAAGTTTTTTCTAGGGGAAAACTCAGGGTTTCAACATGGATGTAGTTTATGTTTTGATAAGAGCTGGCCTTTTGGCCGATTCATACATATCCACTCACGCCAACACAGCAACTAAATTCAACCAAGAGTCTTATAGGGAATGACCGTTAAAAGCCCACCAGAGAAGCCCGTTAGATCACCCATATTAGATAGACTGCCCGACTACGGAACCCAAGGCGATGAGTGCCCCCGTCGGGCAAAAATGCAGCTAGACTTTATCATGCTTGCTGCTGAGGCCCTTGAACTCAACGCATCTCAGGTGATGTTGGCCGCCATTAAAGAGCTGGGTCTGCAGGATGTGCTAAAAAGCCGGGTCCATCTATGGCGTTTGCGTAGCACCAACCCCCTGAGAAAGTTTAATCAGCGTCAACCCCTCACCCTGGAAGAGGCCAAGGCGCTGGTCCTAGTTGTTTGCTATCTATGTCGTAAGCTGACGGTGCTGATTCGTCAGCTGTTTTTAGGGTATCAACAGCTCCAAGACCAGCAGCTTTCCTTAGACCATCATTTTCGGTTAGCAAAATATCTCAAGCGGTTTCGGGCTCACTTTCGCGCCCGGATGAATCCTAAACGGGCGACAGTGCTTGCCTATAGTACCGACGAAAAACTGGACGAACTGGCACTTTCGTTGTTAACTCAGCTATTGCTTTGCACAGGCACACGGGGTGAAGAACGTCTGTGGGCCAGCCTCTTTGATGGGGAAATATCATGACAATTCAGCGACAGTACGTGCTGCCCAACTGCAGCCTGATATTAGAGGGGCTCAGCACAGACGCTTCCAATGTGCTCTCGATTTTGGCCAATGCAGAATTTAAGTTTGTCGGTGTTGAACAAACCCTATCGGGGGGTACGGAGTTTTTTAATGCTCTGGTGGGGGCTGTAAGTGCCTACTGTCAGCGGCTGATCAGCGGTTTCGACCATCCAGAGCACCTGGCCACCCAGTCATCGCTGGTGGCGGTTGAACCGGATGAGGGTCAGTACCATCGCCTAATCGTTAACCCTGAACTGTTAGGTAACCCCGCCGCTGCCGAGGAAGCCACGCCTCAAACCATTAAGCTGTCAACGGTGCAGCTGTTTGATATGGCGGAAGCCATCGATCAGTTTTATGCAGATAGCCAAACCCTACCGGAGGTAGCGGTGGACCTGGCTCCCCTACAGCGTAAATACGTTAGGGCGGCAGAACCCTTAGCGCAGCGAGCTTTGCCACCATTACTCGGGGTTGGCACATTAGCGGCCGCTGCCCTGGGTCTGTTTTTCCTACCGGTTCCCGAGCTGGCTGAGCCTGAGGTGCTAGAGCAGCAACAGGATGCAGCACTGCTAGAAGATAGCCTAGGCGACACCGATGCGGGTGACGAACCCCCTGCTGTTACCCCCGAAGCACCGGTTGTTGAGATCGATGAGTCAGATGAGATAGATGAGACACCGGTAGACGATCTCACCATTACTGATAATGAGCAGCTAATTGCGCTGCAGCAGCAGGTACAGCAGCAAATTGACGACGCGATTGACGCAGATTTTAGCTCAGAGCAACCCCTGAGCTATGAAATCTCAGTGGCTGCAAACGGCGATATTGTTGCCTACAATCCTGTAGATACCGCCGCCCTTGAGAATCTCGACAGCACACCGCTACCGGCACTGACCTATATTCCGGTGGGTGATACTGCTGAGGCTACAGGCCCCATTGCTGAATTCGAAGTGGTGTTTGCGCCCGATGGCAGCTTTGAGGTGGTTTCTGACCAAATTGTGACTGCGCCGGTTACCCCTGAGGTCGTAGCGCCTGACGCTGACGAGGTGGAAGAAGCAGAAGACGAGGAGCAGTCTTCAATTCAGATTGATGGGGCTGAGGGTGCACCCAGCGGAGACCTGTCCAACACTATCGCCAGCCCAATTCGTGATGTTGACCGCATCTATGAGCTTAACCAGGACCTGCGGCGCACTATTGCTCGCAATCGTAACTCTGAGCGCTCGGGACCTGCGGTACGCTATCGGGTGCGACTAGATGAAGCCGGTAACATTACGGGCTATGAGGCCACCGATGCTGTTGCCGAACGATACGTATCTGACTTTAACCTGGCGAGTCTGGTTAAATCTACAGCAGAGGACCAGCGCCAGCTTGATTTTTTAGTCGTCATTGACAATGACAACGTGGTAGAAGTAAATCCCTGGGACGGATGGCCGTAGTATGGGTGGCCAGCGGCACCGATGCGACACTAGAGGACATTTACTGTGTCTAATGAGTACCCCCCTCAATTTCAACAGCCTTACCCTACAACCGAACTCTCTCCTACTATTGAGGCACCCCCACCGCCAGCCCCACGCCGACGCTGGCTGTACTACGGGGCAAATATTGCCCTGGGGTCCGGGGTACTACTAATCGGCATCCCCCTGGCCTGGCTGTTGGGTATTGGCACTGCCAGGGTAATTTCAGGGCCTACCCAAACCATGCCATTGCAGGAGCGTCTTCTGCGCCGCACCAGTCGCGTCATTACCGAAATTCATCGTTTGCCCGGTCGGTGGCAACCTGCCCCACCTCCAGAAACCCGAATTGAACCAATCCCCATTCCCACACAGCCCGTAGCGCCGCTGGTTACACCACCAGCCGCCCTCAACAATCGCGATCGCCAAATTGCTGAAGAGGAACTAGCCGCCCTGCAGCAGGAATTTGAGACCATTCAAACACGACTGTTTGACTTGGAAAGTAAGCTTGGGCAAGCCCAGTCTACGGCAGATGTAGAAAGCCGCCTGGCCACCCTAAATCAACGACTGTACCCAAATGATGAGGCGTCTGACACCCCATCCACGCCATTAGAGTCTCCTCAGCAGGCACCGCAATCCAACAACCCCCTGCTAGAAACTGCCGAACTCAAAATCACCCTGCCCAGCGACGCCCTATTTGCCCCCGGCGAGGCCCGTCTGTTGGCTACAGCTCCAGAACTGCTTAACAGCATTTTTGCCGACCTGAGCCAATATCCCGACGCCACTATTCTCATCGGTAGCCACACCGATGATCGTCTGGACACATCCCAAAGCTCAAATTTGGCCTTTCAGCAGGCCAATGCCCTGAGGGCTTATCTAACTGGTCAGCTACCAGAACATCGCTGGGTCACCATCGGCTATGGTCAAAATCAACCCATCACCGATAACAGCACACCCCAATTACGCCAGCGTAATCGCCGGATTCAAATTGCTATTGATCGCCGTTAGCGACATGCGCTACCTCTAGCCATATTCAAATTGCTATTGATCGCCGTTAGCGACATGCGCTACCTCTAGCCATATTCA
>ERZ1740070.1922-NODE-1922-length-12442-cov-9.728183_pt1 | contig 12442 bp, 7 predicted proteins | sample MGYA00581734_ERZ1740070 | MGnify/ENA primary metagenome ERZ1740070 (study PRJEB43018, sample SAMN04849744) | marine metagenome | isolation source: floating plastic debris | place: Pacific Ocean | collected 2008-09-01 | study: EMG produced TPA metagenomics... | reverse complement strand
CAGGGGCTCCCAGTCAGAATAGTATGTATGGAGGTGGTGGAATCAACCAGCAGTTCAGTGGAATGGGCCTTCAGCATCAGGTATGTGTTTTTGTTAAGCCATGAATGACCTTGTGTTTTTTACTGCTTATAGGCTTATCATCGTCCCTTGGATATTTATTTGATATATCTCTTCTATGCATATCTAACGATTAGTGTGTTCAATGCGTCCTAGTTCTGAGTGGAAAGAATATTGAAGAACGTGTACCAGTGCAGGTTACCTCTTGTTATGTATCCATCTGCTTATTCAAAGCATCTGTATACTTTGACTCAGAACTTCGGCTGTTATAAAATGCTCACTTTTATGAATTTCAGATGCCTAATGAGATGAGGGTATTTAACTTATTACAAGAAAGGAATATATTAGCAAATGAACCAGTCAAACCACCTGTTCCAAATCTTCCGGAGCACATAAAGAAGAATAATTGTAGTCCAGAGTAAGTCTAGCTGTGTGGATCGATAATAGGGCATGTTAGCAACAATCCAGTTTTCTACTTGATTTCCCAAAGTTTCTCTGTCCTATTCATACATTAGCCTACATCCATGTGTAGGCAGCATTCTTTGAAATAATATGCTGGGAAATTCCAAAATAATCATTGATCCTTTATATATGCTGGCATGAATACCCCATGTAGTATATCTGTTGGTTTTGGTCCCGGATCCAAGCTTTAGTCGCAAATACCCATCAAATTACACATGTATAGTAAGGATGGATGTTCTGATGGTCTGGGAACTCTTCTGTCTCATAGGAACTGTCAGTAGAGCATAACAAGTCAAATGCATCGGATATTGGCTGATCAGATTAGAATCTGGCCAATGAAAGCCTTATGCTTTTTCAAAGCATTTCATGATGTGTACAACAGCAACGAATGATGGACATCCTGGTGCATCTTGCTGTATGTAAAAAAGTTAGGGACCTGAGAGGTCAAACAATTTACATGTATAAAGCCACTCTCGTATCTGAATGAAAATGTTGGTACGTTTTTTATAGTATCTTGAGATGTACTGTGAATGCCATGCCACAGAGTAATAGCCTTCTACAGAAATGTCGATTACCTCTGGGTATACTTATACACCCATTCAAAGACTTATCGGTATGTATGCTGATGATCCCGTAAATGCAATAAATTGAGAACATCTCTATGTCGACTTTGTATGTAGGTACCCACACCTTTTTAACTACGTTACTGAAGTCACCAGCCCAACATCACCGCATTTTTAGCTCTCTCATTCGCCTTCTTTGTGTATTGTAACTGTGTAACATATCGTACTTCTAGTTACCACAAATTCACAGCTCATGGATGTCTCATACTCTCAGTGAGGAAAGTATCGCTGCAAAACCCAACTTCTCAATTATTTCTTTGTTCACCTTAAATATTCATATTCTGTAATTCATCGGTCCTAATTTCTCTGTTCTGCTTCATTTTATCTACTTTCATAACCTCCTTCTGATTTTTTATCTATTATTGTTTGTTTGTGAGGGTACAAATTATCGGCCTAGTGGTAGAACCCCAATCTTGACAGTCACAAGTTAGGTTTCCCTGTATGTCGCAAACTTCCACCATGTTAAGGCACATACCAGCTGTACTGCCTAATAGTTGATGAGCTGTAGGTGAAAAACTGTAACGTCGGAGAACTTTTGTTTTAATGTAGGTAGTAACAGTAGTAGTAATAGCTCATTTATAGTGACCCTTTCTGCTGTGGACCATGGCTCACAATAGTGCGTTGATATGTGGGAGCTGGCAAACTGATGCATTGTGGATAGAAGTAGGTTGTAGGGTGTAGCTAGCCTCTGCTCACTGTAGCAGTGTGGTTAAATCGCTTATAGTGACAACTGCGAGATGACATGTAGGCATATGTAGAGGGGAGTTGTGATTGAGTGATAGTTGTGTTTAGTGGGTAGCCTTGCAGCTGGAACTGATTGTACGACTGTTGATATAACAGAGTGATGCTGATAATGACAGCAGCACATGTCTGGCTGTTGACTCTACACTCAGTGATGTAGGTGGAGATGATGACTCATCAGTTCAATCTTCTCTGTCACCGCCTCCTGCTGCAGCAGCTACTCGATTCAGATTCGAGTCTGATATCAGTCCTCCTTCTCTACCCTATCAGAGACTTCCAGCTTATCTATACTGTCACGAGTATGATCATGTATGTACTCTCTCTCTCTCTTCTCTCTCTCTGCCTACACTCTGCTCTACTTATCACTATACACACAGTCTTCTAATCTCTCCAGTCATCTCGCCAAATACTCTCACTTTCTTTCTGATTTCATGCCGTACTAAATAAAATTTCCATATCAAATTTTCATATCAGTGTCACCCGCTCAATGTCTACCATGACGCTTAATTATCGATGTTGATATTTTGTAATATGGTATGGCCAATGGAGTGATGATTTTTATGAGGAGGCTAACGTTCTATGATTGATGTTTTGTATTTTACAGCATTTACCTGTGATTCAGTCATCAGTGATAGTGAGGTGCCGATCATGTAGAACGTACATCAATCCATTTGTCACATTCATAGATCAACGCAGATGGAGGTGTAACCTCTGTTTTAGAGCTAACGAATGTGAGTGTATGGCTGTAGTGTTAAAAAATAAACTCGTTACTTTGAGTACATGAGATGGAGCTAATCAAGTGCAACACTGATTCTGTTCTCCTATGTAAACACTATACCAAAGAAACTCTTTATATCCATACTTTTTTCGTTTCACTCCTTAATCTTTTTGATAAGATTTCACGCTTTCCTTTATTTTCAGTGCCAGAAGAGTTCAACTTTGATCCTGTAAGTAAATCTTACGGATCACCAGAAAGACGGCCAGAAATAAAGTCGGCTACTATAGAATTTGTAGCACCTTCAGAGTATATGGTATGTACAGATGAAATGATGAAAGCTGAAACTGTCAGAACAGCATCAGTGTACATGTGTCTTTTGCTCTTCAATTAACTTGCGGACAATGGAAATGAAAACTAGGCAGCCAGTATGCACTGTAATCCCTTATTCCGGGATATGGTTCCCTATTCCTTGATAAAAGCCTTCATAAGTGTCACTATAGAGGCCGCTTTATGTTCTTTTTAGGGTTATGCTCATATATTTACCAAATATTACCTCCCCACCAGTTTTAGAGGATATTGTGCTTCTTGGGAATTCAATGTTAGCAACAAAAGATGAATTTATGGCCTGATTTTGGGCGAACAAGGCTAAGCTAACATTGAGATTGATACATTCCAAGTCAAGTGGTAACTTTGTAGCTCAGTCCGGCACAACCTCAGGTACTGCTCTATATTGTTTCCCTCATCACAAAAACCATGACAACAATTTATGTACTGTTGTTCAATAATCCAAAATTGCTTTATTTTTTCTGCTCAGTACTAAAGCTGGATTTGCCATTCAGAAATACATCTATGTGTTCTTCCCTTTTTGAAACAAAATCAGAGATGTAGGTGCTAGTCTGGTTTAGCAATGCCACTGCTGTTTTGGTAGACCAGGCCATGGATAGGGCATTGATTATCTATTGATTGTTTGGTTTATATTTTTAGTTGAGACCACCGCAGCCGTGTGTATACTTATATCTACTGGATGTGAGTTATAACGCACTACAGACCGGTTACCTTCAGTCTTTCTGTGAAGTTCTCTCTGAAGAGATAGATAAGATACCTGGTGATAGTCGTACTATGATAGGATTTATTACTTATAACTCTAGTGTACATTTCTACAATCTATCTGAAGATTTATCTACTCCACAAATACACATCGTCTCTGATGTCGATGGTAGGTGCTTGACAATTCACAATCAACATTATTTGGGTGTTTCCTGATCTTGTCATTTTACTAGGAATATCCCATATATACAAGTGCTACGACCGCAAATCGGGTGGAGGCATGGCACAGCAATAACTCTCTTCGATTTGAAGTTTGAGCTCTAATACGGGATCTGTTTTTGTGCAGTTTCTGTATACCACACCACATACTCAGGTCTATCCACTGGTCTCTTGGATATCTCACTGTCAAGCCCATGTATTGTGGAATCCTCTAACAAGGCAAATTTCCGAACCAGGTCGTCAGTATATTCTGATCTCAAATCACATGTCAGTTTGACTGTGATGTATTTCATGTAAGGTGACATGTCTATGCTTAGTTATCCTTGTAAATAACAGTTTTAATTTTGCCCATAGATATATTCCTACCTCTACCGGAGGGTCTGCTCGCTAACCTTCAGTCATCAAAGGAGTTAGTAGAACAATTACTGGAAAAACTACCCACATATCATCAAGATGAATTCTATAAAGATGACAGTAGTGCAATGGGAGCTGCCATGCAAGCTGCTCTAAAACTGTTGGTGAGTAATTCATGATATAAAATAAAATAATATAGAAACTTATTAACCATATCGGTCCGCTATTTTTGATATGCTTCTGATATTTTTTTTCCAGCTCTCCTTGCCGACACAAAGGTTATGTAAATAATTAGAGTGCCCACCAATGAAAGTGATTGAAGTGATGAAAGTAATTTATTTCATAACATGATAACATGGACTCTCATTACTTTCATCACTCTACATACATATTGCTAGTTGAATGTTAATATATTTCAGGCTGCTACGGGAGGTAGGATATCAGTAGTGCAGACTTCTCTACCTAACTGTGGACCTGGTAAACTAACAAACAGAGAAGATCCTAACCAGAGAGCATCATCTAAACCTGCTAATCTACAGCCAGCCACAGACTTCTACAAACTTCTCAGTCTGGAGGCTGCTGGCCAACAGATCGCTATAGATATGTTCTTACTGAACGGCCAGTACGCTGACCACGCAACAATAGGTATGCTGCTCAATGACTGAGTAATTGTATGTGGTATTTTGTCATCAAATTGAGTTATCAAATTGGCTTTCAAGTTAAAATGAACAATAGTCTGACTTTAAACCAAAACTACTATTTACCTAGTGTTAAGGCTGCGGAGTATAAAGAAACATGTAGTCAGTCATGGTTCTTATGAGAGTCTGTAGTGTAACTTATGTGGCTTCTATAACTGTGAGCCTGTCTCACTTACTCACATGATGATATATGATATCACTCATACAGGTGGTGCTGCTCGTCATTCAGGAGGTTCTATCTACACATACCCCGGTCTGCATACTATGCATAACCCTGTGGAGGTAGAGAGATTCGAATCTGACCTCAAACGATACCTGACCAGAAAAATAGGATTGGAAGCTGTAATGAGAGTGAGATGTACTAAAGGTTTGTGCAGAATTCTAACTGTTAATTTAGAAAAGAAAACCTTCTACAGATTGTATTGCATCGCATTGTATTGCATTGATGCTTCAACTTAGTTATTTTGTTTGATTTGCATGCCCCAAGTTTCAATATTTCATATATTATGTATTTACAAAATTTCGACTGAAAGGTTTTTATTACTTGTTTCAGGATTGACTATCCACAGCTTCCACGGGAATTTCTTTGTGAGGTCTACTGATTTATTATCTCTGCCTAACATAAACCCAGATGCTGGGTTTGGTATGCAGATTTCTATAGAGGAGAATCTAACAGATAGTCCGTATGCGTGTCTACAGGCTGCACTTCTCTATACAAGCAGTAAAGGTTTGTCTCCCCACTTTATTATAACTGACTTCTCACATAGATGTGTTATCCAATACACACGGTAACCAGCAAATGCAGAATGCAGATAAGCCTAAAACATTTGATGTTTGAACAGCAGATTAGTGCTAGGAGCTTATAACTGACCCCTGAGAGCGTCACTGCTTATCAGCTTGAATGATAAAACCATGAGTACACATAATTAGCTATAAAGAGTTTTCTCCTCTTTGGTGAAAAGTGTCCAGTATACACAACATAAGTTTGGGTATGCTGTATGGAGGAACCTGTTAACTCAATCTCATTGTTACATTTTCCTGAACTGTTGAATTGTATCATAGTTTGATGTTTTTGCTGTGAGAATATACGTAATTCATGTCCGATATCTCTCTTACAGAGTACAGTGTGTGTATATATCACCAATGTACCAGTTGTCTATTATTATGTATAATTATTTTGTGTTTCAGGAGAGAGGCGTATTAGAGTACACACACTGTGTCTGCCTGTCACTAATTCTCTAACAGATGTCATCAATTCTGCAGATCAACAAGCTATCATAGGTCTACTCTCTAAAATGGGTGCGTATCCAGTTGTCACTGCATAGTTAGGACTGGAATTACACACTCAGGCTCAATTTATTCATGAATGTGAGATGGACCTTTACAATGATAGTATGCATAAAGTATTGTGCTGAATACCTGAGTTGTAAGATTGATTGATTTACTTACGTGTAGATATTGACGGTATGTTACAGCTGTGGATCGTAGTATTAACTCTGCTGTTAGTGATGCACGTGAAGCTCTAGTCAATGCAGCAGTGGACGCTTTGGGAGCGTACGGTGGTACTCTGGGTAGTCAGCAGAGGATGGGGGCCCTACCCGCCCCCTACTCACTCAGACTTTTACCTCTGTATGTGTCGGCTATGCTCAAACACTCGTCGATACGTATCGGAGTGAGTACTAAGACTGATGATCGGATGGATGCTATGGATGAGTGTAAGACTCTGCCTCTGTCTCGTCTCATGCTGAAGCTCACCCCGGATCTGTATCCTGTACATGCCCTTAATGATGAGGTGAGGATAACATATAACACTATCCACTGTGTGTGTGTCACTTTATTGACAGTATTGGTCATTCTTATCTATGCGCTTTGATCATGGATATTCTATACTCTACAGGACCCTAAATGGCATGGGATAAAAGTTCGCGGTGGTGTTGTCTTCTCTTGATATTCATTTGCGATTGACCTGAATATTTTTCCACAAAAAATAAATGCAGCTGTATCGCTCAGTTGGAATGTAGACGATCCGTCGATTCAAAGTTCCCTGGTCCGGATCCCAGGGGGTGACAATGGTTACACGTGTGTATTAAATACAGTTTTAGGTTGTTGCCAGTCAGTTGACGCATGATGGATTAAGCTTTCAATGAGTATGTATTTTCGCGATTTTTGGCAATTGCGAAATTGGGGAACATAGACCCCAATGAAAGTTTTTGTCCTGTAGTGTAATACAAATGTAAATGTATGAATTACAACCGAAATCTCTCAATGCCTCTTTATGCCCTTACTTCACCTAACTCGGTATGTGTTTGTTAATAGGGAGGAATTGAGCGTGATGATGGTATAATACCACAGCCTCCTCGCTTAGCTCTCAGCTCCGGTAGTATGGATCGACATGGAGCATTCCTACTAGACCTCGGCTCACATCTGTACATGTGGATCGGTTCTAATATCAGTCCACATTTTTGTCAAGATGTGTTCAGTGTCACAGAGTTCCAATCTATACAAGACGGACTGGTTAGTCTCATTTACACAATTGTTTCTTACGCAGTCTTGGTTTTTCAATGTTCTCACTTTGCACTTTCATTTTTGGATAAATTTTTCTCATTGAGCTCTGGTAAGCATTTCATTTTAAATGTTTGATTGTGATTGTTTTCTGTGTAATGCAGATTGAATTGCCGGAGAATGACAATGAGACTTCAGACAGACTGAGACTATTTATATCATATCTACAAGAAAGCCGGCCTAGCCTGCCACCATTACTCGTCATCAGGTGAGGATTCTAATGTTACAATCATGAGTTTGCTTCTGGTGTATTTGTATAAGAAGCAATCTAATAATCTGTCCTACATATAGGCTACTACATACAATGTTTTAAATTACATGTATTTGGTTCAATTTATAGTTTCGTTTTCATATCTGTGGGGTAAATATGACTCAAAACCTCAGCTTCTCGATTGTTTAACACAAGCAGCGGAAGAGCTTAAAGAGATTGGGTTTTTTTCAGAGTAGTCTGTCTGAGAGACAGCCAATTACGTAACAGGTTGCATTATAATTTTATTTTTTGTTTCCAGGGATGACAGCAGAAACAGACAAATGTTTATAGAGCATATGATTGAAGACAAAACAGAGTCATCTATGTCATATTATGAATTCTTGCAGCATTTACAGAAAAATATTAAGAGCTAGTATCCAAATAGTAGCGACAGAATTATGATTTTTGGTCATGTGATATTTATTAATTTCTATAGGGTATCCCTTTTAAAATGTGTTTGTGAGGTAAAAAAGATCATAAACTCGGAAAAAGCCAAAATAATTTTTTTAAAGTAAGTTTGCACATCATTGTAAACAAATGCAGCCTGTATTTTATGTTTATCCTGTCAGTCAGGCTGCCTGGTGTGTTTTTGGGCTGTTCAGTAATGCACGGCTGTTACGATTTAGCTCTTGAGTACTTTTCAACGGCCTTCAGCTTTGAATAGATGAAATGGAAGCCTGCAAATATGTAGCTTACACCTGTTACATGTGGATCTGGGAAGATCTTCAGTGGTTGACAAAGAATCCCCATCAATGTTTTATTTTTTGACACCATTACATGCAGATTTGTTGAACTGTTAATTGTAATTTTTTGAAATTTTAGGTTTTTTTCTGTAAATTGAATGAATTCTCACAATCTAGCCAATGTAGTAATTATTGTTGTAGTCTGTCAATGGACAATAGTATTATATGTGTAGACAGACTAATTCAGTGATCAACAGGAATAATAAAGATGTGTATTAGAAAAATAATTACGTCTGAACACTTAATTGAACCTACATGTGTAATAAAACTGAACAGAAGACAGTGTTGAGTTGGGACAGAAGACGATGTTGAGTAGGGACAGGAGATGATGTTGAGTTGGGCCCTCAACACATAAGAGCATATGCAGATTTGAGATATGCTGTCTTCAAATCTACAGTCTTAAAAATTCCTCCATTTCGCCTATCTTCAGGAGGCCCCAGTGTTGAGTCAGAGTTGGGTTTGGGTTGAGGTATATAGATAATATGGGGTGGTTCCAGGTTGCGTGTGTTACCCAAAGGTTTTTTCTAGATTGCTATTCACCAACATAATAATTTTATATGGATAATGATTTCCAATCCATCAACCTTGTAGCAGCTAGTACATGATCTATATTCACACCCACATGTACACGTATATTATTGATTTATGAATATAGGAATTTCAGGTAGCCCAATTTGAACTCTGTTAATTCATTTTTGACTAGCCATCGCCTTGTCTCTAATCCCCAATATCCAATTATGATTTGTTTATGAATGGTATGGTGTAAAATGAGACGGGTGTTTAGCTAGGCATAAATGTATGAGTTGCAATCTTACACAACCTTACGTGCTCCTTCAAATCTAGGGTTAAAATATACCCACGAGCTAATGTACATTGTTAGCATGAGAGCTGAGATGGGGTGTCCCAAAGAAATCAGACAGTGATGTGAGAGGAACTAATATTATTAATTACGAATTAAGGTATATCCATCAATATCATATTTCCTTTGGTAGATGGTAATTAACTATTAGACTGCGATGCTGCATCGGCCAAGGGGTATTATATACCCTAGACACATTAATTTTAGCTAGTAAAAAGTTTTATCAGATAAATTAGCTAACTTTACTTTAGCTGAAATATGCCATTGCTTTGGTGGCCCTCCATTATAACAAGTATAAAAATAGGGTGAAATTAGCTACTTTTAAAATTAGCTACCTCAATAGCGAAAATGGCGAAAATTAGTGCTGATAAAAACTTTTTGTGTGTAAGGTACTGCAGAACACATAGCCAATCAAGAGCCCAGTGGTAAAATTGGACCTATTGACCTTTCCTCAGACAAGCAGTAGTAAAATTATGCATAATATGGAGCCTTCTGAAGTAAATTTATGCTGTCTGATTGGCCACAACAATGGGTAGAAATTGTGTCCACAAAAAAATTTGACGACAGGTTTCAGTTTTATGCCACATCTAATATATATATATAGTACATGGTTATTTTCACTAGGTCTACAAAACTTTAATATTAGATCTGTGTCAGCTGGGGGACTTGACTAAAATCCACCATCAGGCTCAGCCACCATATGAGGTTAGTACCCCATTCCACTGCTCTTGCCAAATGATTTTACCATCCCTTTTCACTTGCCAAAAAATCCCCTCGAATCAGTTTTATGTCCCATTGTCTGATAGACAAAACCAAGCTGAGCTGGATGCGTTTTCACTCTTTTGCGCTGCGCAACGTTTTTGTCATTTGATAATATATAAACCATTGCAAAAATGAGATGAAAACCTCAACATGTAGGGACATCAGCTCTGACGTTCCCTACATGTTGACGCTTTTGAGTCATATTGTCCATTGTCTTTGTATCAAACAACAAAAACGTGGCGCGATGTAAGTGAGGGAGACACATCCAGCTAATCTTGAATTTGTGTAAAGCACAATGGGACAAAATACATGATTCCATTACATGCGTTTGAACCAAGCATTCATCATGACAACAGAGCAGCTTGGACTACCTGGCTGACTGTAGAACAAGCATGTTCACCACTGGTCCAGTGCTGGGTCGACTTTCCGGAGCACTTCGGTAAGTCGACTCAGCAATCAAACAGTAGGAAACATTAATAACAAGCAATGTCATCTTATCGTTTAGTGACAAAGATATATACCATTAATCGGGGATACCCCAACTTTTATTAGAGTTATTTCAGACTGATAACATCATAGAGTTCATGTATTAAAACACAGCAAATTGACTGGAAAAAATCCTGGTAAACCTAGCAGCGATTGCTGGGATGAGCTATCAATCATCCAGCAGCCAGAACTTCTGTGCTAAGAATCAAAGTTCATCTATTCAATACATTGTGACTACAGCAGTGACCCTAGAGGTTATATAACCTTATCTCGTTGATCACGACCTCTGGTATCTACTCTTGTCATAAATGATATAACGTATATTATCTATATACACACATTGCACCTACTAAGATAAAAAATAATTCATGAATCATGACAGGATCGTGACCTGCAGCTTCAGACTTAGTGTTACTAGCACTTCGTATTATAACGATAGCTAGCTAGGAATCTTGAAAAGTTCCTAGAATCTAAATAGAGAGCAAATTTTGCTATCAAAACATACAAAAACGGCAAAGCACCAGCAGCAAAAAACAGAGTTATACAATACATCCAACCCGGATATAAATTTGGGTTGGCGTGACTCAATGAAGAAGTTCTAGCATCAGCTTGATTTCCGTAAACCGAACACTGGCCACACGACATGGTCCACTAGTACTGCTCTTTTGGGCATGGAAATAGCACTAACTACGGACTCTACCACATCTTCTGGTTTGAGAGGCTGAAACAGAAGTACACGTACATAATCATACATTGAAGCTAGATAATACATTTTGAGTAGAACCGTACCACAAGTAATGTAAGCCTTATCTTTTGACATTATGGTATTTTCAGACTTTATAGTTATCGAAACAATTACAGATCCTGTAGAGTAACATAACATTAAAAAATTATTTTTCTCAATATCAAATCCAAAATATTATCGAGGCACAAGGAAACTGGTACTGCCGGACACTTTTCTCACCTCTGTAGATTCATACAAGGCCTTGGACTTTTCTGCTCCTGAGCTTCTTGCGGCGAATTCCGTTTCAACAAGCCCTGGAGATATACTCTGCAAACATGAACCATAAAAAACCATGACTGCAATTTTCAAAGTTTACAGATATTGTCGAACAGATTGTATATAGAGGGAAATCGACCCTGTTGAGTTCAAATCTGATCAAGTTTCAAAGGTGTTATTTTGGTTCTTTTTGTTGCAGCAGGAAATCTGACGGCTGCCAATCATGCAAATACTAACCATTGGGTAACATCAGCTTACTTACCATGACCCGTATTTTGTGTGCCAAGCCAGCCAGTTCTAATTCACCACGTAATGAAGCTGTAACACCATTCACTGCGTGTTTGGATGCGATATACACACTTCTATATGGCATGTGATATATAGGCTTCTGGAATCCTAGTACACTGCTGATATTCACGACTATACAGTTATCGCCTCCTCCCTTTACCATAGAGCTGACAGCATGCTGTGACACCATACACAGCCCTATCACATTCACCTGATCAACATACAAACACATTTCTGTGTACCTATAAAACATATCTAACCTTTTCAGACAAATAAGTTGATCTAATTCTTTGATCAGAAAATCAGTAGCAATATCGTGACTTCAAATGACTCTTTTCTGCTGGCTTTCTTAGTAGTAGAAATTTTTATTGTTTATGCTATCAATGTTGGAACAAAGGCAACAAAGCTTTAAAGGTGGATGCACATGTAGGCCCTAATAATTCATTACCCATAAGCTCCGTAAAATTTCAAGCCATTTGGCAGTGGACTATGACTTTCCAATTGCATGTTTTGTGTTTGGATACCAGATGCTACTGTCCCGGTTTCTCATGCCAATGTGTACCCTTGACCAAT
>ERZ1740070.1919-NODE-1919-length-12449-cov-4.740036_pt1 | contig 12449 bp, 8 predicted proteins | sample MGYA00581734_ERZ1740070 | MGnify/ENA primary metagenome ERZ1740070 (study PRJEB43018, sample SAMN04849744) | marine metagenome | isolation source: floating plastic debris | place: Pacific Ocean | collected 2008-09-01 | study: EMG produced TPA metagenomics... | reverse complement strand
GCCATGCCCGACGGCGTGCTGGTGGCGCATCGCGACCACGCCCAGGATGTGGGGCAGGTGGTGGCGGCCCTGCGCGCGGCGGGCCACAGCCAGGCCAGCCAGTTCCCGCGCGATCACCGCCCCTGGGGCGCGTTCGAAAGCCTCGTGGTGGGCCCGCGGTTTCAGGTCAAGCGGATCGAGGTCAACCCCGGCGCCGCCCTGTCGCTGCAAAGCCACGTGCACCGGGCCGAGCACTGGATCGTGGTGTCGGGCACCGCGCGGGTGACGATTGACGATCAGGTCAGCCTGGTGCCGGAAAACGGGTCGATCTTTGTGCCCATCGGCGCGCGCCACCGTCTGGAAAACCCCGGCAAACTGCCCATGGTGCTGATCGAGGTGCAGACCGGCAGCTATCTGGGCGAGGATGACATCACCCGCTATGACGACGTCTATGCGCGCAAGTGAGACGCAAATTCGGCGAGAAGGTCGTTGAATTGCGCCGGTGACGGGAACGCCTCATAGCTGTGAATGGCCGGTGTCACGGCCCAGGGCAGCCTGTCCCTGGTCATGGTTTCGACAAAGGGTGTGACCCAGGACCGGTCCTGACACAGCGTCGCGCGCACATTCACCCGGGCCCCGGCCCCTTCGACTTTGGTAAAGATCAAGGTCATGCAGACGGGACAGAAAAAGTGATGCCGCCGCGATCCGGGCAGGGGCCGTGCAACCGGCGCGCCCTTTACAATCCTGAAGCCGTCGGTCGGGATCATCGCTCCCAGCGAAAACGCACTCGCACTCATCCTTTGGCAGTCCACGCAATGACAGGCGAGGGTCATGAGAGGAGGGGCCAGGATTTCGAACTGGGTCGCAGCACAACGGCAGGTGCCGCCGGCAGGCAGGTTTGGTTGGCGCATGCCAAATCTCCGGTTTTTGGGGGGGGATGCCGGGTCGCAATGGCGATGCGCATCGTGGGCCATCGATCACAGGCCATCGGGCGCACCCGGCTGAGCCCAAGCCTAGCAATCATCGCCACGTTGGTAAATGCTGATGCGGAAACGCGCGGTCTGACCACGCCCGCATTTATCCTGTAACCAACATTATGTTAAATAAACCCCCGGCTTTCTCGGCAAATGCCCCGCCGGTTCAGCCTGCCACACCGCTTGTGTCGAACCCGTAGGCCGCCACGCGCGCGATGTCGTCGGGCGTGAACAGGCCCGCAGGGGCCGCAGCAAAGCGCCCGCGCGAGCGTGGGGCGAGCCGGGTGGCAAGGTCGGGCAGCCGTGCCAGCGCGTCCTCGCAACCCAGAAAGGTCAGGAACCCCGCGGCCTCGGCCTCGAAATCGCTGCACAGGCGGTCGTAGTTAAGCAGCAGGAACCGCCCCTGCATATGGTCGCGCCCATAGGCGATGGCGCGGCTGTTGATCACGTCCCACAGTTCCAGCTGGGTGCGTTCGACCGGGATGTCGCGAGATTTGATGACGCCGAAATGCGGCCCCCAGTTGCGCAGCTGGTGGCGGTTGCGGCTGAGCGCCATGTCGAGCCCGTTGCGGAGCACGTGCACATAGCGCTGGCGCGGGAAATGCTGCGCCAGCTGGGGCAGGAACACATGGGTGGTGGGCTCTTTCCAGGCGATGCCGCGGGCGGTGTCCAGGTCGGGGGCCGGTGTGGCCAGCATCTTGCGGATAGGTGTCTTGGTGCGGGTGATCTTGTGGCCACTGGCCTGCAGCGTGTGCACCAGTTTGCGGATGGCGCCGGTCTGGTGCCCGGGGCCGTGGCGCATGGCCTGGATGAACACTTTGGCGGCACGGATGATGTCGGCATCGGGCGGAAAGGTGTCGAACCAGTCCGGGCGTTTGAACAGCAGCGTGAACAGCAGGCAGTCCTGCGCATCGTTGAGTGCGGGGCCGATGTAGAAGCCCAGATCCTGCAGCAGTACCGACACCACGCGCGTGCCGCTGCCGCCCATGCCGCCCACCATCACATAGTTATCGTCCCGGGGGGTCATGCAGCCGCTCGCGTCAGGGTCCGTTCGGGGTGGCCTAGCAGGGTTGTGCGCAGGCTGGCAAGGCGGGGGATTGCGCCACCCTGACAGCTGCGCGATACCTTTGTGCGGATGATACGGGACGATACGGGGCAAGGGGCAAAAGGCGGATGAGCGATCACGTGACGCCATTGTGCGTGCTGGGCATGCACCGCAGTGGCACCAGCTGCCTGACCGGGTCGCTGGAACAGGCGGGCCTGTTCCTGGGCGAGGTCAAGCGCGCCTCGCCCAACAACCCCAAGGGCAACCGCGAGAACACCGCGCTGCAAAAGCTGAACGAGGCGGTGCTGGTGCACAGCGGCGGATCCTGGGACGTGGTGCCGGAGCGGATCGACTGGACCGCCGAACATAGCCAAGCGCGCGATGCGCTGATCGGGGATTTTGCCGCCCATGGCCTGCCCTGGGGGTTCAAGGACCCGCGCTGCCTGATCACCCTGCCGTTCTGGCGCGACGCGCTGCCGGACATGCGCTTTGCCGCCACGCTGCGCCATCCGGTGCCCGTGGCGCGGTCGCTGATGCGCCGGGCCAAGCTGCGCCCCGCCACCCCGCCGATCGCGCTGTGGCTGGCCTATAACCGCCGCCTGCTGGATCTGTGCCGCACCCATGACATTCCGCTGGTCTGTTTCGACTGGCCAGATGCCACCTATCTCGAGGGGGTGGCGATGCTGGCCACCCGTCTCGGTCTGCCCCATGTGGCCCCGGACGATCCGTTTTTTGACGCCGACCTTGTCCATGCGACCGACGGGGCCGAGGCCGCGGCGCTGGACACCAGTGGCGTGTTGCCCGAGGCGCTGGAGGTCCATGCCGCCCTGCACGCCCTGGCCGTTCCCGTCACGGGGCCGACCGAGGCTGTGGCCCCTGCCAAGGTGGCGACCCCCGCCCCTGCCCCTGCCAAGGTGGCGACCCCTGCCCCATCTCAGGCCCCATCTCAGGCCCTGTCTCCGGCCCCGAAACTCTCCATCGTGGTCAACTTCCACAAGATGAAGCGCGAGGCCGCCCGCACCCTGCACGCCCTGTCGCCCGCCTATCAGCAGGGGGTCGCGGCCGAGGATTACGAGGTCATCGCCGTTGAAAACGGCAGTGCCGAGCTGGATCCCGACTGGGTCGAGGGGTTTGGCCCCAACATCCGCTATCTGCGCCACGAGACCACCGCGCCCTCGCCCGTTGCGGGCATCAACCGGGCGGCGGGCGCGGCCCGCGGCACCTATATCGCCACCATCGTGGATGGCGCCCGCATCCCCACGCCCGGCATCGTGGCCACCACCTTGCGCGCGCTGGCCGCCCATCGCCCCTGTTTCGTGGCGAGCCTGGCCTTTCACCTCGGCCCCAAGACCCAGTGGAAGGCCGTGCAGGAGGGCTATGACACCGCCACCGAGGATGCGGCCCTGGACAGCATCGACTGGCCCGCCGACGGCTATCGCCTGTTCGAGATCGCGACGCTGGCCCCGACCTCGAAACGCGGGTTCCTGAACGGTGTGCCGGGGGAATGCAGCTGGATTGCCATGCCGCGCAAGCGGTCCGAACGGCGGGGGGGATATGACCCGGGCGTTGTCAGCCCGGGCGGCGGGCTGATGAACCAGGACCTGCTGCGCCGGGTGCTGGCGATGCCGGGCATGACACCGGTGATGCTGCTGGGCGAGGCGACCTTTCACCAGGTGCATGGCGGCGCTGCGACCGGCACGGTTCGGGAGGGGCGCGCCGAGATGGTGGCGAGCTACAAGGCCGAATACGAGGCGCTGCGCGGGCATCCCTGTCACAAGGTTCGCGTCTATGACTGCAGCTACATGGGCACGATGCCGCCCCAGGCGCTGCCCTTTATCCGGGCAGTGGTCGAGGACGATGCGGATGTCCGCCAGCCCTGACAATTCCCCGGTGGTCAGTCCTGTGCGAACGCGGTAGGCCTTTGGCATATATTGCCCCGCCCGTGCGGGACCGTTTGAGCGAGAGAAACAGATGAAGATTGCAATTGCCGGCCTTGGCTATGTGGGTGTGTCCAATGCGGTGCTGCTGGCCCAGAAATACGATGTCGTTGCGCTGGATATTATCCAGGCACGTGTCGATGCGATCAATGCAGGCACCTCCCCCATCGAAGATACCGAGGCCGAAGCCTATCTGGCCAGGGGCGGGCTGAACCTGCAGGCCACCACCGATCCGGTGACAGCCTATGAAGGCGCTGATTTCGTCATCGTGGCGACCCCGACCAACTATGACCCCAAGACCAACTATTTCGACACCTCCTCGGTCGAGACCGTGATCGCGCAAGTGACCGATATCGCCCCCCGTGCGGTGATCGTGATCAAGTCCACCATCCCCGTCGGCTTTGTCGAGGGGCTGGGCCAGCCCAACGTGATCTTCTCGCCCGAATTCCTGCGCGAGGGCCGCGCGCTTTACGACAACCTCCACCCGTCGCGCATCATCGTGGGCGAACGCTCGGACCGGGCGCGCGCCTTTGCCGACCTGCTGGTCAGCTGTGCCGAGGCCACGGACATCCCCGTGCTGTTCACCGGCCCGGGCGAGGCCGAGGCGATCAAGCTGTTCGCCAACACGTTCCTGGCCATGCGGGTCGCCTATTTCAACGAGCTGGACAGCTATGCCCTGTCCAAGGACCTTTCCAGCCGCGAGATCATCAAGGGCGTCTGCCTCGATCCGCGGGTCGGGGACCACTACAACAACCCCTCCTTCGGCTATGGCGGCTATTGCCTGCCCAAGGACACGCGCCAGCTGCTCGCCAATTACGACCAGGTGCCGCAGAACATGATCCACGCCATCGTCGAGGCCAACACCACCCGCAAGGATTTCATCGCCGCCCACCTGGTGGGACGGGAGCCGCAGCGCGTGGGCGTCTACCGCCTGACGATGAAGACCGGGTCGGACAATTTCCGCGACAGCTCGATCCAGGGCATCATGAAACGGATCAAGGCCAAGGGGATCGAAGTCATCGTCTATGAACCCCAGCTGGAGGACGAGCATTTCTTCAACTCGCGGGTCGAACGGGATCTGGCGACCTTCAAGACCGATTGCGACGTGATCATCGCCAACCGCATGGGCGACGAATTGTCCGATGTCGAAGACAAGGTGTTCACCCGCGACCTGTTTGGCGCGGATTAGAGCCTAGATACGCCCCAGAAACGCGGCCAGCGCCAGCACCCGGTTGGCCAGCCCGGTCTGGCGATAGGCCCCCATGTCGCGCCAGAGTGCGCGGCGCGGCGGGCCGATGCGCGCGGGGCTTGCGTGATACTGCGCGATCACGCGCTGTGCCTCGGGGCTGAGTGCCGCCGAAATCGCACCCAACGCGGCCATGTTGGCCGCGATCCAGCGCCCATAGGCCCCACCCAGGATCATCCCCAGCCGGGCGATCTTGGCCGCGGGGCCGCGATTGCCCCCCATCAGGTTGCCCGCATGCTGGCGATAGGACAGCACCACCGCGTCATCCACCACCACCTGCCCGCCCGCAGCCGAGACCAGCAGGTAAAGCCACCAGTCGTGATAGGGCACGCCCTGCGGCACACCCGTGGCGCGCACCAGCTCCAGCGCCTCCGGAGACAGCACGCAGCTGTGCCCCGAGATCACGTTCTGCACCAGCGCATTGGCAAAGCCGACGGGGCGGGGCGGCGGGGCCGAGGGGCGTATCGGGGTCAGGTCGGCGCGGGTGTGCAGGCTTTGGGCGCCATAGATCAGCGGCGCCTCCAGCGCGTCGATCCGTGCCAGGGCGCGGGCCAGCGTGTCCGGGTGCCACACGTCGTCCTGATCGGACAGGGCCACGTGGGCCAGCGGCAGATCGGGGTGGCACAGGGTGTGCAGATAGTTCTGCGCCGCCCCCGCGCAGGGGCCCCGCAGCAGGCGGATGTCATGTGCATCCCCATGGGCGGCCTGAAAGGCGCGCAGGATATCGGGCGTGGCATCATCGGATCCGTCATCGCTGACCCACAGCGCCCAGTTGCGGTGCGTCTGGTCCAGATAGGACTGCAACTGCGCCTCCAGATGCGCCGCCCCGTTATGGGTGCACAGCACGATGGTGATGGGGGTGGATGTCGGGGCCATGCCCGCCTCATGCCGCAGCGCCCCCGTTGGTGCAAGCCATGCGGCGGGATAGGGAAAATTTTCGCGATGGGTCACAATGCTGCCACGCAGGACCACATTGCTGCCACCGTCTGTTGTCCCCCTGTTAGCCGCCCTGCCCCATCCTGATCAGGTGCTCAGGGGTGGGTACCTTATCAGGAGGCCGGGGTGGCCAATTTTACATTTATAGAGACCGTTCTGGACGGTCCCGAAGCTTATTTGACCGGTCTCAGCGATCTCGACATCCTGTGGGATGGCGGGCAGGCGCGGCTTTATGCAACGACGTCGTTCAGTGGCGGCACATCGGTGTTCGACATCGGCACCAACCTGGATGTGGTCGACCGGCAAGGGGCCGGATCGGGCACCGGCCTCGGCGATGTGGCCGAGATCGAAAGGATCGAACTCAACGGCCAGGACGTCATGGTGCGGATCGGCCAGCCCTCGAGCGGGCTCGAGGGGCACGTGATCAACGGCAACGGTTCGCTGGGGTCGGCGCGCAGCATCGATGCGCCCGGCAGCCACAGCCTTGCCGCGCTCGAGGTGATCGAGCGCAATGGCGAACAGATCCTCGTGACCAGCACCGTGGACGGGTCGGGCCTGACCTCGTGGGTGCTGGACGGCACGGACATGGTGCAGCGCGACACGGTGAATTTCGGCACGTCGGGCGACGGGATCGACATCCCCGCCCTGGCCCATCTCGAGGTCGGGGGCGACACCTATGTGCTGGCGGTCTCGGCCAGCGACAATGCGCTGTCGAGCTTTCGGCTGAACAGCAATGGCGACATGCAACTGCGCGCCACGGTGGACGCCTATAGCGGCCTTGGCATCGCGGTGCCCACGACGCTGGCCACGGCCACGCTGGACGGGGTCAGCTATGCGCTGGTGGGGGCTGCGGGCAGCGGCTCGATCAGTGTGGTGTCGGTGAAATCGGGGGGTGATCTGAAGGTCACCGACCATATCATCGACAGCCTCGACACCCGCTTTGACGGGATCACCGCGCTTGAGGTGGTCGAGGTCGATGGCCGCGTCTTCGTGCTGGCGGGCGGGGCCGATGACGGGCTCAGCCTGATGACCCTCTTGCCGGGCGGGCGCCTGCTGCACCTCGATACGATCGCCGATGACACCGCCACGGCGCTGACCAACATCACCGACATCACGGCGGCCTATGTGAACGGCCGGATCGAGGTTTTTGCCGCAGGTTCGGGCGAGATCGGGATCACCCGTCTGGCCATCGATCCCGGCACGCTGACAGCCCCCATGACCGGCACGGGCAACAACGACACCCTGCGCGGCGGCAATGGCAATGACCTGATCTGGGGCGGTGCGGGTGCGGACCGGCTCGAGGGTGGGTCGGGCAACGACATCCTGGTGGATGGCGGCGGCTCTGACCAGCTGTGGGGCGGCGGGGCGCGCGACATCTTCGTGCTGACCCAGGACGGGCAGACCGACACGATCCGCGACTTCCAGCCCGGCATGGACGTGATCGACATGTCCGAATACGGCTTTCTCTACACGCTCGACCAGCTCGACATGATCAGCACCGCCACGGGCGGGCGCATCACCTATCGCGGCGAGACGCTGGTGATCGAAAGCAGCAATGGCGGATCGCTCAGCCTCGGCCAGCTGGCCGATGCGGTCAGCTTCGGGGTGCAGCACATGATGCCCATCGACACCAGCGACGACAGTCTGCTGGAGGGCACCGGCGGGGCCGACACGCTGGATGGCGGGGACGCGGACGAGACCGTGATGGGGATGGGCGGCAATGACATGCTGCTGGGACGCGCCGGCAATGACACGCTGGAAGGCGGGGATGGCAACGACACCCTGTCGGGCGGCGCCGATGACGACCTCGTGCAGGGCGGCAGTGGCCGCGACAGCCTGCTGGGCGGCGCGGGCGACGACACGCTGATGGGCGAAGGCGGGGCCGACACGCTCGAAGATGGCAGCGGCACGGACGAGATGACCGGTGGCGGCGGGGCCGACACCTTTGTGCTGGCCAATGACGGCGATTACGACAGCATCCTCGATTTCGAACTGGGCACGGACCTGATCGTGCTGGGAGACTGGGCCGGGCTCACGGATCTGGATGATGTGATCCTGAGCAGCACCGCCACCGGGGCCCATATCCGTTTCGGCAATGAACAGCTGTCGATCATCTCGGCCAATGGCGCGCCCATCGACATCGCGGCACTGCGCACACAGGGGCTGTCCCTGACCGGCACGCCCCCCGCCGATCCCCCGTCGGGCGGTGGCAACGAAGTTGAAGGCTCGAGCGGCGATGACGTGCTGTTCGGGGCCGAGAGCGACGACACCATCATGGGGCGCGCGGGCAATGACGTGCTGCTGGGTGACATGGGCGACGACCTGCTGAAGGGCGGCGGCGACAATGACAGCCTGCGCGGTGGCGCCGGGGCCGACACGCTGGATGGCGGGGCGGGCACGGACCTTGCCGATTACCGCCAGGCAGGCAGCGGCCTGCGCGTGGATCTGAGCGATCCGGGCCAGGGCACGGGCGATGCGGCGGGCGACACGTTCGTGGATATCGAAAACCTCTTTGGCTCGGCCTATAACGACACGCTGACGGGCGATGACGGCGCCAACGAGATCTGGGGCAACCACGGCGATGACTGGCTTTATGGCGGCGCGGGCGACGACACGCTGTCAGGCGATCCCGGCGACGATGTGTTCGTCTGGGGGGCCGGGGCCGACCGGATGCTGGGCGGGGCGGGCACCGACACGGCGACCTATGCAGGCGCCAATGTGGGCACGCTGGTCGATCTGTCGGCCAAGTTCTGGGATCTGAACACGACGGCCGCCGCAGGCGACACCTTCGTGGGCATGGAAAACATCATCGGCACGGCCAAACCCGACAACCTGCGGGGCGAGTTGGGCAACAACCTGATCGAGGGCGGCGCGGGCGATGACTGGCTGTTCGGCCGCTGGGGCAATGACACGCTCAAGGGCGGGGATGGCAACGACCAGCTTCTGGGCGGGCTGGGCGCCGACCACCTTGTCGGGGGCGCGGGCATCGACACCTACAACCTGCGTGAATCCTATGTCGGCATCCGGGTCGACCTGATGGACCCGTCGCGCAACACCGGCGTGGCCGCAGGCGACACCTATAGCGGGATCGAGAACATCTCGGGCTCGCGCCGGGGCACGGGCGACCAGCTCTTTGGCGACGGGCAGGACAACCATATCGACGGGCGCGAAGGCAATGACCGGCTCGAAGGGCGGGGCGGCAACGACACGCTGGTGGGTGGCGCGGGCGATGACACGCTGGCAGGCGGCCTGGGCGCCGACCACTTCGTCTTTGACGGCGGTGCGGACGTGGTGCTGGATTTTGTCGACAACACCGACACGCTGGTCTTTGACCCGGTGCTGTGGGGCGGCGGGGCGCGCAGCGTCGACGAAATCCTGGATTTCGCCCGCCGCGACGGTGATGACATCGTGTTCGATTTCGGCGGTGGCAACGTGCTGACGGTGGAAGATATCCCCTCGCCTTCACGCTTCAGCAACGACATTGACCTATGGTAGGCACGCCCGGGCTTTCGGGGGCAGGAACGGCGCCGTTTGCTTGACCATGGCAAGGGGGGCTGTCATATCCCGAAAGGTGCCGCGCATACCCTTTCGCGGCCCCTCGGGCCAGACCACTAGGACAGCATTCTGCCGTGTTCACATCCTCCCTGCTGACAGAACCCGGTGTCCACGAAAAGGCCATGCGCGCGCGCTTTGGCGATGACGTGATGTTCACCGGCGACAGCCCCGTCTTCGACACGCCGCTCTACCTGCTGGCCTTCTGCAACCGCTCGGGGTCGAACCTGTTGGCCAGCCACCTGCGCTCGACCCGCTATTTCGGCGGCTTTCACGAACAGCTCAACGCCGTGACCGTCGAAAAGCAAAGCGAAATCCACAACATCGCCACCAATCCCGACTATATCCGGACCATGACGGCCCACCACATGGGCAACAACAAGGTCTACGGGTTCAAGGCCTCCTGGGACCAGATGATGATGCTGCTGCGGTTCGGGATCGACCGGATGTATACCGGCGTGCAGGTGATCCACATCACCCGGGCCGATGTGCTGAAACAGGCGATTTCCTACCATATCGCCGTGCAGACCAAGCAATGGACCAGCAAACAGGACGGGCTGGATGTGGAACCCGTCTATGACGCGCACCAGATCACCCGGCTGATGGAGGAAAGCGCGCGGTCGGAAATGGCCGTGCGCCAGATCTGCGCCATGCTCGACATTCCGCGCATGCATGTGCGTTACGAGACGCTGGTGCGCGACCCCGAAGCCGTGGTGCAGCGCGCCGCGCGCTTTGCCGACACCAACCTGGGCAAATGGCGCCCCAAAGAGCCACCGATCCAGAAACAGTCGAACGAGATCAACAACGTCTTTTACGACCGCTACGTGGCCGAACAGCGCGCCGCGCTGCGGGGCGCGGCCCCGGCCACCAACGGGTTCTGAGCATCCGGGCGGGCCGCGGCCCTAATCCCCGTCATCGACGAATTGCGCCGTGCCCAGCATGTTTTCCTCGTGCTGGGCGATGGCCTCTTCGATATCGTCGAAATAGGTGATCTGACCGTTTTCCAGCACCGCGCCCGCATCGCACAGGCGGCGCACCAGCCCCATGCCGTGCGACACCACGATCGATCCTGCATTGGCCATCCGCGCCTGGAACAGCTCACTGCTCTTGCTGCGAAAGGCCGCGTCGCCCACCGATGACACCTCGTCCACCAGATAGGTGTCAAAGGCGATGCCCATCGACACGCCAAAGGCCAGCCGCGACCGCATCCCCGAGGAATAGGAGCGCACCGGCAGGTGGAAATGCCGCCCCAGCCCCGCGAACTCCTCGACAAAGCGGATCAGCTCATCCGTGTCGACCCCGTAGACGCGGGCGATAAAGCGCACGTTCTGCGCGCCCGACAGATCGATGTGGAACGATCCGGCAAAACCCACCGGCCACGAGATCGTGCCGGTCGACACGATCCGCCCCGAGGTGGGATCCATCGTGCCCGCAATCATCTTGAGCAGGGTCGATTTGCCCGCCCCGTTGCGCCCCAGCAGGGCCACGGAGCGCCCCGTGGGAAAGGTCATGGTGACGTTGTCGGTGACAACCTTGCGCTGGCCTTCGAGAAGGAAGGTCTTGGTGAGGTTCTGCAGCTGGATCATGGCGCGTGCCCCTCAGCGCCGGTCCCGCAAGGCATAGGCCACCAGCACCACGATCGCCCACAGCAGGAAGGTGAACAGGGTAAACAGGCCCAGCAGCATTTCGCGCTGCGGAAATTCGGGGCGCTCGGCCTCGGTGGGCAGCACGTGGGCGGCCAGATAGCGGCTTTGCCGCCGCGCCTCGGCCACGGCGGCGTCAAAGGCGGCCAGCGCCCCGGTATAGCTGCGTTCAGCAAATTCGCGGTCCGAGGACAGGCGTTCGAATTCGCCCACCAGGTTGGCAAAGACCTGGCCCTGCCCGCTGCTGTCGCCGATGCCCAGCTTGCGGCGTTCCTGCGCGATCATCTCCTGGATCACGCGCACCCGGCGTTGGGCCTGGGCGATGCGCGGATCACCCGCACGGGTGGTGTCGGCCAGCAGTTCGGCCTCGATCAGGGCCTCGCTCAGCTGGCTTTGCAGCGATCCCAGCAGGCCCGCCTGCGTGGCCATGTCGACCTCGGGGTCGACCATCTGGGTGCGGTTGCGGAATTCGGTCACCGCCGCACGGGCAGAACGCAGCCGGTCTTCGGCCTCTGTCAGATCGGCGCGCGCATAGCGGATCGAATCCTCGCGTGCGATATCGGACAGCGCGTTGATCATGGCCGAGCTGCGGTCATAAAGCGCCTGGGCGATGGCGGTCGCATCCTCGGCCGTAAAGGCCAGCACGCGCACCTCGATCAGGCCCGAGCCGCTGTCGTAATAGATCTTCACCATCCGGTCCCAGTGCTTGACCAGGTCCTCGATCGTGCCATTGGCATCATAGGCGAAATAGGGATCGTTGGCCGGGCGTGACCACATCGTCTCCAGATCCAGCGCGGCATCGATTTCGGCCACCAGCTTCTGGCTCTGGATGAACTCGTAGAGCACATCCGTATCCGATGAGCTGGAGCCGGACAGCTCGGTGATGCCGCCCAGCAGTTCGACGGCCGAACTCGCCTCTTCCTTGCGCACGGAAAAGCCGACGGTCGAGGCGTATTGATCCACCGCGCGTTCCCACAGGTACCAGCCGACCACACCGGCAGGCAGGCACACGAACAGCAAAAAGCTGAACATGACCCCCCAGTGGCGGCGCTGGACACGGGCCGGGGCCACTGCGGCGGGTTGCGGCGCGGGGGCCGGGGCGGGTGTCTTGTCGGCCTTGCGGGCCTGCTGCGAGGC
>ERZ1740070.1918-NODE-1918-length-12451-cov-7.738383_pt1 | contig 12451 bp, 9 predicted proteins | sample MGYA00581734_ERZ1740070 | MGnify/ENA primary metagenome ERZ1740070 (study PRJEB43018, sample SAMN04849744) | marine metagenome | isolation source: floating plastic debris | place: Pacific Ocean | collected 2008-09-01 | study: EMG produced TPA metagenomics... | reverse complement strand
CAACTCAAACTCCGCGACGCGATCCGTGAACGCGAAGACGTGCGCACCGAACTCGCCACCCTGCGCACCGAGATCGAAGAGGGCGGCACAGCACTAGCCGGTGCCGGGGCAGTTGATACGACAACGCTTGATTTCCTGTCGGCCGCATTGGCGCGGACGGCAGAAGAACGTGATCAGGTTGTGGCAGACGCGCAGGACGCGCTGATCAAAGCCGACGAGATGGCTACCGAAATCCGACTGATGGAGGAAAAGAACGACTCCATTTTCCGCCAGTTGGAAGAGGCGATGACGGTTTCGGTCAAACCACTCGACAAGATGTTCGAAGCGGCTGGCATGAACCCGGACAGCATCATCAACCAGGTGCGTCGCGGCTATTCCGGTCAAGGTGGCCCGTTGATGCCGCTCAGCTTCTCGACGCGCGGTGAAGAACCATCTGAGGACGTCCAGCGCGCAAACCGTATTCTCAACCAGATGGACCGGCTGAACCTCTATCGCATTGCGGCTGAAAAAGCGCCCTTCGCGATGCCGATCAAAGATTCGTTCCGCTTCACGTCTGGTTTTGGATACCGCTGGGGCCGCCTGCATGCAGGCACCGATTTTGCAGCCGCGCATGGCACCCCGATCTATTCGACAGCGGACGGTGTTGTGACCTTTGCGGGCTGGCAGTCAGGATATGGTAGGCTCGTCAAGATTCAGCATGAGTTTGGCATCGAAACGCGCTACGCCCATAACTCGAAAATCTACGTGAAGAAGGGTCAACGGGTCTCGCGCGGCGATAGAATTGCTGCTATGGGGAACACTGGACGCTCAACCGGCACCCACTTGCACTACGAAGTCCGTGTCGGCGGCAAGCCCGTCAACCCCATGATCTATATCAAGGCTGCAAACGATGTTTTCTAAAAGCAAAATCAACGAGCCCGGCGCCAAGGCTGAAGACGGTAGCGCGCCGAAGCCCGCCATGCCCGACACCTCCCGCGCGACCCCCACAGAATTCAAAGCATCCGCGCCCAAATCCAAGCCTGCGGCGTCGACCCTGTCGAACGACTTGCACATCACAGGTAACCTCAAGACAACCGGCGACATCAATGTTGAAGGTACCGTCGAAGGTGACATCCGCGCGCACCTGCTGACCGTCGGTGAAACCGCCACCGTCAAAGGCGAAGTGGTCGCAGACGATGTCGTCGTGAACGGCCGCGTTGTTGGCCGCGTTCGTGGTCTGAAAGTTCGCCTCACCGCGACAGCGCGGGTGGAAGGCGACATCATCCACAAGACCATTGCGATCGAATCCGGCGCGCATTTCGAAGGCTCTGTGCAGCGCCAGGATGATCCGTTGAACGGCGGCAAAGCCAAGCCTGTTGCAGCGGCCCCTGCCCCGGCGGCGAACGGCTGATTAGTCTGCCATTAAACAGTTAAGACGGTCGTCCGGCAGGGCGGCCGTTTTTCGTTTTGGATTACGCCGAGTTGCACCCGCCGGGCGTTATGTGCGCCGCCCTTTCCAACCGCCTCTGCGTTTTGGGGATTTCTGCGCTGCAAGCCCTTCTTCCAGAACTTGTCGCATCGGGTGTCCCTCTGCCGGATGCCGGTCAAGAAGCGTTTTGATCAGTGCAGGACTGTCAGCATCAACGGGGACAGCCAACGCCCAGTCCAGAAAGATCGACCGGCATTCTTCATAGGTGATCCCGTCAATCTTGAACGATTCCGCAATCAGGCCCTTTGGGTCGGTGGCATCACCTTTGCGCATATCCTAAATCTCCTTAACAGGGTCTGGCAGGGCGGCGTTGATCATCTCTGCGGCGCGCGTCGTATCCTGTTCCAGTTGTTCACTGAGCGCGTCAATACTTGCAGCCCCTGTGATGCGGCACAGGAAGCCAGCAGCGGCGTTGGCGGCTGTTTCCGGCGCAAGCGTGGTTTCAGAAATCAGACGCGATGCGATCTGAAGAGACCAGCACAACGTGTAGGTTTCCGTAAGATGCCGCGCGGTGTCGGCGTCGAGCCAGCCGCAAACGGCTCCGCTTTGCAGCGCGTCCGGAACATATCCCTGCGGTTCGCCCGCCAGCAGGGCCGCGGCTTGTGCCACCAGTTCGATGTCCTGCATCCGCCCCTGCCCCAGCTTCGCATCCCAAAAATCGCCAGCGCCTTTCGCCGACGCGATCCGGGCGCGCATGGTGGCCACCTCTTGCAGCACTGACGCAGTGTCTCGATGCTTGGCCATCACATCGTTTTGCACGGCTAAGACATCTGCCGCCAAACCCGCATTGCCTGCCACGACCCGCCCTCGGGTTAATGCGAGATGCTCCCACACCCAAGCCTCGTTCAACTGATACTGGCGGTAAGACGACAGGCTGGTAGCCACGGGCCCCTGATTGCCGGATGGCCGCAACCGCATATCAACCTCATAGAGCCGCCCCTCTGACATGGGCACCGTCATCGCGGTGATCAACGCTTGCGTCAGACGCGCGTAGTACGGCCGGGTTGCCAGCGGGCGGCGTCCTTCTGACATGTCCGCATCACCCGGATCGTAGATCATGATCAGGTCGAGATCAGACCGCGCATGCAGCCGTCGCGACCCAAGGCTGCCCATCCCAACAACAACTGCCCCGCGCCCTGGCGGCGGCCCGTGTTTGCGGGCAAATTCGGCCTCAACTTCGGGCATCAGCGCGGCCAGGGTCGCGTCAGCCAGATCGGCGTATTGTCGGCCTGCCTCTTCTGCCCCAACCAATCCGCGCAAGAGATGCACCCCGATGCGGAAGTGCCATTCCTTGCCCCAACGCCGCGCGGTGTCCAGCTTGCGTTCGTAGTCAGTTTCTTCGGACAAGGCGGCTACCAAAGCCGCACACAGCGCATCTCGCCCCGGCCAGTCCTTGAAAAAGTCGCCACCGATCACCGCATCAAAGACCTGCGCATTTCGCGACAGGTACCGCGCCAGATCAGGTGAGACGCCAACGATGTCGATCAACAAGTCAATCAACTGTGGATTTGCCTCGAACAGCGAAAACACCTGCACACCGGAAGGCAACCCGCTCAGGAACCCGTCAAACGCAGCGAAGGCTGCCTGGGGTTCAGAGGTTTGCGACAAGCGCTGCAGGATGTCCGGCTTCAGTCGGTCAAAGATGCCGCTGCCGCGCTGCGTACGCAAAGCCGGATAGCTGTGCCACCGGCTGACGACATCCGCGTCAAAAAGCCCATCGGGAACGGCTTTTGCGCTGCGTGGGGCTCCGGGTGCCTCCACCCCAAAGAAGCCTTCGGTCAGGGTGTGCACCTCCTCCAACCGCGCCTTGAGGCTGCGCTTTAGCTCTGCTTGATCTGTTCCCATAAACGCGGCTAATCGCGCGAAACCCTCATCTGTTTTGGGCAGGTCATGGGTCTGCGCATCGCGGATCATCTGCACCCGGTGCTCCACCTCGCGGTGCGCGCGGTAGTGGCCGGTCAGGGTATCCGCGACGTCCTGCGGCACCCAGCCCTTCTGCGCCAAAAGGCCAAGGCCGGGAACGGTTCCTTGCACGCGCAAGTCGGGATCACGCCCCCCGGCAATGATCTGGCGGGTCTGAGTGAAGAACTCGATCTCGCGAATGCCGCCACGCCCGAGTTTCATGTTGTGCCCCGGCAAGGTGATCGGGCCACCCAGACCTTTGTGATCGCGGATGCGTTGAACCATATCATGCGCATCCTGGATCGCGGCGAAATCCAGATGCTTGCGCCAGACAAACGGCGTGAGGGTTTTCAGAAACCGCTCTCCAGCTGCTGTATCCCCGGCACAGGCGCGTGCCTTGATATAAGCGGCACGTTCCCATGTGCGCCCAAGGCTTTCGTAATAGCGTTCTGCCGTTTCCATGGCGATGCAAACCGGGGTAACCGACGCATCCGGGCGCAATCGCAAGTCTGTGCGAAAGACATACCCTTCGGGGGTGATGTCGCTGAGCATGGCACACATCTTGCGCGTGGCGCGCACAAAGCTGGCGCGCGCATCGTAGTAGTCATCCGGGTCAAACCGCGTTTCGTCAAACAGGCAGATAAGGTCTACGTCCGAGCTGTAGTTCAGCTCACCCGCGCCCATCTTGCCCATAGCCAGCGCGACCATCCCGCCTGCTTGCTCGGCATCTGCCTCCGTTTGCCCGGGCAGTTTGCCACGCTTGATCTCTGCCCCGATGGCGGCACGCAGAGCCAGATGGACCGATAGATCTGCGAAATCGGTCAGGGTCTGCGTGACCGTTTCAAGCGGCCAAACACCGCCCAGATCAGCCAACCCCGTCAACAGCGCAACACGGCGTTTGGCCTGCCGTAGCGACACAGCCAAACTGTCTGGCGCGGTATTGGTCAACGCGGCCATCAGCCGAGGCAAGACGGTTTCTGGATCATCGACAGCCGTTGCAAGCCATATGGATTCTTTTTCGATTAAAGACTTCAGGTAAGGGCTGCATCCGCCTGCCCCTGCAATGAGGCTCGCCACGTCGCCCTGCGCCCACGGAACAGCGGCGCGGCTGTCTGCCCCCTGATCAGGGTCAAACGGATGTGGCAGGCGTATGATCCGAGAGGAAAAAGTCATGACGGCAGATGGCCATGCATGCGCCCAAAGCGCAATGACCCGCGCGTCACTCGGCACGTCAAACACGCCACATGGCCCGTTCGGGCGGGCCCGTCGGGTGGCATATGAGATGTCATGTCAGAAGAAAGCGGCGCCGCTTATGGTGGCTGACGGTGCTCTCACGATCCGCACGTCAATGCGGGACCTGTACTCTGGGTTTCAGAGCCTGTTTGGACCGGTCTCTCATAGTCGGCCTTTCGGCGTGTGAGAGAAGTGTCAGTTCTGTGGTGTCGCGGCATGGGAGTGACCCTTCCCGCTCGATGCGCATCGTGGGTGAGGGTATGTGGGATAGTTGGTTAAGCGCGTAACAATGATGCGCACGGTGCATGATCTTTCCTCATCGCCGGGTGCCCGGTGCGAGGGGGCAGCTTTCTTACGGAGTGCCAGATGGTATCCTGACGATATTCTGGCGCAGATATTTCTTGATCGCGCCACATGCCGTCAGCACAGTGCAAAGCATAAACATACTTCAATCTGAGGGGTCACTCATGAAGGGTCACATAGCTGCGCAAATCGCGCGCGATGCTGCAACGGAACAATCGGAGTTTTACCTCGCACTGTCTTCCATGATGTGCTGGGACGCGGTGATCGCCGCGCAGACCAAGGCAGGGGTGAAAAAGCCGAAACCTGTCACCGTCGACAAGTCCGATCATGTGATCAAGCTTTCGGACCCGGCCGTCACCAGCAAAGGTGAGATGCAAAAGGTGCCGCAGGGCGCGTTTATCGGCTTCTTTCGGGGCGGCACCTTGGTGCATGCCATGATTGCCACAGGGGCCGGCATTGCAGGCGGCAACAAGAACGAATGCATCGGGATCGGCAGCCCTGTGGGGTGGGAATTGCTCAACCTCGCCCAAGACCTCAAATGGGAAGCGGGCGGGTTCAAAGATCCGGGCGGCCGTCAACACCTGGTGCGCTACCGCGCGGTGGCCTGATCGGTCAGACGCGCCGCAGGGCGAGGACCGAGTTAAGGCCACCAAAGGCAAAGGCGTTCGACAGCGCGACATCGACCGATGCGTCGCGCGCCACGTTTGGCACAACGTCCAATGCGCATTCGGGATCAGGTTCTTCGTAGCCAATGGTCGGTGCGATGATACCGTCACGAACAGCCATAATACAGGCGAGGAGTTCGATTGCGCCCGTGCCGCCAATACAATGACCGTGCATGGATTTGGTGGAAGACATCATGAGCTTGTCCGCATGCGCGCCAAAAACATCGGCGACGGCGGCGCATTCGGTTTTGTCATTGGCGGCGGTGCCGGTGCCATGTGCGTTGATGTAGCCGACGTCTTCGGGGTTGAGCCGGGCATCCGACAATGCGCCAGAGATGGCGCGGGCCGCACCGTTCTTGGACGGCATCACGATGTCGGAGGCATCTGACGTCATGGCAAAACCTACCACCTCGGCGAGAATATCAGCGCCACGGGCTTGCGCATGGTCATACGCCTCAAACACAAAGACACCCGCGCCTTCGCCCTGCACCATACCGTTGCGGTTGGCGCTGAACGGGCGGCAGGCGTCTTTGGACATCACGCGCAGCCCTTCCCACGCCTTCACGCCACCAAAGCACAACATGGATTCAGAGCCGCCTGTGATCATGACCGGGGCCATGCCGCCATGGACCATCTGAAACGCTTGGCTCATGGCGTGGTTCGACGACGCGCAGGCGGTGGAGACGGTAAAGCTTGGACCTTTGAGATTGAACTCCATCGACACATGGCTCGCGGCGGCGTTGTTCATAAGCTTGGGCACCACAAACGGGTGCACCCGGTTTTTGCCGTCCTCATAGACGGTGCGGTAATTGTCATCGAGCGTCGTCATCCCGCCGCCGGAATTGCCCAGCACAACGCCTGATTTCGCCGCCAATTCGCCCGAGAACTCCAACCCGGCCTGCGCCAGCGCTTCGCGTGCTGCGATCAGGGTAAACTGGGTGAAGCGGTCATAGAGCGACAGTTGCTGGCGGTTGAAATGGGCTGTTTCATCAAACGCGTGCACCTGTGCGCCGATCTGAATGGCCAACCTGTCAACATCGCGAAAGGACAGCGGCCCGATCCCGCAGGTGCCATTGGCCATGGCGTCCAGCGTATCGGGCACATTCAGACCCAGTGCATTAACTGTCCCTGCCCCGGTGATAACGACGCGTTTCATGGGTCAGGTCTTTTGATCCGCAATCAGACGCTCGACCCCGGCAATCACAGAGGTGACCGAAGAGATGTCAAAATCGCTTTTGCCCGGTTCATTGGCGTTAAACGGCACTTCGATGTCGAACTCTTCTTCCAGCGCAAAGATACATTCGACCAAAGCCATGCTATCGACCCCAAGGTCTTCCATCGTGTCTGAAAGGGCCACATCGGACGGCTCGATCATGGCCTGATCCGCGATGATTTTGATCACTCTGTCCTGAACGCTCATGGTCTGCCTCCAAGGCGGTGTCGCCTGTGGCAGATTTAGTCGCTGGGATCGGTCTTTGAAACCGCTTTCTTGAGCGACGCCACGTCTGCGATCACACGCGGCAGGCGGCGGAGCTGTTTGTAGATGTCCAGCTGTGTGTCCATTTTCATCGCTGGATAGCCGAGCATGACGCGGCCTGCGGGAACGTTGGACAGCACCTTCGTGGCCCCGCCGGTGATGACGTTGTCGCCGATGAAAATATTGTCGCTGACCCCGGTCTGACCGCCCAGAACCACGTTGTTGCCAATGCGGCTGGACCCCGCGATGCCGACCTGTGCGCAGATCAGGCAATCGTTGCCGATGACGACGTTGTGGCCAATCTGTGCGAGGTTGTCGAACTTGCAGCCATTGCCGATTTGGGTGTCGCGGACGGTACCTCGGTCGATACAGGCATTGGCTCCTAGCTCGACATCATCACCGATGGTTACGGCACCCAGCGAATGGATGCGGGCATAACTTTGGGCCTTTGCCTCTCCCGCATCGCCGAGTGTTTCGCGGACATGTTCTGCGCCTGAGGGTTCCGGTGTGACGAAAGAGAACCCGTCAGCCCCAACCACGGCACTGGGATGGGCGATGAAGCGGTCACCGATAGCTACCCGGTGCATAAGTCGAACACCGGTATGCAGGATAGCATTTGCGCCAAGCGTGGCGGAGGTTCCGATATAGCAAGACGGTCCTATGACGCTGCCTGCGCCGATCTTTGCGCCAGCTTCAATGACTGTCAAAGGTCCAACGGATACGTTTTCAGCAAGGTCAGCCTCTCGATGGATGATGGCGCTATGATGGATGCCTGTGGGGTAGCCCGGCCCACTGTCCATCATCGCCGACAGGCCGGACATCGCATAACGCGGGCGCGGCGCCAGGAGTGCGGCCCTCAGACCGTAGGACGCCCAATCGGCATCGGCCCACATCATCGCAGCTACTGCCTGACCATCGGACAACTGAGCCGCGAAATCTGGTTTCATAGCAAGCGCCAGATCACCCGCACCCGCCTGCGCAGGTTCTGCCACCGCAGATATGGTTACAGACAAATCGCCCTCGGCACGTAGGCCAAGGGCGTCAGCAAGCTCTGCAATGGTAAAGGACATTCCTGCCTCCGGCCTGTTCGGCCAGAGGTTTAGCTTTGAATGCCGCCGATCTCTACCCCTGCCGCGCTCAGGGCGTTCCAGATGCCCCGATCCCGGTCGTAAATGTCGCGGCGGAACTGCACCTCACCTTTCGCGGTCGTGAAGGCTGTGCGGTAAATCAGGTGAACCGGCACGGGCTGTTCCAAGTTCACACGTTTTTCGGCACCGGTGCGCAGGTGTCGCTGGAAAAAGCCAACGGGATCATCCGTCTGTTTGGCCAGCAGCGCGTAGGCAAAGTCATGCGGATCATTGAGCCGGACGCAGCCATGGCTGAAAGTGCGCACCTCACGCGAGAACAGGGATTTCGCAGGCGTATCATGAAGGTAGATATTGTACTTGTTTGGGAACATGAACTTGACAGTCCCCAACGCGTTGCGCGGCCCCGGCTTCTGACGCATCGCAAAAGGGAAGGATTTGTCGGTGTAGCCAGCAAAGCTTCGATTGCGGCTCACGACGCGACCGCGATTGTCGGTGATTTCAAGATGCGACACGGCACCCGGGTTGGCGCGCAGCTTGGGCAGGTACTCGCGCACAATGATCGAGCGCGGGACATACCAGCTCGGGTTTATGACCATATGATCCATCTCATCCGAAAACTCGGGCGTCTGACGCTCTAGCTCTTGATGGCCAATGACAGAACGGGTCTCAAAGGTCAGCTTGCCATCATCAAAGATGCGGGCTTTGAAGTCTGTCAAATTCACAAGGATATGCCGGTCACCCAAACCTTCGGGACGGTTGATCCAGCGTTCCCGCTCCATCGCGACGATGACGGATTTGAGCCGGTCCTGTGGGGAGACGTTGATCTGTGCAATGGTGCCTGCGCCTGCCACCCCATCGACGGTCAACCCGTGTGCATCTTGAAATGCGCTTACAGCTTCGGTGATCGCGGCATCATATTGCGCGGTCACCGTTGGGGACAGATACCCCATGGCAATCAATCGGTCCCGAAGCGCAACCACAGCAGTGCCATTCGCCCCAGGCTCCAGCTTGCGGGACGGCACCTGTGCGCCCCACCCGCCATTTGCGATGGTGTGTTCCAACCGCATCTTCGATTTCATCAACCGTGCGTATTCATGCGATTGCGGCGCAAGCGATGCGATGAAGGCCGACGGCGTGTCAGACATCAATCCGGTCAGGTAGAAAGACGTATTGCGCAGCGGAATTTTCCGAACGATTTCGCGATGTACACGTTGAGGGGTGTCGATGACACCGGTTTGCAGGTCGCGCGCGAAATTCAGGAAGAGCTCCGTCAGCTGGACCTCAAGTTGGCCGCGCTCAAACCCGGACCGGACTGAGGCCATGCGGGCGAGCAAAAGATCCGCGTTGTAAGTCGATGTCGGAAGGCCATGGTGTTTGGCCAGGCTCAAAGCTTCGACCAATGCCGTGCGCCGCTGCAGATCAGCAGCGCTGTCGCCTGTCCAGATCGGGGCAAAGCCGCGCTCTCTGTAGAAGGCTGCGATCTGGTCATCTCCGGACACACTTTCAGCAACGGCCTGCTGAAATTCGGTGATCTGAACGGCGTCTGACTTTGCCGGTGCCAGCACAGAGCTGGCAACCAAGGCCAGCACGGCGACACTGCGCAAAATGGATTGTCCGGGCATACCAACTCTCCCTCACGTGTACTGTTTAATGCGCGTTAACGCTTTTGATTCAAATGTCTTGATGCAACGCAGCGCTGTCTATTCACAAAAAGGTTTTTCGTAAATTGGCGCGAAAAATGCCACATCACAGCACCATATTTGCGGGTGTAGCGTAACTTTAACACACCTTTGCCATTTAAGCAGGATTTTGCCGAAATTGATTGAACCAAGTTTTTTGCAGGAACTTTAGGTTTTTTTACGATTCGTGTTGTGTCATAGTCACGCCCAAGATCAGGCATTCGGCAGCGCTTGGGGAACGACCCGGGCAAAGACTTAAGTGAACACGGGACAGGCACTTTACAATGACTGACACGCGATCTGGTGGCTTAACGCGCCGTGGTCTTCTTGGTGCATTTGCAGCGACGCTTGTGACGGCTGCGCCTACATATTCCAACGCAGCAGGGTTCTTACGGGGTGGTGGCGACATCCGCCGCATCCGCATGCAGTCTGGCCGCACCGGTGAACGCATCGACATGATCTACTGGATCGAGGGCGAGTACATCAAAGATGCCGTGCGCGAAGTGAATCACTTCATGCGCGATTGGCGCACAAATGACGTCAAGAACATGGACTTGCGCACAGTCGATATCATGGCAGCCGCGCATAACATGCTCGACACGACAGAACCCTACATGCTGCTGAGCGGCTACCGCAGCCCAAAGACCAACGCGATGCTGCGGGCGCGTGGGTCAGGCGTCGCGAAACGATCGCTGCACCTCAAAGGCCAGGCAGCAGACCTACGGCTCAAGTCGCGGTCGGTCAGCCAGATGGCCCGGGCCGCAGCGGCCTGCAAGGCGGGCGGCGTTGGACGGTATTCCAGGTCGGATTTTGTGCATATGGATTGCGGGCCGGTCCGTAGCTGGGGCCGGTAGGCTTCACCGCTTCACAAGAAAAAAGGCTGCCACACCGGCAGCCTTTTTCATTTTTGGCGAATACGCTCTGTTCAGAATGACATCTTGTACGTCAAAGCGCCCACAAACCCGCGCGAGCCGTCCAGCCCGATGGAGCTTGATCCGGTCAGGCTGAGTGACGAACCACCGCCGAATTCCTTGACCACAGACCCGGCGATATATCCCCAGGTTTGATCAGGGCGTGGTGCCGACACCGAACCAAGCGTGTCCGCGTTTGGCCCAAGCGACACTTCAAGCGGATCATCGTTCAGATCGTGATCGACCGATGCGCGGACGTTAAAGATCCAACCATCCATCGTCTCGGGTGTGATGATCGCGGACACGCCAGCAGTGAGGCGGCGCGATTCATATTCAGTGTCACCGAAAGACAGGCTTGCGGCCCCATCGGATTCCGTAAATCCGTCAAGCGACACGCGTTCCCAAGTGTAATGCGCAAATGGGTTGAGGCGCAGTTGCGAGCTGATGGGCAGCACAGCACCACCACCAATACGGGCGAAACGGTACTGCCCTTCTGTGTCGGCGGTGTAGCGTTCCAGCGCAGGGCCCAACGCAAAGCTGCGCGATATGTCGTCAACCGTCACGCTGCCCCCGCCCACTGCTGCGCTGAGGTAGAAGCGGTCATTCAGCGCCACTTGGCCGAACAATACGCCAATCAGCAGATCGCTTTCAAAGCCACCTGCATCATCGTCGAACTCGACATCGCCATGGTCGAGGCTGATCCCCGCGCCGATGGTTGCGGTTGGTGAAACGACGATGTCCGCCCCCGCTTTGACAACCCGCGTGTTGCCTTCCAGCCCCGGGGTGACTTGCTGCGCATCTGCCTCAAAACTCCCGAGGTCGAAACCTGCATAGACGTCGACATCCCCCACCTCACGACGGCGCGTATTGCCAGCGTCATCGGTGGTGACCATCACTGTCGGGTTCATCCGGTTCTCCAGCGTCAGACCATGCTGGCGCAGCGCGGTCATTGTGGCGACAGAGATCGCACCGGTTTGCGTCGCGGCCTGAAGACCGGCAAAGGCAGCCTGACCGAAAAGCTCATGCGCTTGCGTCGTTGGGTGCACCCCGTCTGCGAACACGCGTTGTTCGCTGTCCGGGCTCGCGTCGACACCCTGCAAACAGCTTAGGGAACTGCCCGGGCAGGCAGGAACGGTGGCTGCGTTGTCGGCGGTAAAGCCATAGCGGACCGGGTCGGCCTGTATGGTCCCGAGCAGCTTTTGCGAATCCACGATCACGGCGCGATCCCCGATGGAGGCCAGCAGCGTCTGGTTGAACGCGTCCGACAGCCCCGTTTGCAACGCAGCCCCTTGCGGCCCTGACTGAATACCAAATGGCGTTGTGCCGATATCAGGAATGGTGACGACGATGACCGATTCCGCACCCGCATCGCGAACTCGGTCCACCAGCCCCACAAGTTCGGTCGCAGCCTGTGACATGTTTCCAGCGGCATCCGTGGGTGAGACAACGCCGGCCCCAACCGCAGCCGCTTGCGCAAAGACATCGTTTGCGCCGCCCCAGAGGATCACCAGATCGTTCTCCCCAAGCTCGGGCCGGTCAGCCAGCATGCGATCCACCTGAACGGCCAAAGACCGCGTGGTGATGCCGAGTGTCGGGTCAAATCCTATCCCGTTTGGATCCGTGACGCGCGAGCCGCCTTCGGCATAGATCGTGCCCCACAGTGGCACGTACGCCAGCCCCGCACCCGGGACGACCGCAAAAACGTTGGGGCCTAGAGTTAGGCCC